>Ga0209751_10001538_pt1 | contig 23606 bp, 21 predicted proteins | sample RifCSP13_1_FD_184019 | JGI IMG/M metagenome (GOLD analysis project Ga0209751, IMG submission 184019) | Soil microbial communities from Rifle, Colorado - Rifle CSP2_sed 13_1 (SPAdes) (version 2) | ecosystem: Environmental > Terrestrial > Deep subsurface > Rock core/Sediment | place: Rifle...
TGCTGGCGGAACTGTTTGCCAAGGGTGGCAAGCCGGATAAAATCATCAGGGCGCGCGGCTTAAAGCAAGTCTCGGACCCCAAACAACTGCGGGCTTGGGTGCGCGAAGTGCTGGAACAGCATCCGCTGCAGGTAGCCGATTATTTGGGGGGTAATGCCCCCGTGCTCAACTGGTTGTTTGGCCAGGTGGTTAAGGCATCGGCGGGCAAGGCCAACCCGGATAAATTGCGCGGCGAATTGGAAAAGCAATTGGCCACGGCTCAGCGCAACCTCGAAAAGGAGAATGGCTAAATGGCAGCAGATCTGAAAGGCAAGGTCGAGGCCCTGGTGATCACCCCTGAGTACATGCCGGGAAACTCGGTGGACGAGGTCGAAGTGCACTGGGAAGGCTTTGTGGGCGACAAACACTACGGCCTCACCCGCAAGGCTGGCAGCAGCCAAAAATACTATCCCAAAGGCACTGAAGTGCGCAATCTGCGCCAGATTTCGATTGTCTCAGTCGAGGAATTGAGCGCGGTGGCCGAAAACATGCAGCTGCCGTCCATCGATCCCAGCTGGGTGGGCGCCAACATCATGCTTTCCGGAGTCCCCGGGCTCACGCAGCTACGCTCTGGCAGCCGCCTGTTCTTCGAGAACGGGGTCGGAATTGTGATCGAAGGCGAGAACCTGCCCTGCGTCACCGCTGGCGGCAGCCTGCAAAACCAATTCCCAGACAGGCCGGACCTAACAACCGCTTTCCCCAAGAAAGCCATTGGCAAACGCGGCCTGGTAGCCTGGGTGGAGAAACCTGGCGTCATCCGCAAGGGCGAAAGCGTGACGATACGTTTGGCCCAGGACATTCGTAGTTAAGTAACTTGACTGAGCCTTCAATCTCTGTTAAGGTACAGGCCCTAAGCTGGGACGCCAAATATGGCTGTTAATAACGACCAGAGCACGTTCTGGACCCTTTTTCATCTGTGCGGGCAAGATTCCGAGGCGCCCGCATATTTATTTAATTCGCCCGGACCAGGAGAAGAATGAGTGAAATCACCAATCCCTTCAAGATCGCTCAGGCGCAATTCGACCATGTGGCGAGCTTGCTGGGCCTGGATCCCGAAGTAGCCGCGCTCCTGCGCTGGCCGCGGCGGGAATTCAAATTCCAAATACCCATCCGTATGGACGATGGCAGCCTGCGGGTCTTCTTGGGTTATCGGGTCCAGCACAACGACGCCCGCGGGCCGACCAAGGGAGGCATTCGCTTCCATCCTTCGGAGACCATGGACACTGTGCGGGCGTTGGCCATGTGGATGACCTGGAAATGCGCAGTGGCCGATATTCCTTTGGGAGGCGCCAAGGGGGGAGTGGCCATCGATCCGGCCTCGCTCTCGCTCAGAGAGAAAGAGGCCCTGTGCCGCGGCTGGGTGGACTTGATATTCCACAACCTCGGCCCGCGCACCGATGTGCCCGCCCCGGATGTGGGCACCACACCCCAAATGATGGGATGGATGATGGACGAGTATTCGAAATTGGCCGGGCAGTTCACCCCGGGAGTGATTACGGGGAAGCCGGTTGGCAGCGGCGGTTCACACGGGCGGACGGAGGCCACCGGATTCGGCGTCATCTATACGGTGCGCGAAGCCATGAAGCATCTCGGCCTGGACCCCCAAAAGACATCCGCAAGCGTGCAGGGTTTCGGCAATGTGGCCCAATACGCCGCCCTGGCTTTTACTCAGCAGTTGGGGGGGAAGGTGCTTTGTGTGTCCTATTGGGACCGCAACGATAAGGCCTCACTCAGCCTAACCAGTAAGGACGGGTTGGATATTCCCTTCTTGCAAAGCATCACCGACGAGTACGGGCAGATAAACAAGGACCAGGCCAGTTCGGCGGGGTATGCTATCGGTTCCGGCGATGCATGGATCGAGCAGGACGTGGACATGCTCATTCCGGCTGCACTGGAAGCTCAGCTAAACGCGCAAACCGTTGAAAAGATCAGCGATAAAGTGAAAATGATCGCCGAGGGGGCCAATGGGCCCACTACCCCAGAGGCGGATGAAGCGCTTGGAAAGCGCAAAATCTTCGTGATCCCGGATTTCCTGTGCAATGCTGGCGGTGTGACCGTCTCTTATTTTGAAGGCGTACAGAATGATATGAATTATTACTGGTCCAAGGAAGAGGTGCTGACACGCCTGGACGCGGAAATCACGTATGCATTTCATAAAGTTCTCAAGGTGTCTGAGAGGGAGGAGGTGTCCATGCGCGACGCGGCCTATATGGTGGCGATCGGCGCAGTGGTGGAAGCTATGGAGTTGCGAGGCTGGTTGTAATCGACAAGTTATGCACTGGAGGTAACAAATGGCACAAAAGACGAAGGAATTCGCCATCGGACAACCGAACGCAGGCCAGGCAGCTATGGGGAAGCCAAATCCCTTTGCCATGGCTCAAGCACAACTGGATGAAGCCGCAGAGATATTGAAATTGGACGCGGCGACGCATGAATTGCTTCGCTGGCCACTGCGCGAATTAGTGGTGACGCTTCCCGTAAAGATGGATGATGGCACCACGCGCATATACCGCGGTTTCCGTGTCCAATATAACGACTCGCGGGGTCCCACAAAAGGCGGGATCCGCTTCCACCCCGATGAGACCATTGACACCGTGCGGGCGCTTGCGGCCTGGATGACTTGGAAATGCGCAGTAGTGGATATCCCCTTGGGGGGTGCCAAAGGGGGCATCATCTGTGATCCACGCGAATTGACAAAGACAGAGCTGGAACGCTTGAGCCGGGCCTATATCCGCCAGGTGGGGCGCATACTGGGCTTGGAAAAAGATGTACCTGCTCCCGATGTGTATACCACTCCGCAGATCATGGCCTGGATGATGGACGAGTTCTCGTTCCTGCAAGGGTACAACGAATTCGGCATGATCACCGGCAAGCCGCTGCCCCTGGGCGGATCAGCCGGCCGCGGCGACGCCACGGCCCGCGGGGGCTTGTACACTTTGCGAGAAGCGGCCAAGCTACTGGGGATCAACCTGAAGGGCGCTACGGCTGCCATTCAAGGGTATGGCAATGCCGGTACCTTCGCCCACAAATTGGGCGAGGAACTCCTGGGGCTAAAGGTGATTGCAGTTTCGGATTCGCGCGGTGGGATCACCAACGCCAAGGGCCTCAGCTACACAGAGGTGATGGCCTACAAGACCAAGACCGGCTCAGTGGTCGGTTTCCCCGGCTCCACGGAGATCAGCAACGAGGCTTTGTTGGAGTTGGATGTCGACGTGTTGATTCCAGCCGCGCTGGAATCGGTCATCACCGCCGCCAATGCAGCTAACATCAAGGCCAAGGTCAGCGTGGAGCTCGCAAACGGGCCGACCACCCCCGAAGCGGATGTGATCCTGCATAAGAACAACGTGTATGTCATCCCCGATTTCCTGTGTAATGCAGGCGGCGTGACAGTCTCTTATTTCGAGATGGTGCAAAACGCCTACGATTATTACTGGGACGAGGACATGGTCCACGATCGCTTGGACCGCAAGATGACCTCGGCCTTCCACGCGGTGCATAAGGTCGCACAAGAACGCAAAGTGCACAACCGGCTGGCCGCGTACATTGTTGCGGTTGCCCGCGTCGCCGAGGCGGTGCAGCTGCGCGGTTGGACCTAAACCAACGACCTTGATGGAGGTGGCGCCATACATAAGACTTTCGGCGCCGTGAGGTTCTGCGATATGAAAAGGGACAGGCCTAAACCCTGTCCCTTGCATTTCCAGTACTCCCGTTGCCGAACTGCTAGGTGATTTCTATCTCAGTCGTCATGGGAACCGCCCGCAGGATGGCATCCGCCACCGGGCAGTGCTCCACGCCCCACTTAACCACCTCGCGCAGCCCAGTTTCGCTCGCTCCTGCGGCCACGATGCGCACCCTGACCTTCACGCTCAGCGGCCCGGCCGGGACCGCGGCATCCATCCCCAGGATGCCATGATCATCCGATTCGCTGTCCACCAGCACTTCAAGCTGCGTTAGCTGCAACCCCTGCTGCGCCGCCCGGATAGCGATAAGCGTAGCCGCGCAGCTGGCCAGGCCGGCGCGCATCAACCAGGCGGGTGATGGCGCCGCTCCGCCGCCGCCCACGCTAGCCGGCATGTCGCTGAACACCGTATTGGCATTCGCATCCACAATGCGGAAGTGCAGTCCTTGCTCGAGCGTGGCCTTTGCCCAGGTATCCGTATACCGCGCCTCGTCTGGATGCTTGCCCAGGTAATCAATGGCGGCTTCAACAGATTTCTTTATATGTTCAGTCGGCATGATGTCCTCCGGATCGGCAATATAACATGCCCGGCGAGGAAGACATTGATTTATCTCGGCTTTAGACCATCGTGCTCCAAACAGTTGTATACTGCCGCGGAGGCTGGCGCGGGAAGCAAGGGCAGCTTTTTGACCCCCACCCGCTTTGCCTGGAGCCGGTGTGTCAAGTTGTCATGTTGCTATCTCGACACGACACCTTGACGGATGCCTAGTTGCCAGGGGAGCCGCTGTTTACGGGAGGATTACAGGCATTCTTTCAAGGGTAAATCTTAGTATTCGAAAGGCCTGGTCATTCAGTGTATACTTCCATTAAACCGCCTTCCGAGCGGCGTCCTCTATGAAAGTCTCCGTCCTCCAGGAAAACCTAGCCCAGGGTCTAAACGTGGTGTCTCGCGCCGTTTCTGCGCGCAGCACCTACCCGATTCTGGCTAACGTCCTCATTTCAGCCGAAGATGGACGGCTAAAACTCTCCGCTACTGACCGGGAATTGGGCATTACCGCCTGGATCAGCGCCAAGATCGAAGAAGCGGGAGCCACCACCGTGCCGGCTCGTACCCTTATCGACCTAGTCACTACCTTCCCCAATGAAACCATCCAAATGGAGCTGGTTGTGCGCACCCAGACCCTGCAGCTGCGCGCCGGACGTTCCAACGCCGAGATCAAGGGCATCGATGCCCAGGAATTCCCACCAATGCCGGAACCGGACAAGGCCGCCGGCATCGAACTGACCGCCGCCGATTTCAAGGAAATGATCCAGCAAGTGGTCTTTGCCGCTTCGCGGGACGATGCCAGGCCTGTGCTCACAGGCGTGCTCATCACCGTGGAAGGCAAGACCATGACCATGGCGGCCGCGGATGGGTTCCGCCTGTCTGTGCGCAAGGCGGAACTGAAATCTGCAGTGGAGCAGCCGTTGCGCGCCATTGTGCCCGCCCGCGCCCTGAACGAACTGGCGCGCATCGCCGCCGATGATAAAGAGCAGGTGCACATGATGCTGCCGCCCGGGCGCGGCCAGGTGGTCTTCAGCCTTAAGGACGCCGAGTTGCGCTGCCAGCTGGTGGAAGGCGCCTTCCCCGAATACCAACAGATCATCCCCGACGGGCATAAGACCCGTACGATTGTCTCTGCCGAAGCCTTTCTGAAAGCGGCTAAGCAGGCGGAGATCTTTGCGCGCGAGAGCTCGCACATCGCCCGCTTGGAAATCAAACCCGGTGACGGAAAAGCTCCGGGTACGATGGAAATTTCCGCCCAATCCGAAGAGACCGGCTCCAACGACAGCAAGATGGACGCCACCGTTGAAGGCGTGCCCATCCTGATCGCCTTCAACGTGCGCTTCCTGCGCGAAGCGCTGGACGTGATGAAGTCTTCCGACGTGGCATTGGAAACCACTGCGGCCGCCGCTCCCGGCGTTATGCACCCTGTAGGCAACGAAGATTTCCTTCACGTGATCATGCCCATGCATTTGGGCAAGTAGTCCCCTCTAACGATTACAATCTAGCAGCTTCGCGGTCCGCGCTGGCGGGTCCTTTTAAGCCTGGCATGACGCTCCCTTCAAGTTCCTTCGATCCCACCTATCGCATTTACCTTACCCTGGCGCAATACCCGCTACTGCGCCGGCGCATCCGCAGCAAGATGCGCCAGGAACTGTCCAAGCGCGGCATCCTTTCGACCGAAGCCCTTGAGGAACTGGTGCGCCAACAGGCTGCGGATTCTCAATTGCGCGAGGGGATTTCTGATTCTGTCAGCGAAGAAGCCGACGAAGACTGGAAACTGCGCCTTGACCTGGTGCGCGAACATCTGACCGATCTTCACTTTGCCAACAATCTCCCTTACGAGGTTTTCGAGGATCTGGTGAAGGAGGTTCTCGCAGAACACGGCGCGGAGAGCGAAGATCTGCAGCGCACATTCAATCCGGAATTGGCGCCGCAGGAAGCCCTGTTCGAGCAGGCTAAGGCCATCGCCAGGCTGCCGGCCAAGGAGCGGGCAAAATACGAAGCGCGCGAGCGCGAAATAAAAGTGGTGCTGATTCGCTCGATGATCTCCGACCAACTGGCTTATATCAACGTGGCCAAGGAATGGTTCACCCTGGACGATCTCCTAAGCATCCGGAGGCACAAGATCGGCAAGGGCAAGGTGGGAGGCAAGGCCGCGGGCATGCTGTTGGCCTTACGTATCTTACAGCGCACCGCGGATAAGGACCTTGCCCAACACGTAACCATCCCCGAGTCCTACTTCCTTGGCGCTGACGTCATGTATGCCTTTATGGCGCATAATGGGATGATCCATTGGGCTGACCAGAAGTATAAGGAAGTAGACCAAATTCGGGATGAGCACCCAACAATCCAAAAGGAATACGCCGCTGGGTCTTTTCCGGCGGATATCAAAGCTGAATTAGCCCAGCTGCTCGAGCGGGTCGGCAGCGCCCCCATCATCGTGCGCTCGTCCAGCCTACTCGAAGATAATTTTGGCTCATCCTTTGCAGGCAAATATGCGAGCTATTTTTGCCCAAATCAGGGCACCCCTGAGGGGAACCTGGATGCCTGCTTGCGCGCCATTGCCGCCGTGTATGCCAGCGGGCTCAACCCGGATGCGCTGCTGTATCGCCGCGCCCATGGCTTGCAAGATTACGATGAGCGTTTGGCGGTACTCATCCAGGTGGTGCAAGGCGAGCCTTATGGCCGCTACTACTTTCCGCACCTGGCGGGAGTGGCCTTTAGCCGAAACTTGTTCCGCTGGTCGCCAAAGCTCAGAAGCGAAGATGGCTTCTTGCGGCTGGTGGCAGGCATGGGTACCCGCGCCGTTGAGCACGTGGGCAACGATTACCCCCGGCTTGTGGCGCTAAGCCACCCGGAATTGCGGGCAACCGCGGACGTAAATGCGCTGCTCACCTATTCACAACACCAAATCGATGTGGTTGATCTGGAAGAAAATAGCTTTAAAACTCTCCCCATGGAGGATGTGCTGGATAACGGCTATCCTCATTTGCGATTGTTGGCCTCGCTTTACAAAGAAGGGGATCTGCGCCCGATCCGTTCGACACTGGGAGATGAAGACGGCGCCCTGGTATTAACCTTGGATGGCGCTTTGCGCTCCACACCCTTGGCGGAGCGCATGCGCCGCATACTCAAACTATTGGAAAAACATTACAAGTCCCCGGTAGACATGGAGTTCACCGTTCAGCTGCAACCAGCCAAAGGGAACAAGACCGACATCAAGTTGTTTATTCTGCAATGCCGGCCGCAAAGCCAAATGCATGAAGAATCCGTGCAGTTGCCTGACCGGCTGGATAAAAAACAGGTGATACTCTCCACGGAAAAAATGGCGCCGCATGGAAAGGTGATCGATATCCGTTATGTGCTCTTTGTGCCACCCGAGGCTTATTACTCCCTCCCCAGAGTCGAGGACCGCCACGCGTTAACCCGCGCCATTGGCCGCTTGAATAATATATTGAAGGGCGAGACCTTCATCTGCGTGGGGCCGGGGCGTTGGGGCACTGTTAACCCAGAACTGGGCGTGAGCGTCTCTTACGCGGATATTTACAACACGCGCGCCCTGATCGAGGTCTCCGGGAAAGGAGTGGGACCGGCCCCTGAGCCCTCATACGGCACCCACTTCTTCCAGGATCTGATCGAATCACATATCTTTCCCCTGGCCGTCCACTTGGACGATAAGGGCTCTGTGTTCAATCGAGAATTCTTTTACGACTCGCCCAACCGGCTTGCGACCTGGCTGCCCGAGCTGGGGGGGATGCAGGACACATTGCGCTTGATCGCCGTTGGCGAGGTGGCTCCCGGCCATGTAATGGAGCTTATAATGGATTCGGAGGCCAACCGTTCGGTGGCCTTTCTTAAGCCGGAGGATCAGGACGCATGAAGCATTTTGTGGCCGTGGCGGGCAATATCGGTGTAGGTAAATCCACGCTGGTGGGCAAAGTGTGCGCTCGCCTTGGCTGGCAACCTTATTACGAACCTGTAGCCGAAAATCCTTACCTTGAAGATTTCTATGAGAACATGAAAGCCTGGGCGTTCCAATCCCAGGTCTTCTTCCTCAGCCACCGCCTGCGTATGCATTTATCCCTGCTTGAAGATCCTAAGTCAGTGGTGCAAGATCGCTCGGTTTACGAGGATGCTGAGATCTTTGCCGCCAATCTGTTCCGCCAGGGGCAGCTCAACGAACGCGACTATTCGACCTACGGCAAGCTGTACCGCCTGTTGTGCGACATGCTCCGGCCGCCAGACCTGGTAATCTACTTGCGCGCTTCGGTGCCTACGCTGCAGCGTCGCATAGCATCGCGCGGCCGCGATTTTGAGAGCACCATAGAGCCGGAATATCTGCACCAGTTAAACGACCTTTACGAGCAATGGATCGCAAATTTCGCCTTGTGCCCGGTGCTCACGGTGCCGACCGACGAGATGGATTTTGTGGCCCACAACGGCCATTTGGAATTGATCACCCAAAAGATGGCCGAGAAACTGATGGGGAAAGAAGAAGTTGTATTTTCGCCGGAAGAAGTGCGCAGCTTTAGCGATTGATGGCACCTGGGCTAACGGCGAAGTCCGCGAGCCGCAGGGAGGTCTTAGTTAAGGTTGATCGGGAGGCTGAAGCTAAGTCCTATGCCCTTTGGCCGCAGATGTTAGATCCCCAGAAGTAAATCTCTCCACCTTCGTCACCTTGGCCACTGCCCTAAAGGCGGGAGGCAGGAGCGATAAAGCCTCCTGTTTACTGTCTAGATCCACCAAGATCCAGGCCTTGTGCTCATTGTCATGGCAACCCCATTCGGCGTTAGTGACAAAATGGGACCCAGTGGCCATAAAGACCTCGACAGCCCGATCGCAGGCCTGCTGGGTGTTTTCGTGGGAAACTTCAATCAAGAATCTGGGCAAGCGCAGTCCTTCCAACCCAACAGTTGAAATAATAACGCGCCCCCCGCGCTATTCGCTTTGCCCCGTTTCTGGTGTAGCCTCTGCGGACCCAGATTGCGCCTCGCGCAGTTCGACCACTAGCTTGATGGCTGTGCGCACCTTTCCCTCGATGTCTACATCCGCAAACTCGGGCAGGCAAATGACGTCATAGCCATCTTCTTTCAGGTAACCGCGCGCCAGGATAAGAGCCTTAATGGCTTGATTGACTGCCCCGGCCCCGATGGCTTGAACCTCGGCGCGCTTATTTTCGCGGAACACGCCGGCTATGGCTCCGGCGACTGCTGATGTGCGGGAGGAACCTGAAACCTTGATGACGTCCACGTAGGCCCTCAGCCCTCAGCCCCCCAGCCTCACGAAGTGAGACTGGAGCGGCTACATCGCTCTGGCGTGATTCTACAAGGTTTCCTCTGAGGAATCAACAGGGCATTTTCTCTTTGCGTGAAAAGAAACACAAAGAGGAGGCTTAAGAACCTCCCCATGGCGCTGTGATAGACTCGGCGCGATGGACGAAAAAACGCTGCACACGCTTGAATACCATAAGGTGTTAGAGCGTTTGGCCCGGCATACGGCGTTTTCGCTTTCTGCGGAGCGCGCCCTGCAGCTGCGCCCTGCCCAGGATCTGCATGAGGCGCAGCGAGCCCTGGACCTGACTTCCGAGGCGCGCGGGCTGCTCAAGGGCCAACCGCAGACCGGCGTTGGCGGGGCGCGTGACCTGCGCGCTTATTTGGAGAACGCCAGGCGCCGGCTGGCCCTCACCCCCGCGGAACTGCTGGATGTGAAGGGCACCCTGGTCGCCGGGCGCAATCTGGCGCGCCACCTGGCGGACGAGGGAGCGAAATATCCGTTGCTGGCCGCCATTGCCGCCGGGTTTCCCAGCCCCGGTGGCGTTGTGGATGCCATCAGCAAAGCCATCTCCGCCCGGGCCGAGATCCTCGATAGCGCATCGCCCAAGCTGGCCGCCATCCGTAGTGAATTAGGCATCGCCCACGAGCGTTTGGTGGCGCGCATGCAGAAGTTACTCACCACCGAACCATATACCAAGGTGTTGCAGGAACCATTGATCACCCAACGCGACGGGCGCTATGTGCTGCCGGTGAAAGCCGAAGCGCGCTCCCGCGTAAAGGCCGTGGTGCACGACCAGTCGTCCTCCGGCGCCACGCTGTTTGTCGAGCCCTTGCAGGTGGTGGAGCTCAATAACCGCTGGCGAGAACTGCAACTGGCCGAACGGGACGAGGAACAGCGCATCTTGTTGGAACTCAGCGACCTGGTGGGCGAACATGCCGACGAGATCGCCGCCGTCTTGGAAGGCCTGGCCATCCTGGACCTGGCGTTCGCCCGCGCCAAATTCGCCAACGAACTGCGGGCGACCCCGCCCGACTTGGTGCCCATGCGGCCCAGGCCGGCGCGGCCGCATCCCGGTGTGGTGCTGCGCTTATTCGCAGCCCGCCATCCTTTGCTCGATCCGGCCAAAGTGGTCTCCCTGGATATAGAGCTCTTTCCCGAAAACTATTGCCTGGTGATCACCGGCCCCAACACCGGCGGCAAAACCGTGACGCTAAAAGCGGTGGGCTTGCTGGCCTTAATGGGCCAGAGCGGGTTGCACCTTCCCGTCGACGCCGGCAGCCAGATCTCGTTCTTCGACAACATCTACGCCGATATTGGCGATGAGCAATCCATCGAGCAATCGCTGTCCACGTTTTCAGGGCACATCACCAATATTGCGAGAATTTTGAAAGTGGCGGACCAAAGCTCCCTGGTGCTGCTCGATGAATTGGGGGCAGGCACCGATCCGCAGGAAGGCGCCGCGCTGGCGCGCGCCCTGCTCGATCATTTGATCAAGCGCGGCATCACCACTCTGGTGGCCACGCATTACCCGGAGTTGAAAGCCTATGCCCACGCCACAAAAGGCGTGGTCAACGCCAGCGTGGAATTCGACCTCAAGACTCTGGCCCCCACCTACCACCTGGTGGTGGGCTTACCCGGCCGCTCCAACGCGCTGGCCATTGCCACCCGGCTGGGTTTGCCGAAAGAAGTTATCGAGATGGCGCGCAGCGCCATCGATCCCAGCGAACTGAAGGCGGAGGATCTGCTGGCCGAGATCTACCGCGAGCGGGAGCGCGCTCGCCAGGCAGCCGGCCGCGCTGAAGAATCCCAGCAGGCGGCGCAGGCCTTGAAAGCAGAGCTAGCCGAACGCCTGGAAAAGATCGAAGACGAGCGCGTGGAGATTCTGGAACAAGCTCGTCAGCAAGCGGAACGCGAACTAGCCAGCCTGCGCGATGAGATCGGCATCTTGCGCGCCGACTTAGCCCGCGCCCGTCAGCCTTTGCAAGACGTGCAGGCGGTGCAGGCGGCGGCCGTGGAGCTGGACGAACAAGTGGAGACCCCCGCGCGGCGCAAGTCAGTGCCCGAATCGGCGCCGGACCGCGCCCTGCGGCTGGGCGATGCGGTGCACGTGCGCAGTCTGGGCCACCGCGGCATCGTTGTTGGCCTGGGAGAGGAGGAGGCCGAAGTGCAGATCGGCGCGCTGCGCGCCCGGACGCGCCAGGCGGAGCTGGAACTGCTGCCGGAAGAGACAGCCAATGGAGGTCAGCGCGAAGACTGGGGGAGCATGCCGCTGGTGGCCGCATCTCCCGGGTCCGAACTCTCGCTGCGCGGCCAGCGCTTCGAGGATGCCGAATCCGCATTGGACAATTATTTAGACGCCGCCTATAGCGCCGGGTTGCGCTCAGCGCGCATCATCCACGGCAAGGGCACCGGCGTGCTGCGCGAGATGGTGCGCAAAGAGCTGCGTAAGCGCAAATATATCGAACGCTTCGATTACGCCGCGGCCCACGAAGGCGGCGAAGGGGTAACCGTAGCGGTGTTCAAAGAGAGTTAAGCCGGAGGCGAAGTGAAGAAGACCGATTTCGAGACCTGGCTGGCTGGTTATTTACAGGCCTGGAAGAGCAATAAGCCGCAGGAGATCGCCAAGCTCTTCACCGAGGACGCGCTGTATTCCACGGGACCGTTCGATGACCCCTGGATAGGCCAGGAAGCCATCATTGACGGCTGGGTCGGCATCGGTGACCGGCCCGAGGACTGGACCTTCGAATACGAAGTACTCGCCGTGGACGGTGACCTGGGCGTGATGCATGGCACCACCGTGTATAAAGAAGCCGGCACCTTCAGCAACATCTGGCTGATCCGCCTGGCGAAGGATGGCCGCTGCAAGGAATTCCGCGAATGGTTTGTTAGGAAGCGGGACTAATCCACTAGCTTGACAAAAGGCCTCGGTCCGCCCTCAATTTCAACTTGCATGATTAAATAGCCTCGGTGGGGGGCAGCACCACCCTTGTTCGCTTGTCATTCTGAACGGTATATAAGTCTCCATTAGACCGCCGACCCAAGACCAGTGAAGCATGCCCTGAGCGAAGCGAATGGGAATTTTCCGAATCAAATCTCATCGAATAACCCTCTTCTGCCAACATTCAGACTTTCTGAGGATGCCTTCCATCATGCCACAATTACCACAACTGCCACACTTGCCACATTTGCCATGGCCCCCCCATCATGATTATTATTAATTCTTTTTGGGCCGCCAGGTTACCAATCGCCTGCGTAGCCGAAATCGTACGGCTGGGCGGCGCGGTCGGTCAGGGCGCGGTGCAACTCCACCAGCTGGCGCAGGTGGTGATGGTCGTGCGTGACCCACGAGGCGAACATGTCGCCGGCGTGCATCGTGCGCCCGTCCCGGGAGTAGGCCGTGTCCCAATCAACCTCGCCCAACGAGTCCAGCCAGGCCAGCGATGCGGCCCGCTCGCGCAGGTAGTTATCAATCGATTCCTTGAGATCGCGCTCGATGTATTTGCGCTCGGCAACCCAGCCAACCGGGTCGATTGGCGGCCAATCCTCATCGGGGCGATGCAGGATGATGTCGAGCCGCACGCGAAAGTCGAGGCGCTCCTCGTCGTAAAGGTGATTGATGACCTCGAGCATGGACCAGGAACCAGGGGCGGGTTTAAAGCGCGCCTCCTCATTGGAAATGTTCTTAACCAGAGCACGGACACGCTCGGGGTTATCTTTCAGCTGCTGGATGAGGAAGGGAAAATTCATCATATTCTCGCAGACGGATGCCGATTGCTTCGTGCTCTAATCGCGGATGGAATAAACTGCCAGCGATGCGTAGGAGGAAAGTCACTTCTTGTCCCCGGTCTCCGCAGGGACAAAATACACGTCCGTTGGTTTGAACTTGCTATTGCGCAGAAATTGCGCTTTCACCTTCATGCCGATCCAATCCAGGGCGGCCGCGTTGGGGTCGAGGCCCACCATGCGCGTCAGTAGCAGAGTGTTTACGCCCTCGATCTCTACGAGCGCCAGGATGAAAGGCGTCTCAGGCAGGAACTCCTCGGAGCCGAAGTAGCACACCGTGAAGGCGTGCACTTTGGCGGCCCTATCCGTGATGTCGATCCAGTTCGTCTCCTGGCCGGTGAACATATCGTGGCCGCGCGGTTGGGCGTATGTGTATCCGCCGGGGGCTTGGGTGGCCAGCAAACGTTTGTTGGCCAGGCCGGCGAACCAAGGGCTGTCCTGGGCATAAGAATGCAGATAAGTGATCGAATACTCCTGCTCGATCAGGATGGGCGTCATCTTCTTCAGGAAGGCCAGCGAATCTGGATCGGTGTTCACTGGGAAGGGCACGCCATGCAGGATAAAGCCCCCCAGGCTTTCGGGTTGTTTGGCGGAGGGCTGTGACATGATCAATCCTCCCTTTCCAGGATGCTAACGGTAACGTAGGTGCCGGTGCCTGCGTGCGAGTGAATGGCGCCGCGTTTGGCGCCCTTGACCTGCAACGTTGGGTCGCCGAAATGTTTTTCGACGGTGTTCTGCAATTGCCAGAGGGCGAAAACACCCTGCATCAAACCGGTAGCACCTACTGGATGCCCGCAGGCAATCAGGCCGCCGGATGGGTTGACCGCGCATTCAGGCCGTTCAGGCAGCTTCAGGCCGTAATCGACACCCGGCATGTGCGCCTTGCCGGAGGCGGCGAAGGGGCCACCCTCGCCATAGCGGCAGAGGCCGAGGTCTTCGTAGGTCTGGATCTCGCTGGAGGTGTAAGCGTCGTGCAGTTCGACAAAATCCAGCTCTTTTAGCGGGTCGGTAATGCCTGCCTGCTTGTAGGCCATGTTGCCAGCGGTGCGCCCGGCGCGGAAGGAGTGGACCCCCGGGTAGCGCGTGCCGTGCTCCCACATGCCCTTGTAATATTTGCTGGTTTCGTCCGAGCCTTTCTCCAGCTCGGTGGCGTAGTCTTTCATGAAGATGTCGAAATCCAAGTGAGGACGGTCAGCCATGCGCATGGCATCGGTGCCGCGTCCAATGCCGCTGACCTTAACCAGCGGGCGGGCGATCTGAGCTCCGGCCGCCTCCAGCCTGGCCAATCCCTCCTCGGACACCAGAATGGCCACCGCAGCGCCGTCGGACATCACACAGATATCCAAGCGGGTGAGGGGCCAGGCCACCATGGGAGAGGAGCGCACATCGTCAATCGTGTACCGGTTGCGTTTTTGCGAGTAAGGATTGTGATAGGCGTTAATGTGGTTCTTGACGCTCACGTGGGCCATTTGCTCAACGGTAGTTCCGAATTCTTTCATATGACGAGTGACCATCATGGCGTAATAGCCGGAATAGAAACCACCCACCGGGTAATCAAAGGAAACATCGGAAGCCAGAGCGATAAACTCGTTGCCCTTCCAAGTTTCCACGTGGCTCATGGTCTCAAAGCCAAAGGCCACGCAAATATCCATATGCCCACTGGCCACCGATTTCCACGCTTCTTGAAAGCACAGCCCGCCGGTGGCCCCTCCGCCTTCAACGCGGTGGCTGGGTTTGGGGCAGAGGCCCAGATAGTCCTGTGCCATAATGCCCGCCATCAGTTGGCGGGCGAAGTGATCGGAAAAATACGAGGCAACCGATCCGTCCGCGGCTTCAGTAAACGTTTGGAAGTCGAGGCCAAGGTCGCGGATAGCGTAGTCGTAGGCTTCCTTAATGACAGCCTGGAAGGTCTTATCCGGGCGTGCTTTGGCGAATTTGGAGACGCCCCCTGAGATAACGTAAACGGGTTTCATAAGCGAGCCTTCCTCCACGAGGTGCGTTAAGCCGAAAGAGTGTGGCTATTATATTGGTATTTTTGTTGAAACCCTGATGGAGCTGGCCAAATTCACTCCAGGTGGCCCTGAGTGTCAAAAAAAAGAGGCCGGTAACACCGGCCTCTTTTCAGTTAGCAGGCTATTTCTTACGCGGAGCGCCTTTCGGCGCAGAACGTTTGGCCAACCAGGCGCGCAGGCCCAGGCCGATTAGTACCACGGGCAGGGCAACCACGAGGATTACCGGCACCACATAGAGGGCGACCCAGACCACGGCTTCGGCGATGCCTTGCAGCGCTCGGATGAGGGCCTCGACAGCTTGTTTGGCCACGGTGGAGAGATCCCAAGGGTCGACCTGGATAGGCTGGGCGGACTCCTGGGCGATGAGTTCAACCGAAATAGCCGAGAGGGCGGCGGACTCTTCGTAATACTTGATCTGGCCCTTAAGGACTTCAACCTGCTCGGTAATACTGTTGAGCTGGTTGAAGGCGTTGAGAACATCCTCGGTCCGAGTGGCCTCTTCCATGATCTGGCGGAGCATGTCTTCGGCGCTCTCCAGGTTGCGCAGGCGGGACTGCAGGTCGGTGTATTCGGCGGTCACATCCTGGCCATATTGGTTGTCGGTGGGCACGTCGAAGGCGCCGGCACGGATCTCATCTAAGGCTTGTTGGAATAATTCACCGGGCACCCGAACGGTGATGTAGGCGGCGGGAGCCTCGCTGCCGTCGCCCAGGTAGGTCTGGTAGATGCTGGAGCTGACCACGAACCCGCCCATGCGTTCGGCCATGGCGGCGATCTCCTGCATGCGCTCTTCGGGAGCAGCCACCACAATGGATAGATCAGCGGTCTTGATCACGAGGCGGTCGGCGGCTTGTGCAGAGAGAGGGGCTTCGCTAACGGCCACATCGCCGACGAAATTCGATTCGCCGCCACCGCGGCCGGGCTCTTCCACCGGCGCCCCGAAAGCATCAACATTCTCTGGATAAAGCCCGCTTTCCTCTGTGGGGGCGCTGGCCGCGGCTGCACAGGCGGATAGCAAGATAGCCAAAGCCGCAATTAATGAAAACAGGATGGAAGGGGATGTCTTCTTCATAGCAATTCTCCTCTGCCCGTCCCTGCTATCCGTCCCGCAAGGTCAACAGGCTTGCATTTGAGACGCCGGAGGCAGGAAATTAGTTCCGATCTTTCCCGATAAAGAACTAATACAAGGTAATCGGACGGATGTCAAGGTAAAGGTGTCAAGGCACCTGCTACCAGCCGCCCGCCAGGCGGTTGATGTGCCGTTCGGGCAGGCCGGCAGAAATCATGCGGGATTGGACGGCGGCCACGTCGTAGGGTATGCGCACAAAATCCCAAGTGTCCGCCTCAGTATCGAAGATTGCGTAGGCGGCCCGTGGATCACGATCGCGGGGCTGCCCCACGGAGCCTGGGTTGGCAATGCATCGCCGAGCCAGGGGAACTTTGGTGTTAGGCGCCGGAACCCGCATGCTGACCTCATGGTTCCTGGAGACGAAGAGCAGCGGAATATGCGTGTGGCCCACAAAACAAAAGTCGGTGCCGAAATAATGGAAATTCTCGGCGGCGGAATAGGAATCTAACAGGTATTCCAGCATAGGTTGGCGCGGGCTGGCGTGAGCCAGAGTGACCCCATTCGATTCGCTGCGCGGCTCCAGGGCCTGCAAGAAGGCCAGGGAGTCGGCCGTCAGGCAACCGCGCAGCCATTCAATCGAGTTGCGAGCTTCGATGTTAAACCCCTCAAGTGGCAAATGGCCGGAGGCAGCGGCATCATGGTTGCCCTGAAGACATACCAGGTTAGGTATTTCTTTGAGTTTGGCAATGCACTCGTTAGGGTCCGGCCCGTAGCCCACCACATCTCCCAGGCACCAGACCGCGTCCACGGCGCCAGCACTGTTCAACACGCTATCCAGCGCGGGCGTTGGCGTGGATGTCGCTGAGGATGAGCACGCGCATATGAAGTTGTAATTTATAGGGTTGGGCTCAGGTTTTTGGGGCCGAAGGCGTCAGGTAGCAGGTCAGCTACGGTATCTTCACGGACCACCTCCCCGGCTTGATTTGCGATCAGCACCAGCGCGCTAGGAGAAAACTCGGCCAAGACCTGGCGGCAGGAGCCACAAGGCGTGGCCCCGTCGCGGGTCACCACAGCAATGGCCTGGAATTCGCGCTGCCCTTCGCTGACCGCTTTGAAGACGGCCACCCGCTCGGCGCAGATCGAATCGGGGTAGGCGGCATTTTCGACATTGGATCCTAAATAAACGGAGCCGGATGAAGTCAGCAAGGCCGCGCCGACATGATAATTAGAGTAGGGCGCGTAGGCATTGGACTGGGCTTTCCTGGCTGCGGCCAGCAGCTCGGCGCGCTGCGCCTTATTTAGCATTGGACTCCCGGGTTTTAGCAGGCCTGGCGCTTGCCGCCTTTTGGGCACGCACCCGGCGAATGCGGCGTCCGACGATCTGCTCAATGGTCAGGGCCACAGATCCCTCCTCCAACTTTTCGCCGACCTTAGGGACGCGGCCAATTCGGCTAAAGAGATAGCCTCCCAGAGTGTCGGCGTCGCGGCTGCTCAGGCGGCTACCCATGAGCTCGTTGAAGTCATCCAAATTGATGCGGCCATGGAAGATATATTCGCCTTCGGCGATCTTTTGATAGGACAATTCCTCGCCATGATCATATTCATCCTGGATCTCGCCCACGATCTCTTCCATCATGTCTTCCAGAGTGACCAGGCCGGCCACGCCGCCGTATTCGTCCACCACAATCGCGATATGAATGCGGCCGGCCTGCATTTCAGCCAGGAGGTCATCCAGTTTCTTGGATTCGGGGACGAAGTTGGCGGACCGCAGCAGCTCGCGCAGCGATTTGATTGGGCCAGGTGTGCGCCCAACCCGCAAAAGGTCTTTGGCATAGAGCACGCCGACGATATTATCGATGTTATCTTTGAAGACGGGCACACGGGAATATCCAGATTCGAGCAAAGCATCCCCTGCCTGCTCAATGGGGGTGTCCACATCTAACGCGTAGATGTCAATCCGCGGCACCATTATCTCGCGCACCAGGGTGTCGCCGAACTCGAAGATGGAGAAGATCATTTGGCGTTCATCTTGCTCCAGGACCCCCTGGCGTTGGCTGGCATCTACAAAGGAGCGTAATTCGCTTTCGCTGATGGTCACCAGCTGCTGGGGTTCAGCGCCGCCGCGATTAGAGAGGCGCGCCGGCAATACCAGCAAAGGGCGCATGAGCAGAGAAATAGCGCGCCCCAACGGGGAAAGGCGCAGAGCCCACCCCTCGGGATCGCGCAGCACACGGCGTTCGACGAAAAACTCGAGCAACCATATAAGCAGGGCGATCAGCAACAGCAGACCGCCCAGGTTTTGGATGGGAATAACCATGGTCTCCAGCGGGACAACCAGCGCCAGGACCAACCCCGCGATCAAGAAGCGCAACAATGTGAGAATTAGCCGAAGGCTGTCTCGAATGCTGGTTCGCCGCCTTACCAACTCCAAGGCCCGATCAACTTTCTTCCCTTGTTCCTCGCTAAGAGAGGCCAAGCGCGAATAACGCGCGTTCAAAATACCTGCACGGGTGGCGGTGATTAGTAAATCAACAGCAAGCAGAAGAACCAGCAGGACAGCGAGGGGACTAATCTGATCCCTCCACTTTGCGGATAGCGCGGGCTGGTACCCCCACTACAACGGTGTTGGGGGGCACATCTTTGGTGACTACCGCGCCGGCACCCGTGCGCGCCCCTTTGCCAATGCGCAACGGGGCAACCAGCATAGTATCGCTGCCGATAAATACGCCTTCTTCGATCACGGTGAGGTTCTTATTCTTCCCATCGAAATTTGCTGTGATGGTGCCGGCACCGATGTTGACATTGGCCCCTATGGTGGCGTCCCCGATGTAGGAGAAGTGGCCCATTTTAACCCCCGGTCCCAAAGTGGAGCTCTTCACCTCGCCAAAGTTGCCCATGTGCACGCCTTCGCCAAGGCGGGCGCCAGGGCGCAGGTGCGCGAAGGGGCCGATATCCACATGGTTGTCTATAACCGCCATTTCGACAACGGCGGCTTGGATCTTGCAGGCATCCCCCACGCGGCTATCCTTGATCGTAGTGTTGGGGCCGATAATGCAATCTTCGCCGATGTGCGTGTCTCCCAGGAGCATGGTATTGGGCCACAGCACCGTATCCTGCCCGATGGTGGCGCCGGACTCGATATAGGTGGTTTGCGGGTCGATCAGTGTGACCCCATCCGACATCCAATGACGATTGACGCGCTTGCGCAGCGCGGCTTCAGCCTCCGCCAGATGTTCGCGGGTGTTGACACCGATGGCTTCGTCTGGGTCTTCTAAAGCAACTGTGACCACCTGCTGGCCTGCTTTGGCGGCCAGATCGAGCAAATCGGTCAAATAGTATTCCCTTTTCTTTGGGGAAGGCTTTAGTTTCTCCAGCGCGGGCCACAACCAATCGGCCCTGAAACAATAGGTCCCCACGTTGAGTTCATCGATGGCCAGCTCTTCGGGGGAAGCCTCGGCTTCCTCGATGATGGCCAACACCTCGCCCGAGGCACCGCGTTTTACACGGCCAAAGCCGCGTGCTTCCCTCCGTTTGAAAGTAACCATACTGAAGGGGCCCGTATTTCCCTTTTGAGCCGCGGCCAGCTTTTTCAAAGTCTCGGATGTAAGTAGGGGCAGGTCGGCATTGGACACAAGCACAAAATCGGCTTTGCCTTCGCAAGCAGACCTGGCCTGTAGGACGGCATGGCCCGTCCCCAATTGGTCAGCCTGTTCGACGAATTCGGCGCGCGCACCTACGGCTAGTCGAATGCCCTCAGCTCCATGCCCCACGACTAGCAGGGGTACGCCCTCGGTAACGCCCTCCGCGGCTGTCAGGGAATGCAGAATCATGGGCCTGCCACCGAGCGGATGGAGTAACTTGGTCAGTCGCGATCGCATGCGGACACCTTTGCCTGCGGCCAGCAAGATCACGCGAGTTTTCATTTACAGCAAGCTCTGAGGAGCAGGCCACCTTCGGCAACGTAAGTTGAGCTGATATTAGCGGGATAAAAGGGGCGAAGTAAGGGCGGCTCTTCGATCAGTTCGGTATGCATTAGTTTGAGTTAGCAGTCGGGGCGCCTGGGCTCGAACCAGGATCCACGGATTCAAAGTCCGGTGTGCTACCATTGCACCACGCCCCAGCACTGCCCGCTTAGGGGGGCAACAATCGAAATTGTAACATGCGCTGCGATGCTGTGCTGCAATGCTGCGCGTCACGGGAGAAAGCGATGCGGTTGGCGCCGCGCATCGCTTCCCCAGTCTTTTTCACATTCAGGAGGTCGACAGGGAATTAATCTTTTGGAGCCAGGCCAAGTTGCACAGCCTGTTCATACGTAAGGGCGCTTGGCCTGCGCGCAGGCTGCAGTTCCTTTTCTTTATTCCTCCAATATTTATCCGTGCGGCTACGGCTCGTTGGCTTTGTCCCCGCTTTGTCCAAGACGCGTTCCAGGTGTGGGTCAGTATCCCCTAGTTTTCCTGCTGGTTTACCTGACTCGGCGGTATTCGACGGAGCCGAGTGTTCCAGCTGGCGCAATTCGGCGGCCACGCGCCCGACGGCCTTTTGCAGGGCTTCGGCGTGGGCCGCCGTGCGCGCCGCGGTAAGGGGCTGGGTGGCAACCAATAATGCATAGTTGGCGCTAACGCTGGTCAGGTACAGGTGGTAACCCTCTCCCCGGAAGGCCAGCAGGTCGTCGGGTTGCGCCGACTTGGCGAAGGCGGCGATTTGGCTGGCGGCGAAGAAGGCCGACATCAAATGCGGCATTAGCGAGGTCTCTATTTCGTCGTCGGGGAGTGCGCCGGCGCGGGCCAGGATCTGGCCGCGCTCACTGATGAGCGCCACGCTCAACGCCTGGAGATTGAAGCGCAGTTCGGCCAACTGCTTCGAGATATGTTCGGCAGCGTGATCTGCTGCTGAAGGCCGCCCCTGCATGGCGCTGATCTCGGGGGGCAAGAAACTTTGCGCCATGCCAAACAAGCGTTCGACAGCATCCAGCATATCAGGGAGTTCGACCGGCTTGAAGAAGAAGGCGTCGGCGCCCGCGCGGGCAACCTGTTTGCGGATCTCGGCATCACGGACACCACTGATAAGGATCACCTTGGTATCCGGCTCACGGCGGCGGAAGCGCGCCATCAACTCCAAACCGGAAATCCCCGGCAGCAACACATCGGCAATGAGCAGGCCGAATGCGCCTCTATCCAAGGCCTTCAGCGCATCCTCGGCGGATGAGGCGATCACAACTTCGAAGGAGGGCTCTAGGCTTTCCAGCCCGGCGCGAAAGACTTCGGCGCTGTCCCTTTGATCCTCAACGAGCAAAATGCGGCGGGCGGGCATGGCGCGGGCATTTTAGCATCAAGCGTTGCCAGAGGGGGGTAAGGGAGCCATCGAGTTATAGGCCAGGCTGCAGCACCACCCATGGGGTTCCGTGCTGCGGGTTGGGATGGACATGCAGTGGAACCTGGTAAGCGCCTTGCAGGATATCGGTGGTCAGCACTTCTGCGGGGCGGCCAGCAGCGCGGACGCGGCCATCCACCAGCAGGACCAGGCGATCGGCATAGAGGGCGGCCAGGTTGAGATCGTGCATGGCCACCAGCACTGCAAGGTTCTGATCTTTCGCCATGCGGCGCACCAAACCAAGCAGGTTGACCTGGTGATGCAAATCCAAGTGGGCAGTGGGTTCGTCCAACAGTAGGATGGGACAGGCTTGCGCCAAAGCGCGCGCCAGGATGACGCGCTGTTGTTCGCCACCGGAAAGCTCACCGGCGCGCCGCTCGCTAAGATGGCTTATCTCTGCGGCTTGCATGGCTTGCTGAATGTGCTGAAGGTCGCGCGGCCCGAGGCGGCCCAGCCAGGCCAGATGTGGGGTGCGCCCCAGGGCCACGCACTCAAACACGGTGAAAACCGGCGGCAGTTGGGCAGACTGGGGGACCACGGCCAACTGGCGAGCGCGTTCTCCTTCAGAGAGCGTGAAAAGGTTCTTCCCTTCGACATAGATCTCACCGGACGCAGGTTTGAGCACGCCGCTCAGCGCACGGATCAGGCTAGTCTTGCCAGACCCGTTAGGGCCGATGAGGCCCAATAATTCGCCGCGGGCAAGCTGCAGGTCAAGATCGTGAAGCACTTCCTTATCGGCGTAGGCAACGTGCAGTGAGCGAATGGAAAGCATAGTTACCAGATCATCTGGGCGCGGGCGCGGCGCAGCAGCCAAAGGAAGAACGGCACGCCGGCAAGCGCAGTAAGGATGCCGACAGGCAGTACCTGTGGGGCGAACACGGAGCGCGCCAGTAGGTCGGCCAGGAGCAGGACGGCCGCGCCGCCCAGGATGGAGAGGGGCAGTAAGCGGCGATAGTCGCCGCCCCATACGAGGCGCAACGCGTGGGGCACGATGAGGCCGATGAAGCCGATCATGCCGGAGAAGGCCACGGCGGCGGCAGCGGCTAGAGAAGCGGCGGCGATGAGCACGAACTTGATGCGTTCAACGGGCAAGCCCAGTTGTTGCGCCTGCTCCTCGCCAAGTTGGAGCACGTTGAGTTGGTGGCCTGAAATCAGAAGCACACCCAGGCCAACGGCTATGTAAGGGAGGGCGGCCAGCACCGGCTGCCAGCCACTGAGGGAGGCGCCGCCCAGCAACCAGGCGATGGCGCGGCGCAATTCGTTTTCGGAATACAGCATCACGAAGGAAGACAACGCAGTGGCAAAGGAACTCACAGCTATGCCGGCCAGGATCATGGTGGTGACAGGGACGGTCTTGCCGATACGGGCAATGGCAAGCACAACGCTGACGGCCAACAAAGCGCCCAAGAAGGCAGCCGCCGGGATGGCGTAGAAGCCCAGCGGCGTGGAAGGCCACGACTGGGACAAGACCAGCACGGCGCCGAGGCCCGCGCCTGAGGCTACGCCGATCAGATAGGGATCGGCCAGCGGATTGCGGAAGAGCCCTTGATAGGCAGCGCCGCTACCGGCCAGGGCGGCGCCGGTGAGCGCCACCAGGATGGTGTGGGGCAGGCGCACGTCGAAGATGATGGTGGCGCTTGTTGCGGATAATGGGCTACCGAGCATGGACTGCAATAATTCACCCGGGGGGATGAAAACGGAGCCTACTGCCACGCTGAGCACCAAGGCCAGAGAAACCAGCAAAGTGTTGAACAGGAAAGGTTGTCTCAGTAGGAAGGTCTTCATTAAGTCTGTGGGGAGGCTGAGCGGTCTCCCCGTTATTCCTTAGTCGAA
>Ga0209751_10001539_pt1 | contig 23583 bp, 13 predicted proteins | sample RifCSP13_1_FD_184019 | JGI IMG/M metagenome (GOLD analysis project Ga0209751, IMG submission 184019) | Soil microbial communities from Rifle, Colorado - Rifle CSP2_sed 13_1 (SPAdes) (version 2) | ecosystem: Environmental > Terrestrial > Deep subsurface > Rock core/Sediment | place: Rifle...
TCGGCGCTGAACGGCGGCGATGTGCGGCCCGGGCCTGGTGGTTCCGGCCCTGGCGGCTTAGGCGGGTGCGGAACTGGAGCAGGGGGCTGGGAGCGGCGCGCCAGCAGCCAGCCGATGAATCCACCGGCAAGCATGCCGACCAATAATGTGAGCCAGGAATCTGAGCGGGACCGGTTACTCATAAGAGACGAACCGTGAACACAGGGTTTCACTGGAACTGAATCTCAGTATAGCATGATCGCCGTTATCGCCATACAGTTTTCTGCAAATTCGTGCAACGCGTGGCAAAAAAGCACAGGAAGCAGCTTCCCCGTTAAACATCGTTCGCGCCGCAGTTAAACTGCGGCGCGAACGATGAAGATTCCCGTCATTCGTGGAGAGAAACCTTACTCCCAATCCAAATCCTTCGCCAACTCCACCAACGAGCGCGCCCCCTGCTTTTTCTTCGGCGCGGTCATCGCCTCCGCCCCCTTCTTCGCCACGATCCGTTTCGCGATCATGTCGGCCAGCACTTTGTCCGGGATGGTCTTGGGCTGGGACGCCTGCCACTCCATCGCCTTCTGCCCCGGCTCGCAAATGTCGAGATAGGGGCAATAGCCGTGCGCCCAATGGTCGGGCGGCAGCACGTCGTCCGGCAGGCGTCCCTCGGCCAACCCTTCCAGCATCGTCTTCACGCGGGCGAGCAGGTCGGCGATGGCTTCAGGATCGGGATAGATTTCGTAAGCCAGATGCTCGAGCGTGTCCCGATTCTCATAATAGATGATCGCCCCTTTCAGCGGGATCGCCCCCCGGTAATATTCCCCGATGCCCCACAAGTAAACTTGCGCCTGGCGGACGTGCTCTTCCTTCGGTATCCCGGCGACCTTGATCTTGTCGAACTCGGAGGCGGCCGCGGTCTTGAATTCGAGCGCCCAGAAAACGGGGCCAGCCTCGTCGTCTGCTTTGCCCGGCGGGATGTACAGGATGCCGTCGCAGAAGCCGTGGATGCGGTATGCGGGGACTTCGAAGAAGACCTCCTGCGCGAGGCAGGCGCGCTCCAGCCCGCGCTGCAGGCGGCGGTGGCCGTCCGTGCCGACGGAGAGGATGCGCCCCACGCGCGCGTCGAACGGCGGCTTAGGCTTGCCCTGCAGCTCAAACGCTACGTAGAGCAGGCAGCCCCGGGCGAGCGACGACGGCTTGATGTACGGCTCGTCAGACAGAGTGCGGTGGTCAGTCTGGAGCCATTCGACCGCGTAAGCGGCAGGGCCTTTCTTCCTCATTACGTATCACGCCTCACGCGTCACGTGCACGCCTCAATCGCTGGAGTACCCTGTGAAGATCACCTGCTCCGGCGCGCCGTCTTTGTAGATGACGACGAGGTACTCGCGCAGTTTCTCCACGCCTTCCCGCTCCGCGAGGAACCGGTACCACTCCGGCGGCTCGGACTGCTCGCCCTGCCGGAAAATGGCCTGCCGCAGCTTGCGGAGGGCGTTGAGCAGATCCGGCCGCGGGGGCACACAATAAGTCCAGTTCGGGGTTTCCATTGATGACTCCTTTCACGTCCTGAAAAAGTAGCGCGTCTCGCCCGCTGTGTTCACCCCCTCCAGCGGGTCCACTTCAAAAATCAATGGATACTGCGCGGTGACGTTGCCGACGACGAGCGCGTGCCGCTGGCGCAGGCGGCGCACGAAGGCGGCCATCGTCTCGTAGTCGGTCGCCGCGCCGCGCGAGACGTGCCGCACGTCGTCCTCAAACGGGATGCGGAGCAGGAACAGGTTGTCGGCCTGGCGCAGCACTGCCTCGTCCAGCCCGTGGATCATGTTGGTGACGAAGAAACTCGTGATGCCCAGATGCCGCGCGCGGGTCACGATGTAGTCAATGCTCTTCCGCGAGACGTACAGGTGAGCCTCCTCGAAAAAGATGAACGGGAAGCGATGCGCATCGTGCTCGATTTCCCACAGGCACAGGTCTTTCACCAGCTCGATGATGGCCTGCACGAACCCCTCGCGGGCCAGGTTCGACAGCCCGGAGACGTCCACCACGAGCGCGCCGCCGTTGCGGATGGTCTGATACGCCTCCCCCAGCGAGGCTGCCTCCCTGGGCGTGCGGGCGAAGATGCGCGTGTTCCTCAGCGCCTCCAGCCGCGAGCGGATGGCGTGGTTGACCACCGCCGCGCTCGACCCGCCGCCGAACTCGTTCTCCTCCGCCATCTGCATGAGCTGCTCGAGGCCGATGTACGGGGCCTCGCGGCGCTCCCGCTCCAGCGCCTCGGCCTCGGCCCACAGCCGGGCCAGCCGGTTCTCGAAATACAGCGCCGAAACCTCGGGCAGGCCGAAGCGCGTCATCAGCGTCATCATCGGCGCGAGGCCGAACTGCCGCACGCCCAGCCGGAAGTTGCCGCCCGCTTCGAGATGGACGATCCCGCGCTGGAGGGGCTCGCCCGTGAGCGGGTTGACTTCGGCTTCGGGCAGGTGGATGTACTCGCGATTGATGTCGAACACCACGCACGGCGCGCCCTGGGCGATCAGTTGGAGGAGCACGACTTTCGAGAGATGGCTTTTGCCGGAGCCTTTCACCCCGGTGATTACGTTCACCTTTTCCAGATCCTGCCCCTCGACGTGGAAATCGTGACCGGCCAGCGTGCGCCCCAGCCGCAGCCGGTGCCCCTGATCGCGCGTCGCGTTCGCGAAGACCTCGTGATCGTCGGTGCGGAAGACGTCCACGTCCCGCGCCGGGATCCAGCCGTCCCATTGTTCCCAGCGTGCACCCCTGCCACTCTGGGAGAGGGGTGGGGGATGGACAGTCTTGCGGATTTTCGCCAGCGCCACTTTGATATTCCCTAGTTCCTCGCTGCGCCCGTTGCCGCGTAGTGTCAATGGATAACCAATGGCCTCCAGCAGCGGGGCGTGGATTGATTCAGGAACCAAATTGTGGAGCTGATCCAGCACGAGCGACGGGTAGCTCGCCGAGCGGAAGGCGATCACCTGGATGATCACGCTGCGGCCCGAGGCGCGCTCGCGCAGCGTGAGCGTCTCGCCCACACGCAGATCGGCCTCGCGCGGATTAAAGAGCAGTTCGGCGAGGTCCTCAACAATCTGCCGGACCTGAACGTTTAAGGCATTCATGCCAGGACGAAAATCAAAAACCAGCAATCACCCCCTGATCCTTTCGCCTTCATCCGTCTGTTTTCCCTACATACTGTTCTGCGGCCTGATGCATCTCAGTTGCAATGCGCTCGCGCAGCCAGTCGGGGCTGAGAACTTCCACCTGCGCGCCCCAACTCCGGATCCAGGGCTGCATTTCCAGCGGCTCTGAAACGTGCACACGCAGCACGCCCCCACCGTCGGGCAGAGGGTCGAGCGATTGCGAGGGGTGCCAGCGCCGCTCGCAGACGAGGGGCATGGCGGCGGGCGTGAAGCGCAGGGCTACCTCGACGACCTCTTTGCCCATCATGATGCCCCAACTCGCCGCCAGGTGCGCTTCGGGATCGAAGTCGGTCGGGAGGGTGTAGGTCTCGTCGAGCAAGTCGGCTTTTTCCAGGCGGTCGAGCTTGAAAGTGCGGATGTCATTCGCCCAGTCGTCACGGCCGATCACGTAGACGCCGGAGGCGGTCGGCTCGAGGGCGTAGGGCGCGATCACCCGCTCGCGCAGTGCGCCGCTGCGCGGTGAACGGTATTCCACGCGGACTTTGCGCCCGGCCCCCCAGCCCTCGGCGATCACTTCAAGGATGACGACCTGGCGTAGCCCGTCGTGGTGCGCCTGAACCCGGTCGGCGGCGCGGTTGAGTTGGGCGGTAAGAGGGTGGGGCAGGACCGCCGCCAGCTTGCGCAGCGCGGCGGTGACGTGAGGGTTGCGCTCGACAATCGTGCGCGAGAGCAGCAGCCCGGCCAGCACGAGCGCGATGGCCTCGTGGAACGACAGGCGAATGGCAGCCAGGTAACGCGTGCGGTTGATGCCGAAATGCCCGTCATCCTGCCAGAGAGGGACGCCCTGCTCGGAGAGGAAGTCAAGGTCGCGGTAGACCGTGCGGCGATCCACGCTCAGGCGCTGGGCCAGTTCGGTGGCCGGGAGGCCATCGGGCATGAGCAGGAGCATTTCTTCGATCTGGCGCAGCCGGGCGGTGCGGGTGGCAAGGCGCGACATACAAACCTCCACGATAGGTTAACAGAACATGCGTTCTGATGCCTATTTTACCATCAATTTGTGTCAGGTAATGTCACACTCCGATTAACGTGAGATGAACCTCCTGGCATCATGGCGTTTTCCGAAAAACCGTCCGTGAGATCCGTCCTTCCGTGCAATCCGTGCACGCTCGTAACGCTCCATCAAGGTCAAAATCGGATTTGCCAAGCGGGAGTCTCTCATCTATACTCGGCGACATGACCCGCGTGATCGTCGTAGCCAATCAGAAGGGCGGCGTCGGCAAGACGACGACGGTGGCGAACGTGGGCGCGGCGCTCGCCGAGCAGGGGAAGCGCGTGATCTTGATTGACCTTGACTCGCAAGGGGCGCTGACTGCGGGCATGGGGCTTGACCCTTACACGCTCACGCGGACGACTTATACCCTGCTCGTCCGCCCCAATTCCAGCCTGGCGGGTGTCTTGCGGCCCGTCAGCCAGGGGTTGTGGCTCGCTCCGGCCTCCGTGGACTTGTCGGCGGTTGAATATCAGCTCGCCGACGACGCCGGCCGGGCTTACCGGCTGAAGAATGCGCTCGAGCGCAGCCGCGTCCCGGCGGATTTCATTCTCATTGACACCCCGCCGAACATCGGCTTGCTCACCGTGAACGGCCTGGCCGCCGCGACCGAGCTGCTCATCCCGGTGCAGTGCCAGTACCTGGCGATGCGCGGCGTGCGCGGCTTGCTCGAAGCGATCTGGCGCGTCCACGAACGCCTGAACCCGAACCTCAACCTGCTCGGCGTGCTGGCGACGATGTACAAAAAAGACTCGGATCACGCCCACGAGGTCGTGAACGAACTGCGCTCGGTCTTTGAAAACAAAGTTTTCCAAACGGTCATCGAAGATGAAGACGCCGTGGCCAAAGCGCCGGTCGCGCGCCAGGCGGTGCTGACCTACCGCCCCGACAGCGCGGCCGCGGCGGCCTTCCGGCGGCTTGCGGAGGAGATCAACCATGCCTGACGACACTACCCAAGACTCGGGATCCGTCCAGGGGAGGGGCGCCGACATCATGCTCCCGGCGCGCGGAAACCCGTTCGAGCCTGAAGCCCCTGCCTCGGCACCCGAAGCGATTTATGCGGTGGGGGCAGAGATGACGGCCGAGGCCGCGCCGCCTGACATGGAAGCCGTCGCCGAGCTGGTTGCGACGGCGCCCGTGGAAATGCCCGCCTCGGTGGAGATGTCCGAACCCACAGGGATGCCTGAGCCGCACGACCTTTCGCCGGAAGACCTGGCGGCAATGTTCCCCAGCGCGCACGCGGAGCGCGAAGTGTCGCCGGAGTCGCTGGCTCCGGTGACGGCGGAGGACTTGAAATCGGCGACCGCGATGGGGTCGGACGCCGATCTGCCCGGCCATGACGAGGCGCCCATGATGGACGCGTCCGCCGCATCGGAAATGGTCATGGGCGTTGCTGCCGCAATGTCCATGGCGGGCGGCGTGGAGCAACCGGCTCAGGCGGCTGCGGCGCCGGCCGTGGCGGTCGTAGGGGTGACTACCGGCTCGGAGACCGTGGTGGCCGCGGCGGCCGCCGCCCCAAGCGTGGCGCTGCCCGAATCCTTCCAACTGACGGATAGTGTGGGGGTCGGGCTTGAGAAGTACAAGCCCGGCGCAGTCTATGCTCCGAAAGAAGAACTGGTCAGGATGTTCATCCCCGATGCGCAGCTGGTGAGCATGTGGCTGGATATTGACGCCGTCGAGAAGGAGATCGTCAGCACACCCGGGATCAGCCGGAAACTGGCCCAGGAATTGCTGGACCGCCTGGCCGAGGCCCGCAATAAGTTGATGAGCGACCGGGGCCTGTACGAAGAAGCCGTCCGCCAACTGGCCGAAGTCAAATACCGCCTCAACCGCAACAAGCGCGCCAGCTGGGATCAGCAGCCGCGCGCCATGCTGGTGTACCTCTTGGCCCTCATCGTGCTGGCGGTGATCGGCTTCATCTCTACGACGCCGCTGTCGCTCGTCGTCGGACCGCGCATCGCCATCCAGGGCTTCATCTTCGACGTCGTCTGGCAGTCCATTCTATGGGGCGGCATGGGCGGCGTGACCGGCGCGCTTTACGGCCTGTGGAAACATGTGGCCGCCGAGGAGGATTACGATCCGCAGTTCGCGCTGTGGTATTACACCAACCCCATCATGGGCGTCGTCCTCGGCGCGTTCGTCTACGTGCTCATGCAGCTGGCGCTGCCCGCCGTCTTCAGCGGCGGTTCGGAGGGGATTCAACCCTCGCCGTATTTGATGTACACGCTGGCCTGGGCGGTGGGGTTCCAGCAGAACCTGGCGTTTTCGCTCGTGAACTCCGTCCTCAAATCGTTCATGAAGATGACGCCGGAAGGCAAGGACGCCGCCAAGAAGTAGGCGCGCGCTAAGGGTCTAACTCGATACGCGCTGGATGTGCGCGCCGATCGCCAGCAGCTTTTCCTCGATCCGCTCGTAGCCCCGCTCGATCTGGCCGATGTTACGGATGACCGACTGGCCCCGCGCGCACAGCGCGGCGATGAGCAGGGACATGCCCGCGCGGATGTCCGGCGATTCGAGCTGCTCCCCCTGCAAATAGTTCGGTCCCTGCACCAGGCAGCGGTGCGGGTCGCACAGGATGATGCGCGCGCCCATCTGCACCAGTTTATCGGTGAAGTACATGCGGCCCGCGTGCATCCAGTCGTGGAACAGCACCGTCCCGGCCGCCTGCGATGCCACGGCGATGGCGATGCTCGTCAGGTCGGTGGGAAAGGCTGGCCACACGTTCGTCTTGATCTCCGGGATCGCCCCGCCCAGGTCGGGGACGATGGTGAGCGACTGGCCGCTGGGAACGATGATGTCGTCGCCCTCGGTTTTCCACTGCACGCCCAGGCGCTTGAAGACCAGCCGGATCATGTCCAAATACTTTACGCCTGCGTTCCGGATGCGGATTTCGCCGTCAGTCACCGCCGCCGCGCCGATGAAACTGACGACCTCGAGGTAGTCGGCGCTGAGGGTGTATTCGCCGCCGCGCAGCCGCTCGACGCCGTGAATGGCCAGCGTGTTCGAGCCGAGGCCTTCAATTTTTGCGCCGAGCGAGTTCAGGAAGTGGCAGACCTCCTGCACGTGCGGCTCGGAAGCGGCGTTGCGGATCACCGTCGCGCCCTGCGCGGTCACCGCCGCCATCACCGCGTTCTCGGTGGCGGTCACGCTCGCTTCGTCGAGCAGTAAGTGCCCGCCCGTGAGGCCGTCGGCCTGCATGCGGAACTGAGTGTTGTCGTACATGATCTTTGCGCCCAGACCTTCGAGCGCCAGCAGGTGTGTGTCCAGGCGGCGGCGGCCAATCACATCACCGCCGGGCGGGGGGAGTTCGAGGTCGCCGTGGCGGGCCAACAAGGGCCCGGCCAGCAGAACGGAGGCGCGGATGCGGCGGCACAGCTCCGGATCCGCCCTTGATTTGGCGATGCGCGGCGTATGCACCCGCCAGGTGTGCGCGTCCAGCGCTTCGACCGTCGCGCCAAGGTCGCAGATCAACTGGCGCATCGTCTCCACATCGCGAATGCGCGGGACGTTGTGCAGGATGACCGGTTCAGCCGTCAGCAGGCAGCCCGCCAGGATGGGCAGGGCAGCGTTTTTATTGCCGGAGGGCGTCACCGTCCCCCGGAGCGCGTGGCCGCCTTCAATCACGAATTGTTCCATCGTCGGTATACCTTAATTGAGCAGGAGTGAGTGGATTGTAAAGGCGGGTGGGGAGTCGGTCAACCATTGACTGATATATCGCGTTCGCTTTGTCAAAGAAACGCCGGAAAATTCGCTTTCGCCGCGTAGCGCAAATGTGCGAGTATGGTAGAATCATAATTCATGAGCGTTGCTTCACGTAAGAAACCAGAGCCGCCGGTCGGCGTCATCGGCGCGCTGGTTTCGGGCTTTGAGACCGTTAATGCCCGGTTGGAGCTGATCCTGTTGCCGCTGGTCCTGGATTTATTCCTATGGCTGGGGCCACATCTTTCAGTCAGGGCGGTGATCGAAGGTTTGCTGGACTTGATGCGCTTGCCGTCCGGCGTGGACGCGGCGACGGCCCGGAACCTGGAGGTGTGGCGGCGGCTGCTCTCGGAATACGGCCAGAGCTTCAATCTGTTTTCGGTCTTGAGCACCGCCCCGGTGGGGTTGCCCAGCCTGATGGCTGGGCGCGCCCCGAACGTGATGCCCGGCGGACAGCCGGTGATCTGGGTCGTGGGCAACCCGCTGGTCTACCTCGTGCTCTTCGGCGCTTTTGCGCTCGCCGGGTTGTTCCTGGGCGCGCTTTACTTCGGCGGCATTGCCCAACAGGTGCGCGACGCTCGCCTGGATCTGCGCAAGCTGGTACGCTCCGTGTGGGGGGACTGGCTCCGCCTGATTGCGCTCGTGGCGATCTGGCTTTTCCTGCTGGCGTTTTTCGGCATCCCAATGGCGCTGCTCGCCGGCCTCCTGGCCCTGATCAGCCCGGTTGTAGGCAGCCTCTTTTCGCTGTTAGGTTCAATGCTCGGCCTGTGGGCCTTGATTTACATGGGCTTCGCTCTGCACGGGATTATCCTTCAGCGGCGCGGTCTGTTCGGCGCTTTGTGGGACAGCATCCGCCTGGTGCATCGCAACCTCCCGCCGACGGCGAGCCTGTACGCCGTCATTTTTCTTTTGGGCGCGGGATTGAGCCTGCTGTGGAACATCCCGGCGGATGGCACGTGGCTATTGCTGATCGGCGTCGCGGGCCATGCAATTGTCTCGACCGCGCTCGTGGCCGCGACGTTCGTGTTTTACAAGGACCGCTACCGCCAGTGGATGGAAGCCAGGACGGCGGACGGCCGATGGCAAATGGCGGGTGGCAGATAAGGACACTGGAGTATTGAATGGCAGCAAAGGACAGCAACGTGGCTATCTACGATCTGTCATAAGCGATATGCGATGAGCCATTAGCCACAGGCGACAAGCACACTGGAGTATTGAATGGCAGCAAAGGACAGCAACGCAATTCAAGAATACGGCGCCAGCGCAATTCAGGTCCTCGAGGGGCTGGAAGCGGTGCGCCGCCGCCCCGGCATGTACGTCGGCGGCACGGACGTCAAAGCCTTGCACCACCTCGTCTACGAGGTCGTGGACAACTCGATTGACGAGGCCCTGGCTGGCGCGTGCGACCGGATCACCGTCACCATCCATCCCGACAGCAGCGTGACGGTGGAGGACAACGGGCGCGGCATCCCGGTGGGGCCGCATCCCACGCAAAAGGACGGGAAGGGCAAGCCGATGGACACGCTCGATGTGGTGATGACCGTGCTCCACGCGGGCGGCAAGTTCGGGGGCGGGGGCTACAAAGTCTCCGGCGGTCTGCACGGCGTTGGCGTCTCGGCGGTGAACGCGCTCTCCGAGTGGTGCGCGGTCCAAGTCACCCGCGAGGGCAGACAATACGAGCAGCGCTACGAGCGCGGCGTCCCGCAGGGGCCGGTCAGGGCGGCGGGCAAAGCCAAAGCCGGCGAGCACGGGACCTGGACGACCTTCAAGTTCGACACGCAGATCTTCAAGGAGGCCGGCCTCGACTATCGCTTTGAGACGCTGGTCACGCGCTTCCGCGAAATGGCGTTCGTCACGCGCGGGGTGACGATTGACTTCCTCGACGAGCGCGACGGGCGGGAGATGAACTTCTATTTCGAGGGCGGCATCACCTCCTTCGTCAAATACCTCAACCGCAACCGCGACGTGCTGCACACGGTCGTCCACGCGGAGAAGGAAATCGAGGGCGTGGGCATCGAGGTCGCGGTGCAGTACACCGACGCGTACAACGAGTCGGTCTATTCCTTCGCCAACACGATCAACACGGTGGACGGCGGGACGCACCTGACCGGCCTGCGCACCGCGCTCACGCGCGTGATCAACGACTACGCGCGCAAGAACGGCCTGCTCAAGGACGCCGACCCGAACTTCACTGGCGACGACACGCGCGAGGGCCTCACGGGCATCGTCAGCATCAAGCATCGCGAGCCGCAGTTCGAGTCGCAGACCAAAGTGAAGCTGATGAACCCTGAGGTGCAGACCTACGTCCAGCAGGTGCTGGGCGAGGCGTTCGGGTCTTTCCTCGAGGAGAACCCGCGCGAGGCCAAGGCCATCGTCGAGAAGTGTCTGACCTCGGCCCGCGCGCGCGACGCCGCGAAGAAGGCGCGCGATCTGGTCATCCGCAAGTCCGCCTTAGAGAGCCTGACGCTCCCCGGCAAACTTGCCGACTGCTCCGAGCGCGAAGCCGCGAAGTGTGAACTCTACATCGTCGAGGGCGACAGCGCCGGCGGTTGTTTTGACGGCGACACGCAGATTGCCTTGGCAGATGGCCGCGCGCTCAGTTTCAAAGAACTTGTGGCCGAGCAGGCGATGGGCAAAGAGCATTTCTGCTATACCATTCGCCGCGACGGCCAAATCGGTTTGGAGCGCATCGTCAACGCGCGCCGGACAAAAGCCAACGCAGAAGTTGTTCGAGTCACGCTCGACACGGGCGACGAAATTATTTGCACCCCCGACCATCGGTTTATGTTGCGTGATGGCCGCTATAAGACCGCAGCCTCCCTCGCGTCTGAAGACTCGCTGATGCCTTTGTATCGTAAATTATCGGATATGAGCGAGATGGGAATCACCATTGACGGCTACGAGATGGCCTGGGATCCGCGCTCGGAGAGCTGGCTGTTCACGCACCTGCTGGCTGATTGGTATAACCGCTGGCAGGGCGTCTATTCCGAAGCCGATGGCGACCACTGCCATCACATTGACTTTGACAAGCGCAACAACAACCCGACGAACGTTCAACGCCTGCCGGCCGAAGAACACCTGGCCCTGCATCGCGCGCATGTCTCGCGCACTCTGCATCGCCCCGACGTGATTGACAAAGCCCGCGTGACTCATCAGAGCGAAGATTATCGCGCAAGACTTAGCGAACGCATGAAACAGCCTGAAACGCGGCAGAAATTGTCGAGCAATGCTCAGGCGCAGTGGGAAGACGAGGACTACAAGGCCTACATGGTCGAGCAGTGGCGCGAATTTTATGCAAGCCACGAGGAGTACCGCGAACAGAATCGCGCGCAACTTGACCGCGCGCAACGCGAATACTGGGGCGACGACGCGAATCGTCAGGAGCAATCCGAACGCGTGCGCCGATACTTCGACAGCCATCCCGAAGCGCGTGAATATAATCGCCAGAAAGCGCACGAGCAATGGCAGGACGAAGAATTGCTTGAATGGCGGCGCGAAAAGACGCGCGAACAGTGGACACCTGAGTTTCGCGCCAAACGCCAGGCGGCCTTGCAGGAAACCTATTACCGCAAGACGATTGCCGCGTTGAAGCAGTTTGAGGGTGAAAGCGGACAACTCAACCTGGAAGCATATCGCGCTTACCGCCTTGAGACGCGCGACAAGTCCTTGCTGCGGTTCGACACGTTCTGTGAGCGTTACTTCGGCGGCGACGAAGCAGGGGCGCGTGAAGCCGTCGCGAATTTCAACCATCGGGTCGTGGCAGTCGAGCGTTTGGCGCAACGCGTGGACGTTTATGACATCGAAGTGCCCCATACGCACAACTTCGCGCTGGCGAGCGGCGTTTTTGTCCATAACAGCGCCAAACAGGGGCGCGACCGGCACTTCCAGGCCATCCTGCCTCTGCGCGGCAAAATCCTGAACACCGAGCGCGCGCGGCTCGACAAGATCCTGGGCAACAACGAAGTCAGGGCGCTCATCTCGGCGCTCGGCACGGGCATTGGAGACAATTTCTCGTTAGAAGGTTTGCGTTATGGGCGCACGATCATTATGTGCGATGCGGACGTAGATGGGAGCCATATCCGGACGCTGTTGTTGACCTTCTTCTTCCGCTACATGCAGCCGCTGATCGATAATGGCCACCTGTTCATCGCCCAGCCGCCGTTGTACCGCATCGAGCATAAGAAGCAGGTGCGCTATGCCTATAGCGACGCGGACAAGGACCGCATCCTCAAAGAACTGGGCAACAGCGACAAGGTCACGCTCCAGCGCTACAAGGGCCTGGGCGAGATGAACCCGACGCAGTTGTGGGAGACGACGATGGACCCGGCCACCCGCACCCTGCTGCAGGTGACCATCGAAGACGCCGCCGAAGCCGACCGCACCTTCGACATGCTCATGGGCGACGCCGTGGACCCGCGCCGCAAGTTCATCCAGACGCACGCGAAGAGCGTGAGGAATCTGGATATCTAATCGAGATAAAGGCGCGCCCTGGCGCGCAGAGCTGTTCCAGGTTGAGCCGATAACGGCGGCCGGTGAGTTAGCCGGCCGCTTGTTGTTTTCGACGCTTGCCCGCTCCGCCAATCGCGCTACAATCATGGGCGAGGGGCTACCCCATGCCTACGCCTGAAGAACTGGCCCGCAAAAACATAGACGACCTGCTCACGCTGGCCGGGTGGCAGGTGCAAGACCGCGCGCAACTGAACCTCGGCGCAACGCGCGGGGTGGCCGTGCGCGAGTTTCCGCTCAAGACGGGCTATGCCGATTACCTGCTGTTGGTGGACCGCAAGGCCATCGGCGCGGTGGAGGCCAAGGCCGAGGGCATGCCCCTGAGCGGCGTCGAGGCGCAGTCCGAGAAGTACAGCACGGGCCTGCCTGACCTCCCTCCCGCGTGGCGCAGGCCCCTGCCGTTCCTCTACGAGAGCACCGGAACCGAAACCTTCTTCACCAACGGCCTCGACCCCGACCCGCGCTCCCGCCGCGCGTTCGCCTTCCACAGACCGGAGACGCTGGCGGAGTGGGCGGGCGGAGGGGGCGCGGAGACCGCGCCTCTACGGACACGGTTGGGGCAGATGCCCCCGCTCATCACGACCAGCCTGTGGGACGCGCAGATCGAGGCCATCACCAACCTCGAACGTTCGCTGGCCGAGAACCGCCCGCGCGCCCTCATCCAGATGGCGACGGGCAGCGGCAAGACATACACAGCCGTCAGCTTCATTTACCGGCTGATCAAGTTCGCGAGCGCGCGCCGCGTGCTATTCCTCGTGGACCGCGCCAACCTCGGGCGGCAGACGCTCAAGGAGTTCCAGCAGTATGTCACGCCGGACGACGGGCGCAAGTTCACCGAGCTGTACAACGTCCAGCATCTGCAATCGAACACGCTCGACCCGGTGAGCCGCGTGTGCATCACCACCATCCAGCGGCTGTATTCGATGTTGTCCGGCGAGCCGGAGTTCGACCCCGAAAACGAAGAGCAGTCGTTGTTCGAGATGGGAAGCGCGCTCGCCGGCCAGCCGCCGAAGGAAGTGCGCTATAACCCCAGCCTGCCCATCGAGTATTTCGATTTCATCGTCACCGACGAGTGCCACCGCTCAATCTACAACCTGTGGCGGCAGGTGCTCGAATACTTCGACGCTGGCATCATCGGCCTGACGGCCACGCCCACCAAGCAAACCTTCGGCTTCTTCAATCAAAATCTGGTGATGGAGTATTCCCGCCAGCGCGCCGTCGCCGATGGGGTGAATGTGGACGGGCAGGTGTACCGCATCCGCACGGCCATCGCCGAGGGCGGGAGCACGGTCGAGGCCGGGTTCTACGTGGACAAGCGCGACCGCCTCACGCGCCAGCGGCGCTGGGAAGAGTTAGACGAAGACCTGACCTACGGCGCGAGCCAGCTCGACCGCGAGGTCGTGTCCGAGAGCCAGATCCGCACCGTGGCCCGCGCGTTCCGCGACAGACTCTTCACTGAAATCTTTCCGGGGCGCAGTGAAGTGCCCAAGACGCTGATCTTCGCCAAAGACGACAGCCACGCCGAGGACATCGTCCGCATCGTGCGCGAGGAATTCGGCAAGGGCAACGACTTCTGCCAGAAGATCACTTACCGTGTGACGGGCGTGAAGTCAGAAGACTTGATCGCGCAGTTCCGCAACAGTTACAACCCGCGCATCGCCGTGACGGTGGACATGATCTCCACCGGGACGGACATCAAGCCGCTGGAAGTGCTGCTCTTCATGCGGCCCGTGCAATCGCGCGTGCTGTTCGAGCAGATGGTCGGGCGCGGGACGCGCGTCATCAATCCCACCGACCTGCGCGCCGTCACGCCGGATGCCAGGCAGAAGACGCACTTCGTCATCGTGGACGCGGTCGGCGTGGTGGAGCATCCGAAGGCAGACACGCAATCGCTGGAGCGCAAGCGGTCGGCGCCGTTCGACAAATTGCTGGAAGCGGTCGCGCTGGGGGCGCGCGACGAGGACACGTTGGCCTCGCTCGCCGGGCGGCTGGCCCGCCTCCAGCGGACGCTCAGGCCACAAGACGAGTTCAATATCAACACCGTCAGCGGGGGCCGCACTCTGCGCGATCTTGCCAACGCGCTGCTGGACGCCGTGGACCCCGATAAGATCGCCGTAGGGATCGAGTCACCCGATGCCATAGAGGTCGGGTCACCCGACCCCTACGAGCGGGCCGTCGGGCCGTTCCACAACCCGCAATTGCGCCGGACGTTGATCGAGATTCAACAGCGCAACGAGCAGACGATTGACACGGTGAGTGCGGATCGCGTGATCGCCGCCGGGTTCAGCGCCGAAGCGACCAACCGGGCGCTGGAGACCGTTCAGTCGTTCCGGGAGTTCGTTGAGCAGAACCGCGACGAGATCGCCGCGCTGCAAATCCTGTTCAGCCAGCCATTCGCCAAACGTGCGTTGACGTTCAGGCAGTTGAAAGATTTGCAGACGCGCCTCGTGGAGACCTCACCCCGCTGGGCGACCGAGAGCCTGTGGGCGGCATACGCGCAACTGGAGCGGGACAAGGTGAAGGGCGCGGGCGCGCGGCGCGTGCTGACCGACCTCATCTCGCTGGTGCGCCACGTGGTGCAGATGGACGACGAGTTAGTGCCCTTCCCAGAGATCGTGCGGGCGCGGTACGAGGACTGGCTGGCGGCGCAAGAACAGGCAGGGAGGCAGTTCACGCCCGAACAGCGCTGGTGGCTGGACAAGATCGCCGAGCACGTGGGTGTGAACCTGGCGATCAGCGAAGACGATTTGGGCGGCGGAGAATTCTTCGCTCGCGGCGGGCTGTTCCGCGCGCGCAAGGAGTTTGGCCCCGACCTCGGGATACTGCTGGATGAGTTGAACGCGGCGCTGGTTGCGTGAGGCGTGATCCATGATGCGTGACGACCGGACATTGCCGCTTGGCTGGGTGTGGACAACGATTGGCGAAATCACGCAGGTTGTCGAAAAAATTGATCCACGCGAAAAACCCGGCAGCGAGTTTGCATATCTTGATATTTCGTCCATTGACAATACGACCTATCGGATTACAGAGCCAAAGTTCTACTCCGGCAAGGATGCGCCGTCGAGAGCCCGTCAGTTGATACGGGCCAATGATGTTTTGTTTTCGACCGTCCGCACTTATCTGAAGAACATAGCCTTTGTGCCCGAAATCTACGACGGGCAAATTGCATCCACTGGCTTTTCGGTGCTGCGTGCTGAAGATGGTGTTTCATCGAAATATCTCTTCTACTACTCCCTAACTGAGAGTTTTCTGTCAGCGCTTGGCGAACTGCAAAGAGGCACGAGTTATCCAGCTGTCCGTGACAGCGACGTACGCGAACAACCCATTCCCCTTGCCTCCCTCCCCGAACAACGCCGCATCGTCGCCAAAATCGAGGAACTGTTCACCCGCCTGGATGCGGGCGTGGCCGCGCTCAAGCGCGTGCTGGCCGCGCTGAAACGCTACCGCGCCGCCGTGCTCAAGGCCGCGTGTGAGGGTCGCCTCGTGCCCCAAGACCCGAACGTCGAACCGGCAGAGAAACTGCTGGCGCGCATTTTGGCCGAACGCCGCGCCAGGTGGGAAGCCGACCTGCGCGCGAAAGGCAAAGACCCGAAGAAGGCGAAGAATGTAGAGCCGAAGTCGCCGGACATAGACGGCCTGCCGGAGTTGCCGCTGGGGTGGTGCTGGGCAACTCTTGCACAACAGAAGCTTTTCTCGCTGTACGGCCCTCGCTTCTCAAGCAATGAATACACCGCCGACGGTGTGGCAGTGCTACGAACATCAGACATAAGTGAGTCGGGCAAAGTGAGCCTGAAAAGCGCTCCCCGATTGTCACTGTCAGATTCTGAGTATGAAAAGTACAAATGCGAAGTGGGGGATTTGCTCATAACGCGAACGGGGAGCATTGGAACGCTAGCAATTTTCAATGATTGGGTTCGCGCCATTCCAGGAGCCTTTTTAATCCAGTACAGACTGTTAGTCCCTGAGACGACCCGGTGGTACCTCTTCTATTTTCTGAAGTCGCCATCCGGTAATTCAAGTTTGCTCAAGAAGAGTGCTGGAATTGGGCGGCCCAATCTAAATGCGCCAAGCATAGAGGAAATCCCAATTCCCCTCCCGCCCCTCGCCGAACAACCTCGCATTGTGGCTGAAGTCGAGCGGCGGTTATCGTTAGTGCAGGAATTGGAGCAAACAGTGGGGGCTAATTTGGCCCGCGCGGAGCGTCTGCGGCAGGCCATCCTTAAGCGCGCATTCGAGGGCAAACTCGCGCCGCAGGACCCAAATGATGAGCCGGCGAGAGCCCTGCTTCAGCGAATTAGTCAGCCCGACTCGGTGGCTGGTCAATCGGAACGTTACAGCCAGCGAGGGGGTGTGACACTATCCCACAGGGCGCGGCCAGCCCGGCGTAGTCACCTACCACCAGGGTGACATGAAAGCGAACGTAGGTCTCTACTTCCTGGGCGCCATAGTCAAAGCCATCCTGATTCTGTTGGCGCCTCAAGTATTGTTTCTTGTCTTAGCCGGACACTACTTTCCCCCACAGGATTCGTGGGGTTGGTTGTTCTGGGCAACAGCCGAGTGTGGAGCATGGGTTGGATTCCTGGCGCTGATCGCACAGCTTTTTCACTCAAGTTTACCCCAATGGATCGGCTGGGACACCTTGCAAGTTCTTGACGCATTTGAGAGGACGACTCGACGCTCACTGCTTGGAGTCCAAGACCAACTGCCAGTGCTTGGTCGATTAGAGAGAAGTGAGGCGGCCGACATATGGACGCTCTTGCAGGAAGGGCAAGCAGTTCTGGTGGAAGGGCCAAGCGGTACGGGAAAGAGCGGAATTGCTGCCCAAGTTGTTCGGAGAGGCGTGCGAGCAAGGATACCCGCACTTTTTCTGAACGCTAAGAACTACACAGCAATTGTGTCCAATCTGAAGGATATGGAGCACTACGCAGGCGTCGAACTCTCACTGCGCGACTGCTTCGAGAAGATCTCACGGAACATTGGTGATTGTTTGGTCGTAATTGATCAGTTGGACAGCGCCGGCGATTCACCGGCATACCAAGTCTCTGTTGAGATTCTTGCGATTGCGAAAACCTATAAGCGAATCCGCTTGGTGGCTGTGAGCTCGACATCCGAATCGGCCGCGAGCCAGCGAATGAGAGAGTTGGCATTTGAAAGCGTACAGTGTCAGGCACTGGACAGACAGAAGGTTGCGGAACTGTTGACGCGACTAGGGATCACACGACCATCCGAAATGCTTGTGACGCTCTCCGAGAATCTCTTCTACTTAAGTTGGGTAGCTGAGTTGGGAAGCCAAGTCAATATTAATCGGACCAGGGGCAAGGTGGACCTTCTCGACCAGTACATCTCATTGCTTCAGGACCGGATCAGCCCTCACGCCATGCAGATGGCAATCGACTTTGCCCACGACAACCTGAGTGCTGCTGGGCTCGATATTCCCCTGTCGAGCATAAAACGCAAGGACCTACAATTGCTGCAATCCTCAGGCCTCATTATTGCGGCGGGGAAAGGTCTCTTTCGATTCCGTCATGAGCAACTGTTGTACTTGTTCTATGCACTTGGCGCGGTTGAACGTGGTGTGGCCGCCGCAGACCTACTTGAACGAATCATGGGACGTCACGCAGCCAGCATACTTGCATGGTTGCTAAGGCTCTATCGCGTGCGACGACCTGATGCCTTGCCGGAATTTCTACAAGGCGCACTATTGCACCCAAACCAACTCAGCTTTCTCGAACAAGCGGCGTTGATGGACGAGTGCTTGTCGTGGGTAGATATTACTGCACAGGTCGCAGTAGTCGAGGTAATTCTCGAATCATTGAGATCCGTGCCAACGTTGCGAACCTATTTCTTCCGCTCCAATCCAGGACCCGTATGGGCCCCGCTCCTATGGCTTGGTGGTTTCTTTGCAGCTCCGCCGTCTCCAGAGGTAACTGAAGCAGGAACTTTTCTTAAGCACTGGGATGTGCAGACCTATCTTGAATCGGTCGCCCCTGAAGTTCCCGAAATTGTCATCCAACATGTCGAATCCATCCAAGGCGATAGCTGGTATATCGCCCGGGCCATCCGGTGCCTGAATCGGATCCCGCTTGAATACGCCGAGCAAGCCCTGCCAAGAATAAACCAATGGCTACAAGACCCTAATGTCGCCGCAGGCATTTCGTTTGAAGTGAATGATCTCTTGGTCAGATTGGCAGAGAATAGTCGCACACAGGCGGCATTGGGCCTATTCCAGGCGTTAACTGCACCGAAACTACTCGCAGGGCCGCAGGGCGCACGCCGCACGCTATTTGGAGATGCGGGCGCCGGCTCTGCCTTTGACCTCGCATATGGTCGAAAGCAGGAGCCTGCCCGTGGTCTCGAACTGCTTAAGAAGGCCGATATACAGGCGGTTATCAAGGTTCTGGAAAGCAACCTCATCGGTTCCCTAATAATCGCGGCCGAAGCTGCGGCTAGTCCCGAAAGGGAATTCGCATCATGGTGGCGGACAGCTATTGAGGACACTGACCAGGATATTCTGGAAACCTATGAAGATCGGACGCTTCATGCTCTTCGCGAAGCGGTCGAGGCTTGGGTCAAAGTTGCGCCCGCAGATGCGGAGCCTCTCATTTTGAAGTACCTGAACGACAAACACGTTATCCTGCGCCGCCTCGGGTTATATCTACTTAGCCGCTATTCGCCTATCTACGCAAAACACGTTGCGAGAGAACTACTGAATCGCGCAAATTGGGATGACGTCGGCATTCATCATGAGTTGTTTCTCTTGCTGGAGCAAGGGTTTGCCCAGCTAAGCGAATCAGAGCAGCGCGTGATTGTTTCAATGATTCTGGACGGACCCAACAGGCAAGATGCCCGAGAGCTAGCCGAATGGGCGCAAAAGGAACGCGGTGCCGATCCGGACGAGTTTCTAGCTAATTACACGAAACAGTGGATTCGAGATCGGTTATGGGTAATACGGAAACATTTACCAACAGAACAACAACACCTGGTCGTCGACCTCGTGGGTGAATTAGGCGAACCTGATCACCCAGGATTCCTCAGCTGGTCAACTGGGGTATACACCGTCCGTGATATAAGCCCAGTGACTGAAGAGGAAATCGCACGAATGAACTTGGAAGGCCTGGTCAAGTACCTGGCCGAGTGGCGCCCGGATGCCAAACATCAATGGGGGCCCGAGCGCGTTTCCCGTGCCGGGTTGGCAGGCGCCGTTGCCAACGTTTTGCTATCTGACGTTGAGAAGAACGCGCCGACCCTCAATGCAATTGTTGTGCTGCACCCGGCGTTTGCCAACGCCGCATTAGGACGCTGGACCAATACTCAGGTGCCTATCGAGATCGTATGGCCTGTCGCAATTCAACTATGCAAGACGTTACTCGCTAATGATGCGGTCCGAACAACGACCGTGAGCAATCGCTTTGATGAGGATTGGAGAAGCGCGCGCCTGTCAATTGCGCATCTGATTGAAATTGGATTAGTCAATAGGGATTGCCTCCTGCCCATTGAGCATTTCGTCGACGCGCGGGACATCCTATTTCTCCTGGTTCAAGATGTGGATCCTGACATAGATGCCGACCGCCCGCCCGAGGGGTATGCCGGCTATCTCGATCCCCTGACTGTCTCCTTGAATCATGTTCGACCCGTTGCATTGAGAACGCTGGTTCAATGCGCCTTTGTATTCGCCAGGAATGCAAGAACGACGAGCAAGCAGGAGCCCTTTGCCCCTTCGCAGCTCACTTTCGTGAGGTCCATCGTCGAAGTGCTCACAGCACGGCTTGACAAAACAACTGACCCAAGCAGGGCGGTACATTCGGTCTTTGGCGAAATGTTGCAGGCGTTGTTCTGGCTCGACGACGAATGGGTAAAGGCAAATCTTGAAGGGATCTTTCCAATTGACGAAAACGAAGAGAGTACTTGGTATTTTGTGGCCGCCTGGAACAGTTTTATTTTGAATCCGTATCACGCGCAACTGATAGAATTGCTGAGAGACAAATATGAGAGAGCAATCAAATATGTTGCCCTAGGATATGCTCCCAAATCACATCTGCAATTTGAGCATCACCTGGCACTGCATTTAGGCCTTGATTATGTGTTATCCGACTACGATATAGCGTCGCCTGCTGGTCAGGATAGCCTCATCGCGAGGTTTCTTAAGCAGGTCCAGCCGGAGGCCCGAGGAAGTATCGGGTGGGCACTGTGGCGAATCTGTCAAGACAATCCTGACAAACGTACTCAGATCTGGGCCAGAGCCCGTGCGTTGTGGGAATGGCGTAACCGAGAAGCCGCCATTGCCGGTCATTCTCCCGAGTTTGACGTAGAGTTGGAGCAGTTGGCTCAGCTTTTGCAAGTCGCTCCCACGGACGAAACGCTTACAAGTCTGTACCCGTTGTTGGAAGGCCTGCTCTCACATCTTAGGCGATTCGAATATAGAAACGTCGGATGGGATTCCCTCGAGAAGTTTATAGCTCGGCACGTCGCAGCCAACCCTGTGCACGCGATTCGCTTGTATCGCCTAATGTACGAAAACAGAGCGGCCCCGCCACTTTGGGTGCATCACAGTGACGAATCGCGAGCGATCGTAGAGACGACTGCTGCGGATCCGCGATCCCGTAGGGACGCGCTTGACCTAATTGTCCTTCTCGCACGATGGAATGACCACACATTCCGAGATGTATATGAACGCTATTCCGGCTAAACCTGAACCCCTGTTGGGCTGAACAGATATGAACCCATCCTCATCGACAATCGTCCAGCGCGTCTGGAACTACTGCAACGTCCTGCGCGACGACGGCATGTCGTACGGCGACTATCTGGAGCAGCTCACTTACCTGCTCTTCCTCAAGATGGCCGACGAGGCGCGCACGTTGGGCAAAGCCAGCGCCATCCCCGAGAAGTATGGCTGGCAGAGCCTGCTCAAGCGCGACGGCAATGAACTCGAAAACCACTACCGCACGATCTTGACCGAACTCGGCAAGGGTTCCGGCCTCATCCCCGTCATCTTCCGCAAGGCCCAGAACAAGATTCAAGACCCGGCCAAACTCCGCCGCCTGATCGAACTGATTGACGGCGAAACGTGGACGGGCCTCGACATTGACGTGAAGGGCGAAATCTACGAGGGCCTGCTGGAGAAGAACGCGCAGGACACCAAATCCGGGGCCGGTCAATACTTCACCCCGCGCCCGCTCATCAAAGCCATCGTGGGCGTGATGCGCCCGGAGCCGGGGCAGACCATCGCCGACCCAGCATGCGGCACAGGTGGCTTCCTCCTGGCCGCCCACGATTACCTTGTCCAGCATCACGGCCCGCTGGATCGCGACCAGTGGGATCACCTGCGCCACAAGGCATTGCACGGCTGGGAGATCGTGGACAACACCGCGCGGCTGTGCGTGATGAACCTGTACTTGCACGGCATCGGCGCGAATGGGGGCCGGGGTACGGGCGGGGTAACCCCGCCCCAACACAGCCCTATCCACGTCGCCGACAGCCTGGCCGCCGACCCCGGCCAGCGCTTCGATATGGTGATGACTAATCCTCCCTTCGGCAAGAAGAGCAGCGTCACCTTCGTCAACGAGGAGGGTGAAACCCGGCGGGAGTCGCAAGTTATCGTGCGCGACGACTTCTGGACCTCGACCAGCAACAAGCAGCTCAACTTCGTCCAGCACGTCAAGACGATTCTGGACATCAACGGCAAGGCCGCCATCGTCGTGCCGGACAACGTCCTGTTCGAGGGCGGCGCGGGCGAGACTATCCGGCGCAAACTGCTGCACGAGTGCGACGTGCACACCCTGCTGCGCCTGCCGACCGGCATCTTCTACGCGCAGGGCGTTAAAGCGAATGTGCTGTTCTTCGACCGCAAACCCGCGAGCGAGAAGGCGTGGACGGAGAAGTTGTGGATTTACGACCTGCGGACGAACATAAACTTCACGCTGAAGCAAAACCCGCTGGCGCGCGCCGACCTGGACGAGTTTGTGGCGTGCTTCAACCCCGACGTAAGCGGCCGCCACAAGCGCAAACCCACCTGGTCGGAGAAAACCCCTGACGGGCGCTGGCGCGCCTTCACGCCCGGCGAGCTCCTCGCCCGCGACAAGGTGAACCTGGACATCTTCTGGCTGCGCGACGAGGCGCTGGAAGACACAGCCAGCCTGCCCGACCCCGACGTGCTGGCGGCGGAGATCACGGAAGACTTGCAGGCCGCGCTGGAACAGTTTAGCGAGATTGCCGAGGATTTGGGGTGAGGCCGCGGGTGACTACCCCTTGATTCGGGCCAAAGCGCGCGCGGCAGCGGCTAATGTCGCGTTGATCTCTGCCTCGCCGTGCGCCGCCGACAGGAACCCAGCCTCGAACTGCGACGGCGCCAGGTAGACCCCGTTCTCAAGCATGCCCCGGAAGAACGCGCCGAACTTCTGTGTGTCGGCGGTCTTGGCCGTAGCCCAGTTCGTCACCGGCCGGTCGGTGAAAAAGGTGGTGAACATCGTGCCCACGCGCTGGGTGACGGCGTGCACGCTGGCTTCCTCGGCCGCCGCGCTCAAGCCTGCCGCCAGTCCGGCCGCGCTGCGCTCAATCGCCTCCCACAGACCCGGTTTCTGCAATTCCTTCAGCGTTTCAATGCCGGCCGTCATCGCCAGCGGGTTGCCCGCAAGCGTCCCGGCTTGATATACCGGGCCCGCGGGGGCTACCAACTGCATCACGTCCCGCCGCCCGCCATACGCGCCTACCGGCAAACCGCCGCCGATCACCTTGCCCAACGTGGCCAGGTCAGGCTTGATGTTGTAAAGCGCCTGCGCGCCGGAGGGGTGAACGCGGAAGCCGGTCATCACTTCGTCGAAGATGAGCAGTGCGCCATGCGCCGTGGTGAGGTCGCGCAGGCCTTGAAGAAAGCCGTCCACAGGCGGCACGACGCCCATGTTGCCCGCCACTGGCTCGACGATCACCGCTGCGATCTCGTTCGGATATTTGTCAAATAGTTGCTCAACGGCAGCCAGCTCGTTGAACGGTACGACGAGTGTATCGGCAACGGTAGCTGGAGGCACGCCGGGCGAATCGGGCAGGCCGAGCGTCGCTACGCCGGAACCGGCCTGCACCAGCAGGAAGTCCGCGTGGCCGTGGTAGCACCCCTCGAATTTGACGATTTTGTTTCGTCCGGTGAAGGCGCGCGCCAGCCGCAGGGCGCTCATCGTCGCCTCGGTGCCAGAGTTGACGAAGCGGATCATCTCG
>Ga0209751_10001540_pt1 | contig 23581 bp, 24 predicted proteins | sample RifCSP13_1_FD_184019 | JGI IMG/M metagenome (GOLD analysis project Ga0209751, IMG submission 184019) | Soil microbial communities from Rifle, Colorado - Rifle CSP2_sed 13_1 (SPAdes) (version 2) | ecosystem: Environmental > Terrestrial > Deep subsurface > Rock core/Sediment | place: Rifle...
CGCAATACTACACTTACAACGCCGATGGGCAACGCACCCGCCGCAAGATTGAGGGCGTGGAGACGTGGCAGATCTATGGATTGGAAGGAGAGCTGTTGGCGGAGTATGCAGCAAATGCCGCTGTTGCCAGTCCGCAAAAGGAGTATGGCTATCGCAACGGGCAGTTGCTGATTACCGCCGAGCCGGGTGCGGCTTCATCCAGCCCGCAGAATGTCACCTGGACCAGTGTGGCGCCGACCATCCAGGTCACCGGCAACAGCCTGCAAAAGGTCAGTGGCACCAGTTCCTGGTACGACGCCGGTGCTGTATCAACACAGGCCATACCGTCAGGTGATGGCTATGTCGAGTTCACCCCCGGCAACACTGTCACAAACCGCATGATTGGTTTGGGCAATGGCAACACCAGCGACCATTACAGCGACATTGAGTTTGCTTTCTATGTCAGCAGTAACGGTTTGCAAATCTATGAGGCAGGTGTTTATCGCGGGAACTTCGGCGCGTATGCCTCAAATGACTTGTTGCGCGTGGCAGTTGAATCCGGAGTAGTGAAATACCGGAAGAATGGGGCGCTCGTTTATACCAGCACTGTCTCTCCCACCTACCCGCTTCTGGTGGACAGCTCGCTCAATACGGTGAACTCACAGCTGCTCAATGTTGTCATCTCCGGAGCACCAGGTGGTGGGCAGTCACAGGGATTTGTAGCCAGTCAGACTTTGGGAGCACTGCGTTCGGACTCTCCCGGTTGGACAGGATTCAAGATGACGATTGGCAGTCAACCCATCACTGTCACTTCCCTGGGAAGGTTCTGCGTGGCGGTGGGAAACAGTGGCACGCACGAGGTCAGGGTAATTCGTGTCAGCGACAACACTGTGGTAGCCAGTGCAAATGTCTCGATGAGTGGCTGTACGGTCGGGCAGTTCAAATATGCAGCGCTGGGAACTGCGGTGACACTCTCAGCCAGCACGGCCTATTTGGTGGTGAGCTATGAAGTCGGTTCCGACACCTTCCACAACTGGGTGAACACGGTGCTGACTACTACCGCGGTAGCCACCGTGAATCATGGCATCTACACTACTGACGGTGGTCAGACCTGGGGGCCAGCAGGTTCTACGGGAAACAGCTATGTACCGGTTAGTCTGATGTACACCTCAGGTAGTGTGGCGATTATCAAATGGCTGGTAGCGGACCACCTGGGGACGCCGCGCATGGTCTTTGACAAGAGTGGTTCACTGGCTAACACCAGGCGGCATGATTACCTCGCATTCGGTGAAGAATGGTTTGCCGGCATGGGCGGCCGCACCACGGGTGAAGGATATGTGGCAGATGGAGTGCGGCAGAAGTTCACCCTCAAAGAACGGGACATTGAAACCGGACTCGATTTCTTCGGGGCACGATACTATGCGAGCACCCAAGGACGCTTTACCTCGACGGATCCGATCATCATGGCTCCGGAGCGTGCGCTCGATCCCCAACAGATCAACCTTTATGCTTACACAAGAAATAATCCGCTAAGGTTTGTTGACCCGGACGGAGAGACCATCAACGAGCCGACTGGTCTCAGCGAAAGAGATCAGAAACGCTACGACGATTGGAAGAAGAAATTTCTGTCGACAGCAGAAGGGCAAAAGTTGTGGAACAAATACAACGACGACAAGAACTTCACCTTGAATCTCAATGTGACTGATCGAGGGAGCGACAATAAGAACAAAGGGGCGGAGACTGGTGATTACAAGTTTGATGATAAGGGAAATATGACTGGAGCCACGATCACGCTTGGAAATAACATAGGTGGTGGCATTGCAGGTCCCGCATCAGATTATCCGGTATCAAGCACACTTGAAGGTTCGGGTGCGCATACGATAGCGGCGGCCAAGATTGGTCATGAGTTCGGTCACGTTGAGTATAACCGCTCACTAGGGCATCTGTTCTATGGGCAGCAGCAAGTGATTGACCAGTACAATGAAAGACAGAATGCGCTGACCAGACTAAACGCAACGGCGGCGCAACGAGGTAACGATGCAGCACTTCAACGCATCTCACAACAGTTTCAGACGCAGTTTGGTGCGACGATGGAGACAGTCAGGAATCAGCGTGAGCTTGGAGCCGAGCGCACTGCTATCCCTGTCATTCGACAGCTTCTTAATAACAAGCCGTCTTCCCAAACCCAGAGAGCAATGAGGCGCTTGGAGCGCAGTCCATAAGGAGGTTAGCATGATGAGGTACAGAGTCTTTGGGTCAGCCGGCTTCCTGCTGCTTTTGATTATGTTCTCAACTTCGGGGAAGGCTCAGAGTATATGTGTTATCTCCGAGATGAAAATCTCTGAAGTCAAAGGCATCATCTTCTTGCCGAACAAAATACCGATCCCTGATGCAACTGTTGAGCTGCACGAGAAAAACAGCGAGGGTCGCATCATCGCGCAAGTAAAGACAGATGAAAATGGGCGGTTCAAGTTCGCTGATGTTGCATCAGGCAAGTACGCAATCGTAGCGAGCTACCCAACTCTGGTGACCCTTCATGTGCCTGTGCGTGTCACATCGAAGGCACGCAAGAGTGAACAGAAAGAGATCGTAATCATCTTGAATGGGCTGATAGATAAGCCTTGCGGCGATGGCGATGCGTACCTTCAAGATCAAAAGCAGTCCGAGAAGAAGCAAAAGACTGCCCATAGGGGCATTCTTACCGTCCGGCGTGGTGGGCGATGAAGGGTTCGAGCAAGGCGGTAATCTTCTCTTGTTGGCTGCGGGGAAGCTGAGAAGCGGCCTCGAAAAGTCGGCGCATCTTGCCGGTAGAACCGGTTCCTCGTCTCTTTCTGCCGTTGGTGTTGTCCTCACTACCGAGTAGTTCAATCATCGGGACATTGAGAGCTTTGGCGCAGCCGCGCACGACTTCGAGAGCGGGGTTGACGGCGCGGCGCTCGTAGTAATCGACCATCTCACGGGTGGTTTGGAGCCGAATCGGCGAGCTCTCTCTGGGTGATGCCTTTAGCTCTCCGCGCTGCGGCCAGGCGCTGGCCGAATACTGGCGCTGCTTTGGTTGCCGGACGTCCTGCCATAACGTCCTGATTATAGGTGGCGATTTCTTCGTTCATCTTCCCTGCAAAAACCACTTGCCGATATTGCGAAAGTAATTTATCACTCGCCCGTCGAGTTATCAATAGCGGCTTTTTTGAACTTTCCTCTTGACAGCTTTTTTGAGAAACGGCGGAAACTGAAAATCTTCGGATGCTGATCGACAAAGCGGAGGTAGAGCGGGTGAAGCGGGGGAACGAGTTGGTGGCGTGCATTCGGGCGCGTGGTGTCACTCTCACTCAGCGCGGCAAGCAGCTTGTCGGACTTTGCATATTCCATGATGACCACGAGCCTAGTCTGGTGGTCGACCCCAAGAAACAACTGTGGAACTGTTTGGGGGGCGTGTCACGAAGGCGGCGACGTGTACCGCTTTATGATGAAGGCTGACGGCGTGGACTTTCGCGAAGCGCACTTGCGTTTGAAGGCGCAAGCGGGAGTTGGGGGTCAGGAGTCGGGGGCCAGGGCATTCGGATCAGAACTCACGGTTGCGGATCAGCAGTGGCTTGAAAGAGCAGTGGATCATTATCACGCGCGACTGTTAGAGATGCCGGCAGCGCAGGACTACTTGCGAGCGCGCGGGGTGACAGCGGCGGAGATCGCGACCAGCTTTCGTCTTGGTTACTCAGATGGCACGCTGGCGGAGAAACTTCCGGCAGAAGGACGCAGGGCATTACGTCGCGTTGGTGTGCTGACCGGCTCGGGGCGTGAGCTGCTGCGCGGCTGCGTGATCTTTCCTTTAGTCGCCGCGGTTGGACCAAACAGCGGCCACGTGGTTGGTCTCTATGGCCGGAGCATTGAGGGGCGGCGGCATCTCTACTTGCCCGGAGAGCGGCGCGGCATCTTCAACCCGCAGGGCGCGAAGAACACTGATGAAGCGATCGTCACTGAGAGCGTGATCGACGCGGCGGCCCTGTGGAGCGCGGGCCTGCGGAATGTCATTCCAACTTACGGCACAACTGGCTTGACGGAAGAGATCGTCTCGCACCTGGTTGAGTGCCGCGTTAAGCGGGTGGTGTTGATGCTGGACGCCGACGAAGCGGGCCGCGCGGCTGCTGTCGAGATGGGCCAACGGTTGGCAGTCGCAAACATCGATGCCCGGTCAGTTGAGTTGCCGGTGAAAGACGCGGCGGAGTTCATCGCCAGTGGCGGCACGGCTGACGACGTACGCCGAATCCTCACCACGTCCGTGACAGCGACGACCAGCGAATCGAAATCAACAGTGCAAGTTGAGACGAGCGCTGACGGCTCAATGCAGTTTGCGATCGATGGCCGTGAGTATCGAGTACGTGGCTTGTCGCCGGTGGGATTGGAGCGGCTAAGAGTGAATGTGCGGCTCAACCTCAACGGCAACTTTCATCTCGACACCATCGATCTTTACCAAGCGCGGGCGCGAGCATCGTTCGCCCAGGGTGCGGCGAAGCTGTGTGGCGTGAGCGAACAACAAGTGAGCGCGGACTTGCTGCGGATGATCGAACGACTTGAGGCCGTGCGGCTTCAGATGCGCAAGAACGGCGATGATGGAAAGCACATTGAAGCGCCGATGACGTCCGTGGAAAGAGATGCGGCACTTCAATATCTAAAAGATCCGAAACTCACGGAGTGCATCGTCGAAGACTTTCGCAAGTGCGGGCTGGTGGGTGAGCGGGCGACGGTGTTGACTGCTTACCTGGCTGCCGTCTCGAGAAAACTCTCCGAACCGCTGGCGGTGCTGATTGTGGCCCGCAGCGGCGCAGGCAAGTCTGCCCTCCAGGATGCGCTGTGCGCGTTCGTGCCGCCTGAGGAAGCGGTGAGAGTGACGCGGCTGACGGGGCAAGCGTTGTTCTACAAGGACCCGTACTCACTGCAAAGAAAAGTGCTGCTGATCGCCGAAGATGAAGGCGCGCAAGCGGCCGTCTATTCGTTGCGCACCCTGGCCAGCGATCAAAGGTTGTCGATCGCAGCGACGCGGACGGATCCACAGAGTGGGAAGCTGCACACAGAGCATTACGAAGTCTACGGACCGGTGGTGATCGTGCTGACGACCACGTCGCCGGAGGTGTTCGACGAAGAGACGCGCAGCCGCTTCGTGCAGTTGACGATGGATGAGTCACACGCCCAGACGCGCGCGGTTCTCGAACGCCAGCGCCGGGCCCACACATTGGCCGGCGTGCTGGAAAACGCGACGGCGGAGATAGTGCAACGGCAACATCACAACGCGCAACGGCTGTTGCGTCCGCTGAAGGTCGTGAATCCGTTTATGGAGTGGCTTACCTATCCGACGGAGCGACTGCTGTTCCGACGCGAGCAACAGAAATATCTGTCGCTGATGAACGCGATCGCGCTCTTGCACCAGCACCAACGCGAGGTAAAGCGCGAAGTGGAAGGCGACGTCGAAGTGGAATACATCGAGGTCACAGTGGCAGACGTGGCGCTGGCGAACTTGTTGGCACAGGATGTTCTTTCCCGCGCGCTCGATGAGCTGGCGCCGCCCGTGCGGGGCATGTACGACGAGCTGCGTGCGCTGTGTGTGAAGCGTGCTGACGAGCTGAACTGTCAGCCTGATGGGCGTGCAACTTTCGCGTCGTGAGATCCGCGAAGCAACGGGCTGGAGTGACTGGCAGGTGCGCTCCTACTGCCGGCAACTGGTGGAGATGGAATATCTCTACGCCAGCCTCAATGGCAACGGTCGACCGTGCGTCTACAGCCTGGCGCGCGCGGAAGAAAACGGCCTTGAAGGACTGCGCGGGTTGACTGATGTCGCTGAAATCAAGCAGCGACTAAAAGAAAAAGCTGCTGTTTGTCAGTAATCAGTTGTCCGTGGTCAGTAGCAAACGGACTACGGACCACTGACCACTGGCCACGGACCAACCTTGTGGACCTTGTGGTGAAAATGAGGGGGTTGTGGTGGGGTTGTGGTAAGGCGACCACAAGGTCTTACGCCTGAGCGTTCAATGCTTTAAGCCCTACCTTGTGGCCTTGTGGCAAATAGCAGGTCGAGCCGTTTTTCAAACGTCTGATCTGATCCTTTCTTTCTCGAGATCTCTATCTCGAGCTGTGGGTGTTGCAGTCAGTACCGGGAGCGGTAGCGACCGGGTAACACCTCCGCAATCACTCAATGACCGAAACCCAACAACAGCGGCTAAAGATAATGGCCGAGCGCTTCAGTGAATGGCTCGAAGCCATCAACTACTCGCCCAAGACCCGCGTCAACTACACCCGCGACGTGAAATTGTTCCTCGCCTGGCTGAGCGAAAATACTTCCATAAACTCCATCGTTGAAGTCACGCCGGCGCAGCTGCAGCAATATCAAATTGCCCTCTACAACTTCGAGCGCCACGATGACGATAGCGATCGGGGCAGTAGCCCGACCGTGAGGGAGGGTTCAGTACCAGCAGCTAAAGACAAGCCAGCAACTAAAGAAAAAGAAGCAAAGCGCTTGAGCGTCGGCACACAAGCGAATCGCCTGGCAGCGGTGCGCAAGTTCTTCTCCTGGCTCTTGAGTGAACAACAGATCGCTTACAACCCGGCAACCACTTTGCAACTACCGAAACAACCAGATCGCTTGCCGCGCGGCGTGTTGACTAAAACTGAAGCACGCCGACTCATCGAAGCCACGCCGTCAACGAAGCCACGCGATATTCGCGACCGGGCCATGCTGGAGACTCTTTACGCCACCGGCATCCGTCGCGCTGAACTGCGCGCGCTGACGATCTACGACGCCGACCTGCAAACGGCTACTCTCAGAATCGAGCACGGCAAAGGCAACACGAAGCGTGTAGTACCGCTCACCCAGTCGGCCATCGCCGCGCTCAAGCTTTATCTGGAAGAAGCCCGCTCGTTGTTCGCTCATGAAGCTGGCCAGGTATGGCTCTTTGTCTCGTCTCGTTCCGGTGGTCCACTCGATGACGATGACATCGTGCGCATCGTCGCCAAAGGAGCAGTACGGGCCGGCATCAGGAAGCACGTCACGCCGCATACGCTGAGACATACCTGTGCGACTCACTTACTGAAAGGACGAGCCGACATTCGTCAGATCCAAAAGCTCCTGGGTCATCGCCGACTTTCTTCCACGGAAGTCTACACGCGTGTCGAGCTCACCGACTTGCATGAAGTAATTGCCCGCTGCCATCCCCGTGAAAAGCGCAAGAGAATGCTGGGAGCGCGGGCGTCCCGCCCGCAATAAGCGCGTAGCGCGAACAAAAGCGGCCACTACAAAGCTCCAATCAAATGAATCGAGTAGTTGATACCTATCTTGCTGAACTCACAGCCCGGCGCTTCTCTCATTCACGCCGCTATCAGAGCACGCGCACGCTTGAACGGCTCGTGCCCTACCTGCGCGAAGCGCACAGCGTCACCGACTGGCGTGCCGTCAACGAAACTCATCTGCGCGACTTCGCTGTGTACGCGGCCACACGCCATCGCTCACCCAGGGGCAAGCGCATCACAGCGGGCACGCTGCGCCAGTGGCTTTCGATCATTCGCACGTTCTTCGCCTGGCAGTGCACGCATGGCCATCTGCTGCACAGTCCCGCCGCGCGGCTGGTCCTGCCCCGTGGCGAGCAACCATTGCCGCACGTCCTCAACGAATCAGAGATCGCCAAACTCATCGAAAGACCCGATATCAAGACAGCAATCGGCCTGCGCGATCGCGCGTTGATGGAAACACTCTACGCCACCGGCATTCGTCACAGTGAAGCTCACAAGCTCGACCTCTATGACATCGACACCGCCGCGCATCGTCTTACAGTGCGCCTGGGCAAAGGCCAGCGCGATCGCCTCGTGCCGCTCACGGAAACCGCCGCGCACTGGCTCACTCGTTACGTTACTGTCGCGCGTCCGGATCTCGCTTCCGGCAAGCTCTGGGGCAAAGGCAAACGACGAATCAAACGCAAAAGATCTCAATCACCTGTCCCGACGTGGATCGCCTCGACGCCGGCCTTGTGGCTCGCGGTAACCGGCCGTCGTCTCTCTTATCAAATGATCGCCGACCGCATCCGCGACTGTGCTTTGCAAGCTGAACTCAAGGCCTCGGTGCACTCCTTTCGCCATTGCTGCGCCACTCATCTCTTGCGCGGCGGCGCCAGTGTTCGTCACGTCCAACAACTCCTGGGCCATCGTGATCTGAACACCACTGAGATCTACACGCATCTCGAACTTCAGGACCTTAAACAAGCCATTGAAAGTGCCGCCGCTTCAGCTCACGTTATCGAGTAACTACCCGCACAAACTGGTTTGCGTTGCCTGCGTGATGCGTCAGGCTCTGTCTCGTTTGTCGACAAATTGTCTACAAACGGAACCGCAACTCCCGGCTGGCTGGTCCAAGTCTTTGCAATCACTCAAGTTGACTAACGAGACAAGTTTGTCGACAAACGAGCCGAACTTGTCGACAACGTAGACAAAACGCGAAATCCTTTAGGGGTGACGTGTCTGAAAAAATCAGGTGCGCAGCGCCTCGTCACCCCTCCACGTTCTCTGCCAGTAACAGAATGCAGCTATAATGGCCCTTCATCGAGCAGCTCTTGCCGTTACTTTTTGTCGTCGCTTTTGCGTTGCTCTAATCGCGGTCTTTTCTCTTTAGCTGCTGCTCTTAAACTGCTGCTGTTCTTTGACAAATTGCCTTCGCGCGGATGCGGGCGCGGGGAGTAACTACCCGTTCTTAACCCAAAAAGAACGGGACATTGAAACCGGACTCGATTTCTTCGGGGCACGATACTATGCGAGCACCCAGGGACGCTTCACGAGTGCTGATCCGATACCGATGACGACACAGCGGCCTGCGGACCCGCAGCAGTTGAACCTTTATACTTACGTTCGCAACAATCCTCTGCGTTACAACGATCCATACGGCCTCGATCTTTACGCCACGGGTGAGGAGGCTGAAAGATTCAAAAAGGATCTGGAAAAAGCAACGAAGCTGAAGCTAAAGCTAGACACCAAGACCGGCAAAATAACAATTGACGGGAAGTTGCCAAAGAACATGTCCGATGCAGCTAAGCAGATTTCCAAGATCATCGGAGATAGCCAGAACACGGTGAGGGTCGATGCTATAAGAGACAGCTCGCCACACGATTACGTGGGCGGAAGATTCAACGACAATGGCTCTCAGACCATCAACTATGCCGACTTTGACCAACTGAGTAAGGGTGGGAAAGGTGGCCTTGATTCCCCGGCTTCAACTGTCCATGAAACAACGGAGGCTTACGCCGGGCTGACCGAAAAGGGTCCAGGAAAAACAGTACTGGACTTCCACAAGACGGGAATAAGTTACGAGAACATGGTTCGTGCGGATAGGGGTCTCGGTGCTCGTAAGTCCGAGGTTAGTAATACCTTTGGCAATGAAACTTCTGTCAGTGTTGACTATACAACGCACGTCGAACACTACACTCTTGTTCAGACAGGACAGGGCAAATTTGCCATCAAAGATGTGAAAGTCGAGAAGAAGAAGCAATGATCAAGTTACTGGGGGGAATCGTTTTGTGTTTGGTGGCATCAGGAGGCTCGGACTGCGATGAGCGACAGTTAAGCGCTCTCACGCAGAGAGCAGAACTCGTCGTAGTTGCGAAGGTCGTTGAGGTTGAGCCGCCTTTGGGCCTGTGGAGTGGTTACCATGCTATCGGGCAGCACGTGAAGTATGGGATCGAAGAAGTGATAAAAGGCGAAATTGCGGAGCGAGAGGTATACGTTGTTCATGGCATTTGGAAGAACACTTCCACAGTTGATACCGAGCAAGCCCGGCTCTCGCCAAGACTCTTTGTGAAGGGGAATCGGTTTGTATTGTTCCTGGTAACAAAGCAAGGTGAGGGCTATCTGACTCGGACACATCCGGCGAAAGCATATCTTTCACTCAATGAAAAGTGCCTGCCGACAGCGAATGCAGATACGGTCAAGCTAGTCGGGCAGTATGCTACAAACAAGTAACTCTGGCGGTGGGTTCATTGTCTGGTTTGCTGGTATTGGGAGACATAGGCAGAGACCCAGTTGACGATGTGCTCCTGCTGCCGGCGCGGGAGCTTTGAAACACGCTCGAAGACCTCACGCACCTCGCCCGCCCGCAAAGAACGGGATAATGAAACGGGACTGGACTACTTCGTGGCTCGCTATTATTCCAACACGCAGGGGCGGTTCACGAGTGTTGACCCTGAAGGCGCGGGCGCCAGCCTGGATGACCCGCAAAGCTGGAACGGCTATGCATATTCCTTCAACAATCCTCTTAGGTTTATCGATCCGGACGGTCTTCGTTGGGCTCAAGTAACTGTAGAGGGTGGGATTCAATATCAATGGTTTGACGACGATGAGAGAGACGATAATGGACAAACTGCGTATGACCGAGCACTTGCCAGTGGCTGGTCAGCAGTAACATTTGACGAGTCGAAACCATATTCCTTTACGAATGGTCTGCTCGCTCCAGGTGAAACTTTGACTACCGTGACCCTCAGCCCCCAGGGCCCTGACGCCTCGTCGATTTCGACGCACAGGGTTACGTGGGGAGAATGGGTGAGGTCCTTGTACCTTAGGTCCTTCATTGACAGTTGGTCTGGAACGCGATTCGCAACTGCTCAAATGAACGACTTCGTGAGCAGCATAGTGGGAGTGCAAACCAATGCCTCAGGAGACGGCCCAGAAGTTCCTGGACCGGCACTCGGCATAAAACTAACGCCGTCTGAGCTCAGAAAGCTGGGCGGTCTTGCAGATCGAGCAGGAGAAAAAGTGGCTGACGTCATTCGCTCCAGAGGTGGTAATGCGGGTAATGTCAGACAAGCTGGACAGTGGTCTCAAAAGACACTGCTGAAACGAAGCCCAAATGCCGAGGAATTTCGCTTGACAGTTCAAAACGCTTTCGCTTAGTATGCGCGTCGTTTCGCAACGGCTACCGCTTAATTTCAGGTTTCGTGGGTAGCTCTGCAGGCTTTACAGCAATGAGTTTTTGGTTTAGCCCCCGTAAGTGATGTGCATGGCGAATTGCGCGCTCGCGCTGTTCACCATGCATTTTTTGATTGTGGTCACCGTAAGCGCCCCTTCAAAAGCGCGTCCGGCTCACAAGCATTAACCTGGTCGGCGCAAAGTAAAACAGACGCTGGTTCAATAAAAGCAGTATTTCAAAGTCTGCGCCTCTTTGCGCACCGTTTTACCGAATCGTTAGGAGGATTCGTTGTTATGTCTAGAATAACCGGTAAGGTCAAGTGGTTTAACAACTCGAAGGGTTATGGCTTCATCGAGCAGCCTGGCTCTTCGGACATCTTTGTTCACTACAGCGCCATTCAGGGCGACGGCTTCAAGACCCTCGAAGAAGGTCAGGAAGTCGAGTTCGAAGTGACGCAGGGTCCAAAAGGACCACAGGCGGAAAAAGTGATCAAGATGTAGTCTCCCCGGCTTGCTGAAGCAAAGCCACTGACTGCTTCCGGTCATGGGTCCGGTAAGCGCTAAAAAAGGCGACCACACGGTCGCCTTTTTTGTTGGCCTTTTGTTCGCCTTTCTCAGTCGCGATCAGCCTTTGCCTTAAAGCTCACATGACCACGATCCACATCCACTGAAAACTGCACTCGGTCGCAGTTAAGTTTCTCCTTCAGCGTGTCAGCCTTGGAAGCCATCAACCGATGAAACCGCGGAAATGAAAAGTCGTCAACCGGTTCACCGCAGATCTTTTTGGCGTCCATTAACGCGCTGTAAATCTTCTTCACAGTCTCCACGTCCCTATGCGCGTCTTGGCAAACAAATGTCGTTCTAATGAAGCTGTCATTTGCCTCCTTCTTTGCAATCGCGCGCGCCGCCGCTGCCGGGTCTCGTCCCTCCTCACGTCCTTGCATAGTGCGGCGCCACAGGTCTCGAAAAGCGTTGTAACGAGTAGCGAGCGTAGTGTACCGATATCGTTGGGCGAAGCTCAGCGTTCGATCATCTGCCACTCGCTTCAGCGTTGTCTCAACACGACCTTTGGTGTCGTAAGGCGGTCGTTTGGAAGCGCCGTTGAAGAAGATGTCAAATTCGACTTTGAGTTTGCGAATGTCATCCTCAAGGCGTGTCAGCTGGTCATCGATCGACGCCTGATGCTCTCCCGTTGTGTGCTTATGCTGTCTCTTGATTCGAGCTTGGGCCCTTGCAAGCCGATTGTTACGATTTCTCAAGGTTTGGATTCTCCGGGAAGGAACTGCTGATTCGGTGGGTGCGCCGTTGGTCGGACGCAATGCCAGTCTAGCGGTTTTTGGAGTACGGCGGCAAGGGTGCTCTGCCCGCGGCGCCGCTTTTCTTTCTCGAGCGACACTAAGCACAACCATCTTCACTTGCCTCGCCTGATCCCCGCGCCCAAATTTACTTGGCACCTAAGTAGCGGCTACTATCTCGCCTACGGAATATGGCTGAAAAACCCGCTATCCTGTTTCGGCAGTTGCCTTCAGTGGATCAACTGCTGCGTACCGCCCCACCTGAGCTGACTACGCGTGTAGGTATTGAACGTCTGACCGCCTACGCCAGAAGCGTTATCGCAGATCTTCGCCTTGAGCTGCGGTCGGGTACGACGGCTGGCAACGGTGCTCAATATTCTCGGGAAACTCTACTATCTGAAGCATCGCAGAGACTGGAACATCTTTGTGAGATGGACCAGAGCTCTGGTTTGCGGCCGGTGATTAACGCTACTGGCGTGATTCTTCACACCAATCTCGGCAGGGCTCCTTTGTCAATTACCGCTCAAAGAGCAGTCGCTGACGCGTCAGGTTACTGTACGATTGAATACGATCCCGTAACCGGGTCACGCGGCAAACGCGGCCATAGAGTTGAGGACCTCTTGAAGCAACTAACGGGCGCTGAGGACGCTCTGGTTGTGAACAACTGCGCCTCAGCTGCTCTCCTGGTTCTTACGGCACTGGCACGCGACGGGGAGACAATTGTTTCGCGCGGTGAGTTGGTGGAGATTGGCGGCGATTTTCGCGTTCCTGATGTGCTGGCGAACTCCGGAACGCGAATGGTTGAGGTGGGCACCACGAACCGCACACGACTTGACGATTATCGAAAAGCCATAACCAAAGACACGCGGGTGGTGATGCGGATTCATCCTTCCAACTACAGGATCATCGGATTCACCGCTTCCCCATCTTTATCTGAGCTCGCTACGCTTGCTCACGAAATGGACCTTCCCCTCTATGAAGACGCCGGATCCGGTGTACTGAATGATTTAACCCGCTACGGATTGCGCGACGAACCTGTGATTCGCGAGTCTATTCAATCAGGAGCCGATGTAGTTTCTTTCAGTGGAGACAAGCTCCTCGGCTCGGCCCAGGCAGGACTTCTGGTGGGTGGCAGCGAAGTGATTGGTAAGTTACGTCGTCATTCGTTGTATCGGGCGCTCCGCGCCGATAAGCTACGCCTAGCCGCTTTAGAAGCAACGCTTGATGCTCATTCGCGCGGAACAGCGGTAGAAGACGTTCCCGCGTTGAAAATGCTCGCGCTGACTAAGGAGGAGATTGAATCACGCGCGATCAGGATCCGCAACGAACTCAGATCGATTCCCGAACTGAACGTGGATCTGATTTCTGGAGAATCAGCTGTCGGTGGAGGCTCGGGCCCAAGCACTCATCCCCCGACAATCCTCGTTGGCCTGACTCATCCGCGTCTACCAGCCGACGAGATCGATCGACGACTGCGGGGGCACTCCCCTCCGGTAATTGGGCGGATTGCCGAGGACCGTTTGCTTTTAGACCTGCGCACGGTGCCAAGCGTGGATGAAGCGGAACTGCTATTGGCAGTCAAAGGCGCCTTTTCGTTACCCGCCTGATTTTTGGCTAGAAGCCTTAGATGGGGCTGTGTATAATCGCTTCAGCTTTGTCACCAGACATAGCTAACTCAGACCTTCCTTCGAATTCTCGCCATCCCCTTGAAAGACACGTTAAGTTTCAAACAAAGATCGGTTACTAGTGTTCTGGCTGTGTTCGCAGCCCTGCTCTGTTTTGGTCTCTGGCACTCGGCGCAGCAGGCGTGGTTTCGGCAGGCGTTCATCTACAACCGAGCAGAGAACAATACAGCTCCGCTTCAGACGATACCGTTGTGGCTGGCACTCATCTTGGTTTGCAGTTGTGGTCTTGCAGCTGCGTTTGCCGTTGAAAAGTCTGGAATTAAACGAACGCTGCCGATTTTAACGACGACAATGTTGGCGTTGGCCATTACCAGCATAATTCTCTCATGGTTGGTATCGATAGATATTCAGTACACAGCAGTGCTCTTTGCAGTAGCGGGATCGATCACAACTGTTCAGGTGCGAAAGCTCGCGGAGCGGGAGAAGCGGTTTACACATCACCTGACCGAATCGGCTAAGAAACTCAGCACTCTCGAAGAGCAGGATGCACACGCGCGTTTATTAAGCGGTTTGAAGCTGTTGGAAGCAGTGATTGAGCCATCGGAAGCCGTAGTCTTCCGTCGCGACACGGACAACAAGCTAGTTTCTGCCGCGCGGCTGCGTGCATCACCGAGTGGTCCGTTAGATGTCAGCCGAAACTCTGTTTGGCGTGAAGGAATCTCACTCTGCGAACGCGCAATCAGACACAATTCTTTAATAGTTCAAGCGACGAATGAGAGTCCGGGAGGGGCGACTATAGCGTTGCCCTTGCGTCACGAGAGACATACTGTCGGCGCCCTTCTAATTCGAACAGCTGTTGGTTTTGAAGAGAACGATCGGGCTTTACTTCAGGCCGTAAGCACACAGTTGGCGCGCAATCTCCAGAGGGAGCAAGCCGTCAAGTCCGCGCGACCGAATGGTTCAACGAACTTTCTGTCTGTGGTCGAGGCCGATAAAAAGCTCGAATCCCTCTACGTGCTGAACGGCCTCTTGAGTGAGCAGCGGTTTGGGATTGAGACTCTGGAAGAAATCTCGAACGGGTTAGGCATCGCTTACCTCGATGGCACCATCGCTTATGTCAACGATAATTTGCTCAACTGTGCAGGTCTTACGCGTGAGGCTCTTAATCGCTTCAATCTCTTCACTCTCCTGGATCGATTTCGCACTGACGTCTTCGATGAGCCGTCAATCGCTGTGCGTCGAGTTTTGCAGACGGGCGATGCGTACGAAAGGGAACTGAAGTTTCCAGAAAGGAATGTGACCTACGGCCTTAGAATTGCGCTTGTTCGCTCGCGCTTTCAGACTGAAAAAGACCTGCCTCTCTGTCTGGCGATTCATGTTACCGACGTGACTACTGCAAAAGAGCACGAACAGCTAAAGAGTGACATGATCTCCTTGATGTCTCATGAACTCCGGACACCACTCACGAGCATCAACGGCTTCGCTGAACTGTTAACAGCCGATGGCGAGTTGCCGGCTCAGGCAAAGGAGTTTGTGACGATCATCTCCAACGAATCCCAACGTCTTTCGCGGATGATCAATACCTTCCTCGCGGTAACTCAACTTCAACGCAAAGACAAGCAGGAGGTCCTTAAGATCCCGCTGCGTCTGGACGAGGTGGCTCGTGACATCGTCGCGTCGCTCCAACCGGTAGCTAAGAAGAGGCGCATACGACTCGTGGAACAACCAGCGCTGCGTCTACCTCCCGTCGCAGCTGACAAAAGCCTGATCACGCAAGCCGTCAAGAACCTCGTTAGCAACGCAATTAAGTACAGCCCGGAGCGAACCACTGTAACAGTCTCTACCTGCCTTGAGGCTGAAGCCGTGCGAGTTTCAGTGGAGGATCGTGGCTACGGCATTCCGAGTGAAGCGCGAGAGCGTGTTTGGGAGAAGTTCTATCGTGTGGCTCGCGAGGGACAGGACAAGGACGACGAGTCTACCGGGCTCGGGCTCTCATTCGTGAGAGAGGTCGTTGAACAACATGGCGGGAAGGTGGAATTGGAAAGCGAAGAAGGGCGGGGATCAAAATTCAGCTTTACGCTGCCGCGACTCTAATTAATCGATTCAATTGATCTTGTTGATCGTTCGCCGGCAAGAAGGTGCACCACAGCTGCACCTTTTTTTGTTGGAGTGCAGGGTCGATTCGTAATCTATGGTGATCTCTTCCCCCGATTTGATGTCTCTCAAGGCGATGAAGAGAATGTGGCCGTAATGTATCTTCATGAACGCATTGGGCTGACAGCAGTGATTAATGTAATGGGTCCCATTCCCACCCTTGCTCCCATCCAGGCTGCATCGATTATCGATTCCACAGATACGTAAACGCCGTCGCCTGCGAGCCCGCCGCTTTGCTTCAGCATTAGTAATTCGTTCGCCAGTATACTCCGCAATCTTGTGCCTTTTGAGAAAGGGCTGAGTGGCGAAACAACCCCTTCCTTCGATAGGGGATTGGCGGACTGCTAGCCCGGTAGCCAGCTTCATACGCATAGCGACAGGCGATCAGGTGAGATCAATGGCTGGTAATCAATCAGAGAGTTGTGAACCCGACGTCATTTGACTTTAAAACTACGGGCAATTAGATCGGTCTGGTTGCGAATACGTGCCAGCCGGTCGCGTAGTCCGGAAAAACGCAGCGCATAGACCGTCCGATTGTCGACCTGCAAATAGTAGATTCGGCCCAGCATTGGCTTGCCAGTGCGCACAAACTCATATGAAGCAGTAACACCACTGAGACGTCCTGAAAACGGTTCGATCTTGCCCTCCACAAATCCAGGGATAAATCTAAGCTTCTGATCGACGTCACGGCGAGCTAATTCGGATGCGGTAACTCCCGCCTCAACTACTTCCTTGCGGATCTGTAAATAGCCCTCGAGTCGATCACCGTAAACAAACTCGGTGTGTTCATGTGCTGCGTCGGGTTCAGTAATAACGCGCCACGTTTGAGATGGTAGATCAAGAGTGTAATCCACCTTGTCGCTGTTATATGGAACCTGGGCTACTAATGAGCCACCGCCGACCAAAAGCAACGCCACCACCGCAAGTACTCTATACATCATTAACTCCGTAGAAATAGGGCGACAAACCTTCGGTGTGTCGCTTACCCGTTTTGAGATTACCTCCGAGCTTTGCTCTTCACGTTGTTTTGGTTGGAAACAGAGTCGCTAAGATGTCAATAAGCCCAGTATTTGTTGTCTCGCTTCAGGAACTGACCGAAGCAATAGTCTCTTTCTGTAAGCGAACAAGAGTAGCGATCCCGTTCGCCGCCAATGCCAGTAGTTGATCCAGTTGCGCCTGACTGAATGGTTCGCGTTCTGCCGTCCCCTGGACTTCAATAAACCGACCATCGCCGGTGCACACCACATTCATGTCCACCTCGGCCTGAGAGTCCTCGTCGTATTTGAGATCCAGCAGGGCGACATTCCGAACAATGCCGACACTAATTGCCGCGACCTCACTAGTCAAGATGCTCCGACCAATCTTGTTAGCTCTTACCAGCCGATGATTTGCCAGCGCGAGAGCCACATAAGCGCCCGTCACGGCGGCAGTGCGCGTACCTCCATCAGCTTGCAGAACATCGCAATCGAGAGTGATGGTCCGTTCTCCAAGCGCTGTCATGTCAGCAACAGCCCGCAAGCTACGGCCGATTAGTCTCTGAATCTCGTGCGTGCGGCCTGATGGACCACCGCGTCCAATCTCCCTTGGCGTACGTTGCAGTGTTGCCCGGGGTAGCATGGCGTACTCCGCAGTAATCCAACCCTGACCTTTATTGCGAAGGAAGGGGGGGACGCGCTCGTCCACCGATGCTGAGCAGACGACCCGCGTATGGCCCATCTCGATTAGCACTGACCCCTCGGCATAAGGGAGATAGCCCGGTCTGATTTTGACAGGCCGGAGGTCGTCAGGCGCCCGTCCGTCAGTGCGTTCTAAGCTCATCATGCCCCCAAACTTCGACCGCCTCGAGCACACTAGGTGTTACGCCTAAAAACCGCTTAGCAACCCTGCTAAAACGCTCCGCAGCATCAGTGACGTAAAAGTGGTCTAAATCATCGCAGAGTTCTCGTTCGCTGGCCATTCGTTCGTTTCTGCTATGTCTCAACTCACGCGATTGTAGCAGCGACTGTACCTCTCGTGCGGCTGCTTCGCCAGAGTCTATCAGCAAGACCTCCGGCCCGATTGCCTCTTGAATCACACGCTTAAGAATCGGATAGTGCGTGCAACCTAATACGAGCGTTCTGATGTGACTAGCCTTAAGTTCGCTCAGATATTTAGAGGCAACAGCCCTGGCAACATCGGTGTCGGCCCATCCCTCTTCTGCCAGAGAGACGAAAAGTGGGCAAGCGCGTTCCGTGACTTGAATTTGTTTATCCAACTCTTCGATTGCGGTCGCGTAAGCCCTACTTTGCACGGTAGCCTCTGTGGCAATTACTCCGATGCTGCCACCTTGTGCAACCTGAATCGCAGCCTTGGCGCCCGGTTCAATCACCCCAATTACATCGACACCAACGGATTGTCGGATAGCCGGAAGCGCCAGCGCCGAAGCCGTGTTGCAGGCGACAACCAACAACTTGATTCCATGACTTTCGAGGAAGCGCGCGTTTTCAATCGCGTAACGCTCCACGGTGGCAAGAGATTTCGTCCCATAAGGTACACGGGCCGTATCGCCAAGATAAACAAAACGTTCGTCCGGTAACTGTTCGTGGAGGGCACGATAGACCGTTAAGCCGCCAACGCCACTATCAAAGATGCCGATGGGCAGCTCTGATAGTTCGGGATGTGAGTCAGATGCCGAATTCAAATTGTGAAGATCTCGGAAACCGCGAGTCGAAATCCGGGTATGAGTTCCTCGCCACTTAACTCATCCTTAACTGTCAGAAGCTTCCGCTCGCCGTCCACCAATCTGATCTCAACTGTTCGGCTTCGCGGATCAACGAGCCAAACGGACAAGGCCCCGAGTTGCAGCCATTGCGCTGTCTTCCGTTCAACTTGGTGCTTTGATTCGCTGGGTGAGATATAGCGATGCTGACCGCACGGGAGTTTGATCAACTCCTCGGCGGTCATCGCGTGGGCGGCGGTGCTCATAAGATTTGGTGGAGGCGCCGAGAATTGAACTCGGATCCAAGAGCCAACGTCGAAAGACTCTACATGCTTATTCGCTTCTCTTTTCTGATCGGCGTAAGCCGATCAAATTTTCGCTCTGCACCGAGTCAGTGAAGCGACAAGACCTCGGCAAGAGCTAGTCCGACTTGATCTTGCCAGTGCTCACGGACCGAAAGCACCGGCCAGCTCATCTGAGTGACATCTCAATCCGCGCGCATGAGCAACTTGCGGCGAGACGCTCGGTGCTTAATTAGGCAGCGAGAGCCAATTCATTGTTATTGGCAATTGTTTTTTCCCTACGCTTTTTAACGAGCTGCATAGAGTAGCCCGGCATGACATCCGGCGATCGTCCAGGTCTCCTGTCGAAGCCTGTCGCCCCCAGAGCGGCAATTATAGACGTTCTGATGTCTGAATCGGAAAGGCGGATGCTTGTCGGTCGATGGCAAATACCTTACTACTGCTGGCATCGATCGTCCGGCATACATACAATCTCCTGACCTGAAAGGAGGAGAGCCCATGATTCGTGGAAGATTGCTAACGCCGGTCCTGATTGTCTTTTGGTTGTGTGGTGCAGTGTCCGCGGGCCTCGGCCAGCAAGCCACTGCACCAGCTCGATGGCAACAAGATCAGGGAGCGGTTCGAAAAGCGGTTGCTCCCGTTCTTTGCGGAGAAACTCGCTTATCCGTCGCCTTAGCATTAGTATGAGCCGAGTCAGTTATGATTAATTCCGGGCTCACCACTTACCCAGTAGGTTCGTGTGAGTTCGTGGATCGTTTTTCGAGTTGAGTGAGAAAGACCGTTATGTGTCGGAACATCAGAACGCTACACAACTTCAAGCCACCTGCAACAGAAGAAGAAATTAGAGCCTCGTCAGTGCAATTCGTGCGAAAACTCAGCGGTTTCACCCGCCCATCGAAGACGAACGAACTCGCATTTAATCGTGCGGTGGACCAGGTAGCTGAGGCCGCTCGGGAACTACTGCAATCACTCGTAACGAACGCTCCTCCCCGGGACCGGGAAACCGAAAGAGCCAAGGCACGAGCTAGAACCGCGAATCGGTTTCATGCAGAAGCGCCAGCGTCAAATTAGTTTTTATCAGGCGGTGTCTCGAACTGGTTTCTCGGTGCGAGGTCCGTGTTCTCGGTGGCTTTTGTGGAGTCGGCATTTGCTAAACAGATCCGCCACGGAGCCACAGACTAGCAGAGTTAGCACCGAGAAAAGGTCACACTACCTTTTATCAAGCTGGCTGGAAAGAATGTTTGAACAGAATCGTTGCAGGATCTTCGCCAGTTTCAGGGCCCCATTGTTTTCAGTTACGGGATGTCCATCCTCTACATCGCAAATAGCGGATAGAACGGCCTGTGCAAAAGCCCAAGAGATCGTCCGCTCGTAAGTGAGATCAAGACAATCGCTCAAAACCTTCAGCCTCCGTCTGATGGTCTTTTCCGCAGTAAAGAAGTCCGGAAGCTCAGTTGGATTTCTCAACATTGCACCTACTTCGTATTCCAATTCGCCAACTACACCTTTTGGATCAATTGCAACCCAGCCTCGGCTCTTATCGGAGAGTACGTTGTAGTGTTGAAGGTCGCCGTGAAGCAGCATCACTGTGCTCTGTGTTGCAGCCAAGCTCTGGTAGATATCGCGAGCCATGCAAGCAAGGTCGTGAGGAATCTGCTTATTATGACCTTGCAGATACCGATCAAAGCCACGCGACCAATCCTCTACAGTCGCACACCCGACAGGGGCCCTATGTCCCGCCATCTGCCGCACAAGACCCGCGAGCGTCTCGGTGGCTTCGTCATCCCTGCCCTGCCTCACGAGATCGACTAGTGCGCCCCCAGGCTCAAGTCGCTCCATGAGTAAGGCACCCGGAGCGGCGTTGAGCACTCGTACTGTGCCATGTCCCTGAAACGAGCGTAGGACCTCTCCGGAGTTCCATTCATCGCCTTTCTCTTTTACGATCTTTAGAACGACACTAGCGTTTCGAATTCGGCCGAAGGCGATTACAGCCGTGCTTGTTTCGCTCGTTTCCAGAACGGTCATCTGCCAACGCGCTGCCTGGGCTTTCAGTCGATCAAATGATGACATCACAGACGTTCCTCTCAGACCTTTTCAACCTAAGCAAGAAATTGAATCTCGAGGAAATGCCCAGTCGTGAGTAAGCTTGGCAAAGTTTGCCGGCGACGTGGGGAATCCGCTTTTCAAATCTCCGCTCTGGCTTTGGGTGAACCTTGGGCAGGCGGGCCAAGTCGATGCCTCAAGATCGGAGGTCTGTGTCTCTTATTTACGACCCGGAATTGACGCCGTTCGGCCCCAATCATCCTTCTGGCGATCCGGTGCTGCTCGTACCGCATCACGGAGTCGCTCGATGCCCTTACTATCGTAGACCGTACCGCGAAGAATGACTGCTGCAATTCGCCGCGTGTTATGAATGTCGGCAAGTGGATCTGCATCAAGCAGAACGAGATCTGCAATCTTACCGTTCTCAATTGTTCCGGTTTGATCTGAAATCCCAAGAAACTTTGCCGATCGTCGAGTTGCTCGCTCGAGCACTTCGGCAGGCGTCATTCCGAGCTCATTAACAAAAAGCACCATCTCGTCGTGAAGCGAATAGTAAGGGCCAGCCAGCGGAAATGCCGCCCGTCACAAACCTTATTCTTTACCGAAACAATAGAGAGCATTCCGCGTCCTGATGTAAATTCGCCCATCGGCGATTGCCGGAGTAGCGAAGCACTCATCATCGAGTTCATTTACAGCCAGAACTTGCCAATCGCCAGCAGCCTTTAGTACAGACACTTGCCCACCCTGACCAATTAGAAAGACCTTGTCGTCTGCCGCAACTGGAGACGAGAAATATTTGTCGATGGCTCCATGTAGTCGGCCCTGCTTAATTACATTGCCGGTGGCGGGATCAAAAGAGAGTAGGATTCCGCTGTCATTGATCATGTAGAGTACGCCTTTATAGAGCAGTGTCGATGGTACCTGCGGCACAGGTTTGGTATACCGCCATCGGATCGCACTAGCTGTCTGATCGCCCTTGCCGCCCATTTTGATCGCAAGCAGGCCGTTCTCTGAAGCCATCATTGAGCGGAACACTTCCCAGTCCTTCTCGTTCAGCTTATCGTCTCGGTCCATATCGAACGCTTCGAATGCCGCACTCAACATTTTATCCATCATTTCCGTTCCGGTGATTTCGGTCTTTGCGATTTGGCGGTCCGCATTCTTGTCGTACTTCGGAAGAGCTTCTGCAAACGTGATGGTCTTGACCTGCTTACCGGGTTGATTTTGTGGGAAGCCCCAGCCGTTGATGTAAAGGTAGTCGGGGTCATGGCTGGCAATAGATTTCATCTCGCACGCAAGCCCACGGACCCACCAAACTCTTTTACCGTTCTCCACCGAATACGCAGAGAGCTGAAATGATTCGGGAAGGACGATCTGTTTCGAACCCTTTGGCGGTTGATACACAATTGGAGTGGAGTAGCCGGAAATGACACCGGGCCGCTCCACTTTCCAGCGCAAACGCCCGGTGTTCCGATCGACGGCAAGCAGAAAGGAGCTCGGATGGTCCTGATCGACCGGAAGTATTACTTGGTCATCAACCAGGATGGGTGAAGCGCCAAAACCATAGAAGATATTGAATGGTCCGAGCGGCAGCCGCCATCTTTCTTTGCCGTTTGCATCGTAGGAAAGCAGCCCAAACTCCTGGAAGAACACGTATACATTCGTCCCATCCGAAACCGGAGTTGGTGACGCAGGCCCGTTAACGTTCTGAAGGCGGCCAACTTTGGATCGCGGTACTTCGCGCTGCCAGAGAATCTTCCCGGTTGCGCGGTCGAGACCGATCACCAGCAGTTTGTAATTCTCTTTCTCACCCGTATGTGCGGTCAGAAAGATCCGGTTTGGGGTCAGCACCGGTGAAGAATGGCCCGCGGGCAGGTCGGTCTTCCAAATCACATTTTTAGTCGGCCCGAAATCCACCGGCAGGTTTGAAGACTCTGAGACCCCGCTACCGTTCGGCCCGCGAAACTGCGTCCAATCCTCGGCAGCTACGCGTCCAGATATCACCATCACGGCAACTGCGATCAATGTAGCTAAGATGGTGTTGTTTGCTTTCGAAATTCCTCTACGCAAATGAAGGCTTTTGTTCAGCATGACAGTGGTCCTCACAACGGGCGGCAGCAGGGATTCAATTTAATATGGAAACAAAAAGGGAACTGGTTTAGTTTTCGTATTGTGTGACGTGCCTCAGTGCTCATTCATGATCGGCGAAGTTCTGCAGCCTCTCACCATCCAGTGAAAAGCGTTGGCGGTTTCGTTTGACACAAGTCGACCCGCGCCGCAAGTATAGGCATGGAATGGCCAACAAGATCCAGTGTGCGACGCACGGTCAATGCGATGAGGCTTTTGTCTGCAGTCACCTCGTTGGAAAATCCGTGGGTCTCGGATTTCATCGAGATAAACCCTCCGACGATAACCCATTTCCTGACGCGTGGTGTGATGACTGTGAACTCATACGCGCTATCCAGACTAAGCACCACTCAGTTAATAATCATTGTCGATCTGCAGCGGTCTCAAACGTCGTGTGATTGAGGGCGCAGGAAACCATCGGACGGTGGA
>Ga0209751_10001543_pt1 | contig 23560 bp, 31 predicted proteins | sample RifCSP13_1_FD_184019 | JGI IMG/M metagenome (GOLD analysis project Ga0209751, IMG submission 184019) | Soil microbial communities from Rifle, Colorado - Rifle CSP2_sed 13_1 (SPAdes) (version 2) | ecosystem: Environmental > Terrestrial > Deep subsurface > Rock core/Sediment | place: Rifle...
CTTATTAATAAATGTAATATATATTTATTTTTTTTGTCAAGTAGTAAAGTCTAAAAGCGGGAATATGGATATGATATTTGTTCGAAGACTTATATTTGGTCTTATAAGATTAATGTTATTGAATTGCATATTGTATGTTAGAGCATAATAGCAATGAAATACACAAAAAAATTACATTAAAAAAATGATAAATATTATAGGATTTAGCGGATTAATAAACTATTTTTATTTTACGCAGGAAGTAGGAAATAACAGATAAAGATACTAACAGTGAAACAAGTATTAAGACCCAAATAAAATTCTGAGTTTTGATTATCGGTCCGAATATATCCAGTGCATAATTGTAACTTAGAACAGACCAACCGAATTGTCCTCCGTTAACAGAAGCTATGGCGCCAATTAAAGGTTTATTACTTATCGGCAGTATTTCATTATCGATAACAGTCTGCTTTTCGGATAATGCTTTTATTAGTCTGGAGTCGTTTTTCAATAATTTTTTTTGACTATCGGCGGGAATTTCCTTATTTATTTGAAAGACAATTTCGCCGTTTCCGTCGATAAGAATGATGTTTTTATCGGTGCGGGCGAATTGAGTTTCCATGGTTTTTTTCAGATATTCAAGGTTTATCGTGCTTAAGAATATTCCGACAATTGTGTTATCAATAAGAACAGGCGAGGCTGTTACGGTGATATATTTATCGCTGAATTTCCCGATGACCGGATTTGAGAAAACCGGTTTTTTAGATTCGATAAGTTTTTTATAGTAATCACGGTCGGAAATGGATGATTCAATGCGGTCCGGCAGAATGTCCAATGATGTAGCAATTAATTTTCCCGACGGGTCAAAAAGGGAAACCGAATCCAAGGCAGGCAATTCAGCCTTAATACTTACTAGCAATTCTTTAAGTTTATCCGGTTCATCCAGATATTTTGAAGACTGTAAAGCGGTATAGACCGGATCGGCGGCAAGTATATTTGAAGTATTAAGGCCGGAATACAGATAGAAATTGACATAATCAGCCATTATTTTGGCGGTTGACATATTTTCCTGGATAAGAAGAAAGCGCCTGGTATCGTACCAAAGGTCGATGAGAAAAAAAATGATAATCAGGAAGGGGATTATAGCCAGGAATTGGGAAAGGAGAAGTTTGAGTTTTATTTTTGAATGCTGAAAGAACATTTCAATATTAATCTTGACATAATATTTTTATATTTTCAACGGAAGAGAGGTGTGGTATAACAAAATAAAAGATAAAAGATAAAAGATAAAAGATAAAAGATAAAAGATAAAAGATAAAACATTTATTATGATTGAGGTTATTCCGTCCATATTGGAGAAGAATTTTTCGGAAATTAAGAGAAAAATGCAATTAGTCGAGGGACTGGTAGAATGGGTCCAAATTGATATAGCCGACGGAATTCTTGTTCCTAATACGACTTTTTCAGAACCAAGCGCGTTTAAGGATTTTCACACCAAACTTAAACTTGAAGCGCATTTGATGGTGAAAGAACCGGTTAAACTGGTAAAACCGTATATCGACGCCGGTTTTAAGCGTTTGTATGCCCATATCGAATCAGGTCAGGCAGAAGAATTTACGGCAGAATGTTTTAAATATGACTGCCAGGCAGGACTGGCTATAGACGGACCGACACCGTTTGAAAAAATCCATCCGTATCTTGACAATATCGACGCGGTTCTGGTGATGGCCATCGAAGCCGGTTTTTCAGGCAGACCTTACCGAGAGGATACGGCTGAAAAAATAAAAAAAATAAGGGAAATCGACTTTGAATTGCCGATTGCAACAGATGGGGCAATGGATGATATTAACGCGGAAAAAGTAGTGGCGGCGGGGGCTAATATAATCTGTTCCAATTCTTATATTTTCAAGGGACAGGATGTTAAGGAAAAGATCGAAACGCTAAAAAAGCTAGGGTAAAGATTCTCCTAAATCTATACATTTCCGGCTTCAGAATTAATGCAAATCTATACATCCGCGTGAGTTTATTGGGTTTATGGATTATAATAACGCTCCAAATTAATAAAACCCTAAATATGCCGGTGAGGAAAGAACAAAAACCTATAAATTATGAAATTCTCTTGAAGGAATCTTGGTGGGTGGAAGCTAAACAAGGAACGCATTTGGAAATGCGGCCTTCAATAGGAATTGATGGAGTTAAAAACGCATTAAAAGGTTATGATATTTTGCCTCCGGAACTTGATGAAGAGTTAATCCCTGAAATTGCCGTGAAGATTAGCAGGGCATGGAAAAAAATAAGAAGATTGTTAATAGAAGGTGGTGGGATAACAACTGATGGAGATATTTTTAAAATTGATGACGAAGAATTAAAAGAACGCTCAAGAAAAGTAATGAAAAAAGGCGACTATGTACAAATGAGAATTTCAAAATTAAAAACTTATTGCCATATAAACATTCCGGAAACAATAAATGGTAGTAAATCTACCTTTATTTTGCCTAGAAAATTGAATCAGAGATTATCACCAATAAAGTTATCCGGTGGAGGAATGAATTTCATGTTCATTCTCGATCCGAATAATCCGCATAATAGACTGACTGTTAAACCACTGCTTTTACCATTGGCTAATGTTGTAAAAAATGAATACGGAGAACTGCCTAATCTGGTGGCACAAACTCCGCTTGTCAAAGTACTTCTTTATGAATTATCTTTAAACTCCGAACTTGAAGAGAAGGATCTGGAATTGCCGGTTTTTTGAAATAGGCTATAATGTTTTTATGGAGAAGGAGAAAATTGAAAAACTTGCAAAACTCATCCGCTATTATATTTTAACCTCAACCAGTGAAGCCGGTTCAGGCCACCCGACATCTTCATTGTCAGCCACGGATTTAATGTCGGTATTGTTTTTCAGCGGGTTTTTCAATTTTGATTTTGATAATCCCGATTTATTTTCAAATGACAGACTGTTATTTTCCAAAGGACACGCAACACCGCTTCTATATTCCTTATATCTGGCAGCCGGACAGATAAGACCGGACGAGATTAAAAACTTAAGAAAATTTGATTCATCGCTTGAGGGACACCCGACTGTGCGGTTCAAATTAACCGAGGCGGCTACAGGGTCATTGGGACAGGGATTATCCATCGGAGTAGGGATGGCACTGGGGATAAAAGCAAGAAATTCATTATCATGTGTCTATGTACTTTTAGGAGACGGAGAGATGGCGGAAGGATCCGTTTGGGAAGCGGTTAATCTGGCTTCATATTATAAATTAAACAATCTGACGGCAATTGTTGATGTTAACCGGTTGGGACAGAGCCAGGCGACGATGCTGGAGTGGGATTTAAAAGCCTATAAAGACAGATTTGAGGCTTTTGGTTGGAAAACTATAGTCATAGACGGTCATAATTATGATGAAATCTTTAAAGCCTATAAAACAGTTGATGAAGATAAAACAAGTCTGAAGCCTTACGCCATTGTAGCTAAAACTATTAAGGGGAAGGGTATTTCCGTTCTTGAAAATAAAGACGGCTGGCACGGAAAACCGTTGAAAAAAGATGAGCTTGAAAAAGCGATAATTGAACTGGGTGAAGTTGATTTGGAGATAAGAGGGGAAGTGGCTAGCGCTTCGGTGGACAAGCCGGCGGGCATTTCAGCGGTCAAGCCGGCGGGTAATTCCGGGATTGAAAAATTAAATTACCGAATAGGAGAGGAAGTAGCGACGAGAAAAGCATACGGCAATGCTTTGAAAAGATTGGGTAGGGATTATCCTGATCTGGTTTCACTGGACGGAGATGTCAAAAATTCCACATACGCGGAGATTTTTAAAGAGGCTTTCCCCGGGCGCTTTTTTGAAATGTTTATTGCCGAACAGAACATGGTCGGGGCGGGAGTCGGAATGGCCAGACTCGGATTTATTCCCTTTGTTTCATCTTTTGCCTGTTTTTTAACCCGAGGGTTTGACCAGATTAGGATGGCCGGGATCGGGGGAGCAAACGTTAAATTCTGCGGATCCCATGCCGGAGTATCCATCGGGGAAGACGGACCGTCACAAATGGGACTGGAGGATTTATCAATGTTCAGGTCTGTTTTCGGATCGACTGTTTTATATCCCTCGGATGCGGTTTCAACGGAGAGACTGGTTGAGCAAATGTTAAAAACAGCAGGAATCTGTTATATCAGGACAGCAAGACCGGCAACTAAAGTTATCTACGGCAATGATGAGAAATTTCCGGTCGGAGGAAGCAAAATTCATAAGGTCAAATCTCAAATGTCAAATGTTAAATCTAAGGTGATTATTGCGGCGGCAGGGATTACTTTTCTTGAGGCTATGAAGGCACAGGAGGAATTAATTAAAGAAGGAATTGAGGCGATTGTTGTTGATTGCTATTCGATCAAGCCGATAGACGGAGAGACTTTAAGAAAATTAGCCGAAGAAGCAAATTATTTTATAACTGTTGAAGACCATTATGAAGCGGGAGGATTGGGGGAGACGGTTCTTAATGTTTTCGCTTCCGATCCGGTTGTTAAGGTTCATTGCATGGCTGTTTCCAAGTTGCCAAGAAGCGGAAAACCGGCAGAACTAATGAATTTTGAGGAGATTGATGCTGCCTCGATAGTAAAAAAAGCCCGCAGCATATTACATTAACGTCCAGAAAATTAGCGCAGTAAAATTCAGTTTGATGAGCTTTCGGAATGCAGGAGAATATTTTGAAATTTCAATTACCCGCAAAAACAGCTGGATTTTAGCAAGCTCCGTTACTTTCATAATAATGTCTCTTTTTTCCCTGATTGAAAACTCTTTTTTCCGTGTTGAAGATTATTTTGTACCCCGGTCGATGATAACCATTGCCAAAAAAGCCGTAGCATGCGGCAATGGTAATCAGCCGGAGGAGCCAATGCCAACTTTAAAACTTATTGCGCAAAATAAAACCGATACCTGCAAACTTTTTATGGACGGGAGTGATTTGAAACAAATTTATGCTGAGATAAAGGAATTTAACAAGCTTGAGGAACTGCATCTGGCGTCAAACAGGTTAAAAACCCTTCCCAAGGAAATCGGTGATCTTCCCATAAAATATATTGATTTGGGAAAAAACCAATTAGTGACAGTTCCCAAAGCGGTTCTGGAACTTGAGAAACTGCAGAAACTGGAAATCGGATTTAACCAGATCAGAACAATACCCGGAAACGTAAATAAGCTGACGGAATTAAGATTTGCCAGTTTTAACAAAAATTTAATTATCAAATTACCAAGAGCAATTGGGGAGCTTAAAAAACTTGAATTTCTGGAACTCGGGAATAACAGAATTGTAATATTACCAAAAGAAATAGGCGGGCTTTCCAATCTTAAAGAATTGTATTTATACAATAACAGCCTGCATAAAATTCCGGTTGAAATCGGACTTTTGGAAAAATTGGAAATACTTGATTTAAGGAATAATCGGCTAAAAGATATACCCGAAGAAACAGGAAATCTGAAAAATCTGAAACGTATTGAGCTGTCAGGGAATAATATTAATAATGAAGTAATAGAAATGTTGAAAAAAAGGCTACCCGATACAAAAATTGTCAACATAAAATGAAAAGGAGAAGAATAATATTACTTTTACCGGTAGTTCTTTTAGTTGTTTTAACAGGCTGTTTTTTGTTGATCAGGAATAAAAAACTTTATGATGACGAATATCCCCATTATCAGCAGATTGAGGTATTTCTGAAAAGGGATTTAAGGATTGTTAAGGGTTTATCAAAACTGCCGGGCTATCCTTTGGCTGTTGCAGCATTGGGGGGACTTTTTAATTTGGAAAAATTATCCAATCTGCGGGCAGTTTCATCCGGATTATCTCTTTTGTCAATCGCGGTCTTTTTCATACTGGTGAATTTCATAGACAGACAGGCAGGTATTATTAAAACACTGCAATATATCCTTCTTCCCATCCAGTTTCCTTTTTTATTTCTTTTGTACAGCGAGGGGTTTTCCAACCTGGCAGTATTTCTGATGATTTATTTTGTTTTGAAGAAAAAGTATTTTCTTGGGGGGATTCTCAGTATTCTCGCTGTAATTATTAGGCAAACCAATATTATTTGGGCGGCAATGATGTTGATGATTGGTTATTTATTGGAATACGGTCCGGCAATTAACCGGGATTTCTTGAGAAAATATTTATCCAAGACATTTATTTTTGTTGCCGGTTTTTTACTTTTTATCCTGTTCGTTTATCTGAATAAGGGGGTAGCCGTCAGAGACCAGGCTGCCATGCCGACTTTCCAGGTTCACGCCGGAAGCGTCTATTGGACACTTTTTTTACTGTTTATTTTATTTTTACCCGTTCATTTAGCCGCCACAGGCAGAATTGCCCGCAGAATTGCCCGGAACCGGTTAATACTTATTCCTCTGATTATTTTTGTTATTACCGGCGTTATTACTTTTAATAATCTTCATCCGATGAATACGAGCTGGGAGCATTTAAGAAACAGAATCCTTCTATTATTTTCTTCGGATTTATGGAAAAGAACAGCTTTTTTTATCTTCATTTCATATACCGTTTTATCATTAAGCACCATAAAATTAATCAAAAAAGAATATTATCTTTTATATCCGTTTGCATTTTTATCAGTTTTCCCTTTTTGGCTGATTGAATCAAGATACAGCCTGACGGCAATTATTCTTTTTATGCTGTTTAGAAAAAGCGGGAACAGGAAATTGGAATATCTTATCCTGGCAATTTTTGCCGTGTTCAGCCTTATATTTTTTAAGGGGTACCTGAACCGCGATTTTTATTTGTGAAAAGAGGAAACGGTTCGTTTTAAAAAAATGCCGCACAGAGAAAACTGAAAAATAATAAAAGGTTCGCTCCTTAAACCCGCTTTTTGGGCTAAGGAACGTAAATTAGTTAAAATTATTTCAGTTTTTGGCTTAAGACTTTTGGAGCGGGGGTATGTTTTTGCGCGTTACCGGGAAGTCATCCGGGTAAACCTGCATCCGGCAGGCTTTATGACTTCATCCCGATCTATCGGGACGCATATCCGTTTAAGCATTTTCCTTCTTTACTCCTCTTAGGAAGGTGATATTGAGCTTTGACGGACCCCCAAGTGAAATTAAATATTAAAGAAGAAACGGTAGTGACCAAAACGGTATCATAGATCCTAGTAAGGAACCAAGGAAAACACCGAAAGTCACAAGTGAAATACAAAAAATAACTTCACCGTTACTTCTGGCAAAGGCAAGCGCAGTTAATAGTGCAAGAATTACTAATCCGATAATGGCAAGGATTGGTTTTCCTACAATAAAACCTATTAGAAAGCCTACGCTGAAGGCAAGAATATAATTTTGGAACTGGTGCATGTTCATTTTTTTCTTCTTTTTTTCCAAATATCTTTGGAGCGGGGGCATGTTTTTGCGCGTTACCGGGAAGTCATCCGGGGAAACCTGCATCCGGCAGGCAAATGACTTCATCCCGAACCATCGGGACGCATATCCGCATAAGTTTCCAGAGCGGACCCCCAAATACACTGCTTCAAAAGATTAACTGAAGCAGTGCCGAAAACGGCAACCGTGAACCGGAAAGGCTACCAAAAAGAACACCCAGGCCAAATCCGGCGACAAAACCGGTTTTGGTTCCGGCTTTGCTAATTAACGCTAGGACTACTGTAATAAGCAGGATAATAAAACCAAGCCAAGCTAAAACAGCCTGACCTAAAGCAAATCCGATTATCATCCCGCTTACAAATCCCCAAAATTCGGGGTTTTTTTTCATTTTTTATTTTTTCCTTTCTGAAGTGTCACCCCGGCACCCGGATTCTCTACCGGAAATTATTTTCCGAATAGAGTTTTTTCAGACAGAGGCTTCCCTGTTCACAAATTGTCCCCGACAATTTAAGGGGATAGTTAGTCTGGCTGATGGGGAGAAAGCCGGCCGGAAATTTCCCTATTTTTAAGACCGATTATCTCCCCAACAGCTTATTTAGGATATATTCTCTGTGCGGCTTGTTAAAGAGCTACCGTTTTAATGAATAACACAGTAATAAAAGATGAATGTAAGAAAGTAGTCTTACCCAATTCTTATGTAAACTTCAATATCCTTTTATGCGGTTACCTGATGATTACTCAAATCCATTTTATAAAAATTTATCAGGGAGACAGATAATGATCAGAGGCATAGATTCAGTTCTATTATTCAGCAAAGATCCGAAAAATTTGGCTGATTTTTACAAACAAAAAGTCGGACTTGAAGTGGAGCTGGTGGGGGAATACGGAAATAATTTTGAAGAGAAGATATTCGGGGTGAAGGCCGGAGATTCAAATCTCCTGTCAATTCTTCACCATTCGAAACTTAAAGGACCGAATAAGGAACCGGAGCGGTTTATGATTAATTTTGAGGTTGACAATATTGAGGAAACGGTTTCTAAACTGGAGAAAAACGGGGTTAAAAAAATACAGGAGATTTACCATGTGGAAGATTACGGAAAAATTGCCACGTTTGAAGATCCCGACAAAAACTACTTCCAGATGGTGCAGGTAAGGTCATAAAGATACGGATTGACATAACAGGATAAATCTGATAAAAGTCAGGTTTAATATGGCAATTTCCGAAATGGATTTTTCACCTCCCGAACAAATTCCCAAAGAGGAACTTGAAACTTTGGGACTGGCCGAAGAAATCGGTCCCGGAGACGGGATGAAGCATGAACCCGACGACAGAGAACCCCGATATTGTGATAAAGAAGACCATATGGCAAGAAGTGATGCCGCAAAAAATGGTCTTTCAAGACCTTAATACTTATTCTTTTATATATGAAACTATTAATTTATAATAATATGCATGAGAGAATTTTCTTCAAAGATTTTCATAGACGGAGGAGAACCGGAAGAAACAAAACTAGCTTCGGAAATTCTTCTTAAACAGACCGGCCGGCCTCTTGACGGACAAACGACCAACCCCACATTGATCGCAAAGAAACTTCGCGATCAAAACTCAAAATTCAAAACTCAAAACTCAAAACTAACAGAAGAAATGGCTTTGAGTGAATACAAGCGAATTGTCCAAGAAATGAGCAAAATAATACCAAAAGGTTCGATATCAATTCAGGTTTTTGCCGATAAATATACTTCTTTCGAGGAGATGCTTGATCAGGCCAGGGACAGAGCCGGTTGGATTAAAAACGCCTCAATTAAGTTTCCCTGTACACAGGAGGGATTAAAAGCGGCTGGCACTGCCTGTATGGAAATGCCAATTAATATAACTCTGGTTTTTTCCCAAAACCAGGCGGCGGCAGTTTATGCAGCCACTAAAAATAATAAATATCCTATATTTATTTCTCCATTCGTAGGAAGACTGGATGATAAGGGAGAAAACGGGATGGATGTTGTTAAAAATATCATCAGGATGTATAAAAACGGAGACGGTCATGTGGAAGTTCTTACCGCTTCAATTCGCAATATTGAGCATATTCTGTATGCAATACAACTCAAATCAGACATAATGACTATTCCTTATAAGGTTTTCAGACTATGGGCCGATAATAAATTTGGAGCACCTGACAGTAATTATGTTTATAAACCTGATAATCTTAAGGAAATTCCATACCGTGATAATATTGTATTGGGAAAAGACTTTAGAGAATACGATTTAAGCCATCCATTGACCGATGCGGGAATTGAGAGATTCTATTCCGACTGGACGGGTATGTTTGAACAGATTTGAGCAGTATTTTGAGGCTAACAATGTATAGATTTGATAAGCCTAATATATAATATTTTATGGAAGACACAACTGACCATTTGGATTTTTTAGGAGATTTAGTCAATCTTCCCGAAGCCTATTACGGGTTTATTTACCATTATTACCGGGCTGAGGTTTATCGGGAAACGAACTGGAGAAACCGGCTGGACACTACGACCAACTGGTCAATTGTGGTAACGGCGGCAATGCTTTCTTTTGCTTTCAGCAATTTTACCGCTCCCCATTCATTAATCCTGGTTAATTATCTTCTGGTCTGGTTTTTTCTTTATGTTGAGTCGAGGCGGTTCAGATATTACTGGTTACTTCGGGAGAGAACACGGATAATTGAAAAGCAGCTTTTGTCCCAGATTTTTTCGGCAAAAGCAATAAAACCTGATGTCAATAAATGGAAGGAAAAATTATCGGACAGCTTTAAAAATCTCAATGTGCCGATGTCCAGGCTGGAGTCGGTAGCCTGGAGGCTAAGGAGAAATTATCTCCTGATTATTCCGGTGGTTTTTGCTTCATGGTTGGCCAAGGTCCATATGTCACCTTTTCCGGCAGAAACGCTGGATGAATTTTTCAGAAATGCCAGAGTATGGTTTTTTCCGGGAAATATAGTTTTTACAGGATTCCTGCTGACGGTAATAGCTTCTTTTGTGATCGCTTTCTATATTCCCCAGAAATCGGAACACTCAGACCTGCCCTAATTTCCTTAACCCGTAATAAAAAAATTCACCTTATGAATCATCAAATATGGAAAAAAGGGTATTATATGCCGATTTTTGGTAAAATACGATAATTTTTTATGAATGAGAAAAAACCATACGGAATGTATCCCATTGATTTCCGTAACGAAAGAAGACAAGCTTTAAGTGTTATTCTTTTTTCCGGAAGCGCCATTATTACGGCAGGTTGCGGATTATTTAATCTATTATTTCCGCCCAAAGACAATTATTCGAGGATAAAAGCAACTTCTCAAGCTTTAGCCGGAGATCCGGAAATGCTTGATATAACTCTTGAAAATTTGCCGAAATCACTCAGAGACAATGCCGTGAAGATAACCTTTAAAGGAAAGAGAGAGATAGACGGAGCGGAAGGAGATTTTTTTGCCTCAGGGATGGTGCTTCGGGAAAATAATGAAAATATTATTATTGTCAGCGGAAAGCATGTGCTGTTTCCGGAGGGTATTGAGATAGATAATCTTTCTTTAAGCCAGCCTCAAAATAAAGACAGCAGGGAATTAAAATTCTCAAGAGAGGATATAATTGGACATTTTCGGGGAACTGGTGAAAACGAGGCATCAATATTGGTTATTAATAAAAAATCTCCTGGTAGATTTACCGCTTACAGCCCGATAATAATAAACCCCAGACCGTTAAATGCGGGAGAAGTATTATTTTCAATTTCATATCCTGACGGAAGCGGAGCAGTAGGCTGGTTTGCAAATAAATATACGGTAACCGGGAAAACAGGAACTATTGACGGAATCTCAAATTTATCAATATGCACAGGGATCAATAATTCCGGCGGGAGCGGCAGTCCGGTTGTAAATATTGAGGGTGAATTAGTCGGATTTACCATGGCCGGTCATACGGTTATTGAGGAAGTAGGGATAATAAAAGCGACTTCACTAAATGATCTGGTAACAAAAATTAAGGAACAAGACTAAAATTTCTCTTACTTTGACTTCTGATGTTACAATACTATAGGATTTTATGCATGAGAAAACCAGAAAAAAGTTGACATTTCCCATTTTATTAGGTTTCCTGGCAACTCTCGGAATACCGTTTGTTGTTAATGAATGCCAGAGAACCCAGGGAGTGGTACCTGTTGATACCGGAAAATCTATTCCGCCTCAAGTATTTGCAGAAGAGACACCTGTTGATTTTGGGCCTAAACCGCATGATATTCCGTCAAATTGCAGAATGATTAATACACCCGATGCCTCGAATTTTAATGATAAGCTTCCAAGAATTAATAATGCGTTCAGAGCTGCTGATAATATGGGAGATCCCGGTTTGAGTAAATTACCCTATGAAATAATATATGGACCTGACAGTGGAAAGTCCGGATCAGTTACAGTATATTCGTGGGATCAGTTCATGGAAGCATTTCATGAAACCAATAATGGTGATTTGATTTGTGCTATTGATCCTTAATTATAATTCTTTTTCCAGCAGTAAATATCTTAAATTTCTGCCTATCCAGGGACCGGGGCCGGTGGCAATTGTAGATAATAATGCACCTGCTGATAAAGCTGTTAATTCCGAACTCTGTGTTGATAATCCGTAAAATAATCCGCTTGTTTCAAACGCAATAACTCCGGGAATTAATAAATATTTTACGTATCCTTTATCGGATAATCGAGATGCTATACCAAATACAGAACCAAAGCCTACACCAATTAAACCCCAGGTTAACGCATGATCTGTTGCAGAAAATTGTAAGGATAAGGATGAGAATTTCTCTTTTAATACAGTAAATGAATACATTAGATGTTTATTGATATCCTGGCCTCTGTTTTCGATTAATTTTGAAACTTTATCCGCTAAGGAATTTTCCTGCATATTTAATGCTATTTTTTCAGAAGGAGTGAGTGTTTGCCGTAATATTTCAGGATTCATAAAAATAATAATTTTGGTTATGAAGTATAGCATTGAATTGGCTGTAGATCAAAACTATAGGTTTTTTGGGGAAAATCCCGATGTGCAGGTAGGATTCCACTCCCGGAGTGGAAAGTGTTTCTGATTTTAACAGGAGTGTTTTTTTTGGAAAAAATAAAATTAAGCTTGTTCTTACTTAATTATTTCCCTTTTTTGGATTAAATATTACCTGATCTTTTTACTATGACGATCTATTAATCAAATCCGAGGAAGGGAGGTGATATTAGAATGAAAATGCTTATATCTTTTTTGGCAGCGGTGGTTTTTGCCTTTTCAGCAACTGCGGTAATGGCACAAATCACAGACTACACGGCCGAAAATGTGACCGGTAACATGACAAATAATATCACGACGACTCCGACAACGACTCCCGAACCACAGGGAGGCGGACCGGGAACAGTGGCAGAACCGGAGGGAGCTCCCAATACAGGAATGGGAGGGACAGCCGGTTAAATAATTTATAGGAAGACGGTGGCGGTAAGCGGGGGAACTTTTTGATCCTCCGACTTACCGTATATATAAAATGAAAAAAATTCTGTTAACCCTTGTTATTGCAGCCGGATTGCTGTTTGGTACAATCGCCGGAGCAAAAGGCAGTGAAAAGTTAAATTTCCGGCAACTTTTGTTGTGGCACAGCCGGCCAAATACAGTGAAAATTCCGGATATTGATGTTGAAGCTAAAGTGGAATGGGTAGGAGAGGATAACCAGGGGAATATGGACATACCCAAGGACACTGATAATGCAGCCTGGTATGAAAAGGGATACTATCCCGGAGAGAAGGGCAGTATGGTAATAGCCGGTCATAAAGATTCCAAAACCGGTCCGGCCATTTTTTATAATCTGGATAAACTTTCATTCGGGGATGCGATCACAGTTTCGGATATGAAGGGGAAAATTTACCGTTACATTGTTTTTGATAAAAAGCTTTATGAAGAGGATATGTTTCCGGTCAAAGAAATATTCGGAAAAACTGATTTTAGCATACTTAATTTAATAACCTGTAAAGGAACTTTTAACAGAAGTGACGAGAGTTATTCCCACCGATTGGTTGTTTCGGCAAAGTTGGTAGAATAAATGGAGAGGTATTTTATTTCAGAATTAAATATTCAACAATAATGATTATTCCCAAAGTATTTACGGCAAAAAAAAGCCATATCATACGCTCGGATAAAGTAAGATTTTCCAGTGTTTTTTCAATTTGGCGGTCAACCGGGTCGGAAGCCATAGCAAATTGACAAAAAACCCCGGCTGGTGTAGATTTATGCTGCAACACAGAAAAACCAGCCAATGGTTTCTTATGGTTGCCAAGCCGGAGTGAGTTTACCCAACGAACTTCCGGCTTGTAGTTTTAATTCAATTAATATTTTATGGGATTAGGCGGAGTTTAACCAATGCATAACAGATATGCATTGACAGTCAGGTTCTTTTTTCCATGTCTTTCTCAATGAGTTTTCTTAAATAGACAGATTTGGGTATTTTGTCTATCCTTGATAATTTTTTCAGAAAAGTGGCAATTTCGGGAGTTATAAAGAAGGTAAAGCGCGTATCGGCAGTTCCCTTCACATAATAAATATAATCATCAATTATATCGGATAGAGTTTCCGGGCTGTATTTTTCACACACTACTCTCTCGTCCCGATAGTGGATAAGAAGTGTTGGGGGATTGCCTGATGAATAGAGGATAAGGACAGGTTTATTCAAATTAAGGGCGAGGGATATTTCGTAGCCGATTGAGATTGAGAGAAAGGTTGTTTCAGCAACAATAAAGTCACTTCCTTTTATCCACTTTTCCAATTGTTTATGGAATTTAATCCGGTCTTCCTTTTTTTCCAGTTTTACTTCCGATTCAGTTGAGTTGATAATATGGTCCGATATGACATGGCAATTTTTGAATTTTAGATGGTTTATTATTTTTAAATAGTTTTCCAGATAGTGTTTTTTTCCGGTTATTGAAGCAGTAAAATAAACAGTTACAGGTTTTTGTTTTTTAATTTTTTTCATACCAGGTTTATTATAATTTTATCACAGTTTGTAATAATCAGAAGATATTAAGGGCAAAAAGCGTGTTATAATCCGGTTTAGGATCCGGTTAAATATGAAGAAACTTATACAGAATTATTTATTTATTTGTGATGAGGCATTTTTGGGCCAGGGCGGGAAAATGAACATCATCGGAATTTTCCGGACTATCAATATGTCCAAGCTACCAGGGACTCATTTAAAAACCGTTTTGGTCGGTAATTTTGATGTTCTGGATAATTCATTAAAAGAGGTAAGCCTGGAAATATCCCTAACTGACAGCCGGGGCGTATCCCAGGGATTGACGGTGGGTCCGATGAAAATGACCGTTCCGGAAAATAACAAAGGCAGAAATATTAATATTCTGATTGAAATGGGTAACGTGAAGTTTGAGAAAGAAGGGAAATACGCATTTCTGGTTAAAGCAGACGGCGAGACAGTCGGAAAAGCCGATTTTACCGTTAATCCTTTAAACCAACCGACCAATATCGGGGTAAAAGGGAAGACAGTTAATTAAAAATATATGAACATACTTAGAGATCCGATAAATATTGTTGAAATGAGAAAAATGGCGGTTTCCAAATTCGGCCTAATGGTAAAAGCGGTAGTTGATGTTGAAAAGGAAATTATGGCTGTTTACGGCGATCTTCATGCCGATGAGGAAAAATTGCTTATTGAGGACGGATCCGAGCAGCATAATTTATGGGGAATAAATATTTATCCTGAAGAATCAGGGGATAATTTGGTTGAATTTGATTCCATGATCAATATCAGGCCGGTTATGGATAACATGACCAGGAGTGTTGAAAATCCGGTAACCCGGGAGAAAATTATAAAAATTGTTAAAAAACTTATTAAAAAGTGAAATTTATTCATAAGGATTTGGCTGCGGGACGATGGAATGAACTAAATTTAGCCGAACAGCTGGCCAATGTCGGAAGCGAAGTGGAAAGAACAATAAGTTGGAGGAATAAGGGTAAACAGGAATACAGCCGGCAGGCATTTATGCGTGCATTAGAGCTTGTTTTTTTGACAATTTCCGCACCCAATAACAGAAAAAGATTGAAAGAGCTGACCCGGTTATACGAAGTGCTGGCGGATTATTTTGCCGGAGACAACATTTACGGATCATCGGATGAGCTCTGGCGGAAATATTTTTACTTTTTTAATTATATTGCCAGAAAAGATAAATAAGAGGTCAATCAACAGGTTCAAATGAGCCGTTGAGCTTGAGGTAATAAAGGATGACTTTCAGGCCGGGATATTTTTCCACAATTTCTTTTTGGGCTTTGAGAAGATCCCGTATGTGAGTTCCGGCCGATCCCTGTTTGCCGTAAGCTCCGCAATCCTCGTGATTTATGAGATAAACTTCCTTTATATGGTGAAGCCGATGTGATACTTCCAGCTGTTCAAGCACAAAAGGAAGATCTTTTACTCCGCCGGCAATTGAGAGGCGGTCGTAACCGTCTTTTAAATCCTCAACCCAGGATATGAGAAATTTCTGAATGCGGAAATCGATACAATGGACAATAATTGAGCGGCAAGAATGAGCTGCTTTCATGGGCATATCTTAGCACAGGCGATGGTTTTATCAAGTTGAAATAGTGAGAAAGATGACTATAGGATTTATCTTCTGGCAGGATGATTTGTCGTGGCCGGAACATCTATTTCGCCTGGATGCGGAAGATCGTGTCGGTCTAACCAATCCGGTTTACCCAGAATTATTTCTTGAATTTCTTTTGAAGTTTCCCAACCATCGAAAATTACTTTTGCTTCCAAAGCTAATTGTTTTTTAATTTCAGCCAGTTTCCCTTCGAAACCTATTTTAGGAGATTGATCCGCCATAGAAGTTAATGATAAGTCCATTATATTTTACATCATAAAAACAAATTTTTCATTTAATTAGGAAGGTTATGACGGGACAAAACGGATTTTTGATATAATACTAGGCTGGTATGGATGATAAAAGAATTATTTTTAAACGCAAATACCGGTGAACTAAGTCTTTTTAACTCTTTAATTAATGAAAGAGCGGTCAGAATTTTTCCGGTAATTTGGGAATTTACGGAGAAACGGGGAATAGAGACTGACAGATTGCTTCAGGAAGGCATAACTAAAATAGATCCGGCGATGGGAATATTCGGATCGGCAATAGGCATTGCTTTTGGACTTGCCGCCAGAGAAAGCGTTAAAGATCTTATTGCGGTTGAGATTATTGAAGCTTTGGGTTGGACGGCGACAACAGTGATGGGAGGAGACGCTTTAGGAGATGCATTTGCCGTTTCCATGGCAGCTTCAGCAACAACTTTTTTAATATCCAAATTTTTTCCTTCCAAGAGAGAATTATAAAGAAGCTGATCTTCCTGTAAAATATAAATATCCGTGAAAATCATTGCCCATCTTGATATGGATTCATTTTATGCCTCAATCGAGGAGCGGGATAATCCGCAATACCAAGGCTTACCGGTTGCAGTCGGTGCTTTACCGAACGGCGGCAGCGGACGCGGTGTGGTTTCAACAGCCAATTATAAAGCCCGGGAATACGGAATATTTTCGGCAATGCCCATTTCCGTTGCCTGGAGATTATCCGAGGAAGCAGGCCGCCAGGGCAGGCCGAGAGCAATATTTCTGCCGGTTGACATGAAAAGATACGCGGAAAATTCCAAACGGGTAATGGAAATTGTCAGACAAGTGATGGAAAAAGAAGTCAAATCGGCAATAATTGAACAAACGTCAATTGATGAGGCATATCTTGATTTATCGTTTACCGGGAGTTATGAAAAAGCGGAAAGTTTAGCGGAAAAAATTAAAAAGGATATAAGAGAAAAAGAAAAACTGACCTGTTCGGTCGGTATCGGACAGAACAAACTGATTGCCAAGTTAGCTTCTGCCAAAAATAAGCCTGACGGGTTGACCGCAGTGACGTTATCCCAAATTTCCGGGTTTATGGATTCGATCGGCCTGAGGGATATTCCGGGAATCGGACCCAAGACAGAAGAAAAGTTAAATAAAAAGGGAATCATGAGTATTTCCGGTTTACTGAAATTAACGAAGGATGAACTGGTCGGGATGTTCGGGAAATGGGGGGAGGATATTTATGATAAAGCACGGGGAATAGACGAGTCAGAGCTTGAGACCGGCAGGGAGACAAAATCCATCAGTGAACAGGAAACATTCGGGAAAGATACTTTGTCCGGATTATTTTTGATTGAAAAGCTGAGGAAGTTAGTGAAAGAAGTTCACATAAGAATGATATTGGAAAATATCAAAACATTTAAAACTGTAACAATTACGGTCAGATTTTTTGATTTTGAAACGAAGAACAAAGCCCACACCATTGAAATGGCATCAGATGACAGGGATTTACTGGAAAGAGAAGCTCTAAAACTTTTCCTACCTTTTTTGGACAAAAGGGGTAATCCGAAACTGAAACCGCTCAGGTTGATCGGAGTCGGGATTGAGAATTTCAACAGGAAAAATGATAATAATAAAGAATCCGGAAAAGAGAGGTCAGGACAAACGGATTTATTTGATAACAATCAAATTTGATTTTCCAAAATATATAAGTATAATTCTTTAATTCATGGCAAATATAAGCGAATTACCGGCATTTAGAGAAATTGCTGAAACAGTAAATTTTAGCCGGATAAAATCACTGGTTAACGAAAGAGGATCAGAGTTGAGTGCCGCAGCAGCAGCGGCAATGTTACCGGTAACGGATAAATTAGATAACGGTTTTTCCAGCATCAGGAATATGGGAATATACGCAATATCAGTACCCACCGGATATTTAGCCGGACGAGATGTTGCAGGAAGAGGTTTAGGAGAAACATTGGGATTACTTGCTTTTGAAATCGGTTCATGGGCGGCGGCAAATCATTTCCAGCAGCCGGAACTTCAATCAGCAAGTACCGCTCTACTTATAAGTTCAGCCGGAGGCATTATTCACGGTATAATCCGAAATACCGCTCGGGAGAAGAATGAATGAAAGAGAGCGAGTATATGACTGAAGCAGGCATTCCCAATGAAATCCGAGAAACTAAAACCGCGCAAAGTTTAAGGGACACATTTAACTTTTTAAAGTCCCAAGGTAAAAAGCTTTTGGAAGAAGTAAATAACAGCAGAGTTACAGTCATGGCCGGCTTGGCGCCTATTGTGGGCGCTTCCATACTTCAGGAGAGAAATTATCCTCCGGTAACTGAAGACCCGTTTGTTTATATGGCTGCTCCATTGTCAGCAGCCGCGGTATTAAGCCGTACAACTGAAGGGAGATATAAATTATATGTTTCAGCTGGAGCCGTAGCATTAGGTACGGCAGTTTCTTTAGTTACAAACGAGCCGGCTGCGGCGATTGCCGGTGTTTCAACCGCGGCAGGATTCGGATTAGGGAGTATTTTAAGAGGCCGAAGGCTTCCCGTAACTGAATAAAACATAAATTGAAACCAAAATGGAATTAAGAGAATTATTTATTAATGCCTGTCAGATGGCTTCTTTTACTGCAAGTCAGATTAAGGATTTAGAGAAGAAAATTGTTGAAAACTCTTTAAAATCAGCTGTTACCGGAATGTATGAAGTATTGGGAAAAAAAATAAATAAAAATGAAGCGGAAAGTTTAAAAACGGAATTTGAAGCTGAAAAGAAACTTACCGGCAAGAGTTATTCATCCGAGCAGAAAATAGAGTTGGTGAAGAGGATTTTTAACAGATATTTGAAACAGGCGGAAATTGACGGGATAACTAAAACCGCGTTTGACGAGGAATTCCGGATTACAGCCAAAACAATTTCAGACCATCTTGATCAGAAGGATCAGCAGGTACAGGCACTTCGGAAACAGTTAGAGCAGGCATAAATTTCCTGAACTTCAAATCTTTTAGGTATTTTACAAATATTAATTTAAAGAGTATATTAGTCGAATCAAATTATTATTTAGTGTAAAAATGACACGAATTAGTGAGCTTGAAAATAACTTTATTCCTCAAATTATAAATATTGATCGGATGGTCGGTCTTAAATTACCTTGGCGTAATGAAACTCCCCGGAAATTTAGAGTTATTTATCCTATATCCCATGAAGAAATTAAATTACCAAAACCTATTGAAGCTGACAGCGTCATTGCTTTTGAACTTGAGAGAATGAACAGATACCGGAAAGCATTCGGACTGGAACATACGGATTTGATAATTGAAGATCTTAAATCCGATCAAAAAATTTTATTATCTGACGTAAGAATGGCAGTAGCGGCATCAAATTCACTGACTTTCACTCTGGATGAGGAAACTATCAAGGTAAGAAGTTCATGGGAAAATTCCCACCATGATCATTTCCATGACAGAAGAGAAGATAAATGGAATTGGACATTTGTTTACAACTCTCCGGATAATTTTTACGGGAAAAACCGTTTCTTAATATATTCATCGGCACTTTTTAACCGCTGGCATGATTTTATGCAAAATGAATATAACAGGATGAAATCCAAAGGTATTGATATTGATACCAGACTGGGACATCAAAGCGGAGCGGCAGTTTTGTTATCACTTTTTACTGAAGAATACGCGGAATTGACCGGAATGGACGATAAATATACTAAAACAGCCAGTACAATCTGTAATACAGCCGCTTTGATGGCTTTGTGCCACGATCATTATCAGACCGCAATACTTTTGGAAACGCTGTCGACCGGATCAGGAGAAAATCCGGTTGATTTGAGCGACAGCGAACTGAAGGAATCTTTTTTAGCCGGTAATCTGGATGTAGCAAGAATGAGAGAGAAGGATTTGGTCCGGCTGCATAGGGCTATAAGTGGAATAAGTGCAGAGAAAGGTTTCGGTCTGACGCCTTTTTTAGAGGATAAATATGCAAAGGAATTGGCAGAAATGGAAAAAAGCGAAAAGTTTTTATTTGACGGCGGGAATATCAGCGGGGAAGAACGGGAACAATTGAGGATGGTTTTAGAATACGGGTTTGCGGCTGATTTGACAGATTCGATCAGTCCGACTGACAAGGCGTTATGGAGAAGATATCTTTTGGAGAAATATAAAGACCGAATACAGTTCGATACCGATACAAAGGAAATTAAGGAAGGTATCGCCGGGCTTTCCAATGGGGTTAATTATAAGCATATCTTTTCTCTCCAACATGATATCGGCCGGGTTTGGGCTGAATGGTTTTTATTGGGCAATTTAATCAGAAACAGCCATTATCTCAGCTATAACGGGGAAAAGACCAATGCGGGGAACATTCAACTGCAGGAGGGGAAAAGAAGAATTAATCATATATTAAAATCAGTAATCGCTTCAACGGTTGAAGATTTTAATAAAACGGGAGAAGGCTTGTTAAGGAAAGACCCGAATTTAATAACAGAAATAAAATCCGGCCTGATGGATGAGCTTCTTAAGAAAAAAGAGGAAAGGATCAGAGAAATAATGAGCAAATATATTTATTATTACAAACTAGCCGCCAACGGCAGCCGGTCAGTTTACGGAGGGGAACAAGCATCTGCAGCACTGGAAAACAAATTCGGGCAGCTTTTGAGGGGAATAAGCCAAGAGGAGGGGAATATCAGGAGACATTTAAAAGGCAAGAAGCTGCGTCATGAGGGAACCGTTACACAATTGAAACCGGATAATGCGGATTTAATAATAAACCGATTCCGGGAATTGAATAATTACGTGGCTGAGAAATTATTCAATCAGTTAGGCATAGAGCGAAAAACATTTAAAAATAAGTTTTGGATGCCTTACGGATCTTATTATTCACTCGGAGATATCAGCCAGATGACAACAATCTCAAATTTATGACTTTTGACCGCCTATCACGATATAAAGACCTTCTACATTTTCACCCAGGAGAGTTTCCGGAGGTTGTTGTATATTAACTAAAGCTCTATTATTGTCCTGAGATTTTTTTTTAAGAAACCCGATACGATCAAAAAGGACTGACTTTTTCGGAATTTCCGGAGGGGGTAAAATTCCGTCTGTCGCTAAAAGTACCGGCAGAATATCCAAATCTTCAAGCGGAACAAATTCGGAATCTATTAAATCATTTCTTTTTTTTTGGTTCAGGAGCAAATTGAACGGAGGATAACGGAGATTAACCGGTCCTGTTTTATACAAGTCCTTTTTTGTCCGGCGGGCATAAAAATTAGTGCCCAGGGAACCGATTACCGCCTGATAAGAATCAGGATTTAAATCAAACCAGCTGAAAGAAATTCCGGAGGCGGAAATAAGGTCTTGAAGTATTTCTTCGGATTTTAAATTCAGATCGCGGAAATCCACTTTTTCAAATAAAATGTTTAATATTTCCGGCGTTTCCGGGAGAGGTGGTTTATCCGGTGATGTTATATGAGCTGACGCAAACCGGTAATAAATGTCAGTAAATTTATTAATTATAAATTTACCAAGAACAGATTCAGTAACCATATTATCATTACAATCCATATATAGAAATTCCGGCATGGAAACATCCCAAACCAAAATCCGGTCAGGAAAAATATAATGACCGTCACCCTGAAATTGACGAAACTTTCCGTCCAAACCACGCCGCAGATATTTCATTCGGTATGCAATGTTTCCGGTTAATTTTCCGGATTTTTCAAATACCGTAACCGCGGGCAATATTCCGCCGGTCTCTATAGGTTGGGTTGTCATAATTTAATCTAATTGGCAGGATTAATCTTTGGGAGGATCCGATTAACGGGATGCAGGAATTCAATATATTATACAAATATCAGAACAGATTACAAGTTGATTAATAATTTCAACCGGGACTTGATTGGGATGAAATCTTAAGTCATACTCATTAATATATGGCTAAATTTGTTCCCGATGTCAAAACCCAGAGATGGATAGTAATTTCGCAAACCAGAGTAAACAGGCCGGATGACGCCAATGAGGGAGAAAAACCGAAAGCATGTCCCTTCTGTACCGGCAATGAAGCGATGACACCTTCTGAAATCATGAGAATAGGCGAAGGAGAGAAGGATAAACCGGGTTGGAAAATCAGGGTAATCCCCAATAAATATCCGATTACCGATGTACATGAAGTAATAATCCACAGCCCCGATCATGATAAGAACATAGAAGAATTAAATATTGAACAAGTTACAGCTCTTTTGAGGGTCTACAGGCAAAGATTCCAGGCACACACGTTTGACGGCCAGGTGATGATTTTCTGCAACCACGGGGAGCATGCCGGGGCATCCTTACACCATCCCCATTCACAACTGGTCCTTATTCCGAAACAGATAAATTTGGACGCACTGGTTCGGGAGCCTATAATGAACGTGATTGAAGATAATAATTTCTTTGTTACATACTGCCCTGATTTTTCCCAATGGCCGTATGAGATCTGGATTTCACCCAAGAAAGAAGGAACTACATACGGCGAAGTGACAGATGAAGAAATAAAGGATTTGGCTGATCTTCTCCAGAATTCCCTGTGCCGCCTGAAAAGCAAGCATAACGATCCGCGGGTTATGAAAATCAATCCCAATATTCAGTTTGCCTATAATTTTTATATCCACCACGCCAAAAATTGGTTTATACGGATTATTCCCCGGATGGTCCACCGCGCCGGTTTCGAGCTTGGTACCGGTTTGTCGGTCAATATTGTTGATCCGACGGTAGCGGCACAGGAATTAAAGGTTCAGTAAACTTATTATTAATGACAGGAAATACAGGTAAAGAAGGGGTTGGAATCAGTCCTGAAGATGTCGCACTATACAGCGAAAAATTTCCGAAATTGTCTCCGGAGGAGATTCAAGACGTGATAGTCAGTTATTTGGAAGGACTTGATGGAAATAATATCATGATTTTTGTCCCAATATTTATTGAAAAAAAATTGCATGAAAGAAATATGCAAAAACAACTGACTGATCTTAATGAAGAATTCGTCAAACAAATATTTCCGGATCAGTTAACAGCTCAACCGCAAGAACCGTCGGAACAGTTTCAGATAAGAGACACTTTGCTTCCAAAAGTTCTTAAGACCATCAGAGGAGTTATTTTCCGCGGATAAACCTTTTAATCTTACGATTTTCTTACACTTAACTTTCTTTGTGAAAATTTTAGTATGAGAAAGTTTAAAAATGCCAGGCATAGAATCGGGAATATCCAATTTTGATAGTCCGAAAGTATTAATTACCGGTGCGGGATTATTACCGGATGAATTAGCTCGA
>Ga0209751_10001544_pt1 | contig 23546 bp, 33 predicted proteins | sample RifCSP13_1_FD_184019 | JGI IMG/M metagenome (GOLD analysis project Ga0209751, IMG submission 184019) | Soil microbial communities from Rifle, Colorado - Rifle CSP2_sed 13_1 (SPAdes) (version 2) | ecosystem: Environmental > Terrestrial > Deep subsurface > Rock core/Sediment | place: Rifle...
ACGGTTAAACAGTGGGCGGCGGTTCGACCGGCGGCGTCGGCACCACAATCGCCGCAGCAGCTTCGAGCTTGGTGGCAATGGTGTCGTTTTCGGCGCTAATGTCGTCCAGCAACGCCTGATCCTCATCGGTCCAACCTGGAGGCCGGTTGTTTAGTTCCTCGATTTTCTTAGCTTGGGCTTCGATGTCGCCAAGAATATCGGTCAACGCAGCCTGCTTTCGTGCGTTGAATGCCTTCGTGGCGTCGTAAAACGCCTGTACTTTGGGATTTGCGGCCATATTATTTGTTCGGCGTCTTCGCGGCCAATTTCTCCATGGCTTCAACCGTCATGCGGTCGATTCCGCGCAATTCGTCCAGCAATGCTGAATCATCCGCACTGAACCTGTCTTGGATTGATTGGATGATCTGACGCTCGGTTTTTCTCAGGTCGTTTTTGGTTGAAAGAACAGCCAGGATCGACCTGATCCCCGACAGTTCCCTTCGCAGTTCCTCAAGCGCGTGAATAACCGCGTGCTCGAAGGCTGAAATTGGTTCTTTTGGCATCGCGCTAAGGGTCCATCACCGGATTCTTGATCGTATCCCAAACGTTCGTCCCGTCCCGCATGCTCGACACAATAAAGAACCCTCGCGCTTGCTGCGGCACGTTCCACCCGCCGATCGGAGTTGTCGGCAAAGTCTCGGCCAGAGACCACGATTTCAGATCGTCCGAGCGCCACACGCGAATGTAGTGATTAGGCGTGATCTCGCCCGAGTAAGTCCACGTCAGGACCAACTCTTTGTTAGTCGCCACGAGCGAAAGCCCCGGTAGGTTTGCGCTGATCATCGTTGATCGAGTTGTCGCCCAATTGCGTGTGTCAGCAGGATCAGGCGGACCATCCAGCGCCAAAGATTTCGCGGGAATCACCATTGCGTTCGACCAATCCGTCACGTTGGTGGACGTAGTTGAGACCCCTCGAACATCGAAAATCGCTCCAGAGTTGGTGTAATGGTGAAATGGGATTATCTTCGAAAAGTTCGTCCTGACTGCCACCATCGGACCATCTCGGAATATCCAGTTGGCCTGCGGAACCTGCGCTCGAATCTCGAAATTGATGGCGGTTTCGTGCGTCCAAGCCAGGGTCACGTTGTCTTGATTGGCGGACACTGAGAGCAACCTGGGAGCTGGTGCGGCTTGGGCAAGCGCGACGGAGGCGAGAAGAATGGCGACGGTGGTCTTCAAAAGTTTAGAATTGGGTTACAGTTGCCCGAAAGGTTCCGGATGCTGGGTCTTTTGCAGCTACACCGTAAACAGAGAATCGAATGGTGACGGTATTGGCGGCAGAAACCCATCCAGAATAACAAGAACCAGTCAAAGTTGATCCATTTGGCACGCCGATGCTCACAGTGTCGCCGTCAGCAGCCCCGGTAACTGTGATGGTCAAATCGCTGTCGGTTTGGGCCAGTGTGCTTGGAAAATCAAGTGTAGCGGTGGCGGACAAAATTTTGGTGACCGCAGTTCCCGACCCAACGGTTAGGCTGCCTGTCGTGGTTAAAGATCCTGTTATTGTTACTGTATTAGCCGAAAAATCTCCTCCGATAAGCGGCGTTGCGCTGGCTGAATTCTCAATGTAGAGTTTGTTGCTTCCAGTTTCAGCGGACCCAGCTAGGTATCCAAGAAAGACGCTTCCGCTCCCGGTGTTATTTTGTCCGGCAGCATAACCAACAGCGGTATTGTTTCCGGTAGTCGTGCTTGTAAAAAGCGCAAGTGCTCCAACGGCGGTATTGTTTCCTCCAGTCTCATTGTTCTTAAGCGCCCGATCTCCAACAGAAACATTCTCAATTCCAGTCGTAATGTCACCAGATGATTGATAGCCTACAGCGGTATTGGCTGAACCTGAGGTAATGGCAAGGAAGCACAGGGAACCCCATGCGGAGTTATTTCCGCCGGTATTTGATCCTCCAGATGCAACGTTGTAGCCGCCGAGAGTGTTGTTTTGGCTAACTGTGTTTTGTCCCGCGTGGGTTCCGATTGCCGTATTGCCGGAATTAGTTATGCTGGTAAATAAGGCTCCGTCTCCAAATGCCGTGTTGAGTGTGCCTGTCGTAAGAGCTTTCAACGCCCTGTACCCGAAAGCAGAATTACCACTATCGGCACCGCTTCCGTTGATAGCCATCAAGGCTTCGTAACCGAATGCCGTAACCTTTGTGTCTGTTGCTTGAAGATTTGGAGCAGCGCCGATGCCTCCGATGGCAGAGAGGTTGACCGTTGAAGATTTAAGAACATCGCTTCCTCCGATTTTGTATGTGCCGACCGTGTTTACGGAGTTGGTTCCCGTAACGGTCCCGGCCAGAAGATTTGTGTTGCCGCTAATCGTCACACTCGTAGGCCCAATGTTCGTCCCTGTCACGTCCAGATATTTCGGCACTTGGCCAGCCACGGACGCGCCCGTGTTGATGACGGTGCCAGCCGTAGCGGCCAATGGCCATGCTGTCCGAGTGTCACCGTTCAGCGTTATACTGTTCGTGAACACGCCCGTCAGTCCGCGCACACCAACCCGTGCCGTTAAATTCGTAAGCGCCTCTACGTTGTAGAAATACGCCGTCGTCGAAGCCGGGGCCGCCATCAACGACGCTTGCGCAAGCAACCACGCCAAACCAATTGTAAATCGTAGATTCATCAGTGATTAGCCCAAGCGGGCGTTGCGGTGTCCGGCCATGCCGTGTTGACGTAAGCCAAGTTCGTGTCCAAATCCCAATAACCTTGCGTGGTTACTGAACCGTCGGTGGGTGGAACACCATTTCCGAACGTGTAAAAATCCGCTCCAGCGCCGCCGCCTCCCCCTGTGTAAGCAGCCAAATGGGCGACGGCCTTGACCAAGCTGATTTGCAGCGAGTCTCCGGGATTGGCCGTCATTATCGGGTAAATCTGTTGAACGCTCATGCCTGTAGTTAAGTCAGCGAGCCACGCCACAAGTTTGACCGCCGCAATCTGCAAGGAATCGCCCGGGTTCGGTCCCATGCCCGCAGCGTAAATGGTTTGCACTGCCATAAGTTTTGGATACGGCAAAAAGAGGCAAACGGCATTGTTTCGTCCGCCTGCCTCTTCCGGATTAGTGCTTACGTCTGGTAGATGTAATCGCCTTCCTTGATGTCAGACGATAACAGCCACTGAATGTTGGTCGCGGCAACTCCGGTCACGGTGACCTCAATATCCGTGCCGCTGCCCGCAATGGTCACGTCCATGCCGCCGTCACTTTCGTTGTCGGTGACAACGGAACGTGTTGAACCAATCTGCGTGATGGCGGAAGCTGAGTCCGTGCGGAAGCTTGCTTGCCTCCACCAAGAACCGCCGCCCGACGCATTGCTGTAGGAGGCGTCCACCTTGACTTCAAACCAGTAAACTTTTGAAGGTTTGACCGGGAATTCCACGGCGACGACAGGTGTCGCGTCGGTTGTCCGAAACAGCACGCCGTCCCGAGTGGCTACGTTGAATTTAGTTGCCATAATCGTTTGTCCTTATGGTGAATGGTTAGCTGGCGCAGGTGAGGGCATTGCCGCAAGCCGGGTCGCAGCGCAGGAACACGAATGCCACGCCCTTCCAGACTTCCTTTGGTTCGCTCGCCGCAGCCATAACCACGCGATGCCGCAGGATGTTGCTGTCCGGGTTGCAGACCTCGTTTGGAATGTTGAGGATTTTCACGTCACCGACGTAGGAGACGGGATCAAATCGGAAGTTCGGCGCAGGATTGGTGATCGGCTGCGGAATAAGCTGCTCGAAAACCATCGGGTCGAAGATGAACGCTTCCTCGTATGGCGCAGTCCTGTAGGACGGATTGATGTCGTACTTATTACCCTTGGTAGCTGCCGCCTGAACGAACGCCGGGACTTCGGTGTAAACGCCTCCTTCGCAGGTGAACCGGCGCGGGAACAGGTCCGCAAGGAACATGAACCCATCGTAGGAGTGATTGACACCGAACGCCTTTAGGAGCCGGGCGCCGTCACCCTGGCCGCTGTCAGCCCAGCGAATGTCCTGGCGAATGTCGCTGTTAACTCGAATGGCATTGCCGATCCATTCAGGCGAGGCAATGACCGTCATCAACGGAGCGCCGTTTTGCTGGAGCAACGCCGAGTCGGCCGCACCATCACGGAGCAACTGAATGCGGTACTTGTCCAGGATGCCAAGGCCAAGCGTTTCGGATGGGCACGAGGCGGGATACGCCGCTGCCATCGTGGTTGATTCCGATGGAGATTCGCAATCATCAATGACCACCTTGGTTTGAACGTGCCTGAAATACTCCTGCCGGTCGTGGATTTCCCATTCGATGCGCACCCGGTTGGTGATAATCGAGCTGATGGCGTCCAGTTGCTTGTGCAAGTCGAACACGCTGCGGAACTCCTCGGCGCAGAACTGAGGGCCGTGAAGGGCGCGCCGGTAGAGCTGGAACGAACGAGTCGTCGAACCGATGTCGATCAGATCCACGGGCGGCAAACATGTCCCGCCTTCCTGGCCGTCGACCACCGTAACAGGCAACCACGTCGGGTTGGCATCGGTCGGGGCGTTTCGCTCGTACGTCAAAGTTGAGATTGTTTCGGAAAGTCCAGCGGGATATGTGCCCCGCCGAATAAGGCTCATCCAAATGGATTTGCCGAACGTGCGCCGGAAGATTTCACCGGGCATGAAACGCCCAGTCTCGCGCACTACCACGTCTGTGATACCACTACATGCCATAAATACCTCTGCAAATTGGGGTTTGCTTGTGAACCGGGTGCGACTCTGCACACGCAGGGCGTAACCGAGTTCGCGTGCTTCGTCCGTGGCCTGGGAGGACGTATGCGCAAGGGTTGCGCTAAGACCTGGGAATTCGCGAGGTGCCTGAAAACTCGCCTATGTAGGCATGTAAGGCAGTGTGACTACCTGATTGGGGAAATAGGCCAAGAAGCCAAGGAATGCAACAGAAAAGAAAATCCGCTCCAGGAAAAGCGTAACCCGGAGTGGAAGTCTACCCCACACTAATGAATGTCAGACGTGGACAATCTGGCGGACTAAACCGTGAAAATCAAGGCTTCTTTCGGAACACTCCGCAATCCCCGACGGGCTCCAAAGGATCGGCCATTGAGCAAAGAATTCCTTGCGCTCGCTTGGTTGTGGCCCACCCGAGATCATCGAAGAAGATGGTTCCGCCGTCTCGAACGAGCGGAACGTATTTCACAACATCAAAGCACGATTCCGTTTCGGAATGGTTGCCGTCAATATGTAACACATCTACGGGCGGAAGAAATTTGATCAAAGGAAACGCCTCCGCTGAATTGCAACGCAGCAGGTAGCACTTGCTGGACAACTCCAGCTTTTCCATGTCGCGTCTGCACTCGTCGTAAATCTGATCGTGATTGAGATTGCCCCACCATTCCTTGTTGGCGTCATCGAATCCCTTAACACTGTCCTCGCGCTTCCAAGGATCGATTCCGATGGCAACGCATACGCCGGTCATGGACAACGCAGCGGCGAATAGCGAACGGCCAGCGAACACGCCAATCTCAACGAAAATGTAGGATTTTCCAACAGCTCCAGCGATCCGCGAAGCCTTTTCTGGAGTGCACCAGCCGCCCATCTTCGGCATGAACTCCGCGATGTATTGCTCGACGGTCATACCATCTGCTCGTGGCGCGTGTCGGTCATGCAAGGCACGTTATCCCGAGTTTCTCCGCATAAATCGCTCTTGCTCGTGTATTGCGCGAACAACCTTGGTTGCAGGATGTAGTGCTTCTGGGTGCGAGCGAATCCGCTGAACAGATTGTCGATCGGACCAATGCCGCTTATGTAAGGTGCCATGCGACGGGCTGCTTTCCATGTGATTACGTAACTGGACGTTGTTAGCATTCCTCCGCAACGAATGATGTGCGGAGACGCCCTGGAAATAGGAGCCTCCGCGTAATGTCCGCCAAGGTAAAGAATGTCGAAGTCCTTTGGAACTTCAGGGAGCATTGAGCCTAAACGCGCCGGAACATCGTCGTAGAGCGCCAAGAAATCGTCCTCCAGGACAAGCGCGCGATCCCACTTGTTGTAAGCGATGATTTCCAGTAATGCCCGATGTGATGCCGTGCAGCCAGCGTTACCATTCAGCTTGCCTTCATAAAGAATGCCGTCATGCGCTTCAAATCGTTCGGCTATTAACCCAAACTTACATAGTTCCTCCATCGCATGCTTCCACCGATCATGTCGCTCCATTCGGTTAATCACGAAAACCTTGTCGAAATGTTCGTTCATGGCACGTAAGGCGTAAACGATTCATGCACCCACCAATCCTCGAATGGAAATCCTTCGCTGGTAACGTCAAGGCGTTCTATCCTGTAACCGAAGAAAATCAGATGTGACCGGATCTTTGCGGCTATCTCTGGTCCAAAACGGTATCGGTCATGCTCTACCGTCAGAACGTTGAATCGCTGCCTTTCAAAAGGAATGTTGCGAAGCGCATCAAAAGTGGCGCTGTCCACGTCCAGGGAAAGATAGTCTACGGGATAATGGCACTGCGTGTATCCAGACCAGTCGAACTTTGTGGCATCGGCTTGGATGAACCGGCTGCTTCTGGTTTTGTTCGCCAGTTCCCCAACGTCGTCCATGTCCAGCAACAACCCGTTCCAGCCAATTCGCTCCAGCGCGTACGTGTTGTTTATCTCAACCGGATGCGAGCAGCCAATGTCCCAAAAGGTGCCTTTATGCGATGGCGGAAACATCGAGTAAACCCAGGCGTCCTGACCGGCTTGCGAGTGCGACACGAACTCAGTCGATGCGCTCATAATTTTCCCAGCAAAACGGGGCGTCGAACGTCAGGCTGTGCGTCTTCAACAGTCCCTCGCGAATCGCTTTCCATCGAGCTTCGCAGTTGGGCACATTGCCGTGAAACTGCACTTGAATGTTTCGGCATTTCTTCGTCAACCCTTCGCGGATCATGTGATCCAGCAAATCGTATTCGCCTCCTTCAATGTTGATTTTGAGCAAGTCGCAGCCGTTCGGAGGAATCACGTCGTCAATCGAAATGAGGCGCACTGGTTCCGTGCTGTTGCCTGCCGTGAAGCTGCCCGTCATGTCGCCTTTAACGCCAAAGATCGCGTTTCCTTCCACCGAAGACACGCCGAATGGGACGAGCATGACGTTGCGATGACCTTTGAGTTCTTCTTTAGCGTCTTGGTAGAACGAAAGGATTGGCTCGTACGCGATGATCTGACAGCGATAACGCCTGCTAAGTTCGGCTGAAAACTTGCCTTTGTGCGCCCCGATGTCAATGACCGTGCTGGACGGCACCAGATCGTATTCGTAGCGCATCGATTCTGTGAACGGTTTCACGATAAATGCAGGTCGGTGACGAATGGAAGATTGGTGAAGCGCGGCCAGTTCCCCTCCACGAACTCAACGTCATGCTCTTTGCCGCCCTCAAGCCCTTCTATGATGGGCGCAAACGTGCGCTGGTTCTTGGCTAGGGTCGCGGCCCACCATGAAAAGCTGGAGTTGGCGCGAAGCATCACGGGCGCGTTGCAAAGCCTCCAAAAGTCCAGGACGAAGCCTTTCCCTGTGGGTTTCTCTTCGGATATGGATTCCGCGTCCCTGAGAGGCAGCCCGAATTTTCGGCAAGCGTTGACGTAAGAAGCATCGGAAACAACCGGGTATCCGTAACCAAAGTAATCCCCGCGCCGAAGGTGGCACAGGATCTTGTCGTGGTAATCCTCGAACGCCTTGCGCCACGTCAGCCATTCCTGGACTTGCTTGCGCGCGTAGATGATCGACTTCTGTGACTGGAAGTAGCCTCGCAACTCAAAGTTGGGCTTGCCTGGAACGTAATCCATCTCGCTATGAACGTCCTGAAACGGTTCCTGAATTCGGGCGTTGGAAATGTTGAATACCTTTTCGCCAATCCATGGATCGCAGCGCAATTCGCAATCATAAAGCTCGCAATACGCGCGTGCGAATGCCCACTGGAAAAGCTGATTTCCAAAACGCCCGATCATTCTCAGGTTGACCGCTCTCATAATTCACTCAGCGGTTGACCGTCGTACCAATCTCGGTCCGGCACTTGAATAATCGGAAACGGTTCGCCATGTAACACACGTTCGTGAACGGCGCGAATTCCGCCCTCACCAAAGTAGTTCGGCGCAACGTGGCGTCCGTTCATCACCATCTTGAGCAATGCGTGCGACTTGTCCTTCGGCGAAACCCCCTTGTCGAAACGCGGTAACGCGGAACCGTCGTGGTGACGTTCCTCGCTTTCGAGCGTTAACATTCGCCGATCATACATGAAACGGTAACCTGCTTTTTCCAGCATTATTCCGGCGATGTAGTCCTCGGACCCGAGACTGTCGGCGTCGGAATCGAACCCATTGATTTTCAGGAACGCCTCGACGGGCGCGGCGAGCGAACAGCCAAACATCCAAGATCCGGCAGCGGGCACCGGCCCGTCTGGATGCCCTGAGTTCCACCGAGAATCAACCCCGGGCGCAAAGTCCTCGTAAGTCGCATTGCCATTGTGGTCCACTTCGAGCTTGAGCACTTTTTTGTAAGCTCCCAACGCGATGTAATCCTCCTCCATCGCCTCACGCACACACGCGAGCCAGCCGGGCATGAGCACGCTCAAGTCATCGACGTAAGTAATCCAACCATCGGGCGCAAGGCAGAGCGCGGTGTTTCGTGCGTTGGATGCAGCGAAGTAGTCACGCTTGGTCAGCCGATACTTGCCTTGCCAAACATTCGGCATTGGGCATACGTGCGCATTTGCGGGTAGTTGATACGGCCTTGTTTCCGAAAACCGATCAACAACGACTATATGGATTCCGCTAAAATCATTGGAACATTCCCTCTTCAGGCTATTGAAAAACCAATGAAACATCGGTTCCGGCCTGCCGGTGATGTACGCAATGGTCAAGTGCGGCAGGCTCATATCGGCTTTAGCAATTCTTGCAGTTCCGCGTCAGGAATCTTGATCCAACCACACGCCTCGTCGTTCACGCCGAACACCACGATCCATTTGCCGTCTTGCGGGACCGCGCCATTCGGAAAGATCACGAGCGGGCCGCCGAGACCGCGCATGTCGTGCTCGCTTCCCGAGAGCAACGGGACCGGCGTAATGCGCTTGATCGCGAAAGGTGGCTTGGCTTGCAGCGTGTAAGCTCCCATGAAGTAGCGGCGTTGCGGTTTGCGCCAAACGGTAGCCGAGTGGAAGAACCCAAGGTATTCGTCGCCCACGCGAGTCAGCGGAGTGCCGCCGCGCAATGGCGCGCCGTATTTCCAATCAAGCGCAACCTCGTGCGATTTCCATTTTTCAATGACGTTCCCCTTCTGGTCCACGGCGAAGAACTCGCCTGGGTTGATGGCGTATTGGCAAATCCAGCGTCCTTCATGCTGAAACCAAATCCAGTTCTTTTCGTGCGTTCGTCCGGTGTTAGGCACGCGAGTATTGCCGCCGTAGGGCGCTTCAAAGAGCGGTTCAACGGTACGGTAATCTTGGGACAATCGGGCGAATGATTGCCGGATCGACCACGGCTTGTAATGCACCCAATTCGAAAACCCGAGGTAAATGCGGCCGTCATCGCCGACCATTGCGCGCGGATCTTCCCATTGCTCATGAGGGTAACGCGCTGGAACATGCGGAATGATGGCGTTCGTCTCCAGCGTCATGTTCGGCCGGATCTTCCAAATGGCTAAGTCCGACTTGTTGAGCTTTCGTGTTCGCCCTTTCTCTGGGATGGCGTAACGCCAGCGCCGGGTGAACAGGTGAAGTGAACCATTTAGTGGCGCAGCGGAGCAATTAAAGTAAACGGTGTTCGTGGCAGCCGGAAACGTGAAGTAGCCACACAGCCAGGGCGTTTGCTCGGTAAACGATGGCGCACCGTCAAAGACGCTCACGGTGGGCTCTCCGATGGCGGGTTCTTTGCCCTGCATTACGTCCAGAAGCGAGCCATCCTTGCATTTGTGAAACAGAACAGCGCCCGGAGGAACGTGGCGCTCAATGTCAGCCTGACACGTAAAATGGGTGTTGTTGATCGTCGGGGTGTGGGCAATAAGCGAGCTGATGTCGTGAGCGTGCTTCAGGTTCCCGTCGCGGACGGAAGCCACAACGTCGAACGCCTCAGTGCGCGCGAAGATGGCGTGCTCGCACTTGTTTGCCGTGGCTGCTGGCCAAATGGCGACACCCGCCATGTAGGTTAGGCCGTTCTGCTGCGTGACAGCTCCAGCAAAAAGGCGTCCGCCTGTTTTGTAAGCGTCGTGCAGCGATTCCAGCCAGCCATCGCAAAGCGGCGTCGCGTCAGCTTCCCACCAGAACCATGGCTGGCAGCTTCCGACCATTTGGCGAGCAACAGAAGCCCACGCCCAATTCGCTCCCTGTGGCCACGATTGGTCTCCTTTCCATGGCTCATAACGAATCTCCGTGACAGCGCGAAAATAGCAGGAGGCCGTCTCAACAAGTTTGGACACGTCGAAACCACGCTCGCAGGCAATCACCGCATCGTAATCAACGGACCCTTCCAGTTGGAAGACGTGCTCGATGTTGCGAATGGCGAGCGCAATATCCTTTGCGCAAACAGGGAGGACTACGATCATTTGACATTGGTGCCTTCGACCCCTCGCGCCATGCGGTCACGTGTACGCTTCTGGAGCCACAGCAACCCCGTCTCGATATGGGTCAATGCAACCGCGTTGTCTTTGGTCGAGAATGGTCCGGCTTGGAACGAGCGCAGGCGATCAATCACGATTGCCAGCAGCGCCTCTTGGGAGAGTCCGTTGAATCCGGCCTCCAGCACTGGCCCATTTTGGAAGTTGATTTCACATAGTTTACTCGGCGATTCTCCAGGAGCCGCCTGTAGCCAGATGACGTATTGATGATTGGCCCCACCTGCTCCCGGTTGATCCATGACAGAAATTTCGAGAGCTTCGTTGAGTCCGTTAACTTTATGTTCGGTGAGTGATCTCATATTGGTTTAGAAACGCTTTTTCGGAATGTATGCTGCCTGCACAATCTTGCTGACTTCTTGGCCGCCTTTGAGGCGTTTGGCCATGTCCTCAACGATGGTGGTTTGCTGCTCGATCATCACTTGCTGGAACGCCATGAGGATGGCGATTTGCTCACGATCAAGCGTGTCGATTTCAGCCAGGTACTTGACTGCGACTTCCTTGCCTTTGTCGTCAAGCCCGGGCGGGAAGTGCGGTTCCAAACGCGAACGCAACACGTCGGGGTCATGGTTGATTGGGTTTTCCATCTTCAATTATTGTGTATTCCAGATCGTAGTTTCTGATGATGGACACCGCCTTGACTAATTTGTCCCAGGTTTCTAAATCCACGGACAAATATCCCTGTCCGCCTGTTTCGAAAATAACCACTCCTGACGGGAAGCTATCAAACCCTTTTTGGATATATCCAATGGACACTTTAAGCATTACGCATGATCCTTCCACTGGAATGATCGCGTTAGGTTCCTTAAATACAGCGGACATTATCAGCGCAGGTTGATGCCTTCACGCTGAACCATGCGTGCGATTGCGTCAGCATAGGACGTGCCCTCGGGGATTTCGTCCTCGACTTGCGGTTTGCCCCCGGCGTTTCCTTTGCCGGGCTGCACGGAACGGTATTTGGACAACTCGGCTTCCAGTTCGGCAATGCGTTGATTAAGCGCCCTTGCCTGGCTCGCAATCTTCGGGCCTGCGACAGCCCACAAAGAAGCTCTTGCGGCATCGGACAAATCAGCTTGTCCGTTAAAAACCTGACGCGCTGTGTTGATGTCATCTTCGTTGACGATGCTGCTCCATGCCTTTACTTCATCATCGAACGTGGTTAACGCCTGCCGCTGGCGTTCTTGTTGCTGCCTGGTGTGGTTCGCCTGTTCCTCAGACTGCCATTGCTTGTAAAGCTCGCTGCCGCGTGAGGACAGCGCCTGTTTCTCGGCGGAAATGCGGTCAAGTTCAGCAACGGCTTGAGTTAGCTTGCTCCCGCGCATTCCTGTGCCGATTTCATGCAACATGGAATCAAGCTTCTCATCCCGGTAATTGCCTTCCGGCAATCCCAAGACAGCCTCGATTTCCTTGGCGCGCTCAGGACCGACTGCGGACTTGGCGAGAGCAATGGCGGCTTCCATGCGCGGCTTGAAAGCGGCTTCAAACCGGGGCGATTTCTCGACGGCGACCGCTTCCAGGCGAGCAAGCAAGTTGTCGCGCTCGCTCTGCATGGCGGCAATCTGTTTTGTTACCTCAGGATCAGGTGCGCCATTGGCGTGCTGGCCATTGCTCTGTTTCGCTTGCTCAAGTTGCTGTTTGAGCGTCATCGCCTCTTTCTTCCAGTGCGACTTTGCTTCGTGCAGTTTCTTCCAGTTTTCGACAAACCCTTTGCCTCCGCGGTATTCGTCGGGACCGGGGATACCTTCATCTGGATCAGCCACGGCGGGTTGGGCGGGAGATGTACTATCCGCCCCAACCGCCGCGTTCTCTGGCACGGCGGGGGGGCCAGGGATTTTCCCGGCCTTAGCCGGTGTTCCTTTGTCTGTGGATGACGCGGCGGGGACCTCTTCTTTTTGAGCAGGCTTGTCCGGCTTTGACTGAGTAGGTGGCTGAGCGGCCGCGGAAAGTTTGTCGGCAATGGGGTTGATCGGCGTGCGACGGTCCTCGAAGACTTGCGCTGCTTCGGCAAGGAACTCTTCGCGTGCAACTTCATGTTCCGCAAATTGTGGGTGCAGTGGTTCTTCCGTGGTGGTTGGCATAAATTTACTTCAATGGCGATTCAGCGGCTCCGTAATCAGCCTCGATCGGCGCTTGATCGATCTGCGGAAAATTGGCGAGTGATTGAATGACGCCCAAGATATGGTCGTAGCCGAGGCGCATTCCAAGCTCTATCTCGTGATTGGCTTGCCGCATGGGGCGCAAGTTGGACAACACGGCCAGCATGTCCCGAAACATCGGTTCAGCCATCATGGCACGCGCCCATTTGATGCGTTCGGTTGAATCATGCCATTGCGCAAAAGTCAGTCCGTTAAATGTGCCAATAACGGTTGCCTTATTCTTGCGTGAAATCTTTTGCATTTCCGGAATGCGCTAACTGTCGCTACGTAAACTGCCGCTGTCAATCCTTTATTCAGAGCCGCCTGATGGTTTTGACAGCGCGATTAACTGATCCGTCTTGGCTTTGGCCGCATTGCGCTCGATTTCGGCAGCCGTGGAAGCATCGGCCAGCGTGTTGTCCACTCCCTGCTTCCGCGCCTTCATGGCCAGCTCGGCTTGCTGCCTTTCCTGCTTGAGTCCAAGCGTGGCGATCATCTTCTCGCGGCTGGTCTGGTTCTTCATCAACACGTCCATGCGCTTGATATCCGCATCGGTTATTACGTCTTGCTGTTGCTGCTGCAATTCCCGCTGCTTCTGCGCATCGGCTTGCGCTTGCCGCTTGAGCTGATCCGTGACTTGAGCGAGGCGTTTCCATTGTTCCTCGATGACTTTAAGCGCCTCCTTGCTCGTCGGCTTTTGGCGCTCGCGTTCGATGTGGACTGCGACATGAGATCCAATGGCGTCGAGGAAGGACAGAACTTCGAGCGGTGCGGAACCTTGCTGGAGTGATGCGGCGGCTTGCGCCCCTGCCTGAAGATGCGTGTTGGCGTGAATCAGATTGTTCTGTGATGGCGTCCAGGTGACAGGGGCGGACTCGCGCATGGCAGCGTTCTCCATCATTGCCGCCCAAACCTGATCGTTGGGCAAGTTCTGACGGGCGGCCGCGGGCAGGTAACGCTCCACGGCAGTCTGTGATCCAACGGAACGGGTGAAGTCCTCCAGGATATTTTGTTGCCCGTCCGCCGGATAAAGCGGGTAAATGGAGAGGACAGATTGCAACGATTGCTGTCGCATGGCGGCGGACCCGTTTCCGATGTTTCGGAAGGCGCGAATGAAATCGAGTTTCTTGAGTTCCTCCTTGGTGACGCCTTTGTCGGTAACGCGCTTTACAAAGCGTCGCGCCTCGTTCTCCCAATCCTCACGCGACTTCTTTGGATCGTACGTGCCCTTGGCGCCCGCTTCGATGACGCGATCCCACTGTTCCTCATAAAGCCGGTCTAGCTGCGAGTAGAAACGATTGATGGCAGCGGCGGAAAGGACGGTTGCCTGGGCGAACTTCAGTTGGAACTCACCAAGCGTTTCCGGGTTACCGGCGACCTTTTCCAGAGTCGGGCGATAAATCCCTGTGTTACGTTCCACCTGCATCGAAAGCTCGCGGCTGACTTCGATGGTGCTGGAGATGTCGCCGAGAATCGTGGACTGCTGCACTTCCATGTTCTCCGGCAGGTAAGTGACCTTTCCCACTTGGAGCAGATTAAGGCGCGTTTTGTCCAGGGCTTGCCTGGGTTGAAGAACGAGCGAATTGCGCAGCATTACGGCATCAGCCTGAGTGCAAGAGATGCGGTCCTTGAGCTGCATGACCGTAAAGATGTCTTTGCCAAGGCCGGAAGCGCCGTTCCAATCGTTGTCTGAAACCTCAAAGAAAAACGAGTTAAGGATTTCCTGAACGCAATCGTAACGGTCGTAAGCCGTGAACATGAAGTCAGGTTCGGACACCGTCGCGTAAGCTTGAGACATGGACGGGATTTGGTCCCGGCGCACGATGAGTTCGGACCATTTCCCGCTGAATTCCTTGACGAAGATGGTCGCGGTTTGGACGGTGCTGCTTCGGGCGGAAACGTAAATGTCCGAGTCGCGAAGCATGGCTTGCGCGGCCATGGGATCGTTAGGTACGGCGGGGTCAACCGGGACTGCGTTGCTGATGGCGTTCAGGGTTTCTCCTATGCGCCATCCGGCTTCACGCGCCAAGTCTCCATCGCGGATATTCGCGTAAAGTTGCGCCACGGTCGAATCATTGAGAATAATGATGCATTCGAGTTTTTCGTCATCGATGGGAGTCGCATCGGGAACAAGAACACGATAGAAAGCGACCTTCTGAAATCGCCATGAACCAAGCGCTTCCCAAGGTGCATGGCCTCGACCGAACGTCAGCATGTCCGTCAGGACTCCCGCCATGACGTTTTCAAAGTTGCGCCAGCGCCGCAGCAGCGTGTCGTATTCCTGGGAGGCACACCCCGAAGCGTAGGAAGCGCGGTAATCATCCGGTCCCATGTCCAACTTTATTTCCACGTAACGATTGCCGCCCGCGAATAGGTCGTAGTAAGGCACGAGCGCGGCGGAACGAATCGCCTTGGCTTCCAGCGTGTTGAAGTTCGCATCGGACGCCCGACCGGCGGCTCTAAGCTTGGATGGCGAGTAAGGCGGGTTCCCGTCGATCTGTCCCTGGATCGCGGCGCACTTCAAGTTCCGTTCAATGGCGGCTTGCCACAACGCCGCGACGAGTCCCTGAGCTTTACTCGCATTGTCCAGCCGGCGCTTGGGCGGTTTGGATCCGACGAGCGGCTTGAGCGGAATCATGGTTTGCGGCAGCGGAGGTTCTTGGACGACCATAGATCAAGGGCCTTTCTTGGAAAACAAGTAATTAACCGCGATAACAAAGCACGACCATGCCGCGAGACAAAAGACAACGAGAATCAGAAAGTAAAAGTTGATCCTCACGTCAGGATGTTGCTGCCGACTTTGGGTTCCGTATCGCGTATCCAGCATTTGCCCGGCAGCCGTGCGAATTGTTCGGCGGGAATGTGCGGAAGCAAATCGTCCAACGGCAGCCGTACCTTGGCTTCGAGCGAGCACTGGCAAATTGAGCAGGCTTTGAGCAGGCTGTCGGTGGGGAGCTTGGTGTTGGCGACAATCTCATTTACGATGGCGCGGACGCCTTTCATGGCGCACGCGGAGCATTGTTCAATGGCGCGGTTCTCAGGGCACTCGTTGCAGATATAACTGCGCCTTACAATTTCGTCCTTGTCTACCCGGCGCATCCCATTCTTCCACCACGAGTAAAGCGTCTTGGTGCCCTGCTTGAACGTCGCGGACATCACGGCGAACGTTCCGCTTTTTCGCGTTGGCCGTCCGTCCTCGTCCGTGCAGAACCCAGCGGGCAGTCCCTGGCAAATTTGGTCCTCCAACTCTTCGTCGGAAGGAGGCGTGATGCCGTTGGACGAACAACGCTTGTGAACTTGATCGCGAAGATCGTTGAACGTGTGCGTCGGGCCGCACCAAACTAGGCTGGGAGCAACTTCGGCAAGAGCGGCAACCCGATACCGCCATTGGCCGGGAGGGCATTGAATGCGATTGGATAAGCGCAAGGCAGACATGCTATGCCACTTCCGAGTATTGTCCGAAGTGCGCAGCCTCACGATAGTCGCTAGACGCGATTTCGGTCAAGCTGTCGGTAATTTCGCGCCAGTCATTGCGCCCGGCGTGTTTGACGATTCCTCGCGCTCCGGTTCCAACGGCGACAAGCCCGTTTCGCCGGCAAACGTCCACCAAAACGACCAAACTGTCGGCGTGGTCCGAGGAATACCCGAGGCGCTTCTTCATGTCGTCCTTGGGCTCCACTTTGTAACGCCTGCCGATGTACTCGTAAGTCCGGCTGCAAAACTCGGTGATCACGTCCTGATACAAGCCCTTGAGCTGATCGGAAGTCAGGATTTCACGGCAGGCGTACCACAGCTCGGTGACGCGATTGGCGTAAACCTCAAAGGACGGACGGCTGTCGGTTAGCGAAGCGGGCAGGTCGCTCGCCTTACCGCCGAACTCGATAACTTGGATGCGGGGCGACCAAAGCTGCACGATTAACGCCGCAACGCCTCGTCCAATGCCGGTTGCGTCCAAGCCGAACAATTCGGGCGTCACACCCCATTCCTTGCATTTTTTGACGATGTAAGACGCAATCTGAAAGTCTATGGCGTTTGGCGAATCAGGCTCGAACGGCACGAGAAGGTGATCCGTGATTTGGAGTGCCTTGCCGCGAGGCGTGTCTCCAAGCTCGCCTCTGGTTAGCAAGCAGGCATCGCCGCCGAACGCCGGGTCCAGGGACGCGCATGGACGCTTCTGGCTGACCCATATGAATTTTCCTGTGCCGTCGTGGCTAATGACCATCGCCTCAGTGAAGACTGTTGTCTGGAGTCCGTCCGGTGGCCAAAAGCCCCTGTCCTGCGACCAATGCTGCAGCGTGTTCCGGTATTCGTCGCCCATCCGAAGCACCTGCTGCCAGCGCTCAAAGCTGTAGATGTGCTTGTGCTCGGTCCGGCCCGCGATGACGTTTGGAGACTTCGCGCCGTCAAAATGCAGGCAAATGCCTGGACCGATGCCCCACTTGGCCACGCCCTTGGTATCCCACATCGTGTCTTCGATGGTCACGGACTTCCAGCCGCCGCGCGGCTCGCAGCAAAGCCCATGCGGGTCCAGGCGCGAACCGGCATTGCCGATGACAAGGACGATCAGCTCACGGACGGACGTGAGCATGTTTGGAATGCACTCGAAGATTGCCTGCGGTGTGCTGTTGGCTTCGTCAACAATCAGCATCATTCGCTCGGTGTGGCGTCCCTTGATCTTGTCCAGCGCGCCAACCAGCTCTCCGGACTCGACAGCCAGGGCGCAGATCGAGTGTTTCATGTCCCGCTTCTTTTCCTCGCCAGGTTTGTCGGACAGCGCGCAAATGATCTTCTGCGAATCGATCATGTGACCCCACTTAAGCTTTTCGCGGGTCGGGAACACCTGAGCCTCGTGAAAAAGCTTCTGGATAACCGGCCAAACGCGCTGGGCGATGATGCCCTTGGACGTTGAGGTAAGCGTGACGCTGGATCGGGGGGCAAAGCCGTTGGCCATGTCCACGATGAACCACGCGCACGCGAACAAACCGGCGGAAAAAGTTTTGCCGCAGGAACCAGCCCCAACAAAATTAACAAACCTCATCTTAGTTTGCCCCACCATAATTGCGGCTGACGGATCGCAGAGCGCCTGGGACATTTCCTCAAGCCACGGATTCCACTGAATGTCCGGCCACGTCATTTCCACGAAGTTCCGGAAGTGCAGGTAAGCGCCAAGCCCTCCGTATTCCGCTGGCCAGTCGCGCCCGAATGCGATTGCCTCCACGCGCTGCAGTGGCATGTCCGGAGACACGCCCAGGAGGTTGTAACGCGGGTGGCATGGCGTATCCAGGGGCAAACCATGCACCCGGCACAGCTCAACCACGTCCACAGGCAGGCCCGCGGCGAGTTTGGCGTCCTTTTTAGCCGCTTCCCGCTCTAAAAGCCGCTGAAACTCAGCCTTTGCCTCGTCGATTTTCGCCTGGCGCTCGGCTTCCCGGGCCGCAATACGGGCGTTTATGGCGTCCCTGGCGTGTTTCTTCTTTAATTCGGCCGCTTTTCGCCTTGCGGACCAGTTTGGCCGCGCCCTGCGCTTGCGTTTGGATCGCCCGTCGATCTTTTTTGGCTTTGGCGGAGGACTTTGGGGGGTTTCGTCAGGCATTGGGCGGCTTTTCAACCACTACCTGAGATTTCAACAGCGTTACCGTGTTCTGGAAAGCTTCATTGAGCAACTCAGGCGGCAGCTTCAATTCGTAAATCGATCCACTTCTGGCCATCCCAGCGCACACGCAATCCGCGATATGTTCGAGAACGTCCAGAAGGTTCACGTCCTTCGGCACGCCATCCGGTTTGTCGATGTGATGCCGATGAATCTTCCGGTGATTATCCCACCAGCCGGTCCTTTTGAAGCCAGTTACGAAATCCAAATGGAACCAATCGATCAGGGTCAGCTTATCGTAGTCGTGAATTCCAGCGGCTTCTGTGAGCTTTCCACTAAAGAACGCGAGAGTCTTGGCGACATCACCAATATGCTGACAGCTTGAATCGATGAGCGTTTCCTTTGTGGTGTTCGCGAAATCGCGGGTGCGAGTGTCAGCGGTTGGCGATGGCTTGATCTTGATCATGCGTAAAGGTAGCGAGCCGTGAATCTGCCTTCGGTGTATTCGCTGCCCAATTCCTCAAGATCAGATGCGGCGCGACGCAACCAATTTGCGATGGCTTTGCGTCCTCTCTTCGACATCTTGCCAGGTTTATTGATTGTGAGAACGGCTGCGCTTTTGCTTTTTTGATGCTTCATAATTTCAAATGTGCGGCAGCGTGAAATCCCCCTTGTGCGAGTTCTTGCCGCCCTTCTTCCCAATCTCGCGCATGTGCTTGCGGTTTCGGCTGACCGCCTCGCCGCCCATCCGGGCGATGCGCCTTGTGTCTTCGGCTGACATCACGGCGAAGCCTCGGGGTTTGGGCTCTTCCGGCTTGTTCTTCATGTTATTTAAGGGCCGCGACGATGGCTTTGAAAAGGTGATCCTTCTTCTGCTGCTCAATCGGAAGTTGATCGTAAGGAACACAGCAGGGATGCTCTTTCTTCTCGGCATTCTTTACCGCCCCGTATTTCCATCCGTCCTTTGTTTTGTCAGAGAGCCATGCGTCATGTTGCGCGCTCGCGGGCGCATCGGGATTGGCGATGGCAAAACCGACACCACTAACGGCGCTGTCACGCTGCCACTGCGGAGCCGCATCCCACGCATGTTGCGAGTTGTCCCCGATTGATGAGCAAAAGGCTCGATTGGCTTCGTGGCAGACTTGGGCAATTTGTTCGGTAGTCATATACTGCCGTTGATACGACTGTTTTGCCGATGCGTCAACTGCCATCAAACGCTGTAATTCAGATCATGCGAACGCCACGCCAATCGCGACGCACCAACCCGAACGCGCGCAAATCCTCAAGCCGGTTGTTGATGGCGCAAGTGGTGACTCCGGGGAATTGCGGAGCGATCTCCGGAGCAGTCGCGCCTTTATGCAACACGGCTCGCATTGTGTTCAGCAGCGTCTCGCTGAGTTCCATCTGGCCGGTCCCGAAGCATTTGTCACATCGGACTCTTATTCGAGAACTATTCACTTGCTCAGGTGAACAATCAAGCATAAACTGCCGCTCATGGACGAAGAATACTACGATCAGCCCGTCACCATCGAAACCAAGGCCGCCAACGCGCGCCACGACGCCGAACGCCACTCCATCTCCATGGACCCGCGCATACCGCTCCGATCGCGCAACGTCCAAACCGCCGTGATTGGCCCGCTCACCGACAAGAAGATCGAGAAATACGAAGAGGCCGGGTTCTACTCCCAGGCATTCCGGGACGCCCGCCGCGAGTTCTGGCAGCGCAAATCCGCGAACAAACCAAAACGCGACGGGAATTTCTTGGTGTTTAACGATGGGCGGAAGGTGTTCTCGCCGGCCTGACGGGGCCTTCAAATCAGATCGATCCCGGGGAACATCTCAATCGCCCTTAACTCAGCCCGAATCTTCGCAACTGTATAAGCCCGCCAGTCCATGCAATCCGAACTGGATTGTGGCGTGGCTTTGCCGCATTCCCCGGCAAATATCCGCTGTTCGCCATCAACGCAGATGATCGCCTTGAAATCATTTTCGCCGAAAAACATGAACAACCTGTGGTAGTTCCCCGGAACCCTCTCAGTTAACGGAATCCAGCTCACAAATCAGCGGCGCTCGCTCTCTCCTCCACCCCTTTATCCCACATCGCCCGCAACCTTTCCGCCCTCTCCAAATCCCCGGCGGCTTCCGCTTCCTCAATCAACCGAGCGTTCATCGTCCCAAACTGGTCCACGGTTTTTTTTGCCTTTCGCGCTTCGCGCTTCTCCCGCTCCTCTTTCTTCTTTTGCCTGAACTTCTCCTGGGCAACCCGATTCTGCTCCCGCCTTTCCTCCTCATTCCGGATCGCCTTGTAATGCGCGTAATTGACGATCCGATACGAAAACGGCCCCAGCTTGACGAGCCTGCGTCCGTCATCTCCCGGCGTCGTCGTGTCCGGGTCCGGACTGCACAAATACTCAATCGCCTTTTCAATCCTTTCCGGCGTCGTCCCGAAGATCGCCGCTATCAAAACCGGGTTCATTTCGATGTAACCCCCATGCACCTTGTCCGGCATTCCCTCCGTTATGATGTAAGGCATCAACGCAAAGACTTCGATGCCCGCTCCGACCATTGAACCGCGATACAACTTCGCGAAAATCTTGCCGTAGGTCATGCTTAAAATCATCTCCAATTTCCAGGGCTGAAGCAATGCAAATATTACCGTAAGCCCTGTAAAAGGAAGTAAGCAAAGTAAGCCCAGTTAGAGTTAGAGTTAGAAAGACTGCGTTTTTCGAGCGTTTTTGCCTGTCGTCCGGACCCGGAAAGACAGGCGTGTTCCACGAGGAACTTTCGTCAACTGTCTTTTGCGATCCAGGACCAAATGCCCAAATTACTCGACGGCCAAATTCCCAGAAATCAGGTTTATCGTTAAGCACTCACCCGCAACCGAACTTTGGAAAATTGGATTTATCGCGAGAGACTCTCTCCTTCACACCCCACCCACGAAAAGGGGGCGCACCCGTCGATCGTGGCGTCCGGCCCGCAAAAAGAGATCCCTTGTCACGCTCGCAGCCACGGCGTCGGCGCGCGTCGTCGTCCAGCTCAGTGGTGATCGATGCGCCAGGCTCGCCTTGGCAAACGCGACCGGTGAGCGTGAAACATTGGATCTAACTCTGGTTGTGCGAAACCCGCTTGCGCACACAATCGCCAATGTTTACGGGACTGCAACGCGTGTGTTACATTTTAGGCTTGGCGTCCGCAATGGGCGTCGGAGCGACTGGCGTCACGTCGATGACGTTGCCTTGCGAGCCGGTCCAGGAGCCAGGCTTGCGGTCGTCACGGTCCAGGCCGAACAAAGCGCGTCCACTGTTGATGTGCAACTGTTTAGCTTGCTCCCAGTCGCGCGCATCTTTGCCGCATTTGACGTCATTGTCCCAGTTTACCCAGAACCGAGAGCCCGCAATCATGCTCAAAGCCATGTTTAGCGACCACTCTTGTATAAGCTCTTGGATGGGAGGCGGATTGACGAGCAGTTCGCTATGGGCCTCGTCTTTCCAGCCGTGTCTGTAGGCTCGGCAGCGTATTGCCGCGGGTGTTACGCCGCACTCCTCGGCGATCTGTTTGTGGGGGATTTCTTGCAGGTAGAGTTCGCGGACGCGTTGCCAGTCGATTTGCTTGGTGGTTGGCGGGGCTGAAATCGTGGATTCCATTGCGCCAAAATGTCCCGCTTTGGGTTGCGTGCGTCAAACTGAATCTCAATCGATTAAGTCGGAATTGCTTGCGTGCAGTCTTGGAGCTACTGCGGTTCATGAAATCTACCAGACTGCCGAAATTCCACGGGCGCTAAGGCCACGCTACGCCGTTTAGACCCCGCGAGTATCATTACAGCGGTTTGCGTTTGCTGAGACAACCTGGGGCATGCCAGAATCGGGGCATGAGATCGAAGTTGAGTCCTCGTGAGCGGTGCTGAGCTCGTGGCGCGGCCGAGGCGGGATTATTGCGGGCCGCTGTGCCGGTGGCGGGCGTGGCGGCGGAAGCATCCTGTCGCGAGCGCGACCCCGTAAAAGCGAAAGCCCCGCCTCAAGCGGGGCGCTTGGCGTCCAAGTGGTGGATCAGAGAGCGCGACGGCGGATGTCAGCTATCCTGCGGGCTTCTCGCATGGCTGAGTCTCGGAGAGGGAGTGAGAGCCCTGATGTCTGTGAGTCCACCTGTCCGAGGAGCAGTCGGATCTGTCGCGAGCTGCGAGCTGCCTGGATGCGGCGGAGTAGGCCTCGGACGCTTGTTCCTGATTTCATTTCTATCGCGGCTGATTGTGCAAAACCGCGAAAAACCGAGCCATAGCCCTGTGCCCCGCGTCAGCAGCGTCTTGCGCCGTCTCGAATACATTGGCCACACTCGGACGACCCCAACCACCGCGATCCGTCAGATGGCCCGTCACGTATCCGGTCTGGCTCTGTCGCCGGACAATGAACCCAGCCCTTACTCCGCGCCAATTGACGCGGATAGTTTCGCGGGCCCCGCCTCGCCAATGGTAAGTTTCCATGCGCGCAATCTAACGTAGCCGCTTGCGCATGTCAAGATTTATTTTCAGCTCCAGAAATATCCCAGTTCGCGCAGGCTGGTATGCTGGCCGTTTCCCACGATTACATGATCGAGCACCTCGATTTTGAGCAACTGGCCGGCCCGGATCAGGTCCCGCGTGACTTTGATGTCCGCTTCGCTCGGCTGGCTTTCGCCCGACGGGTGGTTGTGCATGATGATGATTGCGCTTGCGGCGGCGACAATCGCCGCGCGGAATACTTCGCGAGGATGCACCAGAATAGTATCGAGTGTGCCGGTTGAAACGAGGAGGTGCCCGGTAACGCGGCGCCGTGAATTGAGCAGGAGGACAACGAAACATTCCGCGTCCGGGTTGTAAGCCGGGTGGCCCGTGACGTGAGAGCGCCAGTAATCGGCGGCTTTGGCGGGGTCGTCACACATTTGCATATCGGCAGGGAGTGGACAATCTCGCAGGGAGATTAGTTTGTATTCGCAACATGAATTTTGGTTCATGGGCCGACTATGCACAAGCGGCTTAGTGTTGTCAACCATAATCTTTGAGCTGCTTGAGCATTGACTATTATCCTCATCGGGGTAGCGTCCCGGAATGACAAAAAAACGATCAACGATCTCCCGTGAGCTATCAAAATACCTGTCCAGCATTGGCGCGATCGGCGGGCAGCGCGGGACAGGACGGCAGGAGGAGGCGCGGG
>Ga0209751_10001548_pt1 | contig 23521 bp, 24 predicted proteins | sample RifCSP13_1_FD_184019 | JGI IMG/M metagenome (GOLD analysis project Ga0209751, IMG submission 184019) | Soil microbial communities from Rifle, Colorado - Rifle CSP2_sed 13_1 (SPAdes) (version 2) | ecosystem: Environmental > Terrestrial > Deep subsurface > Rock core/Sediment | place: Rifle...
GATGATGTCATTGTACGAATTCACACGTTTTATGCCATACTCTTCACAAAGTATATCGATAACATCGTCTGTTGGCCTGCTAGCATTTCCATTGTCGTACATACCATACCAAACTTCATCAACGAAATCTTTGAGTTCTATTACAATTTGCTTCATGCGAACTGGTTGTTCTCCAAGATTGCGAGCAATATATTCTCTTGCCATGAATAACTCCGATCCAAGCAACCTAGCATATTGATCATCTTCTACAGTGTCTATTTTCACCGTCTTTGATTTCCAAGACTTCATAAACTTCTTCATCGCCCAATTTCCGCAAAACACTCTTACAGGCACACTGTTGAAACCTTTCCCAACAGCCCAACGATGAAGTGTCCTGACGACTGTGTATGCATACTCCTTGCAAGGGATATCTCCATCTCTGAGATCATCTTCTAATGCAAGAAATAATCCACGATATTTTGCATGAACAAATGGAACTGTGCCGAACACTTCCTTATTAGCAGACACAAAATAGGAAGCAACATTGATATCACAACAACTTTGTCTTGAATCCCTCGATGGCATATAATTTCATCCTCCTCGAAGATTGCTCTAGAAGAAACTTATTGTTGTCGTCTATGAAATCATATACAACAAGACCATTTCCATTTTCCTTCTTTCTCAGCCCTCTGCCAATTCTCTGAAGAATCTTCACATGACTCTTTCCTGCACCTGCCAATATCAGACAATCTATCGCTGGCACATCGATGCCTTCATCAAATATGGATGTCGCAATATATATGCCACCAACATTCATGCGATTCAACACTTCTTGTCTATATTCAGTAGAATCGCTACCACTGACAAATGTCGAGCCTTGTATAGACTCATGCAATAACTTTCCGTGCTCTATGCGTTCTACAAGAACAAGAACAGTCCCCCCATCAGCAATGGCAAATTTCTTCACATTCTCATTACGTATATCATTATGAACTATCAGATCGGTGTATGCTTGTTGATATTCCAGCTTCCACAATTTCTCATCTGAATTTTCCACAACACACACATTTATTATCGGTATGGCACTGTATTCGTGTCGCATCATATATTTATTGTCTAAGTCGAACACGATACTTCCTGTATGTGCAACTAACTTCAAGTCAGACAAGACATCATATTTTACAGGAGTGCCACTGAAACCAAATCTATAGCAACCTGGAATACCAATCAATGTATCCAGCATAGTATTGCTAGACACGTGATGACACTCATCAACCATTACAAGCACATTTCCATCCACATCCAGATCGCCCAATCTGCTGGATAATGTTTGGATCATTGCAACTGTGACAAGCTTGGGATCCCATATGCTGTCGCCAATCTTGCCAACACTTATCCCAAGCCTATCTTCAAACCTCTTGGCAGTCTGATAGAGAAGTTCTTTTCTATGCAGCAGAACTATTGTCTTACAGAATCCAAGTGCCTTTATTATTGCAGCCATAATCTCTGTCTTACCAGAGTTCGTAGCCATCTTTGCAATACCACGCCTGGCATTGAGAAGAGTGCTTATAGCTTCTATCTGATAGTCTCTTAGGGTTATGCCTCTCAGGAAATCTTTTGCCACAGGATCATGTGCGTGAAATCGTTCATCGGACGAAACAACAAGTTCGACCTTTTGTCCGATGCTTTCCAGTTCTTCTGTGACTAATTTCAATAATCCTGTTGGAAATGACGAAAGAGATTCCATCAACGATATGTATCCATCCCAATATCCAGCCCTGTATTTTGGCATGAATTGATATCCGGACGGTCTTGCTCTGCAAACCTCCCTTACGGCAGCCATTGCACGAGGATATGACCTCAAGTTCATTATTGTAGAATATATGTCTCCAACAATGATTTTCATACAGCATTCCACTGATGATAAGAGCGAGTCTCACGAACTCGCTCTTATCTTCCCAAACCAAACTACCTGATAGATCCTGCTAGATCACTAAACTTGTCAATGATGAAATTAGCAATTGGTCATCATTATCTCATTCTGACAATAATATTCGTTGCCACACCAGAGAAGAAGAATCCCAAAACAAACCAAACGAAATTATTCACTTCCGATGGAACAGGCATCCCACGCACAACAAGAGACGCCCACACGAGAAGTACAATCAGTGCAATTATCCCCTGAATAATGTTGAATAGATCCAGAGGATTTATAGCAAGACTTCCAATCCTAATCTCTCTCATTTCATTCTCCTTTATCTTCTCATCGATGGAAATTTTCCACCTTGACCAATTTTCGCACGACTATCTGACATCCACACTTTTATTGCTGCTCTTGCAGAACCATATGGTGTGATTGGAGCACCCTCGTCTGTAATGTTATCATCCTTCCAGCAACCAGCACATAAATCCATCCTATCTGGGATGAGAAATGGTAATATCGTATGTGCCAAACGAATTGTATTCATCTCTGTAATAATAGACTGTGTCCTACCAGACAAATAATTTACAACAACTTTATCTGGTCTGGCACAATTAGTAAACTGACCGGCAGTCCATGCACCAACAGCATACGACCCAGGATACAGCTTCACAATTGCCAATCTGACATTGATGACATCGGCAAATGCCAACTGAGAATTTTGAGCAAATGTAGATAATTGATGCAAATCTGCACAACAACCAACAGCAGACACAGAAAATGAAGGACAACTTCCATTTCCCCACCAATAGAACATTGCACCTGCAGATGGATCTGTGTAACAACGTTTCACATCTACCGACATGACGAAATTGTCATTCTCATAATAACTTGGAGGAGGATCACAATTGGTATCTACAAACGGACTGATAAGTCTTGCTCTGGGAACACGTATTGTAGCAATGCCACCAGATATCGAAACATGAGACGGATGAATCTCAACGTCCTCGCCAACGTGATACACCCTTATCTCTGATGGATTTGTCACTGTGGTTGCAACAGAAATTATTACAGGATCTGTTGGAGATGTTTCTAATCCAAGACTCAACGCAACATCAAGTTGAATATCTGTACACACTTTAGATCCCACAGCAATAAGATGCTTCCTTGCAAGAATCAATGGAAATACATAATCTACTGTCTCACTTGTATATGCAGGATATGGAAAATATCCTAACTCTGCAATGCGCATTTCCTCTGCCTGAGCAATTGCAACAGCGAGAGCATAACGGTCATTGTACTTCCACACATACGCACAATCATTGCAAGGAGCCTCATCATCCTTCAATAATCCATTGAATGCAGCAATTGGGATCCTCATCAACTCTTGATAACGATCCAACCATAACAGAGTAGATGGCAACTGCTCAATGACATCCGACACTATTGTCGGCACAGGAATAATTGGAGTTCCAACACCAGATCCAGACGATGGCATACTACCTCCTCAACTAACAACCTCTATATCAGGATCAACAAATGTGTAGCCAGCCTTTTGTCTACGAATGTAATATGTTCCAGGATCAAGACGAGGCAAATTCCCATCATCGTCTTTCGCAACGCCAAATGTATCTGTATCTCCAGACCACACAGCATTGGTCATTGCAGCATCTGTACAGAACCACACTTGCACACCCTCTATAGGATCACCAGTGATGATATCTGTCATTGTATATGTAAATCCAACAGCATTGATAACACGACTCTCTACAACATACTCTAAATTCTGCTGAATTGCACCAGCACCTGTTACACGAATCGATAATGGGCCAATAGTATTGGTCTCTAGTGCTGTAAATATATACGAATACCAGCCATTGCTGATCTCAGCCTTCGTTCCAGCAGATGCAACAAATGCTGCACCATTCTTCGAAATCTCTAATGTAAATGTATTTCCAAGACCGGCAACCTCGTTGCCTACAACATCTATCATTACAAATGTAATCATCTGCACTTGACTGAGATTCAGTTTATACATGTCATTTTCTCTTCTTGAACATTCCCTTGAACATTCCCTTGAACATCGATTCTACAAATCCAGCCACAGATGGTATAAATACATTGACCAGAGTACCAGTTATTGACACAACTCCAGTCATAATCTTATTCACTATCTTAGACAATGATCCGGTAGAAGTTGCAACACCAGACAATGTCTTAGACACATACTTGAAAACAACACCATTAGAAGAAACATTTCCAACAATAGACTTCCCAATACGTTTAGCAAGTGCACCAGATACTGTGACAACACCAGAAATAAACAACAATATGACTTTAGATACAGACAAAGATCCAGAAGGAGTAGAAGATCCAGAAAATGTCTTGCCGATATGCTTAGTCAATCCACCAATACCAGAAACTGTACCTGACAATGTTGTGAATATAGATTTCAACACTCCGCCAGAAGACACTATCACACCAGATACAGACTTCGCAACTCCTTTTGATAAGTTTCCAGCAATATTGACAGATCCGGAGATGAACAACAATATAACTTTAGAAACAGTCAAATTGCCAGAAGGAGTTGTTGTACTGCCAATGATCTTAGATGTTGTCTTAGACAAGGATCCAACACTGGACACATTTCCATTTAGCAAACGTCCTATAATTCTAGTCAATGTTCCAGAAGGAGTAGAAGATCCAGAAAATGATTTCGCCACACTCTTGTAAAGTGTTCCTGATAAAGCAACAACACCAGACAATATCTTGGAAATGCTTTTACTAACATTGCCAACACTGGCAACACTGGCAAAAATTGTCTTGCCTATTTGCATTACTATAACACCAGATGGTGTATTTACAGATGTTGGAAATTTCCCAACAACCTTATGTAATACTCCAGCAGGCGATACACTACCAGATGGATTTATGAAATATGTTGTTACACCACCCGAACCATCGAGTCCGGCGAACATCTGACCCATGCCTGCAATCGAACGACCACGCTTCGCCGTCATTACACGCCAGCTGTCAATTCATCTACAGGATTCAATGCCGCATCGGCAGTAACCGTTTGGCTCATGTGAAGTGTTGTACCATTGGTGCGATAAACTTCTAATGTACCTGCATTATCACGAATACGACTGACTGCCTTCAGAATCGCTGTGCATAGAGAATGCAACGCAGCAGTTGCCTCGACATTATCAATATCTCTAGACAATATTGCATCGGCTATTTCGTTAGCTGCATCGGCAGCCAATGCATCAGCATCTACTGCACCTGTATTGATCGCAGCAGCTGTAACCACATTATTTGCCATTGCAGTCACACTGACATCGATAGTCGTACCATCAATCAATGAATTATTGAGTGCCACTGCACGAAAACCGATGGTTGGTCCTCTCCATGGCAATACACCAGTCGCCACACCAGTAAACCAACCTACTCCTTCTGTATCATTATTGATACTGCCACCACCAGATGCTGGGATCTCGATTGCATACATACCCTTGTCAGCAATTGGCTCAGACCAATCATAAACACCACCAGTTGTAGGTGTAACAGCAGTGCCAGTAACCACGCCAGCAGTGGTCTGGAAATTCCAGGTCAGTGCCATACCAGCCTGATTGTAGACGATGGCGACCTCGATAGACTTGAAATCCGTATCGTCGATCAACGGCAGGATGTTCACCGGCACGATCACATTTGTATCGACATCTACCCACAGATCAGGCATTTTTTTACTCTCCTATTGCTGAGCATAAGCGTACCAAGGCTTGCCGCCCGCCGCTGTCCAATCCACGACCACCTTGGGCCGCAACGTGGTATCGGTGTTATCGGATGATGCAATGTTGCCATCTGCCGCCGAAGTGATTACCAAGACGCCGTAATTGGTATTAGAGCCGCCAAACCACCCCGCCACCCGACTTGGAGTCAGAGAAGTCTGATACTCCGTCCCGACCGCATCTGATCGGTTGCCGTTGACCGTTCCCAGTGCGGACGTCTCATAGTCTGTAGTTGGTGTTGCCAGCCCTGCGCTGCCTGCCCAGGCGGTCGTCACGCCGCCCGAACCATCCGCAGCCAGTGCATTCCAACATGGAGAGCCAGATGGAGCCGGATTTGCGCTGGTTCCTTCCACCCAGGCAGCATTGCCAGATGCAATAGAGTACGTAGTCAGGGTATATGCGTTGGCCGATCCTTGCACCGCTCTATATACAGAAAACAGCGCACTGTTGCAAGTAGCAGCCGCATCGATACTCGACAGGTCGAATTCTAGCAGGGCTTTTATGCCGGTCGAGTTCGCCTGGATGAGCGCATTTACGCCATAACTTACGGTGGCAGCACCAGAATTGATGTAGGTATCTTTATAGGTCTGGATATCGCCGCCAAAGCCGTCCGTAAATGTTGGATCTACGAACGGCTGCGCCATGCCAACCAGGGATGGAAGAGTAAACAGGATATAAGTTTCGCCACTCAACTGCGTAAATATCCAGTTGATCGAGCGGGTATCATCAGGATTTTGCAGGTCATAGACCACCGGCGGGCGGATGATTAGTTCAGGCCGTCCAGCATAAGACAGCACACCCCCGCTGCGGGTCAGCCCCTGCAAATCCACCCGAAAAGCGAACTGGTCATCTTCAGGCCGCCAGCCCCCTTTGAGCAGGAAACCGGCCTTGATGTAATGCGAGCAGTGCTGGATATAGGTGTTTACGTTGGGATTGACCGCACTCAGCAAATTCACGCTGCGAGAGAACGATCCTAAATTCGGCTGCTGCCAGACTCCGCCAACCTTGACATACGGCGCACTGATGCTAGCCCAGGCGTTCAGATCGGACGGGACGGGACAGATCCGCCGGTCGCCATTAGGCGCAGTCAGAACAGATATTTTCGCTTCGCTCACCACATGCGGAAAGGACGCATCTCCCGCCATCCAATCCGAAACAATGCGCCGAAGCCCGATGCCTGGTTTATCCCAGGCAACGGGTTTGAGATAGGCGGTGTGGCGGAAATGCCCACCACCCAGATCGTCTAATTCAGCGCAGGTACTAATCAGGCCCATCTGTGTAATCCTCGTAATCCGTGGCTGAGTTTCCGCAAGCGGAAACTACACATCCAGCGCCAGCCAGGCCACGCCCTCGCCGCCCACCGCCACATCCACCCACAGCGCCCCCAGGTTGCCGATAAAATCGAACACCATCTATCCGCCAGAATTGAACGTTGCTTCATATGTACTCTGCAAAGAGTCACCAATTGCAAGATTCACAACTGCAAAAACCGTGCGATCCCACAAAGTTCCACCACCAGTTGCAGCCTGGCTCATCAGTCCATGCTCTACCACTGCAGCAGTAGCATCCGACATTGTATTTGTTGCTACAGAGCGAAATATATTGGCTGCAGCCTCTGCTAATGTGCCAGTAGCACGAGTATTGTCAGGAGTATATTGAGTTGTGATCTCAAGCTGCAACGCCACATCACCAACAGCCTCGCCAGGGGTGTCATCGATACCAAGAGCATGATAACGCATAATCTCTGGCTCTAGAATACCTTGCCATGCATCGACAAGAAATGCAACTCCGGCATCTGTGACAACACGATATCCAACAATACCGTATTCTGTTGCCACACGCATTGCTTCCAATCGCTTCTGTTCTCGCATATAATGAGCAACAGATTCTGCATTTTCATTTGCCAACGCTTCATTCAGCAAGCGTGTTACTCTAATCCACTCTTGACGAAACGACTCGTCTTCGAAGCGAAAAGCACGCAAACTCAGACGACTTGTTACTGTCATAATCCTTGTAAACTTAGAAATCGTCTTAGCAAAACTTGAAAACAACCAACCAAATATAAAACTCCAACGAAGACGATTCATCAGATGCCAACGAAGTCCTGGACCATTAGCACGAATGACTTTCAGTCTGAGATTCCCACTTACACCAATTGTTCCCAATGCTTTCATTTCCTCATCTCCTTCTATCTTTCTACAAGAAGCATGTTTAGAATAGACGAAACACCTAATCCACATATAAATACTAGCACTGATTGAGTTAGCCAAATATCTGGCATCATAGCATAATACAGAATGGAAATGACAACACACACCCATGTCGACATACAATAGAAACAGCTATAAAGGCTGTTCAAAGAAGGATGTTTATGTAATCCATTCCTGGATATATCTGCAAGTGCTGTTGCCCATTCTCTTACAGCTGCAAATGTATCGAACGGACCATCGAGATACATTACAAAGAATGTTACAATAAAAGTGGAAATGCCTATCATGATAGAATAGACCAAAAGAGACATCATGATTTTCTCTTCTTCTCTACAGGAATCCTTTCCACAACAGTTCTAGCAGAACGTACAACTTCTGGCACCACATCTTCTACAACAGGAGCACTAGTTTCTTCGACGACAGGTAATGAAATTGCCTGCAGCGGTGCAACAGTATCTTCCTTCTCAGTCTTCACTAGCAACGACCTGGAATTGGAATCGTTCATTGCTCTGACATCTCTAGGATCTGCATACAAATAATCGCCAAACATGACTTTGAACGGTGTTTTGGTTGCAATTCCCTGATAATAATGCTTCGCTCTTCCTTTCCCGCCGACATATACACAAAGAACCTTTCCTTCGAACACAGCTGGAAGATGTGTTGGAGCATTGCCAATATTCACCTCAATCTTGGGAATTGACTGAGACTGCTGAATCGACATTGCAGCACCTGATTTACTACTGGGTGCATTACTCTGAGTCTTTCGTTTACCTCCGCAACCTGGGCATGGCATGTCTAATCTCCTTATGCGTTCTAATATACTTGTAGCAAACTTTCTGGATTGATCTTCATATTTCTTGGTTCGCTGATTTGCATGAATCCTATATTCAACCAGCGGATGAGGATATCTGGCTGCACAAAAGTTTGCAAACAAGCGTGCATTATATTCTCCATCCTCGTAGAACTTCAGGCTCTCTTCATATCCTCCGACATATTTCCATTGATCGACTCTATGAAGAACATTCACTGACGAAAATCCAACAAATCTGACAAGATTGTCGCAAGAGAACTCTAATAATTCGTAATGAGGCACATCCTCATCACCAAACTTTCTAACATCTGGATAGACTGGAATCTCTGCCATAGAGCGATGAAAATCATACAACTGCTCGACAGCATGATCGACAAGACGATCGTCGCAATCAAGAGGAAAAATGTAATCAGTGTCCGCAAATCGAATAGCCTCATTCCTAGCAACAGATACTCCCTCATTCTCTCCAATAACAAAACTGTCGTATTGAAACTTTCTTGCAATAGAAATGACATTATCCACGAGAGGAGAACCATCATCGTAAATAGAAACACTGCAATTTTGTTTATGTGCACTATGCAAACACTCCTCAAACCACCGTATAGACTCTTCAGTCTCACAATAAACAGGAATAATTATCGTGACTGGTAATCTACTCATTATTTCTAGTCCACAACTGATTTATCAGTTGATTCACACGTGCACCAAACGAATGATATTCAGTAATGTAATCACAACCAGTCTTTGCTATCTTCTTCCTCTCATCCACATGAGATAGATAGTATTCTATCTTTTCCAATAAATCATTTACATCTCTCCACATAACAAGATGAACGCCATCCTCTAATCCTAGCAACTCATTTGCTCCATCGAACCACTGATGGAGCAAGAATGCACCGGCAGCCATTGCCTGAAATAATCTATTGGATACGAATCCTGTTGCCTCTGGCCATTGACTATCTCCAATGGCAATTTTACAATTCTTGTATAACACTGCACCGGAGTCAAAGTCGTATAATGTGCTACCATTTGAGCGATAATTGCCTGGCCACATTCCATATAGACCAAAGTTTCTAACTCTTTGTCTTAGAGTTGCGACAAGATTGAGTCTAGCATCAGAATATCCATTTCCCAAGAATAGCACATCATGCACAGGAGTTCCCTTGTTGGGAACAGCATCGGACTCCTCGTAACCTATTTGCCAGTAGAACCAATGTATATTCGCCTGATTATATCTACTGGCAACAGCAGTTGTAACCAATCCTGTCATATCGAATAATTTCAGCATGCGCATATATTCGGGATTATATAAATTCTCTGGATGATAGTCTCCGTTCCAATTGACAAATACAGACGATGGAAATTCTTTCCGCAAATCTCTTATAATAATTTCGTTGAATTCCCCAATAGATTGAGCCTGAATTAGAAACATATCAGGGCGAAATACACGTGCTAGATCGTACAAATAATCTACAGATCTGCCAATGTAGTCACACTCAGACACCATAGCAATCTCAGAAAGAGCATCACGCAACCCACGTTTCTGATATTTCTGAATTGGATGACCTTTCTCGTAAATAGGAGCATAGAGAATCCTATATGTCCTCTTTATAGGATTCTCTATGCTAGGAGTGTCTACCACAACAGGACCAACAAAATTACCTCTTGTCCACTTATTCACCCATGTCTGACTGTCAGGATGATTTCCATTGACTAGAACGTCATCGTTGTTTATTCGACGTAATTCGTCTGCAGGAGTGCTGTCATGAATGCAAGCACAAGGAACAGGAGACACTTTATAACCTAATTCTAAAACATTTGCCGACAACTCATTATCCCCACCGTAATATTTCAAATAATTTCCCCACCAACCAAGCATATCTCCAAGCCACTTTGGCACAATACAAACCTGTCCGTAATATACAGACGTTTGCATTCCCTTTACCACAGCTGGCATTTGTTCCACATGCCAATCCCAACCTCTGCGATCTTGATAAAAGCAACCTATTCCTACATCAGGACGATCTTCCATAAATGATAATACAGCCTGAATAGATTCGTCAACAAAATATATATCATCATTCGCAAGAATGACATATGTTCCTTTCGCACGTCTAGCACCATCATTGAACGCAGGAATTGGTCCGACAAGCTTTCCATGTTCTATTAGAACAATATCATCCTGTTTCTTACACCAATTTATTGTGCCATCTGTGCTTCCACCATCTACGAGAATTATCTCATACTGAATACCAATACCAACAGAAGTCCTAACACTGTCGACCATCTTCTGAAGATATGACAATCTATTATATGTTCCTGAAACAATGGAGACAATTGGCTTCACATCTTCCTCAGCAGTATAAAATTATGGTGTGTATCGACACTATGGCCAATACAGTTCAGAAATTCATACAATTCACACCGATGAATGTCATGAAGAGCTTTCCAGTCCTCTATAAAATATAATCCACCATGCTTGAGAAATTTGAACAAGTGATATACACTGTATTTGATCTCTTCTATGCAATGAGACCCATCATCTACGATAATATCTAAACCACTTGGGAATTCTATGTCAACACAACGCTCAACATCAGAAATATTTCTTGAATCCATTATCTGAAACGTTATCGGACGAAATTCCATGTACTTTTTTGCTGAAATTGGCACAGAATCTACAACATCTATGCCAACAACCTTACAACCAAAAACAAGATTCCACATGATAAGCGATCCACCACCACATACACCAATCTCAAACAAAGACTTCACATTTATGTCACATGAAGAAAATATTTCCTTGTAACTTCTCAATGTAGATTCGTTTTTACGATGAACAATGTCAGAATCTCCTCCAGACAACTCAATTGGTCGTAATATAACACCATCATCCAACTTCACACTAGAAAACTCTAAATATCGAAGATTCATATCATCTTGTAGATAGTGCCTGAAAGTGATATGCATAAGAACGAACACGCAATAACTTAGTTCCAAAATTGGAAGTCACTTTATTCCAAAAGAGAATGTCATTAGGATTAGGAAATCCCAGGGTGGTGTCAAAACCACCTGTCCAGTTGAACCAATCTCTATACACAGCACATGGCATATACCACCCACGCTCTGTTTTCACTTCTGTAACATTCTTGGCATGCTCTGCAGCGAAGTCTTCGAACTCTTGCGGACGAAACGTATAAGGAGTCTTGCCAAAATCCCTATGAATATTCTCCGAAGCAACACCAATATTGCCAGGCTCTACAAGATATCCAGTCAGAATAGCATTGTCCTGAATATTGTCTACAAACGGAATGTCCCAACCTTTTGCCATAATTACATCAGTGTTAGAGAATATCAGGATCTTGCTACGAGCAACCTTCGACGCTTCGTTCCATATTTTATATGGGTCGCAAATCTCTGTGCTTACGACAAGTTCAAAACTATAATGTGTATTCTCTAACAACCTTGCAATATTCAATTGAAGTCCTGCATCGTTCATAGATTTCCTAAGATGTGGAACTATGATGGAAATGTCAGGATTTGTCATGACTTTTCTTCCTCCTTGCAGCAATTGATAATTTTCTTCTAGTCTCTTCAGAATATACTCTTCTATGATTAGATTCAGATATCTTGCGTCTATGTTCATCTGACAACTTTCTTCCTACACAACTCTTATTTCCCATCATAGAATTCGATATCTTACGCTTTGTTTCCTCAGATCTAGGCTTGCCTTTAGTAGGAGATAACCTACCTTTCAATGCTATAGATCTATTACGTATATGTTCAGGCGTCTGTTTACTACCACATGGAACCACAGGAATTCCTTTGAATAATTCAGACATCATCAACTTGAAAGATTCTGTATGCTTCTTACCAACAAATGAAGGACGAGAAGCATCAGTGCACATATTATATTCTGGCTTCCACTGATCAATAAATTGTTGCTCATACCAAACAAGCATGTCTGCATGACAAGTGATCAAGACTCTAAATGAAAATGCCTTCCTACCATACTTATCATATGCACATTGCAAATGAGAATTACAATGTGTGCCTCTCTTCAATGCACGAACATGTTTATGACGTCTCCTATCTACATCTTTAGAAGAACCGATATAAATATCACCAGTTATTCTATTTCTTATCCAGTATATGCCAGAAACTGCTATCACACGCTCACTCTTCTAATAATGGAAATCCCAAACCCAGGCTCCGGAAAATTGGGATATTGCGAAGGATGAAGGAAGTGCATCTCGTGCTTATCACCTGGCAACCAATTCCAGAATTCCTTCATTCTTGGATCTAGTATATCGTCACAAGCTATGAGAGATTCATCCTCTAATAAGTGGAAATACGCTTCGAACTCAGCACGAGGAGTATCGCCATCATGCTGAGAATCTAGAAACAACAAACCAATTTTACATTGTAAATCATGACACATTTCTTCCACAATATTCACAGAACTGACCGTATCACCATGAATCATTGTTATATTCTTGCATCTTTTTCCAGCGTTGACAGCCTCTGTACGAGTAGCATGATCTATACTGACAACTCTTGCACCATCGTATGCTAATGCCATATGTTCTGTGGCAACACCAAGATATGTTCCGCACTCTACAACAAGACGTGGTTTGATCATTGCTACAACAGCATGAAGGAATCTGTAATATGGCGATGCAGACTCAGCATTATTCAGATGTGCAATGCCTAATCCCCATGGCTCATTCACAACTGATCGTGCAATAGCCTCTAGCACATCTATAATAATCATTCTATAATATCCTTGTTCCAATATGGGTGATCACTTATCAAATATTCTAGCTTCCCACCATCGTCTACAAATGGCTCTGGATTCCAGAAATTCTCATTTGTCGGATGAACATCCTTATCTCCAGGTCTCCATTGCATAAATGCATTTCCGAACCATCCATCTCTCCAATGATTCTTATGCCCATGAATAGACTGTTTGTAATAGATGATATCAGGAGACTGAGCATATCCCATATGAAACACTTTGCCATCATGGAAATACTCCTCTCCTCCGAACTCTCTAGATAAATCGACACGAATCAGACGAGTCGGCATAGAAGGATCGTCACACACCCATTTCAGAGAGCGCCAAAAGTGTCTCATGCCAATACGAAAGCTTCTGTATGGCATAGACTTCGCATACGAAATGGCATTCTGTAGCACTTCTTGGTCCCAGATCTCATCTGCATCTACTACAACCACAAGATCTGCTCCAGCAGATCTGCAAGCTTCTACGGCAGCCTCTCTATGAACACCCTCGTGATCATATCTCACAGCATCGTGCCAAATGGGAAAATATGGTCTAGCAATGTCGTACAAATTGTCACGAGACTCTGGATTTTTCAGAGAAGTAGAATGACCATGAGATGGCTGATATGTATAAAACACATATATTTCATCAACCAATGACCGTACAGATCTCATAGACCAACTGAGCCACTCTTCGCCATAATGCAAGATGTAGCACGCTGCAATCATATGTACCTCTCTACACATCGTCTAAACGACAGTGCATTGGTCATTTTCTCTCTGTACTCCAATCCAATGTCGACAAATTTAGAATATCGATCTACAACTGCTCTAGCAACTCTACAAAAGTCAAATTGCTTCTCAAACTGAAACACACTATTATATGGAATAGTAGATAGACTCATTTCTCCGATAATTGGTAATCCGTATGCAGCAGCCACTGCATATCTAATTGGTTCTATAAAGGGATATTCATCCTGATGAGTGCACAGCATAAATTTTGACCTCATCAGACGCTCGTGTCGCTCTTGTCCCCACCCATTTCCGGCAACACTGAGTCCACATAAATCTGATTTTGGCAATTCTGGTGTATGAAACATCCATGAACGATTATTGCTGTAACAAGACAAATGGATAAGATCGTATTCCTTTTCAGTCACTTTGCCAGGATAGCCAAAGTGCTCGTGAGAACCTAATGGCATATACATAAAATTCTTGCCACATTCAACAGCAAGAGCAATGTCTGACACTATGATTTTATCTATGTAGCCATCTTCGACCAACTTATTTCCATCCCTCTTGTAATTATCTACACCACCACTCCCACCCGGACGTTCTAGATTCCACAAATAGACATTGGCTTTCTTGCCATCTTTCTTATCTTTCATGAAGTCTTCAAGCTCACCATTATGCGGAGAAACCATATACAATTTCTCAGAATCATACAAATCCATCTCGTCTACATACACAGACTGGAACTTCGACAGTGCAACGAGATCCCAGAAGTCTACATATGGATCGTAGTGATATCTTGTTTTGACAAAAATTGGATCGCTCATATAATATAATGGAAATGATGACCGGGAGGACGTCGCTGGGCTTTGCTCCCACATCACTGGCAATGTGCCAGCAGATTTCGCTGACCAATCTCGACGACGTCCTCTAACACTGTACAATGCTATAATACTAAACTTGCTTACAACAAATGTAGCATCCAGACTGCCTAAGACATCCAGATGCCACATCATACAACCATAAATCTACCAGAATGAGGATGAGTGCCGTAATTTCACATCATAGCAAAGATTTCATCTAGCACACTATATGCCATTGACAGCACACGATTGCCACGTTTCATCTGCTGCATCACATCCTGATCACCGACGATGAACGTCTCCAATGCATCAAGATCAAAGTATTCAGAAAATTTGTCGGACTTTACAAAATCTCTGACATTCTTTCCTCGCAACATTTCTACAGCCGTGCCTAATGTCTTCAACTGATCATCTGATACATCAACACCAATGTCTGTGTAACCAATGCCTTGATCACTTGCCAAAATTTTCAGAGCTTCCTTGCCACTATCAACAAGTTCTTTCGCCATTGCAACCTTTCCAGCCTTTGTCAATGCAGCACCGCCAGATGTCCAACGTGCATAACCATTATCCACCAAATCACCAACTTCGTTTACATCGTGCTTGCCAGACAATAATTTACCACTACTGTCGAAAACTTGCGACAATCTGACAGATATGCCACCAGCAGACGAACTGCCACCGACTTCCCCAGGTCTGCCTGCATGACCATGAAATCCAGAGCCTTTGCCACCCTTATGAATAATAAATCTTATAGTTTTCATGTGTTCCTCTATACTTTCACATAAAGTGGCAGTCGGAAGGACCGCCGACTGCCACTCACACCAAAGGAGGATGAAAATGCTAATCTAAAGTCCCACCACGAGATGCAGCCACGTGCAAAGGCTTGCCACCAGGCAGATAGAACTTTTGGTGAGGATCACCAGTGAGAGGCTGACGCTTACGAGCGCAGCACACATCACTGAAGCGAGTCTGAGCCCAAGGAGCACTGATGTAGATCTCTGGTGATGTCCCCATCATCAGAGTAACGCACCAGTTGTCCTCTTTCCCCTTCACGACAAACCGACCACCACCATCAGCACGAGCAGTGAAGTCAGGCATCTGGCGACGAATACGATTTTCGTACTCACGCATATCAAGAAACTCGCCATACAGGACATCGATGGAGCCAATCTTACGAGTCAGCAGATAGATATCCGTGCACCAAGTGTTATTTCCTTTGGTGATATCCATTGCATCGTCGACCATGATCGGCAGTCGGCGACCAGACTTCAACTGAATGAAACCTACTGCGGAAGCACCATCATACAGCGGACCAGCATTCAGAGCCATGCGCATTTCTCTCTGAGCACGCCGCAGAGCCTGATCGGTGATGTCGTTTTCGGCAGTCACACCACAGGTCGTATAGCAAGCATACGCATCGAGCAAGCAGGTGGCCATAAAGCGAGTGGTGAACAGAACCATGTCAGTCTCGGAAATGGTTCCGATAGCAGAAGCACGATACTCAGTCTCAGTGACAACCTCGTCAAGATAGTCGAAGAAATTTCCAAGACCATTCACAACACCATCGAGATCGTCGAAATTCCAATTGACCAAGACAGAGTCGGCAGCAGGGCACAAAACGCCATCATTGTCTGCATAGCCTGTCTTGATAATGGACTCTAGACCATCCATTTGATAAGCGTTCGTATGAGCACCATGCACAAGGTCACGACGAAGATCCTGCTGAAGAACAGTCATGAGACCATTCATCTGCCACTCGACATCGTCGGTAATCATTCTACCATTGACACGATAACGAGGCGACGTTTCGCAACGCTCTTGCACAACTGTATGAGGAGTTAGTGCATCCCCACCACGATGATACCAGGAAGTGTGTACAAGGTCGTAACCACAGTATCCGTATTCCCATCCCAATGGATCCTCACAAGGAGATCCTGCACCAGTGACATTATTACATGCCACAGTGCCAGATGGACCAATCCAAGGAATGAAATCCACACGTCGTCTGTAAAATCGATTGGGACGCCAACCGATCCAGTTCATGAAACCAACTGTCTGAACTTGCAGACCAAAGATGTCGCCGGGAGAGCAGCAGTCAAAAATGCTCATGCGACCATAGATAGAGTGCGTGCCAAGCAAAGCGTCGAGCGATGCCTCTTTATACGTGACAGGTCTAGCACCATGATCACGTTGGCGCTGTGTATTGACGAGAGCAGCGCCAATAGCAGTCCCCAACATACCGATATCGCTCGGAGTGGCAACGGCACCATCGAAATACGTTCGTTGTCTTTTCTTCATCTCATAACCTCCGAAAGGAGAGAATGTCTTATTGTTTCAATTCGTCAATAATGGAAATCTATCGACGAGAACGTTTCTGCTGAGATCCGAGTACGAGATCGGTCATAGAGGCGTATGAACCTCCATCTGCACCAATGATTGCAGCCTCTTCCTTCTCCTCTTCCTCTTCATCTGCGACAGTGTCGTCTTCCTCGTCTTCGTCATCCATCATATCGTCACCCATCTTGTGCTTATTCTTTGTGACTGGAACTTGTTTGAAGCGACGAATACGAAGCTTATTAGCACGAGGCTGATCCTGAAGTTCCTTACGAACCTTCTCAGTATCCTCTTCGAGCAACTGATCCACTTTCTCTATGAGACCAGTGACCAGTTCCTTCAGTTCGGCGACATCGGCAGCGAGTTCATTTGCCTCTTTGCTTTCGGCGATCTCGATCGTCAAGCCATCAAACAGCTTGGAGACACGAGCCTCTACCAAATCGGCGATTTCCTTCAGCACAGATTCGTCGAGAGAGAAACCTTCCTCTTCATTCTCGACAACAGTCTTGTCTTTCTTGACTTTGCCATCCTTGACGAACTTCTCTTTCAGTTCGGCATCAGGGATATCGTCATATTGCTTGAGTTGCTCGTCGGAGATATCCTTCAGACGCTCATCGATGATGTCCTCTGCGATACCAGCTTCAAGCAACTTCTTTCTCATTTCCTTCTTATTCATGGAAATATCCTCCACATTATTCAGTTTGATTGCAGATGCACTTGTCCATGGAACACAGGGAATATCCGTTATTGTGATGTCGAACGTGCGGACCTTCAAGAATTTCACTTCTTTCAGCACACGTTTGTATGTCTTATAGATTGAGCGACACTTAGGACATCTGAAACCTATCTGCATGTGCTCTTTTCTAACAACCAAGCCACTATCACAATTAGGACATTTACCTGATACTTCTCTGGCGAAGAAACCACGACTCACTCGCCATTTTCCACTCTTATTGTCTGCCAGCATCTTTTCACAGACAGCAAGCGAGAACGGATCGTTATAAGATGATCCCTCATCGACGAAAAAGATCCCAACTCGCCGCATCTTTTCCACTTTGCCAATTGCCAACTTCTTTATGTGAAACACGCGAAACTCTGGCCAGACACCAGATTCTTTAGCAATCTGAATGTCGTTCTCCATCGCCTCTGTTGTGAACGTTTCATTATCACGATCTGGCAAGGCAACTGTGGAAACCGTTGTAATCTGATATTCACCAGATTCTTTCTTCTCGACATAAGCATAAGATGAGTGTTCATCAACGATCTCTTTCTGGACCCAGCGATCATCGCGAATCTCGTAGATCGTCTTGAATACAGCAACCTGCCAGTCGAGGTCTTTCTCTTTTCCAATCTCGTCAGCAAGCTTGTAAACAAGATTGGCTTGGGAAAAAGAGACAGGGATATTCTCTATTTCTTGCATGTCTTTGATAGACAACATACTCATATGCGAACTCTCCGATGATATATACTAGATTGTAAGAACTATCCTATCGTTTCAGGAACAGGCACACTTTCGTGTACTTCTATCATGAATACCTTTCCGTTTCGTTCTATGCAAGTCTTGCAATGTTCTGCAGGACGGTTATTGTATGTTGCCTGCACATAGTTGTATTTCTGTGTTCCTTTTTTCAAGGTGTCAACAATTCTCAACTCCCAAAAACAACGACAATTCACAAGGCAATTATGACTTATCAATCCATTAGTGATTGCAAATGACTCGTCATCTTCTACAACCAGACAACCGACCGTGCCAGAACGAACAACACGATTTACCTTCATAACAACAGCATCTGAATACTGATTATACTCCCTATTTGCTTTTTCTTCACCATATAAAGACAACCAGTCTCTTCCCTTTCTAGCCTTGCTCAACTTTTCACGAATTTGTACAGACTTTTCCTCTCCGTGCAAATCTTCATATGTCTTGCCAACTCTATCAGCATGTATCTTCGCAATAGACATCTTAGAAACATTACGATAATATTCTTGCCAATCAGGATCTCTATGAAGTCGTTGGAGTATCTGATTCCCCTCTATGGCAAGTTGTCTATGCTTATCATGAGCACGTTCGAATTTACGTGCTCCTATTGATGCACAACCAACAGAACAATATTCCTTGTTTTTTCTGTTTGCTATTCTGACAACATTATTACAACCATCTCTCTTACACTTCTTACCAACACGAACTAATCGATCACCAACAGATAGGTTATCTGCACGAATCCACTGACCATCAGACGACAAGAACAAATGATCTGGAGTCGTGCACAACTTAGAAACACGATTATCCACAGCGATATCCAATTCTACAGAATTGACATCTCTAACATAAAAGCTGTTATTCTCTAACACATCCTTGAACTTTCCAGTGTGTGTAAGAACACGATCACCAATATTCACAGAAGCAAGTCTTACAAAACCTTTTTCCTCTGTAAATACACGAACCTTGTCAGGCCAAAAGAAACATTCGCTAGAGCCATCCTTTGGCAACCAAGGAAGCTTTTTAGCAAATACGTCTCCAGCCTGAACCACAACTGACGAGAACTCTCCAGCATTTCCATACATGTGCGCACGTGCCTTGATTGCCTCGAGCGATATCGTATCTCTATCTGTAGCGATCTTTTCGGCAAATGCGTGCAAATAGCGATATTGCTCTTTCACAACAGGACCAATTCGTCCCCAATCAGCAGGTGTCATCTGATCCCAACCACCCTTGCCAATCGCTGCGACAGAAGCATGAAGCTCACGAATAAGACCACGCATTTGCTCTTCCCATTGACCAATGGAAATCTCGCCAACATACATACGCTCAGCAAGGCTGTCCACTTCATCGACAAACATAGACCTGCGTATCTCGATGAGATTTGCCTTAGACGCCTCATCAACTGGCAACTGTTTATACACAACATCACCAGATAATGGAAATTCTGTATGCTCTCCTCCCCAATACACATAGACAGAATCGAACGACACAGGATAATGAATGTAATCGGCAGGAATATCTACAATATTGCGAGGAATATAACCCAATGTTACATGAGCAGTAAATCCATGATCATCGGGAGCAGAACGCTCGGGAGATTGAATTGCCATCTTCAACATATGCTGAAAACCATTCAGTGTTGGAGAGTCGAACAAAAGCACAACAGCAACTTCTCCAGAATCCTCTTTCTGGTCGAAGTATGCGAAACCATTGAATACACCATGAATAGGAGAAGAAATAGAAGCAATCTCGCTAACAGCTTGCGACAGCTTATCCTTATCTAGCTCATCAGTATGGCCAACATACAGGAGTGTTATGTGCAAATCCTTGATGCGATATTCTTCAGGAACCAAGCTCTCTTGAAGCTTGAGGACATCCTCATTGCCTTCTACATTGAAAGCAACAATTACAGAATCCTCAATTGGAGTATCTTCTTTGACAACGACTTCAGAACTAACATCTGGAATCTCGAATGGAAGCTCTATTGTCCAGCCATTTTCATTGGCAAGCCTTATATCGGCAGCAAATTGTTCACTGAACTCGTCAGCATCAGTGCCAAATACTCGTAATGGCACACCACGCACAATATCTAGTACAATCATTTCTACTTCTTCAGATGTCAGCATACTTCACTCATTCGCCTTATATAGAAATCTTCGGTAATCTTCAACATCATGAACAGTCAAATTAGCACCAATAGCACTAACAACTAATTTCGGCGATGGATACGATGTATCAAACAATCTTATTCTAGCGAGCATTCCGGACTCTGCTAAACTTGGAAATATGTGAGATACTAATCTATGATTTTCACGCAAAACAGACTCTGGCATATAGCGACCTGTCATACGTGCACGTTCTAAACTTCTAGCAATTGCTGTATTGACATCCACTGTGACATAAATACCCTCAACACTTTGACCTAATGATGACATAGAAGCAACCTTGGATGCTAAACTCTTCAAACTTGAATCTCCAGTGCCATCCATAACAACGTTATAACTTTCACTTGCAGCTTTCTTAGCAATCAGTTTAGAAAGATATGAAGATTCTTCGTGAACAAATACTGCTCCTTTAGACTCATACTCAGGAAGCAATGCCTTTATGTCATCCCCTGCAGCTAGAACGCTATTTTCTGGTACATCCACCAAGCCAGATCGCAGCAATGTAGTCTTCCCAGATGCCGGACCACCACCAAGAATATACGATGTAGGATTTTCTACAGGAGTTCTACCATAGAAGAATTTATCTATGATTTTCTGATGCAATGCCTTTCGTTCTGGAGTCCAGTTCCCATTCTCGTACATATATTGACTCTGTGTATCAATTCCATTCGGATTGATCATCTTTCCAGAAAATACATTCGACGAAGATGACCCACCAACTTGTCCTGGACGTCCAGCATGGCCATGAAAACCAGAACCAGGACCACCTTTTATGACAATATATTCCTTAGACTCGTCAGACTCCATGTACTTGTCACGAAACACAGAACTCTGGAAAGTGATTACCCCAAAAGTTCCTGTTTCTGACAAAACAGATGAAACAAACATATCGTCAAATGGAATCCCAAAATATACTACTCCCGGAGTCTTCCACGTATTGTCGAAGACATTTCCATTCTTGTCAACAACCCAAGCATGATGAATTGGCAAATCTATAAAATCTGGAACAGCGAAACCCTCGACATATGTCATTCCTGTCTTTTGTGACATATGATAAGCATTGCTGAAGCACTCCTTCTGCTTCCCCATCTTGTAACCTTTTGGCAACTTCTGTGGATTGTAATATTTGCCATGCTTGAGAACCACATGTTCGGCAGATCTTACACTCAGTGAAGACACCATTCCAAGATACTTATTCAGAGACTCCTTATTAGAATCAGATGATGAAGATCCTCCAACTTCTCCAGGTCTGCCAGCATGACCATGAAAACCTGAGCCTTCGCCACCTTTTAGACGAATAGTTGCTTGTTTTCTGACATATGCTTCGGAATCCACAACATCGACATCAATATAATTACCACGATTGATCACAATAAATTCGCCCTCGCCAGTTTGCCTGCGCAATGCAAATGCAGATCCATGATAGGCAAAAATGTCTTCAATGGGAACTACAGCCTTCAACATACGATATCCCATCTTCCTCCCCCAAAATTCTATTGCTTGATCTGCACCCTCTTTAGTTCCAGACCACGAGGCAAGAACTTTCTCACGCTGCAAACTCGCCTTTCCAGACAATGGATACTCATCTTGATCATACACATTGTGCAACGCACGATAGAGTTCTACATGCCCATCAGGATACTCTTCCTTCAATTTATTCTGAGTATACTCATACTCTCGTTGCATCGCTGTTTCGAACTCTTCTTTGTCTATATTTGCACGATCATACAGAGCATCATTTCCATCATCCTCGCCAAGAAATACACTCTTTGCAGCTTTGCGCAATGTCATAACTCTGGAATCACTTGTCTCTTCGGCAACAGCCCATCCTTGAAGAAAACCATTCAATCTGCTCCATCCACCACCGACAAACTCTTCCTCTTCTGTATACGTTTTGGCAGATCCACCAGAAGATGAAGATCCTCCCACTTCACCTGGACGACCAGCATGGCCATGAAAACCAGAACCAACACCACCTTTCCTCACGATCACTTTCATTTCTTCAGTCCTTTCGTGAGCAACGCTTCCTCTTCCTCAGACAAAGCATACTTGCTCAAGATTGGATGATTGCGCCAACGCTCTAACTCATTTCTAATTGTCTTTGCTGTGACACGAGAGCCTCTGACAACTTCCCCCTCTGGAATTGGCTCTCCCTTGATATTTCTGGCACTTGCCATTGCTTGATCTTCTTTTATCTCGAGAAACCTGATTGCATCCTCTACAGATTTCCATTCGCGTGGGACTGAGACAAACTCAGCATCGAGGACGTCTATTCTTGCAGGAATACGATTTACGACGATTGGAGGAAGACGCGAAGGAGACAAAATGCCATTCTTGTACACATATGCGATGTAATCATTATCGTGAACGTAATCTTTTCTAATGTGAACATCGGTATCTGGAACAGCAATACGCTCATCATTCACAAAATAATCCGGAATTACACCCTT
>Ga0209751_10001550_pt1 | contig 23502 bp, 49 predicted proteins | sample RifCSP13_1_FD_184019 | JGI IMG/M metagenome (GOLD analysis project Ga0209751, IMG submission 184019) | Soil microbial communities from Rifle, Colorado - Rifle CSP2_sed 13_1 (SPAdes) (version 2) | ecosystem: Environmental > Terrestrial > Deep subsurface > Rock core/Sediment | place: Rifle...
CGATCACCGGAATACCGCGCTCGCGGGTCCGAAGCCTGCCCCGCGCACTATCTACCGAGGCGGTAAAGACCAGCGCCGTATTGTCGTCCTCGGATCGAAACGTGAAGACGACCGCGTACGGGGGAGTCGTCATCGGCAGAGCACCCGAAGATACGCCACGCCATCAGCCAATGAGATGCCGATAGCGTCGTCGAAGGTCTTCATTTCCCAGTCCTCTACTAGAGGTACGGCCCCGGCCGACCCGCGAGGACCGACCGGGGCGAGAGTGGCATGTACTCCCTAGCTGGGGATCACTTCGCCGCTAGTCCCGGGGCTCCCGGCGGGCTGCTCGACCGGCGTCCCGGCCGAGATCTCGACCACAGTAGCCTGACCGGCCCCGACGACCACGTCTAGCGTGCCGATGATGTCGACCACGCCGTCCGTGAGGTCCGCGTCCGCCTTCATCGAGATGACGACGATCCCGGCAGTGACGGCGCTCGCCAGCGCCTTGCTCGGATCGGTCGGGTCCTGCGTCACGGTGAGCACCGCCGGGTCGGACGACTCCCATGTGATGTTCTGGAGCTGAGCGACGCTGCCCTTCCGGCTCTTGGCGGTCACGCTCAGCGGGCAGTCCTGCGAGTCCGTAAGGATCAACTGCGCCATGGTTATGCTCCTTCTTTCGTGGTTAGGGGTTGCTCGCGGACCGGCCCGACGTTGAACTCCACCGTCACGGCCTCCGGAGAGTCGTCCTCGTTCAGCTTCGCCAGGATCGCCTCGAGCGCAGTCGCCTGACGCTCGGTGGCCTGCACCAGCCGCATGAGTCCCTCGCGGGTCTCCCGGTAGAGGTGCAGGTCTACGTTTATCCGAAAGAGGGCCATAGGACGCTCCTTTCTCCTCAGCGGGATCGCGTACTCAATTTACTGCCGCGTCGAAACGGGCGGGCGCGAAACGCGGCTAGACGCGGGGAAAGCCTCTGCCCACGTAGGAGACCGTAGAATTTACGCCAGCCGCACCCGCGGTTCACCGGGTAACCCAGGCTATCACAGCGAGAATCGTGATGACGACTGCAAGCGCGACGTCGAGGATCATCGCTCCCCTCCATCTTCATCCGCGGCTCGACTCGCGAGGACGTGCGCGTGCCACGCCCGAACGAGCGGCACCCGACACGTCCCGTAGCGCTGGACCCTCCACCTCCCGCACGTGCACTCGCACGAGGTGAGGGGATTGCCCCCCGCCCCGACCCGGAAGACCGGCCCGTCGTGAACCTCTCGAAGGAGCGGGGACAGGAGCATAGCTGCGCCATTATAGCACAAGACCTACAGCAGCTAAAGCGGCTTTTACCCTAGAGCTCGCCGAGTGATACTCCTGGACGTACGCGAACCCCTCCTCCCGGATCTTCCGGGCCTCGTCGGGGAGGCTCAGGATCCAGTCGAGGCCGGAGAGGACGGAGTCCACCGACCCGGACCGATACCTGTAGTAGTGCGCCCCGGGCTCCAGGTAGCCGCCGACGTCGTCGTGGAGGAGGACCGCCCCCGCCCCCGGGTACTGGAAGACGCGGACGTCAACCCAGCCGTTCCGCTCCGGGCGGCCGAAGCCTAGGACGGCGGCGGCGCTCGCGGCGAGCTCCGGCGTCCGGAAGAGCGTGTGCTCGTCCCCTCCGCGGAAGACCTTCATCCTCTCGCCGAGCTTCGCCTTCAGTGTCAGGACCAGCTCCGTCCGCTCCCGGTAGATCCCACCGGCGTCGAGGCGACCGGCGAAGGCGAGGTCGCAGGCGTATTCGGGGGCGGGCGCGGCGATCTCCCGCTGGTAGAAGGCGAAGTACGGCCACCGGAGCTGCGGGATCTTCCACATCGAGCGGTCCGCGGTGTGATTGCAGAGCGCCAGATCCACAGCGGAGGAGATATCACTCGGGAACCGGGTCTCCGTCCGCGCGTCACCGTCGTGGAGGAAGACCTTCGTCCCGCGCTTCAAGCGCCAGCTCTTGCAGAGATCGAGTAGGTCGTGGGTCTTATTCGACGACGCGCCGCCGCCGGGAGCCCAGAGGAGCATGTGGCCCCATAGAATATCAGGGTCTATCTCGCGCACACGCTTATAGATGATTCCGATGTCCTGCCGTATGTTGACCGTGCTGTGGGAATGCCCGGCCATCGTTAATGCCTGATTTACTCCAAATGCATATTCACTCGGATAGAAATCTATATCACCTATCAAGACGGAGCGGAGGGGACGCTTCAGACTCACCGCTTCGCCCCGTCGTCCACGAAGCGCACGATCCCGGTGGCCTCTTCCTCCTTCGAGACCACCCGCACGCTCCCGTCGCCGCACGCACTGATCCACCCATTCGGGATCGTCCCGAAGACCGCGCCTCCGCCCTCGTCTGCCCTGCTCTTCGCCAGCATCCACGCGGCCGAGAGCGCGGAGCCGTACGTCCGCTCTATCCCCGCCCGATCCCCCTGACCGAGGATCTTCGCGGTCTCGCGCCACCACGACTCTATCGTCCGGACCGTAAGAGGCCCACCTGTGCCATAGAGGACGCCCGGGAGGACGCGGGGGCGACCCGTGGCCGTGAGGCCACTTGCGGTCGCGAGCCCGTACCGTCGGGGCACGATCCTCGGTATCACCTCGTCGAGCGGGCGGAGGACGAGGGTAGCGACGTTGAGCGCGACGAACGGCCGACCTACCGAGAGGAGCCGGACCCCGCGAGCCCACGCCGCGAGCGAGACCGAGTTATCGAGGAGCCCCCGCTGCTCATCCACGCACGCGGCGAAGTCGGGGTCGCGCTCGCGGTTCATCTCGACCCTCGTGAGAGAGACCCCGGGGATGCCCCCGAGCTCCGCCACCTCCGCTTCGTCGACCCTCCCCTCGTACGTCACGAGGACTATCTCCTCGTGCCCGTGCTTGACGAGGCTCTTCCAGAGCGCCGGGAAGTACCGGGTCGCCTCGGCCCTATCGTAGATAGCGAGAACCACCGTCAGCGTCGATACCATTGTCAATCTCCTCTAGTTAGTCGCGGGTATAAAATCTCGTCAGTGAATCCCAGTAGTCCTCGTTCGCGAGCGCCTCGAACCGGGCGTGCTGATGGGGTCGGTACCCCAGATCGGCCATGAAGGGCTCGACCCAGTCCTCGGCGACCTCCGTCCCGTAGTCGTGCGTCCCCACCAGGGCGCGCGGTCCCATCAGAGGCGCGTAGAGCTCCAGCTCGCGCCGCTTATTCCCGTCGTCGGTGTAGAGAAAGGAGTCTGACTTTCCCAGCATCTCGACGACGGCGGAGAGGGGCTCGGAGAGGACGTCGGCCTCGAGGAGCGTGAGGTTCGGGTAAGTCGAGAGCAGCCTCCTCGAGATCACCGGGTCCTGAACCCTGTCGACGCTCAGGACCGTCCCGCCCCATGCCGTAAACGTCGCGGCGAGGAGCGCCGCAAACCCGCCGGCCGCGGTGCCGAGTTCTACCCCCCTCTCCGACCGACGCCCCCGGATAACGTCTACGATATGTTCCTGATCCTCGTGACGGTGCATCATGAAGAAGCCGTCGTAGCTCGACGTCACGTACTGCGCCGGCCGCCCATTCCTCATGCCCACCTCTCTACCGGACCCCACTCGACCCCGATGCGGAATCGCCGGCGTCCCTCCGAAGTCTGCGGACGAGGACGAGGTACCAGAAGAGCGAGCCGAGCACGGACGAGAGGAGGAAGACGCGGACGATCCCCCTGGCCGATTGCTCCAGTAGGCCAGACGAGAAGAGGACCAAGAGGAGCATGGCCCAGAACGAAGTGCAGGCCCCGAGAACGGAGGAGAGAATCCAGCGCGCCAGCTCCTCGGCTATCGCCCGGACCACGCGATCCTCCCGCGTCATCCCACGTCCCTCCTTGATACAAAATCGGTCCCGTCGTAGGTCGTCGTCCACCCCAGTCTAGAGAGGTGCTCTAATATATCATCCGGAGCGTCGATCGTCACGCGGGAGTGCCCCTTCCACCCTATCGGAGACTCCGGGAACTCCTGTCGGATCACTACCCCCCGGTAGGCGACGCGGAGCATCTCTCGGGCGGCCCGCGCCGGATCGTCGAAGTGGACGAGCGTCTGCTTCGAGACCACGAGGTCGAACCTCTCGTCCGGGAAGTCTAGCCTCTCGGCGGACCCGACGACGCGGTAGTACCAGCCCTCCTGGAATGTATCCGGGGAATCGTAGGAGTGAGGGTCGAGGCACCAGTACTCACGGACGGAGAGGAAGTCGCGGAGCCACCCGTCGCCGCCGCCGACGTCGAGGACGGTCCAGCCCCTCAGCCGCTCGGCGCCGAAGAGGCCGGCGAGCTTCTCGGCGAAGAACCGGAGCCCCTCCCCACGTCCAGGCGTGCGCTCCATGACCCACGACGGCTGCTTCGGCGGCTCCGAGATCGGCCTGATCATGATAGAAGAGGATCGACTTCGTCGACGGCCTTCGGCAAGGCCATATCCATCTCCCCGACGATCTTCCGCCGCGCGTAGTAGACGAACCGCTCGGCCCAGTCCTTCATGGTCAGGCGGGCGGCGACCTTCTCATGAGCGATCTTCACTCTCCGGCACCAGTCCTCCTCGTCATCGAGGACGTCCTCGATGGAGGAGAGGATCTCACGGTCGAGGCGCCAGGGATCGACGTGAAGCGTCGTCTGCTCGAAGAACCTCTCCCGCTCGCCCGGGAGATCGGAAATCGGAAGAGACATGCAGAGCGGGATCTCGGCGAGCTTCGCGAGCGCGTAGCGGTGGCGCGAGGTGCAGGTTACGACGAGCCTCGACTGATTGATCTTCCTCGCGTACGCCTCGCCGACAAGCCCGGACTTCGGCGGGAGCGTATACCCGGGGTGCCGGAGCCACTCGACGCGGTAGCCGCGCTTCCGGAGCTCGCGCCAGGCTAGGCGGGCGAGTCGGGCGCGGACGGGGTAGATGAGCTGGTTCATACTCCCGACAATGAGGACGTCGATCGTCTTCTCCTCGCCGAAGTCCCGGAAGAGGTCCTCGTCCCCGGAGTGCGGGATCGTCACGACGGCGCGGCCCTCGGACTCCAGCTCGTCCCGGTACTGCGGGACCTCGTTCGCGTAGGTGAAGACGACGAGCTTCGCGTCCGCCTCCCGGATCGTCCGGAGCGTCTTCGGGCGGTCGTACGCCTCTTGAATGATCACGCACGTAGGGATCGGAGAGTACTTCACCTCCCCCATCTCGTAGGCGACGACGAGCTGCGCCCTCTGCTCTCCGGTCTGCCTCTCCAGGCACTTGTCGATGTTCCGACCAACGCCGTTCTTCTCGTCCCAGTCCCCCCAGCCCGGTCCCGTCGTATGCACCAGGTGCCCTATCTGGGCTACCTGCACGTGGACGTAGTCCATCCACCTCATTCTCTCTCTGGCCATTTTGGTGTCGTAGACCGACTTCGGGACGAGATGAAGGAAATTCATCGTAACCCCTCCTGGAGAGAGGGCACGACCCAGAACCTCGAGACGAAGTAGCCCCCCTTCGAGTCCTGCAGCGCCTTGAAGGCGTCGTGCCTGTACGGGAGTCGGTGGTACTGAGTCTCCCAGACTTCGAGCTTCTCCGCCGTAACCTCGGTCCCGTAGTCGTGCACTCCACTGAGGTCCGCGAGACTAGCGAGCTCGAAGAACTCCCGCCTCCCGGCCTGCGAGTCGGCGTAGAAGCAGACCCTCCCGCCGCGTACCCTCGCGTCACTGATGGACCTCTCGATCAGGACGCCCGCGAACGACGAGTTAACGTCCGCCCTGACGAAGTAGAGATTCTCCCTCCCCTTGAGGGCGTCCTCTAGTCCCGGGTAGATAACGTGATCTATCGTCAGGACCACCCCGTTCCAGGGCCTTACGGCGTCAGCGAGGAAAGCGGCGAAACCCCCGTACATAGTTCCCGCCTCTATAGTCAGGATAGGACGTACGGTAGAGAGGACGTCTGCTATGAGGGGAAGTTCTTCGTTCCAATGATGGCAGCGCAGGTCCTGATATGCGCCGAGGGTCGGGCTCTCGCTCATAGCTCTTAGAATCCTCCTTATAGTAGGTCAGAGGCGGCCGACGCGGATCGAGCGGAGGAAGTCGAAGAGTCCGACGAGCCAGCAGAACCAGAGGATCACCCCTATAACCGCGACGACGTCGAAGAGCTTCAGGAACGGGGGATGCACGTACTCCGCCCCGTAGGTGTGGACGGCCCACGCCAGGACGCCTATCGCCAAGATAACCACGAGGACGTAGAGCAAGGACATATCTTCACCCTCCCTTTCTATTTGAACCCGCCTCCAGGTCGCTTGGATTCAAGGAAGTAGTATAAGTCATGACTCAACTGCCAGAGCCATTGAAGTATACGCCCGCGGAGACTCATCCACCTACCCTCGGTTCGCGCGCTCGAGGGCCCAGTCCTTCGAGTCGTGCCCGAGGTGCTCGACGAACCTCGGCTCCCGGACAGGCCCCCAGATGAACGTCTTGTGCACGGTCGCCCGCACCCTCGGGTCGTTCCACTCCTCGGGGGAGCAGACCGGGACGGACGCCGGGAAGTCCTTGACGCCCCGGTACTTCCCGTTAAATGCGTCGTTGATCTTCGACTCTGAGTGCTCGCCGAACTCCCCGGGCCCGGAGGTCATCCACCAGTCCACGACGGGCTTGATCGCCGCGACCCGCCAGACCCCGGTCTGGAAGTACCAGTGATCGGCGACGCAGAGGGTCTGATGAATCCCAGAACCGTAGTCGCAATACTTGAGGTGGACCCCTGATGGGCATGGGGTGGACGGGAAGTCGACCCCAACCCCGTAGTCGTCGGGGAGCGAGAAGACCTTCTCCACCTTCGTGAAGGTATGATCCCCCTCTCCCTTGACCGCCATCGTCTTCCGCTTGTTGAAGCGGATCTGATTGAGGTCGTTAAGGTGCAGGACCCCCAGGGCCCGTGATATCGGGAGCCGGCGGACCGTCGCGAAGTCGTCCTGCGTATAGACGACGTACTCCGTCCGGACCTGGTCGAGGAGCCACTTCAGGGCGGGGCCGTGACGCATCGGATGCTCGTCGTGCTGGAAGACGACCGGGATCTGCGCCGGGATCTGCGTCACGAGGAGCCGCTCGACCCGCTCCCGCTTCCCCGGGAAGACCCCGTCGTTGTGTACGATGACCCGCCCCGGCCACTGCCCCGAGTGGACGAAGAACGTCGCGAGGGTCCGCTCCAGGAGGTGCGGGCGGGAGGCAGATGGGATAATCAGCTCGTAGGGTATCATGTCCCGTCGAGCTTCCAGAGATTCGGTCCATCCGGGGACCAGGGAGAGTCGGGGACTCTCCAGCGTGTCCCGTCAAGAAGGTGAAGAGCCAGGCGCGCCCCGATGATCTGCTCGTAGTAGTCCGAGACAGGCTGCCCATCATTGAGAATTCCGGCGCAGTACCCGAACTCGTCGATAGTTAGGACGGGGTCCGCACGGCGGAGTTCTTCATTACCTGAGACCCAAAGGGTCGCGTCGATAGCTTCCTCTTCGAGGATCGCTCGGAGTTCGTCGATAGTCACGATAGACCTCCCTCTTCTTCGTCCACTCCAGGTCTAATTAGCTCTCCGTCTCCCAGGAGGCCCCGGAGGTACCCGTCGATGTAGCTCGCACCGGCAATGCGGAGCTTTATAGCCCCCCAGAGCGAGAGCCTGACGCGGACCCGCACCGTCACCTCACTACTACTCGCCATCGCCAGCGCCCTCCACAGGTTCCACCTGATCGGTGATGTCCTTCCTCGCCACGAGGTCGAGGAGCGCCGGGAGGCCCTCCTCCAGGTACGTGTGGAGCGCCGAGAGCTCCGCCGCGTCCTCCGCCTGCCGGTACGCCTGCACCTCTATCGAGATCCCGGCGTGCTCGAAGGCCGACCAGTCGAGGTAGGAGGCCCCGCGGACACCGGAGAGGTACGTCCGGGCGCCGACCTTCCGGGAGATATTCAGGACGAGGTCGGACTTCCCGCCCCAGCCCCCGGGGGGCGGGACGAGAGCCGAGGCGAGGACGTAGGGGGTGGAGATCGACGTCAGCTCCGCGAGGAAGAGCATGCTCTCCAGGGCGTAGGTCGAGATCGCCCGACCGGGGAGGTCGTGCTCCCTGAGGAACCACCCCTCCACCTCCCGGAGGCGACCGGCGTCGGCGCCCCGGTACCACTCGCGGAGCCGGGACCAGTGCTTCAGGGCCCAGCTCCGCTCGACGGGCTCCAGCACTCGTATCTGCTGCGGCGTTCCTCCCCCGTGGTACGCGAAGGGGATCGTCAGCCAGCGGTAGGCGCCGTCGAAGCGGGAGCGCATCCTCGCCCGGTGCTGGAGCGACGACCGATCGAACTGCGCGACGTCCAGGACCACCAGGAGGTCGGCGGCGGCCCACTTCGCGAGGAAGCGGGAGAGGGGCCAGTACTCCGGCTGGTTGATCGCGAGCTTCTCAATCACGGCAGATCCGATCGCGATAGATCCAGTACCCGGTCCTGTCGAAAAGACAGGAGCTAATCGCGGTATCGGAGAGCGAGCCCGTGTGACGACGCTCGACCCAGGAGAGCCAGTGCCACCCGGACTCCGTCTCGACGGGAAGCCAGGCGAAGAAACGCATCCACTCAGCTTCCTTCATCCCCACGCAAGTACTCCCTTCCCCCGGGCCCACTCGACGTATCTCTCGAGGCCCTCGTCGAACTTGACGGTCGGGGCCCACCCGAGCACGCGCCGGGCGCGCTCGCTGTTCAGCAGGAAGGCCGTGACGTCGGCGGGTCTGGCGAGGACGTCCTGAAGGCGCGAGCCCGTCGAGGGACTGAGCTGAGAGAGCCGGACGGCGATCTCCCGGATCGTCCGCGTCTCACCCGAGCCGAAGTTGAAGACCTCCCCCGCCTCCCCCGAGACCCGGTCGAGGAGGATCGTATAGGCCGAGACGACGTCGTCGACGTGGAGCCACTCCCGGCTCTGCCCGCCGCCCCCGCTGAGGGTCAGGGGCTCGCCGGTAAGCGCGGCGCGAGTGAGGGTCGGGATCACCGCGCCCCCGGCCCCCGCGCGCTGACCCGGCCCGTAGACGTTCGACGGGCGGAGGATCGAGAGGTTCATCCCGTAGCTCACCGCGTAGGCGTAGGCGAGGCGGTCCGCCGCGGCCTTCGACGCCGCGTAGGGGGAGCGGGGGAGCATCGGCGTCGACTCGTCCTGCGGCATCGGCGTCCGCTCCTCCCTCCCGGCAGGCGTGAGCCGGCGCTCGGCCGAGCCGTAGACCTCGCAGCTCGAGGCGACGAGGACGCGGACCCCGCGCGCACCGACAGCGAGGATCTGATCCAGGAGCGTCGCCGTCCCGAGGGCGTTGACCGCGAGGGCGGGCCGGGGGCGGTTCAGGGAGACGTCGACGGAGGCCCATGCCGCGAGGTGCACGACGGCGTCGTGCCCCGGCACCACCTTCTCGACGATCTCCGGGTCGTTTACGCTCCCGTAGACGATCCGGATGCCACCGACGTTCGCGTCGCGCATCCGACTCGCGGTAGATCGGGCGCGGAGCGACGGGGTATTCAGGATCGTCACCTCCCGCCCCTGCGCCGCCCATGCCAGCGCTAGGTGACAGCCTTGAAATCCAAGCCCGCCTGTTATGAGCAGACGTTTAGGTTTCATAGTCCACCCGCTAGGAATCCGATGAAGGTCATTATAGGAAGGAGGATCGTCGTCCAGAACGCTCGCTTCTCCAAGCTCTCGATTCGCTCGTCCGCCCGCTTCAGGGCCGCGTTCGATGCCGTGAGGAGCTTCGAGCCCTCGTCGAGCAGCGCCCGGTAGCGCGCCTCGATCTCCTGCTGGCGCTGAAAGCGGTCCTCGTTGATCGCGTTCGCGGTCGCCCGGTCGGCGGCCTCCTGCCGTAGCTGCCCGACCTGCGCCTCGAGGTTCTCGATCTCACCGTCCTTGGCGACCAGGGCCTGCTTGAGCACCACGACTTCCTTCGCCAGTGATTCCGCATCCCGGACCGCCTCGACGGCCTTCACCGCGGCGGACTGATCGAGGAGGATGCCGGAGACCGGCGCGGCCTGGCCCTGGTCGAGCTCGTACGTAGTGGCCACGGCGGTACTCGAGAGCCAGAGGGAGCAGACGAGAGTCCATGAAAGCAGGAACGAGAGCGAACGTAGAGAGCGGCCCACCCTCACCACCCCGCCTTCTTCAACACCCTCTGCGCCTCGCCCAGCGACTCGACCTTCCGGAGCTCCAGCCGCTCCCGCTCGAGCGTCGTGATCTTCACCGCCAGCGACTCGGTCTGCCCCCGGAGCCGATCCCGGTCCCTCGCGATGACGAGATACTGCGCGTGCGCCGCGTCGGCCCTCTTCGTCAGCGCCTGGATCTGCGCGCTGAGCGCCCGGATCGCGCGATCCTTCGCGTCGATCTCTGCCCGCGCGGTCTCGACCTTCCCGAGGAACTCCGTGTTCGCCGCCTGCTGCTGACGGAGGTAGCGCGTCCCGAACCACGGGACGACCTTCACGTAGACGAAGGCGGAGACCGCGAGGACGCCGAGGCCGATCCAGAACCACCGGCTCTTGAGCGCCGAGAGGAGCCACCAGGGGAGCATCAGGACCCCGGCTTCTTCCGGAACCACACCTCGATGTACGCGACGATCTCGGAGCGAAAGCGCGCACCGAGCGCGCCGAGGACGACGCCGACGAGGAAGACGAGGACGTACGTCATAGTCAGAGCCCCCTATCTCTTCTAGGTCTTGAAGCGCAGTCGACACGGGGAGAGGAGCCGTCCCTCCCCGACCTTCACCGGCCTCCCGGCGACCTCGACGATCGCCGCCGCGCACTTCTCCTCGGACGGGAAGGCCAGCTCCACCCTCGTGATCGCACCGTCGGCCGCGAGGAGGACGAGGACGAAGTACCATTCGAGCACGAGTATAGCCCCTTTCTCAGACTACCGGACCAGCCAGTTCCGATAGAGCGGCGCCCATTTATTTAGTATACTATGTACGTAATTACGAGTTTCGGTACAAAATTCGGCCTTACGGAGGCAGATACTTTGAACACCAACTCCAAACCATCTAGAAGGATCACACATGGCGTTCCCGTAACTGACTTTGATAGCGAGCGCGCTACTTTGCTCCTGACCTTGGGTCTCAGTCCATCCGCGAAAGTCTTCACGCTTAATGGCTACGCTGCCGTTACTCTCAGAGGACAAGTATACTACGTTCACCTTCTTATCGCTACTAAGATCCTCGGTTGACGCCTCAAACCCTACAAAAAACTCGTACATCATAGAGACGAAGACCGCGGGAACTTCCGAGTAACGAACCTTGAACATATCACCTACGCTTATCACTCTCATATTCACCGGAAAACCGGCGCCGCTAATTCGTTCTTCGGACGACGACATTCTATATCTTCGCGGCGCAAGATAAGTATAGCTCAAAAACTCGCCCTCAAGGAGGGCAGGCTTAAAAATCCTATGAGTAATCCAGCTTCTAGAGCTAAGTTGTCCGCTTCTGCTAGTGCTAGGCATCGGAGCGCGTTGGGTACATTCCTTCCGCTCCCTAGCTAAATTTCCCGGCCCGGAATTATACCCGGCGAGGGTGAAGGCCCAGCGCTCCAGGGCGGCGGCAGTCCCGGAGAGGGCGCGGTAGAGCCGGTCGTCGTAGAGGACGAGGGCGCGGAGGGCCCAGCGGGGGTCGGTGGGGCAGCCGCCGGCGCCGGTGCAGATCTCTCCGAGGTCGACGGGGTAGAGGCCGTTCATCCACCGCGCCGTGTCCGGCGTGAACTGCGCCAGGCCCGACGCGTACTTGCTCCTGGCGTCGGTCTGCCATCTGCTCTCTTGGTGCACCTGCCCGAAGAACGTGTCCGCGGGCTCCCCGTCCCCCCACGTCGCCCGGATCTCGCGGATCAGGGCGTTCCGGTACTTCAGGACCTCGCGGGGGATCTCCGGGGGGAGGGCTACCGGGACGACGGCGGCAGGTGGGGGTGCAGGGAGCGTCCCCGGGGGGACCGGGAGCGGAGGACCCTGGACGCTACAGAGGAGAGCCGAGAGGAGGCAGCCGATACTACGGAGGGCGTCGAGCATCGCGTCTCGATCCTCTAGCGGTAATACCGCCGATAGTAACGCCACAACCATTTTATTCCATCCCATACCATAAGTGCAGCCATGATCGCCCCGGACAATGCAGCGAGGTCAAGCCACCACTTCCAATTCATCTCACCCTCCCTAATCGCCGAGCATCTTGAGCTGCTCCTGCACCCTCCGGAGCTGCTTCCGTAGGGAGTCTAGGTACGACTGCTCCGGATAGGTAAGCTTCCCCGCGCGCTCACCGGGCTCCATGGAGCGGATCTCGCGCATCAGGTCGATCTCCTGCTTCTGATAGACGAGCCGCGAGAACGTCCCGTACTGCTGCTGCTGCGTCCTGACGTCCGCCGCCAGCGCAGAGCGGTCGAGATACCAGCCGAAGACGACGTTCGAGCCTTGCCAGATCCCATAGCACGAGAGGACGATAGTCACGACGCCGTAGACGAGCTTCTTCCACGTCTCGACCTCGTCCGACCACTTCCGGATCTTCTCGAACATCAGAGCCCCAGGGTGATGCCGATGACGAACGACGCGTAGAGGATCGCCATGGCCAGGACGGAGGGGCCGTACGATGAGCTCCGCTCCCGGAGGAGCGCGCCGAGGTCCACGTACGGGAACGCCTGCTGGCGGACGATGTGCGCCAGGAGGAACCCGATGGTGGCCAGCGCGCACTTGTAGAGGACCAGGCTCTCGTCCGTCCCCTTCGGGATGATCCCCCGCCCCCGGAGGACCACGACGGCGACGGAGATCGCGAGGGGCCACCGGACGCGCCAGAACTCCAGGCCAGTGTGACGGAACCATCCGTTCATCAATAGTCACCCCCGTGCGTGCCACCGGTCCCAATGAAGCGGATGAGCAGGACGGCTCCAGCGCCACCGGCCAAGATCGCCACGAGGAGGAGGAGGAGCGTCACGCGTCGCCCTCGATGACGATGAACGGCTCGCTCGCGCCGAGCTCCGACCAAACCCTCCGGGCGGGACCGAAGCCGTTGAGGCAGACCCACGCCGCCGGGTCGACGCCCTCGAGCTCCCCTCGGAGTCGGCCGACCGTCATCCACGTCCTCGGGTCGTCGCCCTCGGCGTCCACGCCGCTCATTTCCGCCTCGCCCTCCGCGGCCTCTTCTTCTTAGCAGTGGACTCGGCCTTCAGGCGGTTCGCCCGGCACTCCCACGCGTGCGCGCTCTCCATCGCCTCGTCGCGCTGCGCCCTGACCCCCGCGAGGTCGCGCTCGAGCGAGACGCGGGCCGCGCGCTCCCCCTCGACTAGGCGCTCGTAGCCATCCCGCTCCGCGTCGCCCCCGTAGCGCCGCCGGAGCCGGGCGTCGGCGGCGCGCCAGACGCGTGGGGCGACGATGATCCCGAGGGCGACGACGATCCAGAGGGCGACGACGACGAGGACGTTGTTCAACGTGAACATACTTTAGTTCCCCCTATTGGAAGTCGAGGACCTCGCGCCAGAACTTCGCTACTCGTAGAACCTGCTTCTCCCATGTCCACTCTTCGAGGATGCTCTCGCGGGCTCGTCGTCCCATCTCCCGGGTCTCGTCGGGTCGATCGCGGAACCACTCCATAAGCTCCACCATGGCGTCAGAGAGCAGCCCGACCTCGGGTGCCTCCGAGGGGAGCGGGGCGCGCCCCTCCTCGCGCCCGGGCAGCGGGGGGAGGAAGAAGCCATTCACCCCGCTCCCGATGAACTCGATCATATTCCCTATCGGAGTCGAGAGGAGGGCGCACCCGGTAGCGGCGGCCTCGAGCATCGGGTTCGGCGTCCCGTCCATGTTCGACGCCGTGACCTCGACGTCGACCCCTCGGTACCACGCGGCCATCGAGTCCTCGTCGAGCGCCACCCTCGACGTCCGCTGGTTGACCAGCAGCGCCACCCCGGCCCGGCGGGCGGCCTCGACGATCAGCGCCCCGCCCTTCCGGGCGGTCGGCTTCCCGACGTGGCCGAAGACCACCTCGCCGGACCGGGGGACCTCCGGCGGGCGGAACCGCTCGGCGTCCACGCCGTTCGGGAGGTAGCAGACGGAGGGGTGAAAGGGCTTCAGCTCATCGACGAGGAGCAGGGAGTTCCCGTGGAGTGCATCACAGCGGGAGGCCCACCGGTGCATGCGCTCGGGGCCCCAGGTCCTCCAGACGTGCGCCGTGAGTCCGGCGACGAGCCGGTACGGGCGCGGCGAGTACGGGCGGGGGTCCGAGACCCGGTCGAGCTGCGAGACCTCGAAGAGGTGGACGAGGTCGAACCCCGAGGGGTCCGGGAGCGGGTCCGCGAGGTAGCTCATGGTAATCTGGAACTGATCCCCGAGGTGACGCCGATACGCCCGGGCGCGGCGGCCCCAGGCCCACCCGGGGACGTCGGCGACGATCAGGATGCGGGGGCGGTGCATATAATGGTCATAGGAGAAATGGGACGATGTGGGCGAGGACGACGGCCGCGACCGGGAGGCGCCGGGAGAGTCCGACCTCCTCGGACGGCGGGGTCATCCGGGAAATCTCCGCGGGTCCCTCCCGTACGTCCGCTCGTGCTGGATCCTGCCGCCCTTCCCGTAGACCCGGAGCTGCCCGAGCTCCCCGGCGCGCTCCCAGCGCTCGCGGACGAGCCCGGCGACCTCCCGGACGAGATACGACTTCCGGGTGGCTTCGAGGCGCTCCTCGGAGCAGACCCAACACCCCGTGCTCTTCTTCCACCGTATCGTCGCGATCGCGCGCTTGGCCATGTCGATGATCCCCCTCTGAGCCCGGAGACTACGCCAGGGGCGGGGCGCGTGTCCAGGGGAAAAATTTCTGCGGAATTTCAGCGGGAACTACTCGCGGGCGCGTGCACGTGGGGGATTCCACCGTTGACGCGGGTGAGAAGTCAGACGTACAACACCACGCGAAATTTTTCGGGTGCTGAACGCACGTGGAGTGTACGGAAAAATAGTGACGTGAACGCACGTGAAGTGCTGGCAGAGTAACGCGCCGCGGCAATCGTCGCCGATCGCAGGCCCTCCTTAGTCTACCCTAACCCCTACCCTTAGCCTAACCTTACGCTCTACGCTCCGTCTACCCTAACGCCGCGCCTTAGCCTAACCTTACGCTCTACCCTACGGGCGCCCTACCGCGAGACCTTAGCCCTACCTTACGCTATACGCTTCGCGTCAACGCGGTAAGCGGTAGGCGGCAGGCGGTAGGCGCGAGAGGGGCCCGAGCGGGCCCGTAGGCGAGACTAGCGCGCTAGGCTATACTCCCCTAGCGGCCGACCGGAGAAGTCTCGCCTAGCTCGGCGCTAGGGCCTACCTCGGGCGTACGACGCGGGTTACCTCGGGAGGTTAAACCGCTAGGGCCCGAGAGGCTACCTCGGGCCCTAGGTCGTTCGTCCAGCGCGGATTACTTCTTCTTCGCGGTCTTCTTCTCCGCTTCCGGGGCGGGTCCCTTACGGAGGAGAATTACCCTACCGGGTACCGCGCTACCCCGATAGGTCCCGCCCGTCTTCGGATCGAGAAATTCTATATAGAGACCGTTCGCGTCCCTATAGTCTACTACCGTACCCTCGGCGCCCGTACGCTCCCCGACTCTACCCCCGATATACCGAACGAGGGAGCCGGAAGGGAAGAGATCCCGGAGCTTCGCGATAAGCTCCGGAGCTAGGAGAATCTTACGGGCCCGGGCCCGCGCCTCGCGAATCCCGAGGCTCGCTAGGACTAGATCGGCCGAGAGACTCTCGGCGGTTACCTCGGGGGTTACTACCGGCTTCGGCTTCGCCATCGCGGGTTCTCCTTCCGATTTCGTTAGAGGTTCGCCTACCGTTTTACCGCTTACCGCTTACCGCTAGCTAGAATCGTACCGTTTACCGTTTTCTTTCGACTTTCCTTATTTCCCGATACTTTACGCTTTACCTCCGACGCGGACGGTCGGATATATCCGGGCGCTACGCCCGGGCGCGGCCCGCTTCGCGGTCGGGCGTAACGCCCGAACGCGCCCCCGGCGGAGAGGGTACCGGGAGGGGAGGGGAGAAGACGCGCGCGCGAGCGCGCGAGTTGTCAAGTATGCCACAGATACCCACAGGTGCCAGAGATCTGCTCCCATTGTCATGCCATGCTCCCACTGACACTCATCTGTCATGCCATGTACCCGTCAGATCTCCACTCTGTCAAGTATGTCGGATCTGTCAAGTATGCCAAGTATCCACGCCCAGCAGCAGGCCCCCAGTCGTAAGGACCTGGGGGCCGCCGCCGTCTCTCAGCTACGACTCTCTACCTCTCTCTCCGCCCACTCCTCGTCGTCGATCCGGTACCAGAGGAGCGACCCCTCTGGGTACGGGGGCTTCACCCCGACGTCCTCCACGAACCACGAGGTAATCGGCCCGAGGAGCAGCCGGTTCACCTTCTCCATCGCCACCTCGGGCTCACCCTTCACCACCAGCGTGATCTGGATCGTCGTCTGTCCGTACACGGCTACACCTCCTTCAGGTCGGCGTAGAGGCAGGGGGCGCAGTACCCGATCGGAACGCGGTGGGCGAGGCACTCGCTCCGCTCGGCCGCGGCGCCGAGCTCGAACTCGCACTCCCAGCAGACCAGGCGGTTCTCGGTATCCTCAGGTGAGGGCCCGCTCTCCGCGTCGGCGGGGTGGGTCTCCTCCAGGGGGAGGCCGTGGATCGCGCAGAACTCCCCCGTCCCACCGACCAGGGCCGCGTCGATCGCCCGGTCCACCTCCGCGCCGTACTCCCGGTCCGCCTCGGCCGCGCCGAGGAGGTAGAGGGAGAAGTCCGGGCGCTCCCGGAGCGCCAGCTTCCGCTCGTCCCGCTTCGACTTCGTCGCCCGCTTCCTCCGGCCGTCCTTCCCGGCGATCCGCTTCATCGTTCCACTCCTCCGGTAGAGGTTAACTCCTAGCTCCGTCTATCCCGAGGATAGCTCCGGAGAGGGAAGAGGTAAAGCGGAAAGAGTCTGAACTTCTCGTGTCACGGAAGGGGGTCGAGCGTAGGGCCGCGCCGGGGTACTTAAGGGAAAGGATAGTTTGTCGGTCTGAAAGCTGGAGGGGAAAAAGCTCATACACCGAGGCTCGAAGGACTCTGTCATGCCATGTCCGGAGGGGAAAAATAATACTGGACACGCCGCCGGGGATCTGCTACCCTCAGAGGCAGGAGCCCTCGAGGGCTCCTGGTTTTTCTGTTCCCCTTGTCATGCCATGCCGCTAAACAAGTCTGTCAAGTATGCCAAGTAGTGAAGATCTGCCAAGTATGCCAAGTATCACGAGCCTGCCAAGTATGCCCGAATAGGCCCAAAAAGCAGAAAATATCGGTCAAAAGGGGGTCTCGTCAAACCCTGTGTGCGTGCCGCAGTACCGGCCACGCACGGCGATCGCGAAAGGGGGATAGTGGGACGGGGGGTCCGATGAGCCCTGCAGGGGGCACCCGGTGGCAGAGCCTTCCGGGCAAGAGCAAAGCCCCCGGAAGTGAATCCGGGGGCTCGCTCTGGAGCGCTGGTCGCCTGGCTAGGCGGCTACTTCCGACCGCCCTTCTTCACCGGCTTAGCCGGGGCGGCCTTCCCCACCTTCACCGGCTTCGGTTCGTCCGTGACGACCACGCACTTCCCGGGGGTCACGGAGCCGCGGCCGTCGGGGAACTCCACGTAGAGGCCGTTCCCGTCGCGGTACCCGACGATGGTCCCGACCAGGCCCTTCCGGGCGGCCACCCGACCGCCGAGGTAGCGGACGCGGGTCCCGAGGGGCCAGGACTTGGCGATCGCCACGAGCATCGCCGGGTCGTTGAGCGTCGCCCGCTCCGCCTTCCGCGCCTCCTTCACCGCCGCCAGGTTCGCCGCGAGCTGCGCCTTCAGGTCCACCGCCGCCACCGGCGCGTCCTTCTTCCCACCCTTCGTCTTCGTCGCCATTTTCTCGTTCTCCCTTCCAGTCGGTTCGAGGTTCACTCCACGCTCGACTCCCACTCCCCATTCCCCCCTCTCTAGTCCGGCTTCTACCTCGCCCCTAGTCTACCCGATACGAGGGGCCGAGGAAACGAGAATCGGGGTGGCACGAGACGGGCAATCGGGTGACACCGGCTCGGGCTCGGATAGGGCTCCGAGCGGGGCCCTATAGGAAAGGATAGTCTGTTGTTCTGGAAGGTGCGAACCTCAGAAACCGGGGAGGAATCGTGTCATGTCGCGGCGCCAAAGAGCAGAAAAAAATAGGGCTGGACGTGGCATGACAGGTAGAGTAGGCTAGGGCAGGAGCCCTCGAGGGCTCCTGGTTTTTCTGGATAGAGAGCTGCTACTTCCCGGGCTCGAGGCCCAGCTTCCGGGTGCAGGGCTTGCAGAGCCGCTGGATATCGAGGACGTTCCCATCCAGATCGGTCACGCTGATCCGCACCTCCGCGACGACCGGAAGCTCCTCGCAGCTGCAGCGACTGCACCCCTCGACGTCCACCCACTCATCCGCCGCGTTCCGGTACGCCGTCACCACTCCCCGCCCCTTCTTCATCGCCCTAGCCGCCCAGGACCATCAGGAGGACGGAGAGGAGCCAGATCGCCGCGACCACGAGGACCGGGGCGAGGACCCAGCGCCAGGTCCAGCGCCAGACTCGAGCGAGGTTCACGCGCCGGGTCCGCATCCCCAGCCGGACGGAGACGCTGGAGCTGGAGGCGTCCACGGCCCACGAGCGGGCGTAGGCCCCGATGCATCCGAAGTTCGTCCGAGGGTTCAGGAGCAGGATCATCGCGCTATCCTCCCAGTTTGTTAGAGGGTTCACTCCTCTCTCGCGCGCCCGCGCGCTACCGGCCCAGACGGAACCGGCGCCAGGTCGCGATCCCGAACCCGACGGCGATCAGTCCCACGAGGATCCACGCCGCGTCGCTCATCGTCATCTCCGTCCACCCCCCTTCTGTAGCTTGAGAATAGAGCGGATTAGCTGGTCTCGAGTTCCGCGACCGGAGAGCCCGAGGCGTTGGCAGATCCCGGCGAGACTCCCGAGATACGCATCGTGACGGATAAGCTCGTCCCTCGTAAAGGGAAACTCCCGAATGTTCTCAACGCTCGTCCGAATCCCATCGGCCTTCCCGCTCCGCTCTGGCATCTCGCTCTCCCCTCTCGTTCGGATTCGACTCCGATACGAGGATACCGCGCGCGAGCGCCCGGGGATAGAGGATTCGGTCTGGAGTTGGTGTCACGCTCGAGGGGCTCCGTAGGGCTTCGGGAGAAGCCTTAAGGGAAAGGATAGTTTGTTGCTCTGGCGCGGCTGAAGAGCTCAGACGACGAGCCCCAGCCTGTCATGCCATGCCGCGCCCCCGTCATCGTGTCATGTCGTGGCGGCACGCCTGCATCAAGTCACATCTGCCTAGTATGCTTATCTAAGAGAAGTGTCCCACAAAAATGCAGCCCCTGCGCCCAATACACATCTGCCTAGTATGAAGATCCGTCAGGGGCGTGCCAGAGATCATCCACTAATAGATGACCTGCGCACTGAGATCATCTCCCACCTACCGGAACGGGCGGCGGAGCGCCTCGGGGCGGACGCACCGGGGGATGTGGGACTCGATCAGGTCCACGACGAACCGGGCCCGCTCCGCGTCGGGCTGCTCGACCGAGGCCACCGAGAGCACCGGTGTAGTGGTCTCCGGGAGGCAGGACCGGACGGCGTCCCTGACGTCCTCGTCGTCGAGGAGGAGGGCGAGGAGGGCGGACTTCAGGGCCGAGGCGCTCTCCTCCATCGTCACCTCCACCGGCCCCGGTACCGCCCGCTTCGTGGCCCTCCCGACCACTTCATCTCCCCCCTGCGTGACGCTCTTGGCCATCGTCCGGTTCCCCCTCTGGGATCTGGTTGATGTCATGCCTATTATGGTACACATACACACGCGCGCAGCTAGTTCTCAGTACTGAAGTATTGGCGCTGACAGCACCTATCCGCTCCGCTGGCATTCCACCCCCACTCTACCCGATCCCCCGCTCCAGCGCCACCGAGATAGACGGTCCCCCTCCATGAGCATCAGCAGAGATCCGCGGACGATCCCCGCGCGTGCACCCCCGGACGGTCCGTCGAGATCCACTCCCGGGGGTGCTATCCAGGTCTCCCCCAGACCGTAGATGCGAGAGACTCGTGCTACGGGTATCCGTGCTCTCTCCCCCTCCACGAGAATCGCGCGTCCCATCCAGAGTACCGTATCTCTAGGGACCGGGACATCTAGGGGGTCACGGGAAGACATCTCTCTCTCACACACACATATAGACTTGAGGGTGGGGGGCGTGGGATGCACCCGTGAGGATGCAGTAGCTGGAGCTGCTGCCGGATATCTCTGAAGGTCGGGGAGGGCAGGGAGCTGGAGTGTGCAGGGATTCCTCCTCCTGTTCATATCCTGCATGAAGTACGGGCTGGGAGAGATCCAGGGGGTGATCGTGAAGTGAGGTGAAGGGGGGAGGGGGCGCGTGCACGCGGTCCGATCGGCCCGGAGAGCCGGGGAGAAATCGTCCTGGCAGACGTCCTTTTAACTAGACTCTTACGCTTTCCTCGGCTATCCTCTAGGGGCCGTCGGACTATACGCCCGGCGGCGACCCCGAGCCAGACGGGCGGGGGCGAGTGGTAGCCCGGGAGCCGAGCGAGTCGTAGTGGAATCCCGTGGAGAGCGGGAGCGAGTTGCAGGGACTCGACGGCGATAGCGGGTGAGAGACGCCCCGGATGCAGAGCCGAGAACGCCTAGCCGGACGGGAGCCCCGGATGAGCGGGGACCCGGGGAAGTGGGGCACTCGCGATTCGTCGCGAGAAGCCACCCGCCCGGTACGAGCGCGAGAGGGTTCCTCCAGCGGTGGAGGCGAGCCGGGGACCACCCGAGTCGAGGGGTGCAGGCGAGCCGCAGCCGGGCAGTCCAGAGCGATAGTTCTGGACGAAGAGGGAGTGCATCGAGGCGGCCAGGGCCGGTGCTCGGTGAAGACCAAGGGGAGGGACCGGAGAGCGGGACGAGAAATGCGCCATGGGGATCAGGGGCAAGGCGCGTCCTTAAAGATGCAGGGGCCACCACGAAATGGGACCAGCCCCGGCGGGACGAGAAAACAAACCCAACCGATCGGGCGCATCCACCCGGGAGACCACGAGACGGCACATCCCGCGGAGAGACCCGCGATCCACTAGAGGGGCCACGCCGGGACCGGCGCGCCCCTGGCCCCCGCGCCCGAGTCGCCTACCGTATAAAGACGGCGTGGCGGAGCTATGCTACGAGCCAGGATAGTACCCTGGCGACGGAACGCTCCGAGCGGGCACGGGAGTGCCGAGGCGCGGGAGGAATCACCTCTATATCTCATCCGATGATCTTCATACACCAAGATGCAGGCGATGTCGATGAGGTTGCTCATGTGAGGGGCAGGGCGATGGACTCCGACGGGTCGCGAGGTCTGCAACGCCTCGCCCGAGGATGGCCAGAAGGCCGAAACCCGATATCAGAGGAGGTGAGGATCATGACCAAGAAGAAGTCCGTCGTGGTGGTAGAAGTGGAGGGGAGGCTGACGACGCCGCTCTGCCCCGAGTGCAAAGGGGTGGCCGTCGAGGTCGAGGAGAGCACCCCGGCGCAGGCGAGCATCGTCGTCGAGGCCGACGGAACCTGGACCTACGCCGGTGACTCGCGGATGATCTGGGACGAGCAGCTCCCGGTCCTCGACGGCGGGCGGCTCGCCCTCTGGTGCGCGAACGGACACCGCTGGCTCTCGGCGTCGGAGGTACGGGGATGAAGAAGAGATGGACTGGAAGGACCTCGAAGGGACAGAGAACGAAGAGGCATACGAGGGATGAGATGATCGAGGCCGGGAAGATCCTCGCAGGACTCGCCGACTTAGACTGCGTCTGCCCGGTACACCCACTAAAGCGAGACCTGATCACCGAAGTATCGGAGGGCTGCCCCGGTGGGGACTGCGACGGCTGCCCTACCTGCCTCGCCGGTCGCGCCCGGCGGCTCCTGGGATCAGCGGAGGAGGTGAGGGGATGAGGGCCGTACACTCCGAGGGGAGGTGCGATCACTGCGAGGCGATGATCGAGCACTCCGGGGAGCCGAGGGGTCAGCGGAAGAAGCGACTGGCCCTCGAGCGACAGGTAGATCGGGAGCGGTCGAAGCAGCGGCGGCGGGCGGTGGCGAGGGACGCATACCGGCAGATCGTCCCGTACAGGCCGAAGGACTACTAAGAGAGGGGGTAAGTCATGGAGAAGCGTGTGAGGAAGTTCCTGCGCGGTCTAGTGAACGACGCTAAGAACGCCGAGCACGCCGAGTTGGGCGACCTACTGGAGTGGAGCAGCGCGAACGGGAGACAGCCGCAGAACTTCTCCGAGAGATGTCGCTACTACAAGCGTCGATGAAGAGGCTCGGGAAGTTCTCAGAGAAGTATCCGGAGATCCACAAGGCAGGGGCATCGTAGAGCCCTTCCAGATAGGAGGGAGGTGAAGCGAGCGTGCCGAAGGTGAAGAGCGCGAAGTTCATGGTCGTCAGCCGTGCGGACCTGATCCGCGAGGCTCGGGAGCTGAAGTCCGACCGCGGCGAGAACCCGGAGTACGACCGGGCCCTGGCGGAGCTGATCTACTGGACCTGCAGCGGCTCGGAGGCAGGGGTGGGGATCAGGCAGATGGAGGGGAGCATCGAGGACGTCAAGCGGGAGATCGGTATAGTCACGAAATAACAGTAGGACCAGAGGGGAGGTGAGAGCGATGCCGAAGAAGAACGCAGCCTATCACAGAGAGCTAGACAGGGCCCTGGAGGGTGACGAGGATGCCGCCCTCTCCATCTACGGCGTCCTCAAGAATACCCTGGGGTGGGCGGGTACGCCGTGGACGAAGGGGGACGTAGAGGGTATCTTGCAGAGCGCACTCGACGACGCAGACGCGAATCTCACCGAGGAGGAGTGGAGCGCGATTCAGGCAGACTGGTCGTGGCGGCAGGGCCTCGACGACGCAACGGAAGCCGGGTGGGACCTGATCCGAGAGGCTGTCGATGAGCTTCCACGAGTCCACGTCCATCTAACCAAGACCTAGCTGTAAGTAGAGAGGAGGGGGAGGTGAGATCGATGGAGACGAAGCCCTGGAGCATGATATGGACCTCGCTCGACCCCGGGACGAAGATCATGAAGACGGTGATGGTCGTCCAGTCCGGGCGGGACGCGCGGGTCAAGCGGAGCCACGCGAACGGGCGGGAGGCGATCAGGAGGGCTGTCGCGCGGACGACCGGGACGCCCCGGCGCTCCTGGCGGAGCCTCTTCGGGAAGTAGCGCTGGAGTCTGTAGGAGTAGCGGGAGTTCACCATCAACCAACCCATGGGAGGAGCACGATCATGAAGAACGTCCAGGTAGCGGTCAAGGGCAGCATCCTCACGCTCACGGTAGACATGAGCAAGACGTTCGGGCCGTCCGCGTCCGGGAAGACCACGATCATCTCGAGCACGGAGGGGAACCAGAAGCTGGCGACGATAGGGGGGAAGGACGTGACGGTCGGGCTCAACGTCTACACGAAGTAGCGGGGAGGAGCGTGAGATGAGGAATGGGATGGAGGCGAGGCGGGACAGGCGGTGGGGTAGGACTGA
>Ga0209751_10001552_pt1 | contig 23493 bp, 19 predicted proteins | sample RifCSP13_1_FD_184019 | JGI IMG/M metagenome (GOLD analysis project Ga0209751, IMG submission 184019) | Soil microbial communities from Rifle, Colorado - Rifle CSP2_sed 13_1 (SPAdes) (version 2) | ecosystem: Environmental > Terrestrial > Deep subsurface > Rock core/Sediment | place: Rifle...
TCAGAGGCGGCACTCAACTTTGGGGTATCTTTCCCCAGTATCATTTGAGCTGGAATCTATGGTAGCCTAACCTAACTGAGTGTCCTAAAATTCGGGGGAAGTCCAATACTATCAAGTTGTCTTATATTCAAATGCTCATTAAAGGACAAGTTATGGAGAAATGGAACAAAAACATTTTCTGGATAATGCAAAAATTTGTTTATGACAATATGGTTAATCGATTTCGTTTGACGGGCTTGGATTACAATGCAAATCATAGAACACAATATCATATTTATGATTTAGCCAGAAATAGTGCAGTTTATAACCTTGAAGTAGTCGACAAAAAATCAACAACCATTTCAAACTTGTTAAGAGCATTTACCCACCAACCGACACCGAGCATTGACAAATTTGTTGAAGTTTTAGAAAGTAAAATAAAACTGAGATTGGGGCTAATAATAGAATAAAAAAACAGCACAGCTTATAACATCGGGTCGTTATAGGCATTAGAAGACACGCGGAGTTTATCCTAATATTTAATTATGAAAATTAAAAAACTCGAAGTCCATGGTTTTAAATCATTTGTAGACAAGAGCGTCCTTGTGTTTCCAAAGGGTGTTACTGGTATTGTTGGGCCAAATGGCTGCGGAAAGAGTAATATCGTTGACGCCATAAGGTGGGTGCTTGGGGAGCAGAATGCAAGGCATCTGCGCGGAAAACTTATGGAGGATATTATATTCAATGGCAGTGAATCAAGAAAGCCCATTGGGATGTCAGAGGTGGTGCTGACGCTTTCCAATGAAGAGGGGATTGCACCGGCAGCGTATGTGAATTTTACCGAGATAGAAATAGCAAGAAGGCTCTATCGTTCAGGTGAGAGCGAATATTATATAAACAAGGTGCAGTGCAGGCTCAAGGACATTGTTGACCTTTTTACCGATACAGGCATTGGCACACGGGCATACTCAATCATTGAGCAGGGTCAGGTCGGCTGGCTTGTGAATGCAAAGCCAGAGGACAGACGTGCGCTCTTTGAAGAGGCTGCCGGCATAAATAAATACAAGCATCGCAAGGATGCAGCCTTAAGAAGGCTTGATGCGACCAAGCAGAACCTCACGAGGGTGAGCGACATTATAAACGAAGTGAAAAGGCAGATGAACTCCCTGAACCGTCAGGCAAAGAAGGCTGAAAAGTATAAGGTTATGCGAGAAGAATTAAAAGGGTTTGAGTTGTTCTTGTCATCTGAAGAGCATAAGACATTGAAACAAAAGCGAACTGAGTCAGAAAAAAGATTAGAGATGCTTAAAGAAAGAGATATAGAACTTTCTACTGCTGTGTCGCAAAAGCAAAGCAATCTTGAAGATGTGAGGGCGAGATATATAAAGGAAGAATCTGCTTTGAAAGACATCAGGCAGAAGGCATTTGAGATAGACAGCAATATCAAGGACAAAGAGAAAGAGCTTCAGGCCTCAGAGATGCGCGCGGCAGAGCTTAAACGGAACGAGGAGAGGCTTGTAAGAGAAATAGATGGGATGAATGCTCAGCAAAATAACTTAAGGCAGGAGATTGAAGGGCTTAATAAACTTTTAGATGAGATGCGTATTGCGGTTGAGGGCGAAGAGTCAAGGCTTTTGAATGAGGAAGATAGCCTAAGGGGTATTGCAAATATCCTTGCTCAAAAGGACGAAAGCCTTAAGCAAAAGAAAGAAGGGTTTATAAACCTTGTCAACAGAACAGCTCATATAAAAAATAATATCGCCGCATGCTTAAGGGATGAAGAAGGACTCTCGCTAAAATTAGGCAAATCTTTAAGAGAGAAAGAGGAATTGGAACAAGCAACTGCAAATTATGAATTACGAATTACGAATTATAAATCCAGAAAAAGTGAAATAGAAAATAACAAGCAGAACATAGAAAAAACTCAGGAGTTGACTGCTGAACAGCTTAAGGCATTGGAAGAAAGCCTTATACAAAAAGATAATGAGTTGAGCAGGTTAAAGGAAGAGCTGACCCATATATCTTCCAGGCTTCATACGCTCAAGGAATTGGAAAAGAATTTTGAGGGCTTTCATGACGGCGTAAGGGCTATCATGCTTAATAAGAAAGAACATGAGTCAGAATACAAACTTATTCACGGTCTTGTAGCAGATGTTCTTGAGACATCGGCTCAATATGAGAAGGCAGTGGAGGCTGTTCTGGGCGAGAGGCTCCAGTATGTAATAGTAGAGAGTCATAATGAAGGGGTGGAGGCTGTTGACTATTTAAGAACACAGGCCAAAGGAAGAGGAAGCTTTGTGCCGCTCAAAGAGGTGAGGATGAAGGAACACGGAGGGGAATCAAGTCCGTATCCGAATGCGCAGAAACTTATCAGCCAGGTCAAGATAAAGGATGGTTATTATCCAATTGCACAGTATCTCTTGGGAGATGTCTTTGTGGTGAATAATTTGAATGACGCGGTTAATCTATGGAAGTCAAACGGCATAGATAAGACGTTTGTTACACCCGAAGGGGAGGTGATTGACCCGCAAGGTGTTATAACAGGCGGTTATTCAAATGGAAAAGATGCAGGCATACTCCAGAAGAGAAGGGAGATAAAAGACCTTTCCCTTGCTGTTTCTGATTTGGAAAAAAAGATTGCAGAGATAGAAAACGAAGCAAAAAGATTAAAATATGAGGCAGAGGCAAGCCAGAGAAGCATAGAGGGATTGAAAAAAGACAGCCACTCAAAAGAGATAGAGCTTGTGAATATTGAGGCAGAATTAAAAAGAGAAGAGGCAGAGATGCGCCGCTTAAAACAACGGCTGGAAGTTCTTGCAGCGGAATTAAGCGATGCTGCAAAAGAGCAAGAGGCAATTGCAATAAAGAAAACTCAGCTTCTCAAAGACAGGGAGACAGGCGAAGCAGAACTCAAGGAAATAGAAACTACCATACAGACAATCACGGATGAGGTTTCAAACCTATACAAAAAAAAGGATGAGCTTTCCGGGTTTGTTACCGATATAAAGGTTAAGCTTGCCTCTTCAAAGCAGAGGCTTGAGAATATCGAAGGTCAGATTGAGGATAAAAAGACTTCTCTATCAGATATAGAGAGCAGGATAAGGGAGAAACAGGCTGAGGTAGAAAATGGGGAGAGCGAAGCAGCAGGGCATGAGATTAAGGCAGCAAGGATGAAGGCAGAATTAGAAGATGCCTTAAAGACAATGGATCATATCCGCAGAGATGAAATCAGGCAGGAGGAGTTTCTGAATCAAATTACAACAGAGGCGAATCAATATGAAGAGGCATTAAATGAGATTAAAAAAGATACTGCCCAGCTTCAGGAAGATGTAAACTCAGTAAATCTTAATTTAAGGGAAATGGAATTAAACCTCACCCATCTTTTTGAGAAAATGACTGAGCGGTATGGCGTTGCAATTGACAGCTATGTTCCATCTGAAGATATGAAGGCTGTTGAAAGAGAGGCAATGACAGTTAGGATGAATGAGCTTAAGACGCAGATAGCAGACCTTGGCGAGGTTAGCCTCGGCGCAATAGAAGAATATAAAGAGCTTGAGACAAGGCATCAGTTTCTCATGGATCAGCAGGCAGACCTCAACAATTCTGTAGATAGTCTGCATAAGGTAATAAATCGGATAAACCGAACAACAAGACAACGTTTCAGAGAGACATTTGATGCAATCAACCTGAAATTTCAAGAAGTCTTCCCAAAATTTTTCCGGGGAGGAAAGGCAGAGCTGAGGCTTGTTGATGAAGGTGATTTGCTTGAATCAGGTATTGAGATTGTGGCTCAGCCGCCCGGCAAGAGGCTGCAGAACATAAGCCTGCTTTCGGGCGGAGAAAAGGCGCTTACTGCCACATCTCTGATATTCTCAATATTTTTAATCAAACCAAGCCCGTTCTGTCTCTTGGATGAGGTAGATGCGCCCCTGGATGATGCCAATATAGACAGGTTTAACGGCTTTTTGAAGGAGATGGCCAAGAAATCCCAGTTTATACTCATAACCCACAACAAAGGCACTATGGAGATAGCAGATACTCTGTTTGGCGTTACCATGGAAGAGGCAGGGGTATCTAAGATTGTGTCAGTGCAATTGAATTAGAAAAACAGTTGCAAGATGCAGGCCGCAAGCTGCAAGTAAAAAGCTGAAAAGCGCCTCTTACAACTGTCATCTATGAGTGACCTACTAATTTTTCTTGCCGGCATTACTGTTTAAACCCCAGGTTCATTGAAAACCTGAGGACACTCCTTACAGTCGTATGCCATTGCAATTCCTTTTTCCCCAAAAATCAAAGCCTATTTTTGGTTTTAAATTTTTCTTGACAAATATTTAAAGCAAGACTATAGTTTATGCCAAGTGGTATAAAGTGGTATAAAGTGGTATAAGTGTCTGTATCGTGGTATAAAATGGCAGTGCTAAAGAAAGGGGCCAACCTGTGTTCAGAGGCAGATTTGAACATACCATTGATCTAAAGGGAAGAATTAGTATCCCCTCTAAATTTAGGGATATTCTCCTGGATAAGTATGATGAAAGGCTTATCATTACCAACAACTATGACGGATGTCTTGTGGCGTATCCTTTTAAGGAATGGCAGATAGTGGAAGAAAAGGCGAGTAAATTACCAACACTTAAAAAAGAGGCAGCAGATTTTTTAAGGTTCTTTATCTCTGGCGCAACAGAGTGCCCCATAGACAAGCTCGGAAGGATTCTTGTGCCGTCTGTGTTGAGAGAACATGCAAAGTTAGAAAAGGATATTGTTCTTGTCGGAACTCTTAAGCAGGTTGAAATTTGGGCAAAAACAAGATGGGAGTTAATAATAGCAAGGGCCCAAAAGAATGTTGATGATGCCAGAGAAGTTCTTGCAGGGCTGGGGCTTTAAGAAGAGTCAAAGAGTCAGAGAATCATAGAGTCAAAGTTTTTGCTCTGGCACTTTGATACTTTGACACTATGACACTTTCTAATGCTTTCAAACATATCCCTGTTATGCCCAGGGAAGTAGTAGAGCTTCTTAACTGCAGAGCAGAGGGGATATACATAGATGGAACCCTTGGCGGCGGCGGGCATACCGGCTTGATATTGGACGCCAGCGCTCCTACAGGTAAGCCCCCGAATGAAGCTATCGGGGGCAAAGTTATAGGGATGGATTGGGACGAAGATGCAATTCTGGCGGTAAAACAAAGGCTCAAGGATTATTCCGGGCGATTGACTTTAGTCAGAGAAAATTTTGCCAATATAAAAAAAGTAATGGAAGATTTAAACATAAAAAAGGTTGACGGGATTTTATTAGACCTCGGGGTGTCTTCTTATCATCTGGAGAAACCAGAGAGGGGCTTCAGCTTTAGGTTTGACGCTCCATTGGATATGAGGATGGATAGAAGGCAGAAAAAAACTGCATACGCTGTTGTAAATAAATCTTCTTGTGAACAACTGGAAGATATATTGTGGAAGTATGGAGAGGAAAGGTGGGCGAGGAGGATTGCAAAGACCATTGTTGAAAAGAGGCGGCATGGGCCCATATCCACCACAAAAGAATTTTCCAGCCTCGTATCTTCCGCCATACCAAAGAAGTTTCATCCAAGAGACATCCATCCTGCTACCAGAACCTTTCAGGCAATAAGGATTGCTGTGAATGATGAGCTTGATAATTTAAAGAAATCTATTGATGATGGTGTAGACCTTCTTGTTCACGGAGGAAGGATGGTAATTATATCCTTTCATTCCCTTGAGGACAGGGTTGTGAAGGAATCGTTTAGGAATATGGAAAAAGGTTGTATCTGTCCGTACGATTTTCCAAAATGTGTTTGCGGTAAAAAGCCGAAACTTAAAATTATAACGAAAAGGCCTCTTGTTCCATCAGAGGAAGAGGTTTCAAGAAACCCAAGGGCAAGGAGCGCCAAACTCAGGGCAGCTGAAAGGTTGTGATGTCATATATTGCTGCAAAAAGGATAATTTCTGCGAAGACATTATCGCAGCAGAGGATTAGGCAAAGAAATACTGCTAAGGAGTCGGGTTTTCTGTTCTCGGCCATTAAGGTAATCATAGTCGTATTATTAGTTACGCTTTTTTATCTCTGGAGCAGGCTTGAGGTGGTAAGCCTTGGCTATGAAATAGCAGATGCAACGAAAGAAAGGGCTGAGCTTGTATCTGATAATCAAAGGTTTAAACTTGAAATTCTAACATTAAAGTCCCCTAAAAGGATTGAGGCCATTGCAGGTGGTAAACTGGGCCTTGTTTATCCAAAGAGGGAACAGATAATAATGATAAAATGAGAGAGCCTATTTCTTGGTTAAGATTTCGGATTATTTTTATTTTACTGAGCTTTATCCTGGTATTTGGGGCAATCTTTGCCAGGGCATTTCAGCTTCAGGTTTTAGAAAGGGATAAGCTTAAAAGCAGAGCGGATAGGGCGCATCTGAAGGCTATAAATACTATCCCGCGGAGAGGCACTATCTATGACAGAGGGATGCACGAGCTTGCAGTCAGCATGGAGGTTGATTCAGTGTATGCACAGCCTGCAAAGATAGATAATATCAAAAAGACAACAAACCTGCTATCTGCCGCCCTTTCTATGGATAGAAGAGAAATAGAGGCCAAATTTTCATCAAAGAAGCCTTTTGTCTGGGTAAAAAGGCAGTTGGATTTTTCAGAGGCTGAGCGGGTTAAGAGGTTGGATATGCCAGGTATAGGTTTTGTTAAAGAAGGGAAGAGATTTTACCCTAACCCTCAAATTGCCAGCCATCTTATAGGCTTTGTTGGCATAGATGCAAAAGGCTTGGAAGGAATTGAGTTGGGTTATGATGAATATATGGCAGGTGCATCAACACGTCTTATAGGAGAAAGGGATGCCCTTGGCAACGAGCTTTTCTTTGTCAGTGAAGACGGAGAAGCATATAAGGGCATGAACTTAGTCCTTACTATTGATAAGACTATTCAGTACATAGCTGAAAAGGAGCTTCTTAAGGCTGTTTCAAACACAAAGGCAAAAGGCGGTGTGGCCATTGTAATGGCTCCGAGGACGGGAGAAATCCTTGCAATAGCCAATGCCCCGCATTTTAATCCTGACGATATTCTTGAGTATAGCAGCCCTGGCATCTGGCGCAATAAGGCAGTTACCGATGCATTTGAGCCAGGTTCAACCTTTAAGGCATTTCTTATTGCTGCTGCCTTTGAAGAGGGTGTGGCTAAACCAAGTGATTTGTTTTTTTGTGAAGAGGGAAGGTTCAATGTGGCAGACAGGACATTTCATGATGTCAAAAAATTTGGATGGCTTACTCTTACACAAATAGTCAAATATTCAAGCAATATCGGCGCTGCAAAGATAGGGGGCAGGCTTGAAAGGGAAAGATTATACAGGTATGTAAAGGACTTTGGTTTTGGCGCCAAGACGGGGATAGGCCTTCCAGGCGAGAATGCCGGCTCTGTTCCCCGATTAAGGGAATGGTCTCGTGTAGCGCTTGGCAATATATCCTTTGGCCAAGGGCTCTCGGTAACAGGGGTGCAGTTGATAACAGCGTTTTCTGCAATTGCCAATAATGGATATCTGATGAAGCCGTATGTAGTAAAAGAGATAGTGAATGAAAAAGGAGATGTGATTGATGAGTACAGACCTTCGGTAGTAAAAAGAGTTATATCAGAAGAGACTGCGAAAAAGGTGACGAATATACTGAAAGAGGTAACAAAGAGTGATGGAACCGGCGCAAAGGCAGCAATAGATGGGTTTGCAGTTGCTGGGAAAACCGGTACTGCTCAAAAACCTGATTTATTGCAAGGAGGCTATACCAGCGATAAATATGTAAGTTCCTTCATAGGTTTTGCTCCTGCTGATAACCCAGAGCTTGTTATACTCATTATAGTTGATGAACCTTCTGGTGAATTTTACGGAGGCGCTATTGCGGCCCCTGTGTTTAAGGATATTGCTGTGCAGAGCCTGGCATATCTTGGGGTATTTCCCAAAGGGTCTGATGAGCAGGCAAAACCTTTATTTGTTAATTTGACAAAAGAGAATTCTCTGGAAGAGATAAGGGAAGATTTATCCAGTATGCCGGACTTTAGCGGCAAGACAGTACGCTATGTTCTTAGATTGGCAAGGGAGGTGCCGCTGGAAATGAAAATTATGGGAAGTGGGAAAGCTGTATATCAGAGGCCGCTGCCCGGAGAGAAGATTACACAGGGGGCCTCGGCTGAGGTGTGGTTTAAATAAAACAGGTTTCAGTTATCGGTTTACAGTTAACAGTAAGAATGAAAAAACTTTCGGAGCTCATAAATGTTCTGCCAAACCAGCGTATTATCGGCAATCCGGATACGTCTGTGCAAGGCATTGCTTATGATTCAAGGCAAGTGGTAAAAAATTTTATTTTTGTTGCCATCAAAGGCCAGCATCTGGATGGCGCACGATTTGTTCCTGATGCTGTAAAAAAAGGGGCATCGGCTGTTCTTGTAGAAGAGGCTGTCTCAACCCATGCAACACAGATTATAGTGCCTGATGTAAGAGAGGCTATGGCAAGATTGTCTGCTGCATTTTATGGAGAGCCTTCCAAGCATATGACTCTCATTGGTGTAACCGGCACAAACGGAAAGACAACGATAACATATCTCGCAGAATCTATATTAAAGAATGCGGGTTTTCACGCTGGTGTCGTTGGCACAGTTAACTACCGATATAAGGGTAAGATATTTGATGCGCCGCATACGACGCCAGAGTCTCCGGATCTGCAAAAAATTTTTAAGGAAATGCTTGACGATGGTGTCACCCATTGTGTAATGGAGGTTTCTTCCCATGCCCTATCGCAGAAACGGGTTGCGGGCTGCAGGTTTGTCGGCGCTGTATTTACAAATCTTACCCGGGACCATCTGGATTATCACAAAACAATGGAAGAATATTTTGAAAGCAAGTCTAGGTTATTCACTGATTTTATAGCCAAAGAAAAGAAAGGTTTTGCAGTAATAAATGTAGATGACCGGTGGGGGGTTAGACTCAAAGACAGGGCGATTCACCGAATCGCCCCTACACTCAAAACTATCGGATATAGCCTGAAACAGGATGCGGAGATTCATCCTGCCAAAGTTTCGTTTTCCGAAAGAGGCATAGAGGCCATGCTCGATACGCCTATCGGTTCTGTAAAGATTTCTTCGCCGCTGCTGGGTGAATATAATCTTCAAAACAGCATGGCAGCGGTTGGCGTCGGCATTGGTTTGGGATTGGATAAGCAGGCCATAGAGCAGGGCATTACCAACCTTAAAAGAGTTCCGGGCAGACTTGAGAGGATTATTTCCGATGACGGTTTTCAGGCAGTTGTTGACTATGCCCATACCGGCGATGCGCTGGAGCGGGTGCTCAACACCTTGAGGCCGCTGACAAAAGGGAGGCTGATTACCGTATTCGGCTGCGGCGGCGACAGGGACAGGGGAAAACGTCCCATCATGGGAGAGATTGCAACAAGGCTGAGCGACTTCACAATAATCACATCGGATAATCCGCGAAGCGAAGAACCTCTGGAGATTATAAAAGAGATTGAGGCAGGGATAGATAAAGGCAGCAGGGACGTTTATACGGTTATGCCTGACAGGCATGAGGCGATCAAGGTTGCGGTAGACATGGCAGCAGGGCGCGACATCATCCTTGTGGCAGGCAAGGGACATGAGGATTATCAGATTGTCGGAGATAAGAAGTTTCATTTTGACGATACGGAAGAGATAAAAAAGGCGATGAAGCAAAATGCTCAAGGTTTAAGGTTCAAGGTGCAAGGGACAAAATGATAAGGCTCACAGTAAAAGATATTGCCAATGCAGTGAATGGCAGTTTAATGTCCGGCAATGAGAATGTCTGGATAAATGGCGTTTCGACCGATTCCAGGACCATCAGGAAGGACGAGCTTTTTTTCGCCTTAAAAGGGCCTAATTTTGACGGGCATCGTTTTATTGAAGATGTGTTGAGCAAAGGGGCGGCAGGAGCGGTGATAAATGCGGAATGCGGAATGCGGAATGCGGAATTTCCGGTAATTCAAGTTGAAGATACGCTTGCAGCGCTGGGTGACCTTGCAAGATACTGGAGAGGATTACATCCTGTGCCGCTCATTGCAGTCAGCGGCAGTTGCGGCAAGACAACAACCAAAGAGATGATAGCTTCGATACTCAATGCTTCACGCACGATTATAAAAACAGAGGGTAATCTGAACAACCTCATAGGCCTTCCCCTTACGCTATTCGGCCTTAATAATATTCATAAAGCGGCAGTGGTAGAACTCGGCATTAGTGAAAAGGGTGAGATGCAAAGACTGGCGAGGATTTGCAAACCGGATGTGTCTGTGCTGACCAATATCGGCGAGACTCATACGTCTACGCTTGGAAGCATAGAAGGCGTGGCATCGGCAAAGGGCGAGCTTTTTCAGGAGATGGACACGAGCGGCACGGCAATTATCAACATGGATGATCCACGGCTTGCAAGCATGGCGGGAAATATCAGGGCAAAAAAGATTACCTTTAGTCTGAAGTCAAAAGCAGATGTGATGTTGAAAGGCGAGGGGCAAGAAATAACCTTTATCGTTATGGGCGAAGAAATTCCGGTAAAGCTGCAATATGCGGGTGCGCATAATCTTTCCAATGCCGCCGCTGCCATTGCAGCTGCGATTCAGCTTGGCGCAACAAAAGAGGAGATTGTAGAGGGACTCTCTTCTGTAAAACCTTTGTGCGGCAGGATGGAGATAATTTCACTGGCAAATGGAATAACAATTATTGATGATACTTATAACGCAAACCCGCTTTCTATGGAGGCATCATTAAAGAGCCTTGCGGCTATGAAGAGGAGAAAGATTGCTGTTCTGGCTGACATGCTGGAGTTGGGGGATATTGCGCAGGCCGCCCATAAAAACATAGGCAGGTTGGCAAAGGAGTTCGGCATAGATTTTCTTTTCGCAACCGGCAATTTCAAAAAAGATGTTGCAAAGGGCGCATTAGACGCAGGCATGCCGGCAGATAAAATATTTGCGGCAGCGGATAAAACCGGCCTTGTTGAAGCCCTTCACAATATTATAAGAGACGGAGACAGCATCCTTGTCAAAGGCTCGCGTGGAATGAAGATGGAGGAGGTAGTAAGAGAATTAGAGTCAGAGAGTCAGAGAGTCAAAGTATCAAAGATTTAAACTGTATGGTTTTATTTTTTACTATGACTCTTTGACTCTCTGATACTCTGACACTTAAAAACTATGTTATACCACTTATTATATCCGCTTTATAAATATCATACGATATTTAATGTATTTCAATACATTACGTTCAGGACTATTTACGCTGTTGTGACGGCCTTGCTTTTAAGCTTTATAATAGGCCCCTATGTTATAAAAAAATTGTCTCTCATGCAGATAGGCCAGGTAGTGCGAAAGGATGGTCCGCCGCAGCATTTGAGTAAAGAAGGTACTCCAACGATGGGAGGCGTACTTATACTGCTGTCTATAATCATACCAACCTTGCTCTGGGCAAATCTGACAAACCCTTATGTCTGGCTGCTGATTGCAGTTACGCTCTGCCTTGGCATGGTAGGTTTTGTAGATGACTATAAAAAAGTGGTTCAGAAAAATTGCAAAGGGCTTTTACCGGGATATAAGTTTTTGTGGCAATTCATAGTTGCTTCCGGTATAGCGCTATTTCTCTATTTCACCGGATTTAATACATCTGTTGCAGTTCCGTTTTTTAAAAATGTAATCATACCGCTCGGATGGTTGTATGTGCCGTTTGCTATCCTTGTGATTGTTGGGGCGTCAAATGCGGTAAACCTTACTGATGGATTGGATGGCCTTGCCGTCGGGCCGATAATCATTGCTGCCGCAACCTATATGCTTTTTACCTATCTCACAGGGAATGTGAAGATAGCGCAATATCTCCAGATTATGTATGTGCCAAAGGCCGCCGAGTTGACCATATTCGCAGGCGCTATGGTTGGGGCGAGCCTCGGCTTTCTCTGGTTCAACAGCTATCCTGCCCAGGTTTTTATGGGGGATGTAGGCTCTCTGTCTCTGGGAGGGGCATTGGGGACATTGGCGATTATTACAAAGCAAGAGATTCTCTTGGTCCTTGTTGGCGGCGTGTTTGTTGTAGAAGCGCTTTCAGTAATATTTCAAGTAGGGTCGTTCAAGCTGAGGGGCAAGAGGATATTCAAGATGGCTCCTCTACATCATCACTTTGAGCTGGACGGATGGGCAGAGCCGAAGATAATCGTGAGGTTCTGGATTATATCTATAATACTTTCACTGATAGCGATCAGCACATTGAAATTGAGATGAAGATGATAGGAACAAAAATCAAGGGTCAAGGGTCAAAGATAGATTTAAAAGGCAAGAACATCCTTGTCGTTGGTCTTGCCAAGACAGGGATTTCAGTTGCCAAGTTTTTAAATGAACTGGGCGCTGTTGTAACAGCTACGGATATTCTGCCTGAGTCTAAAGTTAAGGGCATTGGTGAATTGCGCAATATCGGCGTAAAGGCGGAGACCGGCAAGCACAGTCTTAAATATTTCTTAGATGCAGAGCTTATTGTCCTTAGTCCAGGCGTTCCGCCTGATATAGCGCAGCTTCAAGAGGCGATGGGAAAAGGCGTAGAGATTATAAGCGAGATAGAGCTGGCGTTTAATTTTATAGAAGAGCCTATCATAGCAGTGGCAGGCACAAATGGTAAGACAACCGCCACAACCCTTCTTGGAAAGGTTTTTGAAGATGCGGGCAAGAAAGTGTTTGTTGGCGGCAACATAGGGCTTCCCTTGATTGAATATGTTATTTCAGGCAAGAAGGCTGACTATCTTGTTGTTGAGGTCAGTAGTTTTCAGCTTGAAGGCATCAGGCGGTTTAAACCCTATATTGCAATTCTCTTAAATATTACAGAAGACCATCTGGACAGGTATACAAGTTTTGATGAATATGCTGCTGCAAAGTTCAGGCTCTTTGAAAATATGGGTAAGGGGGATTGTGCTGTTCTCAATATCGATGACCCAACTATTAAATCCCAAACCCCAAACCTCAAAGCTCAAATCTGCGTAGTGCCGTTCAGCAGCAGCAAAGTTTTGAAGCAAGGGATTTATTATCAAAATGGCAAGATTATTTATTCTGTTGAAGGGGAAGAAGCATTATACCCAACAGAGAATTTTAAGCTAAAAGGGACACACAATATAGAAAACATAATGGCTGTCGTTGCTGCTGCAAGAGGCTGCGGGATTCCTCAAGATAGGATATTAAAAACGTTAAACGGGTTTAAAGGGCTTCCCCACAGGATGGAGCTGATAAAAGAATTAAAAGACGTTGCTTATTATAATGATTCCAAAGGCACAAATATCGGCGCACTTCAGAAATCTCTTGAAGGGCTTAATTCGCCTGTAATCCTTATTGCCGGCGGTAAAGACAAGGGGGGCGATTACAGGGTTTTGAATAGCTTGATAAAAGAGAAGGTAAAGCTCTTGATACTCTTAGGCGAGGCAAAAGATAAAATAAAAGAGACGTTCGAAGGCTTGACAGCGATTACCATGGTTAAGTCATTAAAAGATGCAGTTGATTTGGCCCATAATGAGGCAATCGCAGGAGATGTAGTGCTGCTATCCCCTGCCTGTTCCAGTTTTGATATGTTCAAGGATTATAAGGAAAGGGGAGATTTGTTCAGAGAATTTGTGAATGCATTATGACTAAGACCAGAGATATCAATGCAACCTTGATACTTGCTTCAATGGCCCTTGTCGCAATGGGACTGGTTATGGTTTACTCGACCAGCTATGTAGTGGCAATGAAAAGGTATGGCAATGAATATTTCTTTGTAAAAAAGCACCTTGTATTTATTACCTTTGGGTTTCTGCTTTTTTTTATAGCTGCCAAGGTGGATTATCATCTTTATCAAAAATTGACATACCCGTTACTTTTTACAAGTTTTATTTTGCTCGTGATACTTGCATTTATTCCTGCAGCAGGCGGCGCCGTTGGAGGTGCAAGGAGATGGATAAGGGTCGGCCCTCTTAGCTTTCAGCCTTCTGAACCTGCCAAGCTTGCTGTGATAGTCTATCTGTCATATTACCTATCGGCAAAGAAGGATAAGATAAAAACCTTTTCCAAGGGGTTTTTGCCGCCGCTCATCATGAGCGGGTTTTTAATATTATTGATATTAAAAGAGCCTGATTTTGGAACAGCAATATCATTAGGCGCTATTACCATTGCCATGATGTTTATTGCAGGGGTGAGAGTGAGGCATATTTTTTCACTCATCATTATGGCGGCGCCGTTTATCTATCTCATGGTTGCAAAGGTTGACTATAGAATGAAACGTGTGCTCACCTTCTTAGACCCATGGAAGGATTCAGGAGGCGCAGGGTTTCAACTTGTTCAGTCTATGCTTGCCTTTGGTGCCGGAGGCATGTGGGGCGTTGGTCTTGGCGAGGGCAAACAGAAGCTTTTTTATCTGCCAGAGGCCCATACTGATTTTATCCTTTCTGTAGTAGGCGAAGAACTTGGCCTTATAGGCGTTTCTGCGCTCATTGTGCTGTATCTGCTCATTCTTATCTGCGGGGTAAGGGTTGCTTTAATGGCCGGAGACCTCTTTGGCAAATATCTGGCTATGGGGATTACACTGCTTATTGTCCTTCAGGCAGCAGTGAATATGGCTGTTGTCATGGCCCTTTTGCCTACAAAAGGGCTTACCCTTCCTTTTATAAGCTATGGAGGGACATCTCTTGTGGTGAATATGACAGGTATTGGGATACTTTTAAATATATGGAGGAAGAATCGTGATACGTGACCGTGAGCCGTGGCCGTGAGAGCAAAAAAACCAGAAATGGTTTTCACGGTCACGGGCAACGGTCACGGGTAACGGTAGTATGAGAATTGTATTAACAGGCGGAGGTACAGGCGGACATTTGTTTCCAGCCCTGGCATTGGCAGAGGAATTTAAAGCGAGAGATAAAGATTGTGAGATTTTATTTATAGGCAGCACCGCGGGTATAGAAACAAGGATTGTTCCCCGATACGGTTATCGTTTAGAACTTTTGGATATAGAAGGATTTAAGGGCAGGGCATGGCTGGATAAGGCATTAGCAGGGGTCAGGGCAGGAAAGGCTATAGTGTCTGCGATGAAGATGTTGAAATCGTTCAAGCCAGATGGTGTTATAGGAACAGGAGGTTACTCATCAGGCCCTGTGGTTTTGGCAGCACGGTTTCTCAAGATAAAGACAGCTATTCTTGAGCAAAATACAATACCAGGATTGACCAACAGGATATTGGGAAGATTCGTTAATATAATTTTTATAGCATTTGAGGAAAGCAAGAGATATTTGCCGGCCGGGAGGGTTATCATGACAGGGAATCCAGTGAGGAAGGAACTGTTGAAGACAGGAGACATCCGCCTCAGGCGGAGTCAGGAGTCGAGAGTCAGGGAAAAAAATGAAAGATTTACCATTCTGGTCTTCGGCGGCAGTCAGGGTGCAAAGGCAATCAATACAGCCTTTTTAGACGCGCTGGAATATCTTACTGATATAAGGAATTTTATAAGGATTATACATCAAACAGGAGATGCGGATTATGCGATGATAAAAGAGGCCTATGAGAGAAAGGGCATAAGAGCAGATGTCTTCAGCTTTATAGATGACATGGCCTCTGTATACGCTTTAGCAGACATTATAATATGCAGGGCAGGGGCTACCTCCATTGCAGAGGTTTCAGCCCTTGGGCTTGCGTCTATACTCATACCATATCCATTTGCAGCAAATAATCATCAGGAGATCAATGCCAGATGTTTGGCAGACAAAGGCGCTGCTGTTATGCTGAAGCAGGAAGATATTGTAGGCGATGTCTTGGCGTCCCTTATAAAGAGATTTTATACAAACCCGGATGAATTGGAAGAAATAAAGAAGAAGGCTTTAGCCTTTGGCAGGCCAAATGCAACACAAGAAATAACAAACAGTTTTTGTCAGTTTATTGCAAGGGCAAGAAGGCGGGTTGATACCGTTGCCACTGCATAGACAAAACAAAGTTGAGGTTAAGGCATGTACAAGGGCCGTATAAAACATATTCATTTTATAGGCATAGGCGGCAGCGGTATGAGCGGCATTGCAGAGGTGCTTTTTAATCTGGGCTATAAGGTTACCGGTTCTGATGTCAAGGCATCGGATACTACCGGAAGATTAGAGAGGCTTGGGATTACCATATTTATAAGCCACAAACCTGAGAATATAAACGGCTCGGATGTGGTTGTATATTCATCGGCTGTAAAAAAAGACAACCCGGAAGTTGTATTCGCCAAAGAAAAACTTATACCAGTTATACCGCGGGCAGAGATGCTCGCAGAGTTGATGAGGATGAAGTACGGGATAGCAATAGCAGGCACCCATGGGAAGACTACAACTACATCCATGATTGCTACCATACTTGGGGCTCAGGGCATGGATCCAACAGTTGTCATAGGCGGCAAGCTCAACAGCATTGGAAGCAATGCCAGGTTGGGAAAAGGAGAATTTCTTGTGGCAGAGGCAGATGAGAGCGACGGCAGTTTTTTAAAGCTCTCTCCAACAATTGCGGTAGTTACCAATATTGATAGAGAGCATATGGACCATTATAAGGATATGGATGAGGTGAAGGCTACCTATCTTACCTTTATCAATAAGATTCCGTTTTACGGCTGCGCAATCCTTTGTTTAGATCATCCTAATATACAGGGGCTTATCCCAAGAATTACCAGAAGGCACATAACCTACGGCCTGACTGCTCAGGCAGATTTTAGCGCAAGGGATATAGAAACAACAGAGATGAAGACATCCTTTGATGTATGGCGCAGGGGTAACAGCATGGGCAGGGTTATGGTAAATGTCCCCGGAGAGCATAATGTTTATAATGCCTTAGCTGCCATAGCAGTGGCAATGGAATTGGATATTGGATTTGAACAGGCAAAGGATTCAATAGCAAACTTTAGCGGTGTGGAGAGGAGATTTCATATAAAAGGGGTGGCTAATGGCATTACCATCGTTGACGACTATGGCCATCACCCTGTTGAGATAAAGGCCACACTCAAGGCTGCTAAGGATGGGTGGAAGCAGAGGGTGGTGGCTGTTTTTCAGCCCCATCGCTATTCAAGGACGCAGGACCTCTTCCAGGAGTTTCTGTCTGCATTTAATGATGCCGATATGCTGGTGCTTACCGACATATATGCCGCAGGTGAAGAAAAGATACCCGGAATTTCTTCAGAGATACTTTATAACAGCATAAAGACCTATGGCCATAGAGATGTAGTTTATATACCGGATAAAAAAGATATACCCGATTATTTAAATAAGATTGCAAAACCCGGCGATATGGTCATAACACTTGGGGCAGGCGATATATGGCAGGTAGGTGAAGAGATAATACAAAAGATGAGCGGCAAAACTCGGAGAACAGCAGCAGGGGTGGGAATATGATGCAAGCTCAAATCTCTTTTCCAAATCTTTCGTTTCCTGATTTCAAAGGCCGCATCCTCTTTGATGTCCCGATGAAGGACTACATATCTATCAAAATAGGCGGCCCTGCTGATGTCATGGTATTCCCAAAAGATGCAGATGACCTTATAGCAATACTAAAATTTGCATCAAATAAAGGTTTTCCGGTCTTTGTCATGGGCAGTGGGACGAATCTATTGGTCAGGGACAACGGCATAAGGGGTATTGTTATAAATCTCTCTGACGATTTTCATGAGATCGTGTGGACAGGAGACGACAAAGTAACAGCCGGCGCAGGGGTAAGGCTTATGGAGCTTGCCAATCTTTGCAGAGATAAGGGGCTTTCTGGGCTTGAGTTTGCAGTTGGCATACCAGGCGCGATAGGCGGCTCTGTTTTTATGAATGCCGGCGCTTACGGCGGTGAGATGAAGGATGTAGTAGAAAAAATAGAGGCTGTAGACATTAAAGGGCAAACGCATACCTTTGACAAAGCCTCTTTGAAGTTTTCTTACAGGAAGTGCGAGTTGCCGGCAGATATGATTATTACAAAGGCATATCTCAGACTCCAGAAAGGCAGCCCCGATGAAATAAAGAAAAGAATGAAAGAATGTAAAGATAAGAGAAAGGCCACGCGGGCAATAAATCTGTCCAATGCAGGCTCTATATTTAAAAATCCGCAAGGCTCTTCTGCCGGAATGCTTATAGAGGAATCAGGCCTAAAAGGCGTGAAAATCGGAGGGGCGCAGATTTCAGAGGCGCATGGAAACTACATAGTTAATCTCGGCAATGCAAGCGCAAGGGATGTATTGGCGCTTATTGCAATAGCACGAGACAAGATATTTAAAATAAAAGGCATACTGTTGGAAACAGAAATTAAGGTAATCGGTGAGGACTGATAAAATTTCAAAATTAAAGAAGATGAGAATAGGAGTGCTTATGGGCGGCATGTCAACAGAGAGGGATATATCGTTCAAGAGCGGCAATGCGGTTTATAATGCACTCATGGAAGAGGGATACAATGCTGTCAGCATAGATGTAGGAAGAGATGTTTACAATAAAATTATCAAGGAGAAGGTGGATATAGCATTTATAGCCCTTCATGGCAAATATGGCGAAGACGGGGCAATTCAAGGGTTGTTAGAGATAATGGGAATTCCCTATACCGGCTCAGGCATACTGGCAAGCGCTGTAAGCATAGATAAAGTTTTGACCAAGAGGCTTTTCATGCTCAACAAAATTCCGACCCCTTCATTTCGTGTTATGAAAAAGGGAGAGGCAATAAAAAGTGCAAATGCGCTGCTTGAAGGCCTTAGAGCGTCGTTTGTTGTGAAACCGAATTCGCAAGGCTCTACCATTGGCGTGAGTATAATAGATAATAAAAGACAGATAAAAAAGGCGGTAACAAAGGCGCTCAAATATGACGATACTATCTTGATAGAAGAATTCATTAAGGGGAGAGAGGTTACTGTAGGCATATTAAACGGGAAAGCCCTTCCAGTCATAGAGGTAATGCCGAAGGGCGGGATATATGATTTTAAGGCAAAGTATACAAAAGGCATGACAGAGTATGTTGTCCCTGCCAGGCTTTCAGACAGATTAAACAAACAATTGGCTGATAACGCCTTAAAGGCATTTACTGTGCTTGGGTGCAGCGGCGCTGCAAGGGTGGATATTATGCTTGACAGCAAAAACAGGCCGTATGTGCTGGAGGTGAATACCGTCCCTGGCATGACAGGGCTGAGTTTACTGCCAAAGGCGGCTGCAGCAGCAGGCATAGGATTTTCAGCAATGGTGGAAGAGATTCTCCTCAGCGCAATTGACAGGGTTAAGGTTTGGGGGACAGCATGATGGTCTTCAAAAGAAAAGCAAAAAATATCCGAAAAAGAGAGCCGGTGGTAAACAGGGTAGGGAGGGCAGTGAAGTCAAGCGTTGTTGTAAAAACTCTGAAGGCCGGCATAGGCCTCATCTCTCTCCTGATTATTCTATGGGGCGCATGGCATATATATAATAGCCTTTTAACAACATCGTATCTGGCAATTAAAGAGATAAAGGTTATTGGCAATGGAAAATTGTCAAGGACAGATGTCTTAGAGCTGAGCAGCATTAATGTTGGCGATAATCTTCTTGCCATAAGTACGGCGGAGGTTAAAAACAACATAAAGGTTAATCCGTGGGTAGCAGAAGTCCATGTTGCGCGGCATTTTCCGGATACATTGAGTATTGAGATAAGGGAAAGGAAGCCTGTTGCATTTGTCAATCTTGACAGCCTTTATTTTGTTGATGAGGCCGGGGTTATATTTAAAAAGGCGTCCATGGGAGATGATGTTGATCTTCCGGTAATAACAGGCCTGACAAAAGAAGATATTGAGGAGCAAGGTTCATCATCTGAATTCGCTGTCAAGGCTGTAAGCATTTTACATCTTTTGGCAAAAAAGAGGGCATTTGAGCTTGAAGACCTTTCTGAGATAAATGTTGATAGGGTATATGGGCTGACGCTTTATACCATGAGGGAAGGAACAAAGATTGAGTTTGGGAGCGATGGTTTTGAAGAAAAGGTTGACCGCCTTGAAAAGGTAATACAATCAAGAAATGGGCTTGGAGGTTTGGAATTTATCGGTTTGAACTATGGCAGGGGCGTAGTGGTAAAGCCTGGTTCCCATAAGGCCCTTGCAACAAATAAGGTTGAGGTGAAGGTTACAACCAGAAAGGCACAGCCCCTAACCTCAATTTAACTGAATAAACGGCCATAAAACATGGTCTCCGTAAAATAGCGATTAAAAACCTCGCTATTTTACAAACCTGCGTCCGCCTTAAGCGGATGCCTGCCATACTTCGTTATCGGCGCATTTTTGCTCCTCACCGTATTGGTGATATACGGCTCGTCGCAAAATGGCCTCTGCCTCGTCTGGCAGGCAACTTGCAGGTTTCCCCAAAAACCAAAGTCTATTTTTGGGGGTGTAATTTTTGGGAAGGGGGAAGAATATGGCAAAAAAAGACAATATTGTTGTTGGCCTTGATATAGGCACCACAAAGATATGCGCCATTGTGGGAGAGATAAAGCCGGAGGGGTTGGAGATTATAGGCATAGGAACGCACCCTTCAAAAGGTTTGAGAAAGGGTGTTGTTGTAAACATAGACTCCACAGTCCAATCCATAAGAAAGGCTATAGAAGAGGCTGAACTTATGGCAGGCTGCGAGATAAATATGGTTTATGTTGGGATCGCAGGCGGTCATATAAAGGGATTTAACAGCCACGGCGTGATAGCTGTGAAGGATAAGGAGATAACAAAGGCTGATATAGCAAGGGTGATAGAGGCGGCCCAGGCCATAACTATTCCGACAGACAGAGAGGTTATCCATGTTATACCGCAGGAATATATTTTAGACCAGCAGGACGGCATTCAGGAACCAATGGGAATGACCGGGGTTAGGCTGGAGGCAAAGGTGCACATCGTTACTGCGGCCGTTACATCAGCGCAGAATATCGTTAAAAGCGTAAACAAGGCAGGCCTTGCTGTGGCAGATGTCGTACTTCAGCAGATAGCCAGCAGTGAGGCTGTGCTGGGTCAGGATGAAAAGGACATCGGCGTTGCGTTAGTTGATATCGGCGGCGGGACCACGGATATAGCGGTGTATCATGGCGGAACCATAAAGCATACAGCAGTTATCTCGCTGGGCGGGAATCAGATTACCGGAGACATCTCTGTAGGCATCAGGACACCGTCTGAAGAGGCAGAAAAGATAAAAAAGAAATTCGGCTGCTGCATGACATCTATGGTAGGCAAGGATGAGACTATAGAAGTAGCCGGTGTCGGAGGGAGAAAGCCGAGGGTTATTTCAAGACAGATTCTGGGAGAGATTATTGAGCCGAGGGTAGAGGAACTTCTCCAATTGGTAAATCAAGAGATAGCAAAGGCAGGCTGCGACAATATGATAGCATCCGGCATAGTGCTTACCGGCGGCACAGCCAGCATGGAAGGCATGGTTGAATTGGGAGAACAGGTCTTTAATCTCCCTGTGAGAAAGGGCCTGCCAACCGGCATAGGCGGACTTGTTGATGTTGTAAAGAGCCCGATGTATTCTACCGGAGTGGGGCTTGTTCTCTATGCAAAGAAACACGCAACAACAGCAATGTTTGAAAGGGGGGATAGGCAGACATTCAACAAGCTGTTTGACAGGATGAAGGGGTGGATAAAAGAATTTTTTTAAAAATAGGCGAGAGGCAATAGGCGATAGGCTATAGGATTTGTTACCCATAGCCTCTTGCCCATAGCCCATAGCCTCTAATGAAAAGGAGGTATATATGGCGATTGAATTAGCCAATAGTTTCAATAATGCGGCAAAGATTAAAGTTATAGGCGTTGGCGGGTGCGGCGGTAACGCTATCAACACCATGATAGAATCTCAGCTGGAGGGAGTGGAGTTTATAGCTGCCAATACAGATGGCCAGGCGCTCAATGCATCAAAGGCGTCTGTCAAGATTCAACTTGGCGAAAACCTCACCAAAGGCCTTGGCGCAGGCGCAAATCCTGAGATAGGCAGAAATGCAGCAATGGAAAGCAGAGACAGACTTAGGGCTGCCATGGAAGGGGCTGATATGGTTTTTATTACAGCAGGCATGGGCGGAGGCACAGGCACAGGCGGCGCGCCTGTTGTAGCAGAGATTGCGAAAGAGCTTGGCGCATTAACCGTTGGGGTGGTGACAAAACCATTTACCTTTGAGGCAAAGAAAAAGATGAAGCAAGCAGACGAAGGGCTTAAGGCGCTTAAGGGTGTAGTGGATACTGTCATAACAATTCCAAACCAGAGGCTCTTATCCATTGCAAGCAAGAACACCTCGCTTTCGGATGCATTCAAGAAGGCGGATGAGATATTGTATCAGGCTGTAAAGGGCATATCAGATGTGATAACGGTTCCAGGGCTTGTCAATGTGGACTTTGCTGATGTGAAGACCATCATGAGCGAGATGGGTCTGGCGCTTATGGGTTCCGGCGTTGCCCATGGAGAGAACAGGACAATAGAGGCAGCGAGAAAGGCCATATCCAGTCCTCTTTTAGAAGACATCTCCATCCACGGCGCAAAAGGGGTGCTTATCAATATTACCGGCTCATCTGATATAACCCTGCATGAAGTCAACGAGGCCTCTATGTTTATTCAGGAAGAGGCTCATGAAGACGCCCATATTATCTTTGGCGCTGTCATAGACGAGAAGATGGGCGAGGAGGTCAGGGTTACGGTCATTGCAACCGGTTTTGGAAAGGATGACCGAAAGGTATCGACAGTCAGGAATATTGCGCCGGCTGTTATTGTCGGCGACCTGGATATCCCAACAATTGTAAGAAAGGAAAAAGAAAAGAGAACAGAGGTGGGAACAGCAGAGGTTCAGAGATTAAAACCCCTCGGCGGTTTTAATGCTGTGGATGAAGATGCCTACGATACGCCGACATTTTTGAGAAAGCAGGCGGATTAAGCAGCTCAGGCTGGGAAACGCCCGTCTGCGGAGCCTGTTCCGAGCGAGTGAGCCTTTAGCCCTGAGTAAAGCGAAGGGGAGGAATCTCATAACATAATTTGTCAAGGGCTTGCATCTGGAGCATTTTTGAGCATGAATTCATTAAGGCAATTTGAATTTGATATTACAGTTGTGTCACACCCTCACTCAAACCCTTCATGGGGCTATTTGTGTAGTCTTATTTATCTTTTATAATCCTATCCGCCAAACTACCATCTCAAAAATCCTTGACCCCAAAGTAGACACTGATTTTTTACGGCTTGACAAGATAATAGAAAGAGCTAATATACACGACTAAAGGAAGATTTTTGCCAAAATTGGCATATCCGTATTGTGCCTATCCCGCCGAATTGGGAGTATATATGCAATGCGGATACGAAGTAGTGATCTGCTCATTGCGGGTAAGGAAGAATTAAAATGGAAATGATAAAAAATACAGATATATTTGAACCGAATCTTAAATATCCCGAAGATTTCATTAACAGGCTGTTGAAAAAGGCATCAACAGCCTTGATTACACAGATTAGGAAAAACGATTACACAGATATTTCAATGGGTTTTAATCTGTGAAATCT
>Ga0209751_10001553_pt1 | contig 23491 bp, 39 predicted proteins | sample RifCSP13_1_FD_184019 | JGI IMG/M metagenome (GOLD analysis project Ga0209751, IMG submission 184019) | Soil microbial communities from Rifle, Colorado - Rifle CSP2_sed 13_1 (SPAdes) (version 2) | ecosystem: Environmental > Terrestrial > Deep subsurface > Rock core/Sediment | place: Rifle...
TGCTCCTCCGTCCACCCCCGCCCACCAAGTGTCACCCTGATAGGCGGGAAGGAAGGGGGAATGGAATACTAGTTGTCTTCCTCTTGGTGATTCTCTTGTGGTGTACCCAGGCGCCGGATAACGTCAATGGCATCAACCTCAGTATCACACGGGATACACAGAATCTCGCTTCCGGCTGGGTCAGCAAACCATCCGTAGGGTGTTTCCCAACGCCAGCCGATGATCTTCCCATCACGGTTGACTTGCGCCTTCTTACCTTCCATCATTCCGGTTTCCTCCTATCCTTCGAACCGTTCCGAGTCCTTCCTTACCTGCGCTCACCTTAGCACCCATCTTCTGTCATGTCAATACATTGCCAGCCCTATTTTCGTCCAATCTCAGAACATTCACGGACACCGGCCCGATCAGGTACATTAGCGCCGCCCTAGAAGACACAACAGGTGTTAACTGGCACACATACTCCGTCTTAGCATCCCCTTATCTTGTCTCTTAGTACCTGCTATGCTATAGCCTTTACGTCTACTCATCTGTATGAGCCTTCAGAAGCTTACTTAGTGTCCTGAGTACACTAACTCATCGCCTGCTTGGCCGCTAGATATGAAATCAGCCATTTAGACACCATTCACTGTAACAATCCAGCTTGACGGCGCTATAGGATGCTTGATGTAGTCTGATAGACGTGAGTAGCTGAGACTGGCCTAGACAGCCTGTAATAGCCTGAGAGTGACTGTCAGTCTATCTCGGCCTATCTGGTCCCGCTCTGCCCGGCCGTACACAAGGCTTCGCCCTTATCCCTTCCATCTCAACTGAGGGAATGGGGTCTACTTTTCGTGTCTGACTCAACCTGACTGAGACGCGCTGTACGTCGATTCTGCTGGGGGTTGTCTCTACCCGCCCCGACCCACAGACACCTACCTACCCCCGGCCCTGGCCTATCTGGAATCAGTCTGCCCGCCTTCTAGCCACGTAGCGCGGATCAGGGGCGCTCAGAAACGCGATTCGATCAGACAAGCTCGCGCCTACCTATACCCATGTACTAGGAAGGGCGTTTGACGCAAACGAAATTTTGGTGAGAGAAAAATCGCGTGGCCGGTTGGGCGAGAGAAATGCCGCGGAGAAAATCGCGCCCGCCTAGACGCCAGAAGGCGAATGTCTAGATACGGGCGTCAATGATCTGTGGGGGTCTAGTCGTCTTCCCCGTCCTCGGCGTCTTCGCCGCCGTCTTCGTAGTCCTCGCCCAGCAGGTCGCGTATCTCCTTGTCGCTGAACGCGCTCAAGTCAACGTCCTGCCCGCTCAGGTCGACATCAACATCCGGCATACCGGGAAACTGCACACGGCCGAGCCGGTGCCCAGGGAGTTTTCCGAAACACTGAAGGATCGCCACGGCCGCCTTGAGTCTCACACCCGCGCCCTTGACCGTGCCGTCGCTCGTCGTCAGTTCATGCAAAGCCCGCGTCGCAGCGTTCTCAAGGGCTGTCTGGCTGAGTTTTCTAGGCATTGTCGCTTGTCTCTGTCTCAGCCGGGATCGTCTTGGCCCAGGACTTGACGCGGCCCAAATACGCGGCTTCAATCTTACCTTTACGCTTCTCCTCTTCGGCCAGCGAGGGAGTAAGCAACGGATCAATGGATTTGTCCGAAGGCTTCCAGGCGACTATCCCGATGCTATTGTCAGAGAAACGTCGGAGAGCCTGAGGATACTCACCTAGCGCCTTCTTGGAGGGGAGGATTTTGGAGTTTCCTTCCCCCCGCCTTGGGCTATAGACATCCGCCCAACCTTCAGCCTGGCCTTTATACTCCCTCGCAGACTCAAGTAACCGTGCTTCCCGGCTGTCAAGATTGCAGGCGTCAGGGCGCTTCTTTGCGAAGTCCCGAAGCTCTCGAATACAGTCCTGAGTCCACACGTCCACAGCCTCAGCGAACAGAGAAAACTGCGCGGCTAGAGGCGTCCCGGCTACTCTCAGCGAGTAGAAGACTTCCCGGCTGCTGTGCAGTAAGTCCCAGACAAACCACAGGCGATGTATCGCGCTGTAGTTGACGTGCGCCCAGATGGCGTCCACGTCCTCTTTGGGCGCGTCTGTGGCTGTTGGTGTGGCCTTGGGTATCTTCCCTTCGCCATCCAGTCGGGAAGCGAAGGCGTCTAGACGCTTGGCCCGGTCTTCGGCCTTCGTCTTCTCGGCCTTCTGGCGTCTGAGTTGTTCGAGCGTATGGGCCACCGGGCGGCCTACTTCTTGGCCCTGCGAGAATTGTTCACCCGTTGGCCGCGCTTGCCGGCGTCCGCACGGGACTTGACACCCTTGGCGCGGGACTTCTCTGCTGCGTCGCTGGTGAACGTGTTAAGCTGACTCTCAGGGTGCTTGACCTTCTGGTCGCCGATGGTCACCTTGCCTTCGGTCTCTCCTGCCATTGATCTATCCTTTCTCCTCAACCTGGGTTGAGTGCTTAACTCTGGGTTCATCCTGCCGCTTGTCAATATCAAGACACATCCGGCGCCAGTCGTCGCGTTCGGCTTTCAGCGCCTCATACCTCGCACACAAGTTGAGCGTGGCCAAGCTTGAGGCGTCGGTTAGGCCACGGTATCTTGCGTAGCGGCGGCAGTCCCGCAGTAGGTCACTATCCGGGCGGGTGTCTATGGCAATGTCCGCGCCCAGGTTCACATCTATCGGCGCTGTGTTTCTCTCAGCCTGCGCGGGTCCACTCACTCGCTGGCCGGTGCTTCCTGCTGTCATGGCTTCCCCTTGCTTTCGAGATTGACCAGACGGTTAATCATCAACTCGGTCGCGTCCTTGAGAACCGCGCTTCCGGTGTAGGTGGCGTGCCGCCTGACCACGCGCACGATCTCAGCCGTGGGCGTCTCTTCGCTCAGGGCGTCGGTTCGTGTCGGTTTGACTGTTATCTCAGGCATGACTAACTTCCTTCCCCGGCTTCTCGCCGGGCTTTGCGAGCTGCCTCGTATTGTGCTGTTGACGCTTCGCCGCGGGCGTAAGCCGCTTCCACTTCTTCATATGAACTCGGCTTCGGCCCTTTACCTCTTTCGCTTACCTTGTCGGCCCCGGCGAAGCTTTCCCTCTTGGCGAGGCCAGCCTGTACTAGCGCCGCTTGCACTTCGGCTTGGATCGTCTCTTGTCTTGTCTGACCATTCGCGGCTTCACCGAGCCTTCTAGCGAACAGCGCATGACTACCAGAATCGCGGATCACGCCCTGCCGGATTTCCTCAACCCGATCAGACCCTAGCGTGTCCTCAAACTCTGCGGCGATCTCGGCCTCTATCTGGTCACTGGCCAACCGGATACCCATTAGGCCGGTGTCGTCAAGCTCGTGCTCTGATGCCCGTGGGCTGCCATCGCTGGGATGCAGCCCGGCCTGACGCCGCTGGTCGGCGATCTCACGGTCGCGCTGCGCCTGGGTCAGTCTCCGCGTATACTCCCCATCGGGAATCTGGCCGCGAGTCTCAATCGCCCTGGAGTACGTCGCGTGAGATACCTTGCCCTGGCCGTACAGAACTTCCACTCGTTTGAACGCCTCTTCGGCTTCTCTCTCAAGCTGGGCTTGGATGGCGTCTGCTGGGTCCTGCTGAGTCTCTGCCTGCTGGCCGGCGCCGTCCTGGCCGGGATCGTCCTGGCCCGTCTCTTCTTGAATCTCTGTCTCTTGAATCACTGGTTACTTGCTCCTATGCTTTCTCCCGAACTAGTCCGGAAGGCTTCAGAATGTCCGTTCTTATTGTACCACGTCAAATCTATCTACCCGATCAACTCCCTTCCTTACCACATCTCCCGCAACACGGCCTCTTGAACATCCGGTAATCGCCGCCCTTTTTGATCCACACATGCCCTTCCCCGCCGTACCAGTCGTGTCCTATCAACACACACAGAATCGTCATCTAGTCGCGTCTCCCTTCGTCTCTTCGCCACATGAATAAGCGCCCGCGGTGGTCACTTTTGGCCCCGTACAATTTTCCCCTACGCCGTACAGGATCGCCGCACGGGTAGCACCTGCCCGACACGCGACACAGCGCCAACCATCGCTACAATACTTCTGCCATACGTGGCCGTCCTGTTCCACCACATCCGGCAGCTTGATACCTTTCGTCCTGGTCCCGCGGCTGAGTGTCTTCATCGTCTCTCCCCTTCCTTCTCAACTCGCCACACTGACATCTCAGCCACCGCCGGGCTAAGTGTCTCCTGCTGAACGATACAGGCCCCGTCGTCCATAGCCCCGGCCATCATGCGCCGCGCTTTCTTCATGCCTTCTGCGCGAGTCGCCGCTGTTATCACCGCCCAACAGGGGTCGGTGTCCTGGTCGTCATTGACTGAGAAGAGAAGGATACCAACGGGATGCCGGGGGTCAGACGACGGAAAAACCCCAACCGTATGCAGACTTTCCTCCGTCTCCGGCCCGGTCGGTATATGTACCTCCGGCTCCAACGGTACTTGTAGGCTCAACTGTTCAACTAACGCAGTGAACAGCCTCCCCGCAGGGGTGTGCGGACTTATCGGTTTAGGTATCTCGTCCGGTTTCGGTAGCTTAGCCATTGCTTTAAACTCCTTCTGGACTACTAACCCGTTCGCTACCCGTTTGCTCTCCCGGACATATCATCGGACGGCTTTTCGAACACATCCCCGCCCGGATTTCGTATCTGTTTCGGGCACTTCGGACACTTCGGACGGATTTACGAGGGTAAGCCCCGGCCCCCGCCCTAACCCTCCTTTCCTCCTACTTTTCATATCTGTTTTACCCGAAATATCGAAATGTCGAAATATCGGTCTCTTAGAAAGACATAAAACAACAATAATTCGATATATTGGTTTCTCACTTTCCTTAAGGGGGCGAACAAACGATATTTCACGTCTCAGCCCTGCCCTACGCCCGCACCTTGCCTGAGTCATAGCTCAAGACTCGTGCCCCCGGCACAGGCTGGTACACCCCATGCTTAGGGTTATCTAGCCTGCCGTCCGACACCAAAGCCTTTAGATCACGAGTGAGCGCCTGACTGTCGCTGTTCCAGCCGTCCGTCCCGGCCAGCGCTGCCACGATATCTTTAGGCCGCACGGTGCCTTTAGGGGACTCGGAACACAGTTGGCCTATTGCCACCATTAGCTGGTCTCTGCGCTCCTCAGTCGGCGTTTTCTCCGGCGCATCTGTGTCTTCTCTTGGGGCGGATGCCTGAACGAAACCATAGCGCCTGCCGTTGTTGTCAAACCGGAAGTAGACCGATTTGCCTTTGTTATCCCATTTACTCTTTGGCAGAAAAAGTCTGCGCGTGTCCGGCCCTGTCCCCCGACCGGACTGTAGCCAAAGCCCAACGGTATGGAACCTATCAGGCCGCGCCGAAGCGCCGCGCATCGCATACTGGTCAAACCGCGTGATTTTTCCTGTATTCCAAACGGCAAGGATGACGGTGCGGGTACACGTTGCGAGCCCGTTTAGGCTGGCAATCTGTTTGTTAGCCTCCGCATTATCGTCTTCGTTCACCACCGGCCAAGCGGTAAGAAAGGGATCAAGCACGACGGCACCGAACTTGTGGTCAATCAGGATATCACGGAGTGCGATCCAACCCTCTGGTGTATCAAGGCCCTTATCCTGGGGCAGACTACGGGCAAAGACTAGGTTGTCCGACCGTCCGATTTCCTGAACATACTGCCGATAGCGTGTCTCCGGCGTCTCAAGGTCGATATACAACGTCTTCAACTTTTCCTTACATGCCTGTCCGGCGAGGTCTAACCCCTCTGCGAGATGATAGGCGAGGTTGTAGCTGAAGACCGTTTTCCCCGCCGACGCCTCGCCTACCAGCGCGAACGTCTGCGGCCGCTCGCTGATGATCTGCCCCAGGATAGTCACAAGTTCCTCCTCTCGTGGCGCCGGGACTTCACGACTGGGTACTAACCAGCTCCTAGCCCAGTCCTTGGGGTCGTCCTTGTTTGTCCCACTCACGCTGTCACCTTCTCTCCCGTCTCAACCGCCGTGGGCGCCGTAGTCGCTTCCGATTCCGACGTCTCCCCGAGGTAACGTGCGTAAGGCCCCCCACTCTCGGCCAGGGCCAAGAGCCGCACACCACGGGCAAAGCACTTGGCATGGGTGATCCGTCGCATGGTGGACCCGCCGCCGTGTAGGAGGTATCCGGCCAACAGACCATAGTGAGAGCCGTTGGCGCAGAAATCGGTTGGAGTCGGGATGCATGAGGACAGCGGGCGCGGCAGCCGGGCTACACGCGAGCCCTTGCGGATCGCCGACGAACAGACCGGACATTCTTGCCCGCCAGTCTTGGCCCTGTAAGGTGCCGCGGCTAGGAAGTCGGGAATCGGGACTAGACTTGCTGGGGTATTTGCTGTATCATCTAACACGTAGAGGTTTCCGTTCTTGGCTGGTGGGTCGCTCTTCTACGGAAGTAGCGGCCCGCTTGCTTTTATCCGCTGAACTCGCTACTAGCTTCTGGGTGGTTATCGCCCCCTTCCGTGTCTCCATCTTCCCCGGCCGGCTGTGTGTGGCCATTCTTCCCCGGCTGAGTCTTCCGCCGGGCGATCACATCCTGCCGGTAACACCCACTACACCTCAACCTTGTGGCGCCTCTAGCGTCGTGCCCGTAAGCGTTCAGCCTGAGCTTCGGCTCATCGCCGCTCAAGTCCACGATTTCGTGTCCCTTCGGGCAGGTCCCGCGTGTTTCCATGAACGTGTCCAGAACCGCCTTGTACGTCCGCGCCTCAAGCAGCAACGCGAAAACCTCAACCTCACCCATCGTTTCAGTCGCCGCCATTGTTCCTTACTCCTTTCTTGCCCTGAAAATCAGAAAACCGGAGGTTGCCCGCGCCATCCGAAGCGGCACATCGCTCCTCCGGTTCCCTCTTCCAATTATTCTGTTGTCGGTTGTGTCGGCCCGCTGCTAGGCCTCTACACTATTATCTTACACCTAGGACACTTGTTCTAGCAACCTCACTCTCGGCCGTTCTAAGTCACTCTCAGTCAGTCTCAGCCATCAAACGAGAATAAACAACCTCATAGCGCAGCCAAGCTGGATAAGTGAGGCGAAAGGGCTCTAAAAGGTGGAGAACCCCTCTACTGGTCCGGGCCGACGCTCACGCCTTCGCCCGATCCTGTAAGTACCGCAGCATCACGGTACGAATCAACCCAGACCGGGACAACCCTTGCTCCGTCGCGGCGGCGTCGATCTCCTTCACCGCCGACTTTGACAGCAGCGTAACCACTCGCTCCAACTCCTCCGTGCCCTGCATGGGGCGCCTCCGTTTCTTGCCCACGACGGCATCATATCCGCGCTAGGCCGTCCGTGCAAACTGTTTGTATGGACATGGTAAGCGCTTGACAACCACAGCACAAGGGCTTAGAATCGTTTTCACATCGATTGTGCCGTTAGTGACTAGAGGAGGGACACAGGAACAATGACGATCCACGAACAGGCAAACCCGTTCAGGCCATACCCCGACGAATCCGGCGACTGGACGGACATTCTCGCCCTTCTCAGAGAAACAGGCGAACAGCGCCGGGCTCTTGGCCTAGTTGAGCTTCCAGCCCAGCGGACGGCCGCGTTACGCGATTACAGGGGCCTACTCAAACGTCACTATCGCCACAAGAGAATCCGGCAGAGGTTCATACACGGCCTGCTCATTGGCTGCATGGTGGCCTTCGGTTTGCCGGCCATCGCCCAGTTGTTCATCTGGCTTATCGGCGCCTGAGCCGATGCCAGAACTCACGCCCGCGGAACACGTCGCGCTGATCCTTCGCCTGTTGGAAGACGACGCGATAGATCAGGCCATCGTTTCCTTAATCATCTTGAGTATCAACCTCAAGTGCCCGTCACCCCTAATCACTGTCCACCTAGACACTGCCGGCCAGCCAACGTACACAGCAAAAACCTAGCCTATCTCTTTCCGGGGGGACCAGCTTTGCCCCAAATAAGTGACCAGTCACACCCCCTCCCAAAGCGGACGGTCACACTTCCCCACTTCACCCAGCGGCGGTCAGTGGCGCCCAGGGACACAGGGCGCCGGACGGTTGGCGGACAACGGCAGGGCTGGCCCCCTCTCACCTTTTCTCACAGCAGGGAGCGCCTATGCCCCTGACAGCTAACTACTAGAGAACTCAACAAGGAGGAACGGAACACGTGAAAACAAGACTTCGCGGCTGGGCACTCTTCGCCTTGGCCGGGATCATACTCGGCCTCGCAAGCTTCGCGTTTGCGGCCTGGGTAATCACTGACAGCGATCCGGTGGGGAACAACGTTTTCAACACCGGAAGCCCCGACCGTCGTAACCCTGAACACGACGCCCACCACGGCGATCTGGCCGACGGTCACAGCGGCGGGGCCAGGAGACTCAGCAGTCGGTAAGCTCCAACTCGCCAACGCCAGCGGCACACCGGCATTCGTGGATATGACTTCCTTAATGACGCCAGCAGGCGGTTCGATCCGGGACTTTGTCAAGTTCCGTGTCATGAACCTCGGCACCGCTGACCCCGGTAGTTGTGCACTCAGCCTCAACGCCGACGGGACGGCCAACTCAGCCTCCGGGACCGAGTTGTTCCTCGGCACGATGAATAACAACTCAATGGCTTTTTCAAACCTGAACATAGCCACTGGCGCAAGCGCGTATCTCTGCTTCAGCCTTGTTTTCCCGACCGGCTTGACCAATCAGCAGCAAACCGACCTGCAAAACCAGACCAGCACGACGACGTTCACCTTCGCCACGTCGAACGCGCCGTAACCACCTATACACACACCTTTTGCGCGTCCTGCTGGCCGTCGTAGCAGCCTTTTCCGTGGCTGCGGCGCTGGCGCTGTGGACGCTGCCGGATCAGGACACCGTGAGCGAGAACACGTTCAACACCTGGGTATGCGACGCCATGCCGGTTCTGGAAATTCAGGTTGAGCCCCTGCCACCAGTCCGAGAGGAGGACGCCACTGACAACATAGTGACGGACGCGATCTGCGTCACGATCAGCGATCCCATATCGACACCGACAGCCACGCCGATACCTTAGAAGGAAAGAAGGGAAACACGATGCAAGAGCAAGAGACGCCGACAACCCCGACCACGACCACACCGATCAACACCATGACAGACCTGCGCGAAGAAGCCCTTCGCCTGGGCCTGGGCGACGACCTCAAGTCGAGCGCCGCCGCGTCGCACGTCACGGACATAATCAGCCGGGCCAGCGACGAACTCAAAGACGGCCTAGCCAGTGTCGGGCTGTACGGCCTGCTCGCGCTGTCGATTTGGGAACCGGCGCCCGAACCGGTGGGACAGACCGCGGGACAGGAACAGGAACAGGGCGCGATCCACCACTCCGACTAACGCCCGGCTAGCAGCCAACACCACAAGGCAGCAGAGACGCCCCCGGTTCAAGTCGTCGCCGGGGGTGTTTCTCTCTCTCTCTCTCTCACCACGTCACAGTTAAACCACGAGGTAGCAGGGTAGCGGCCTGCCTCTTTCAGGGGCGTTCTCGTGGCTCTCAACGCGTCAGTTTCCTTCCCCACCATGCACCCTAGATAGCAAAAGCCCCGGCCAGTCAGCCGGGACCTTCACACTAACCACTATCAGGGCTGGTGTCGCGCTTCTCAAGCGGTTCTCAAGCCACGCTCAGTCAGTCCGCTTCCCGGAACTCCCCTATCCGCATGGCCTTACGTATCTGTTCCTGCCGGCGGGAAGACAGCAGGCCGTAGATGGTCTGTAGGAAACCCCTAGCCCTCGCACCAGAGATAGACCATCCTGATATTTCGTATGGCTGGGCACGGCTCCTCTTTAACACGGTTCCTCCGAAGCGCTCCCGCAACCAATAGAGTTTTTCCTTGTCCTTCTGTGAGACGGATGTTGTAAGCGAACCCCAATTGTCAGCGTTACAGTTCCCCTCGCCCTCATAGTAACCAGCCGCCCAAACAATATCGTACAGGGTAGGGTAAAGGGTTGGGGCTGTTTCGGGATCAAGCCTACCGAAGTTAGCCTTTCTGTGGACTATATAGGGGTCGCCGTACTTCACAACCCGCTGAGCATGTTTACCACAGTACCTAGAGGTAAGAGCCTGTAGGCCCTCACAGTCCGTTATTTCACACTGGGGACGGTCAGGGTTCTGTATCCATTTTCTATAACGCTCTTGGCTATAGTGCTGTGTACACAGACCCCACACCCTAGATTTCAGCGTACAGCCTGTGCGCTTGCACTGTTTCATACTGGCGCCGCCAGTGTGACGCTGTAGGCGTAGGAGTAGGGGGAACTTCTTCTCGAACAAGACGGAAGGGAAGATGTTTCAACTAGCCCAGAAGAGGGACTAGCGCCTTCCTGTACCGTATCTGACAGGCTGGGGAGCAGACCCTCAACCGTGAGCCCGCCGTCAGACTCCAGCCACGCGACCGAGATCAGGCGGGTGAGTTGTTCCTTTTCTTGACCGGCTAGCCAAAGGATGACCGGGGTAAAGAAGTCGTCATCGGGGCTGAGACGGCGCACGGTTTCGTCCGGCTGGTCTAGCGTGGCCTGTAGTTCGTCGCGGCGGGCCTTTACCTGATCTAGCTGGGCGAGCATCATCTCTTCGGAGATGTAGGCTTTCCGGTAGGTGGTTACGATCCGGTCCTCTTCCACGCTGAGCCCGTCAAACTCTGCCCGTGCGCGGGCTCTGAGCGCGGCCCGTTCTTGGGCGTGTTGTGTGGTCTGCTGGGAGAAGAGTTGCGCCCGGCGTAGAGCCTGTTCGGGGTCTTGCTTGATCTCGTAGACCCACGCGCTGAGCGCGGACTCTACCTCTTCGGCAGGCCAGCGCCAGCGGGAATGAGTGGCGCGGCTAGTCGGGTAGCGCTTGGATTGGAGACACAGGTAGTAAGAGCGCTCCCAGCCGTTAGGCTTGCGGTCTGTCCTGCCGCCGATTGTGGAGCCACACTCACGGCAGCGGGCTAGGTGTTGCAAGGCGTAGGCGCGGATTTCGTGGGTGCCTGTAGCGCCGCGCCCGCCCCGGTTCTTGAGTGACGCCTTAGCGGCGGCAAAGGTGTCATCATCGATGATCCGCGGGCAGGTCATGGGCTGGCCGGCGTAGGTTGACTGGCCGGTGTAACGCGGGCTGGTCAACATCTTCCAGATAGTTGTTGTGTGCCATTCGCGCTTCTTGCCCTTCGCGGCTTTGGCTTCGGCGAGTTGGGGCAGGACCACGCCGGACTCTTCCAGCTTGCCCGCGATCTGGTGCAAGCCTAGTCCCGACACTGCCCACTTGAATATCAGCCGGACGACTTCGGCCTGTTCGGGGTTGATAACTAGCTCGCCGGTTTCGGGATCGCGGGAGTAGCCGAAGGGTGCGATGCTGGCAAGGTAAGCGCCGTTCTTGACCTTACCTATCCGGCCCCCGGTCATGCGGTCGGTTATCTGGTCCCGCTCAAACTCAGCGAACGCCCCCAGCAAGGTAAAGAAGAACCGTCCGCTTGACGTTGACGTATCGAAGCTGTCACTCACAGACACTAGGGCCACGTCCAGAGCCTTAAGCTCCTCTGAGATATTCAACAGATGCCTTGCGTTCCGCGCTAGGCGGTCCAGCTTGTAGAAGACAACTATCTGAAACAGCCCAAGCTTAGCGTCTGAGAGTAGGCGTTGCAGTCCTGCCCGGTCGGCCTTGGCGCCGGAAACTACGTCCTGATAGACCCCGACAACCGGCCAATCATGCGCTTGACACAGAGCCCGGCACTTCTCCTCTTGTTGATTAAGTGAAGTCTTATCCGGGGCCGACTGTTCGGCCGTTGATACGCGTACGTACACGACCGCTTGATTCTTGCTCATGCTTACTCTCCTCCGTTCTCGTGGCCTCCCACTCTGCTAACAGAGCAAGGGGGTCATCCGATTCTACAAGCTGCCGGCACCTGTCCTCTAGCATCGCCCGAAAGGCGGCCATGATGTTGCCGTTCCCGTTGTTCCCGTTCCCGTTCTGGTTTGTCATGACTGCTGGCCCTCCGTCTGACCGGGCCGGTCTACTTTCTGATGGGCATGACGTTGCCCCGCGAGGCAGCGCCCGCATATAACTTCGCTGCTGTTTACCTCTTCCTGTGTGACAGCTTTCACCCCTTCGGCGGGCTGACCGGCAAGCTCACACCCACATTCGCGACAGGTGAAAATGATCTCTGTCATCGCTTCTCCTCCGTTGCTCCTCCGTTTGTTTCCTGTTTCCTGGGTTGGGCCGGTTAGCGTCTGGTCGCCTCTATGGCCGCGTCCACTTCCGCTTGCTGGTCTTGAGTCTGGCCTTCTCCCCCCGGCCGGCCTTTCTTGTAGTAACCCGGATTCCTGCGCTTGAAAGCCGCGACCTTACACGCCGGCCGATCGTAAACCTGCCTGGGCATCGAGGGGTAGAACTTCGCTTTGCACACCGGGCAGACTCTCCGTAGGGGTTTGTCCATGTGGTTTCCTCCTGACAGTTAGATGGTAACCCTTGACGTTACCCGACGCAACCCCTTGCGAGGACGATTTTCAGCCTAATTTACGAGAACGTTCACAGCAAGTCAGGCGTCAGGCAGCAACCCGATCAGCCATCCGCGCCTTGTGTCTCTTCGTAAGACTCTGATAGCTGAACTGCGGCCAAGACAACCTGATCGCCGCCTCATTCGTCTTACACCACGCACAGAACGGCCCATCCTTGAGCCCAAGCTCGCCGGCCGCTTCGCTGTAACTCCCCGTCCGTCTCAGTGCTTCTACCCGGCGCCTGAACTCTTCCGGCTTCACAGCATGGCCGCTCCGCGCCGTCCCGGTCAGCAACGCTATCAACCTCTTCTCGTGCTTCTCCTCGTCATAGTCCGCGGCCTCCGCGTGTAGCCGCTCCAACGTGGCCCACTTGTCTACACCCTGACAGACTTGACACACCGCCTCAAACTCCGTGATCTCCACCCGCCACTTGACTTGCCTCTCCGAGTCCGGCAGCCACCCCTTGCGCCTCTTCTCACTCACGATTCGCAGATGGTGGGCATGGCTGCCGTTACGTATCAACGTGTGTGGACGGAAGCCGACCAGCGCGTACGGATCACCGGCAACCCGCCTCAACTCCATCAGCGCATCCCGCGCCCTGGCCTCTTCGTCGCGGAGGGCCTGAACAACCTGGGCGATACTCGTATGACTGTCCGGATCGTTCGCCTGGTCCTCACTGCCTGATCTATAGAAGTCGTCGCTATCGCTCATACCCGTACCCGCCATCATCTACCCGCCTAACCCTCTTCCTGGCCTTTCTCACTCTCTCACTCACCCCGACTGAATTGTAGCACGCCGGTTCTACTCGCCGCACTTGGCCCGGCCCCCCAGCCTAGCTAGGATGATCCCCCGGCCTGTCAGCCTGAGCTTTGTCCTGCTTCTCTCTCGCCCGCGTTGCCCTTGCCACCTGGGAGACACCTTGCCTGACTACCGGCTTGTTCCAATACGGCGACATACACTTGGCACACCGCTTGGGTAGCGGCACTCTCGGTATCCAAACGAATCCGCAGCGCTCGCACTTGAATCTAGGCAGCCGCCGTCTCTGCTGTGGCGTCATGCTTGTCCCTTCCTCGCCGCACGGATCACAGCCCGGACTCGTGCAGCTTTGATACGTTCGATGATAAGCTTTGCCTTGCGTTCTGTGATTGTCATGCTGGAAGCTCTATGCGTTGGAATGCTGTACACCAATGTCCCCCGACAACGTAGCCAATGTGTATAGGCGAGCCGTCTGTTTGGTCGATGAACATCTTCGAGGGCCGGGCACCGCCGATTCGATGGTGTAGCTCGCGTACGCTGCTTACAACCCAATGATTACCATACTGGTCTAGGTACAGAGTAGGCTTTCCATTCATTGTGCTATCCTTCCTTCCTTGTCTACCTTTTTGCTCCTCCGTCCACCCCCGCCCACCAGGTATCACCCTGATAGGCGGGAAGGAAGGGGGAACGATACTAGTTGTCTTCTCCTATCTCGTCTAGCTCATACTTGACTTGAGCTCTCAAGCGGTCAGGCACGGAGTCAAGCATAGCCTGTACACGCCGCTGAAAGGCAAGGAACCTTGACCGCTCGCCTATCTGCGTCACGTCTGGGTATCGAGGGTATCCCAGTGCTCCACCTTGCCCCGGCCAGTTATAGAACTTTGTCCGTCCGTCCGCCGTGCGCTGGTAGAACGGCAGCATCCAGCCGCCTGATCGGCCCTCCGAGAACAGGCCGGAGTATCCGCGCTCGTGCGCTAGCTCGGTTGCCTCTTCCCAGAACCCTTCGCGCACGCTCTCCCATGCACGTTCCCTTACATCTTCTGGAGCCTCGTACAAGTCCGAGGGGAAGCTCTGTACCTTGACGTTGATAGCCGGGTGTGCGTCTGTACTGAACATGTTGTCTGAATGTAGCTCTATCTGTTCTGTTGTCATCGTTCTCCGTCCTTCCTGTCCTTCTTGAACTACCGAACCGTTCCTAGGTCGTTCTTCCTTACCTGGTCCCACCCCGGAATATTACTTCGGCCCCAACTTCCTCCCCAGTCGGCCTGACTTTCTCGCCGCCTTCCGGCAGTCCTTGCAAAGCAACACCGTCCGCCTCATCTCCTGACTCAACCGGAAGACATAGAGACCGACCGCCGGCTTGTCGCATCCTACCAGGTCACACATGTTCCCTTCCTCCTTGATCCTTGAACCGTCCCTTACCTGCGCCCACCATAGCACCCATCCGCCGGCCTGTCAAGTGTTCCGACAGCTGTTACGACATTACACACTTAAACAACACCTTACTTCGTTTATCCATCCATTCCTCCTTCACCCGGACCCCAACCTATACCCCCAGGGGGTATATGCTAGCCTCTTCGTGATACTGGGTCTCAATACCCGCACGCATCTGCATCTCTCGCTTCGCTCATACTCGCACATACGAACACACGTTCTACTAATCAGACAAGCCACTAGTTTGGTGTGTTGATGTTCTGGGGAGGGGTTCTCGTGCATAAAGAGTCTAGGAGAAAATTTTAGTGCTAGAAAGCCTGAAAGTGACTGTGAGTGGCTGAGAGTGGGGCCGGAGAATTTTGGGGGCTGGGAAAAATAGCACACAGATGTGGTACAATGAAGGGTAGATAGGAAGGAACAAAAGGGGGCGAGGACTCAATGCCGAGAAAACTGACCGCGCAGACACTTGAGAACGCCGCAATGAGGACGTTGTATTTGATTGTGAAAGGGGTATTAACAGGCCCGGACGCGCAGTTGAGGATAAAAGCAGCTACGTCAATTCTTCAAGTGCAGAAGAAGCTTGGTACGCGTTCGTCTCCAATGCCAGATGAGCCTATAGGTGAGCCGGAAGATGACGTGCCGGAGTTGAAGGGTATGAGTGATCGAGAGTTGCGCGACATGCTAGGGGAGGAGTAGAGAAATGCACAAACATCAGTGGCATCCCACCCTTCTCTGGTGTACTAACTGTGGAGTGACACAAAAGGAAGTATTTGTTGCCCCGCGTGATTCTATTCTTTGGACCGAGTGCCACAAAGGGCTTCCAGGGCGTTATTTGCGCCAGATTGGTAAAATCAAGCGATATGAGACGCGCCGAATAATGTAGGTGAAGAGTAACTTGCCCCGTCCGCCCTTATCACTTAAACAGAAGATACTCGCCAAGATAGAACTCGCCCGCCGGGACTTCGAGACGTTTGTAAGCTTGATGACAGTCTTCCCGCTTGCTAGGCATCAGAGAAAGTGGGTCAAAGAGCTTCAGGCGGTCATTGATGGGCAGACGCGAGAGTTGCTGCTGGTCGCCCCCCGCGGCGCCGGGAAGTCCACGATTGTTGGTATTCTGTTTGTTGCATGGATGATTGGTAATAATCCTGACGGACACTACGGGGTTATTTCGTATGCGGACAAGGTGGCGTGGAACAGGACTTCCGCGATCCGCAGGATCATCCAGCATCATAATATCTACCACTTGATCTTCCCGGCCGTGAAGCCGGACTTCTCCAACTGGTCGCGGGGGTCGCTGACTGTCCAGAGGAAAGACCTGTCCGACCCTCACCCGACACTGATGGCCGCAGGGGCTACGTCGGCTATTATCTCGTATCGTCTGGACGGCCTGGTCTACGACGACCCGCATGATGTCAGGAATTCGGCAACACCACATAGAAGAAACCAAGTAAAAGAAACCTACGACCAAGCTATCGTCCCGTGTCTGATTGAAGGCGCTTGGACGGTGTGTATCGCTACTCGTTATGCTGAGGATGACCTACCAGGGACATTTATCAATAGAGGTTTTAAGACAGTACATCAACGTGCAATAGTTGAAATTTATGATACATCGAAAAAACCTCCGAGGCGGGAAGCTAGCTACTGGGCCGAGAAGTACTCGCTTGAACATTTGTACGCCCTTCGAGAGAGGAACCCTGAAGCGTTCGCATTGAACTATCAGGGGGACACAACGGGTGGCAAGGGCCAGATAATCAAGAAGATACACACTTACCTGAGCGAAGAGCGGCCGAGTAAAGACAACTTGCTCACGGCTGGTGGGTGTGATACGAACTACAAGGACAAGCAGGAGGCGGACTATAACGTCATCTATATTGGTGGGTTGGACAAGAAGGGGAACGTCTGGATTCTTCATAGGGAGAAGAACAGAGACGATGTGAATGACTTGGCGGACCTGTTCATTAGTCTGTGGGACAGTCCTGAGACGAAGTACACGGTATTAAAGATTGAAGACACGAACAAAGGTACGCCCGCGGTGGACGTGGTGAGAAAGAAGGCGGCTAGGGTGCCATTGGAGTTGGAGAACGCTTCCCGCGGTGGCAAACGCAGTCGGGCGAGTGCCATAGCCTCGTATATCAACTCAGGCCAGGTGAAGTTCCCCAAGATGGCTGACTGGTTGCCGGATGCTGAGTATTACTTGACTCACTACGGCCACGCAGATCACGATGATGATGTTGACGCGCTTTATCTATTGCTGACTCACTTACTCAACTGTATTCACCCTGAGAACTATGGCGCCAATCGGCCGAAGATTAAAGTCCGGATGCGTTGACAGAGGTGTTCCGACTCGATACAATACAACTGCGTGGTCGGTCGGCGACCGAGGTGTTACCGAGGGGCGCATACTTTGGTAAGCATGGGTGGGTGGAAGTAAGCTGCAAGTAGGTGCGTCGGCCACCACGCCACATATAGCGGTGTAGTGCAGAGGAAGCACACTGGTTTCATACGCCAGAGGTCGTTGGGTTCGAGTCCCCACCACCGCTACCATCAATCTTCCTAGCTGTTCGAGTGAGCGAACTAGCTAGGCTGTTATAGGCCGCGAGTGTGAAGTAGCAACGCTTCTGCGCGGCCTCTTCTTCTTGTCCAAAACGTAGGGACATTCACAAAACTATTGACACATACGTTCTTCCCATGATATACTCTAGTCGGAACAGTTAAAACAGTCCAAACTTCTTCAATGTCAATCTGGGCAGACTGGATCGGTCCACAGCCACCTCGTGCTGTGCCACATTCTTTCACGCGGGCCAGGTTGAACCAATGTTTGTGTCTTGATTGTAACAAGACGGCCAACGTTGGTGTTGGTTGGGTGGAGGTTAGCAAGATGTTCTACGAGATAGCTTTCTTGAGATTCTTCAGGTGGCTTCATACTCACGAACGGGAACAAGCAGGCTGGCCGAGTACGGCAAGGATGCCCAGTCCTGTAGGAGCCAAGTAGTTGCCCCTGACTCCAAACCAGAAGAAGACTCGTGCCGCTATGCGTAAGGAGTATGGCAAGAAAAAGGGGGATCAAGTCTTCTACGCTAAAGAAAACAAAGAGAAGAAGCACAAGAAATCGTGAGGCAGTAGATTTGTGCGATCATAGTACCAATCAGTTCAAGGCGGAACTCAGCTTGATGCGGGCTTCTCTGTCCACTCTCAGGCAGAATACTATGTGGACAGCGGCCGGGGCAATCGCCGGTTGGGTCGCGCTGGTCCTCGTTGTCATTGCTATAGTCTAGAGAATGAGTACAGTCGAGCGAAAACCCCCCAGCGGTGCGGATGCCCGCCGTCTACAGACTGAATTACAAGAACTCTGGCAGAACGCGTTTAACCGCGACTTGAGGATGCGGGCGTTGGTCAATCAGACCAATCGTGTTGAGTTGCTTCCGAACAAGGAAAGCCTCAATATCGAGCCGGTTGAGCTACACACCGGACGTGCGGGGACTCTCATAGAACATGCCAAGAGTTTCGTCGGCGCCTTGCCCGGTGTGTCGATTGAACCGATCAACCTGCTGACGGAATCTCGTAGGGACAGCGAACAGGCTGAACGAGCTTATCAGGCTTTGTTCTACCAGCAACTTGTAGCCAACGACTTCTGGCACAGTCTGGGGGGTAATCTACTACAATTCGGCCGTGGAGTGCTGAATGCCTTGCCGCTGCCTTCTCAGTGGACTTCTCAGGAAGGATTTCCTGTCAGGGAGAACAAAGAGTCCGGCGCCAATTACGTTGAGCGCGTTAACGCTTGGAAACACGAGACGGGTAAACTACCGTTCGTTATCACGACTGTTTCACCAGATGACGTTTTATTGAAATTAGATTCCAACGACAAGGCTCTAATTTCACTAGAAATCAAGATGGTCACGGCACAGGAAGTAGCCGAGAGTCTTGAGAGTGCTGAGGTGGCTGAGTTATTGGCACGTGGGGCTCTCAAGTGGTACGACCTCTTGCCGGTGCTTCAGTATATTGACGACGCTAACGTCTGCTACTACCTGACCAGCACGACGCCTATCAAACCGGGGTACTTCCAAGGACAGCGAGACTACTTCACACAGACCAAGCCCTACAAGCGCCTGAAGTGGTGGCCACATGGTTTGGGTAAGTGTCCGGTGGTGTTCATCCCTGGGGTGAAGACAGACGAGCGGGCATATGAGTTGAGGTTCAAGCCTTTCTTGGCCGACGCTGAGGAGAGTCTTGAGACGTTCGACTTCCTCATGTCCCGGCTGGCTACTCTCGTCAAGGCGTTCTACTTCCCTTCGTTCGAGTGGAAACTCGGCCTGCCAAGTAATCAGTTCGCCGGACAGGACAGGCCGCTTGAGGAAGTCAACATCGGTGGCGTCACGACTACGTACATCGATGAAGTCCTCAAGCCGCTTGAGATGTCCCAGAACCTCCCGCCGGCTGACATCTTGGTCAACCAACTGGACGCCCTGATCCAACGAAACACGCTTGAGGATGTCCTGTTTGGTCGCGTCGAGGGTAGTTCGGCCGCGTTCGCCATCCGTCTGCGTATCAACGTAGCGAAGAACAAACTCATCCCTCATGTCACCCACATGGCTCAGGGGCTGGTTGAGGTTTTTGACCTCGTAGGGCGTTCAGTGGAACAACTGGGTGAGTCGGTCATCATCGGCGGCGAGGAACTTACCGTCGCTATGGTCAAGCAGGCCCACGGGCGCCTGAGTGTGAATGTCAATCCGAAGCTTCCTGGGGAAGAGGGTATTGAACTTGGCCAGGCTCAGATGGCTACCGAACTCAGGCTGCCAGAAGACTGGATTTGGGAGCACATACTGGGAATCGCTGATCCAGCTACACTCAGGATGCTCAGGGATGTGCTGGAGCTTGAGAACCTACCTGATGTCCAGCAGAGGTTGATGATGGACGCTCTGAGTAGGCTACAGACTCTCGTTGAGGACGATGAGACAGAGGCTATATTCGATGCGTTGGAGAAACGTGGAGCAAATCTTGATCCAGAGGTTATTCAGGCCCTTCAGAGGCTTGTCGGGCAACAGCCGGGGCAAGCGGGCGCTGAAGTTCCACCTCCACCTGAAGGGGGCGTGGGTCGTGGGCCATTCCCACCAGGCGGTTCACCACAGGCTATAGGTGGTGGCCGCGGTCTGGGAACTGAGAAATCCCCGCGTCCGAGTCAGCAGTTCGTCGAACCGGCTGAGACGGGAACACAAGGCTAATGGAAATCAAAGCTGGCGCCCAAGCCCGTCTTCCCAAGCCTGAAGTCCAGCCTGTTGACTTGGCTAAAAGGATGGAAACTAAGGTAGAGCTGCTTGCTCAGAGACTCTACGAAAAGCGGGCTGAGATGCACAGACTTATAGGAGAGAAGACGTATAAAGGAAACGAGGTATCCGTCGAAGAAAGACGAGAAGAGTTCACCACTCTCAAGTCCAGCCCCGACCTTCTTTTCCAAACTATCGTAGATAACACTATGATCGGGGCCAACGGAGAACTCAGGATCAATAAGAAACTACTGGACGCTTTCGAGGAGCTAGGCGATGCCCGGCCCACGTAGACCTTCGGCGACTCAACGAAGAGATAATCTTGTAGATAACCTTCTGTTCAGATGGCAGAAGGGTTATTTGATTACTAATCCGAAGGGTAGAGTCAAGGCTACTGAGGGTTTGACGGGCCAAAAGGGTTTAGAGAGTGAAGTGCCTCCACCCTCTCTTCCTCCCCCTGGTGGGGGTGGTGGTTACACACTTTCCTTCGCTGAAACCGAAGCCGGTGCCCGTCTTCGTGCACTCTACGACGCCGAACAAGAACGTGCGCGTGGTAGAGAAAGGCTGACTCTTGAGGGGACGATACACTCATTGGCGCGGGAACTCCTGCCGCCGAGAGATGTGGGTCAGGCTATCCAGTCAGTCCAGCGGGGTGAACTCGTCAAATCAAAACTAGCCTTCCAGACAGCTATGCAAGCACTTCAAGACAGACAGGAGATTGACCTCCGGCGCGAGGAACTACGACAGAGGGAACAGATTGAGCAGGCCGGTCTCAAGCAGGCAAGGTCTAAGCTAGTCGTGGATATGATAGGACGCGACCTTGGCCGGGCGATTCTGTTCGCACTGGGGACAGGGGAGGGTAAGTAATATGGCTGATCTACCTCTTCCTCCCCCTCCTGGTGGTACTGGCGGTACTACCGCTCCTGTCCCCTTCTCCCAAACCCAAGCTGGCCTAGCCTTCGCCAACCAGCAACAACTTGGCCTTCTAACCATTCAGCGACAGAACGAAGAAGCTCTCGCTCGTCAACAGCAGCAAAACGCACTTGAAATCCAAGCCCGCGAGCAAGCCTTCATCGCCCGTGAAGCAGAACGTCAGCGGGCCGAGCAAGGAAAGATACGCCGTGAGGAACTAGCCCGTCAGCGTCAGGAATCTCTCAACCAACTACAACTTGACCGCGAGCAGACTTTCGCCGACCTAATGAAGTCCGGCGATCAAGTCCGGGCTGTGTTGTTCGCCTCCGGTTATGGTCCTGAAAACCAGCTATTCGATGTCCGAGCAAGACAACTTGGCACAACTCTGGCTGCTCTCAAAGGTGCAAGAGAACTAGAAACTACAACCGAAGCTGCACTCAGTCGTGTCCTCGGCCGAACAGTGGATATTGGCAAGTACGGCGCCTCTGGTCTAGGCGCTGCGGTTCAATCTGCACGGTCGTTCGTCCAAGGTGGTGCTGACATTCAGAAGCTTCTCGTTAGTGCCTTTGGCGTCGGAAGTACGAATCAAGGCGCATTCTACGGCGCACGGGGAACAAGCCGCCGTAGGTTCGTTTCTTCTGGAGAGGCGCCCGGTATCTCGGCTGAAAGGTATACCGAACTCGTCAGTCAAGTGACGCCACGCGGGGTACTGTAATTTGCCCTTGATATATGACGGGCAGACTCCGTACCGGTTGCCTGCGTTCGCTTCTGGGTATGAGACTCCCGCACAGCGCAACAAGCGCCTACGTGCTTACCAGAAGCAGCTTGAGGTTAAGCAACAGCAAGAAAGTGAAAGAGAAAACCGAGCCCTCTTTCACCGACTAGAGCGCAACGCACCTAATGTCAAACTCCGTCCCCGTGGTGTACCCGAACCTGACCCTCCAGAACATCAGCCACGGCTGGTAGACATCCCCGACATGCCACCGGCCAAGCCGGGTGTACGCTATGTCCTGCAAACACTCGGCCCACCAATCGGCCCTAAGAGATACCAGTGGGTCGAAGCTCCGGCTCAGGCTGTTCCGGGTTCTCAGGACAGGTACAACAACCTTCTTGACTCCGCGGTTGACGATTACCGCTCAACCTTCGGTATCTCTCCGGCGCCCGACTCTACTACATATAAGAACCTCGAACGCAAGGCTCATACTGACTGGCGAAACGAACAGGCACACGTCCCAGAGGGGGCCGTTCATGCCCGTGAGTTGATAGGCGACGCTGCTTTGCTTCCACATTCTCAGTTCACAGACGAACAGCGCAATATGTTGGAAGACGCAGCGTTGAAAGAACTCAAGGACGTAGCCACGCCAGGAGTCGTAGAACGTAGCCGGGCGCGAACCACGACACCGGAAGCAATTACTGACTCCAAGTTCCAAGTGCTCACTGACTCCATCACTCACAGCATCGCACAGAGGTACAAGATTGACCGGAAGGTTTCTGATTCCGACGCGAGGAAACTGGCGGAAGGGACAGTCAAGGAGTATCTGAGAACTCTGCGGTCAGAGATTCGTAAGAGTGTACCCGACCCGCTGAAGAATCCTTTGTCTCCTCAAGAAGTTGAGGAACAACTCTACATGACTCTCAAGACTCAGGAGAATCTGTCTGAGATTCTAGATGAATGGGAGTGGCCAGCAGAAGGGCGGGACAGCCCACCTCCGGGTGCCGTGGACGAAGCCATACGTCGAACCGCAGAGGAAACTGGACCACTGTTCGGTGAGGCCGTTAGGGATAACCCCGGCTTCTTGTCCAGTGTGTTGAGTACGGTTTCGTCTGTCTTCGGTAAGAAGTTCATCCCTACTCTCGACCCCTCACAAGGATTCAAGCCGACGTTTTCTAGTCTGAATACCGTACACAAAGGCGGACAGGTGTTCGCTGATCCTGTAGCACGTGGCGCTCTTGGTACTACGGCCGATTTAATCTTTCCCCCTGGTACGAGAAACAACCAAGTGTACAAAGCCCTTCGTTCACAACTTGCTGAGGATATAGTCTCTGAGGCTATCAGCCCTGAGTACGTGCTCATGGCCCTACCGACTGTTGGGGCAGGAACGGCGGGGTTATCGGGCGCTACTAAGGTGGGGAAGATAGCCCTCAACTTGGTCGGCCCTCTCGGTGGGCTAGAAGTTGGCCTTACCCGTGGCACGATGCGTGGGTTAACTCTGGTAGCTAGAAGTCCTTGGTTAATCACTCAAGTACCCAAGCGTATACGTGAGGGGCGCCTGTTCCAAGAAGGTGTGGCGAATCTCACCCGACTTCATGCTGCTCAAGAAGGGGGCGGGCAACTCTTCCGAGACGAGAACGCTATCAAGCAAGTCGTCAACGACCTGACAGCTGGTGTGTCATCGGATACCGCTCACCTGCCTCTCCGCATGGCTGTAGAAGAGGACATGATTAAGAACGGACGTTCTATTCAGGATATTGTTGACAACGGCGTTAGTGTTAAACCTCCTGCCGAGGGCGGGGCCGTTCCTCCGGGGCGAGAGGCGGGCCAGCAGCGCGGGAGGCTGTCGGGGATGCGGCAACTCAGGGATTTGGGGCTTACCGCAGATGACGCACGTCGGGTCGTGCGAGGAGAGATTGATTCTTTTGAGGCTGCCCAGCGCCTGATGTCGCAAAAGGGAGTCAGATTCGATAAGGCTGGTAACGCTTCG
>Ga0209751_10001554_pt1 | contig 23488 bp, 19 predicted proteins | sample RifCSP13_1_FD_184019 | JGI IMG/M metagenome (GOLD analysis project Ga0209751, IMG submission 184019) | Soil microbial communities from Rifle, Colorado - Rifle CSP2_sed 13_1 (SPAdes) (version 2) | ecosystem: Environmental > Terrestrial > Deep subsurface > Rock core/Sediment | place: Rifle...
GTGAAGCAAACGACTTCACAACCGTAGTTCTCTCGCAGCCAGGGGACGATCACCGAAGTGTCCAGTCCCCCCGAGTAGGCGAGGACGACGGTCTTAACCTGCGGATCTGTCATGGCGTGCTCCTTTACTTGCGCGCAGACCGACCTCGGCCACCTGACGATTGCGGGAAACAAAAAGCCCTCCGGGGAAGGAGGGCTTGTTGGATTCGCTGTCGGCCCGCAAGTTGCCTAGTCCGAGGGAGCCGCGTCCAGCCGCCCTTCCCTGAGAAGGAGGCGAAGCCGACGACGGGAGCGCGGTTCGTTCTGGATCATTCCGGCCGTAAAGATGCGGGATTATTGCACGCCGAGAGAGCAGAGTCAAGGGAGAGGCGTGCCCATTTCGGCGCGCCATCGGGATAGGGAGCGATCTGTCGTCTGCAATTCATCGGGGTCGTCCCCGGCGTCCTGGCGATGCAGGCGATGCCTTCGCCGTGGATCGGTCGGGGATGGACCCAGGAGGCGATGGTGGGATGCTCCGCGACGATGCCCGTGGAGTAGGATGCGACGGCGGGACTCGGAATCGCGTATGCGGGGGTCTGGCTGTCTTCCTAGGAAGCCGGCGGTGCCTCGAACCTGTAGTTCATGAGGAAGAAGCCGCGTAGGGACTCCCCAGATGATTGCGCCGGCGATATCCCGCGCCTGGGATTCGAGAGGTCAATCGAGAGCCAAGGCTCTTCGTTGGGATGATTCGGGTCATACAAGGCGATCTCCGCCACCGAGGCCCTCTCGTCAAACGTATAGGCGCGGGCAATGACTTGGTGGTTCTTCCCCGGATCCGATACCCCCCTTTGTCGGATCAGGCATAGAACCGACGGGTCCCCGCGGGCCATCTTTCTTCTTAACTTGGGGAACTCCTGGATCGCTGTCCGGCGCCCGACCTCCGTGTCATCGAGGATCATCCACTCGAGCACTTTCAAGAGGCCCGCAGGGAGACTCAGGCTATCCACTTGTCGATCCACCAGGCGAAGGTGGAGGCTGGTCCCGGCTCGGGCGATGTAGCGCTGCTGCGGGATGGGCCTGCCGGCGTAGAAGTAGTCTAGAGCCGAGAAGCACATCCCTCCGCACAAGCCATAGACGATTTCCCCCAGATCGATCGAATGAACCAGGGGCAGGTCGAGGTCAAAGGAGAACTCGAAGCGGTTCACGAAATGGAAGCCGTGGATCTGACCGTCGAAGCCCGTGGACTGAGCCGTCATTTCGCCCCTCGTGGGCTGCCGCCGCTCGTAATATGACAACTGTACCGATTCCCCGGAATCTACACTACTTGACAAGGCTTAGGCCGGGATTATTCTCCGTCTCGGTGGGTCGGACGATGCTCATTGCAGGCCGACTTCCCCGCACCAACCCGTGAGCCTCGGGAACCTGATCGCCCTTCTCCGCAAAGGACCAACGCCATGAGCGTTATCGAAGTTGCCCATCTGACCAAGTACTACGGCAAGGCGCGCGGCATCGTGGATGTCACGTTCAACGAGGAAGAAGGCGAGATCTTCGGCTTCATTGGGCCGAACGGCGCCGGGAAATCCACCACCATCCGCCTGCTCCTCTCGCTGATCCACCCGACCAGCGGCAGCGCCAGGGTCTTCGGCAAGGACGTGGTGACTCACGGCCCGGAAATCCGCCGCGACATCGGGTACCTGCCTTCGGAAGTCTATTACTACGAAGGCATGAAGGTCATCGACCTGCTCAAGTACTCCGCCAGTTTCTACGATCGCGACTGCACCCAGCGCATTCGCGAGCTGTCCGAGATCATGGAACTGGAGATGCACCGCCGCATCAGCGACCTGTCGTACGGCAACAAGAAGAAGGTCGGCATCGTCCAGGGCCTGCTGCACAGCCCCAAACTGCTCTTCCTGGATGAACCGACCGCAGGCCTTGATCCGCTCATGCAACGCCGGTTCTTTGACTTGATTCGCCAGGAGAACGCCCGCGGCGTGACCGTCTTCTTCTCGTCGCACATCCTGGGTGAAGTGCAACGGCTGTGCACCCGGGTGGGGATCATCCGCGAGGGAAAGATCGTGGAGATTTCGGACATCCGCACCCTGCAGCAGAACAACTACAAGAAGGTGCGGGTGACGGCCGCTGGTCTGAACGAGGCCTCCTTCGATCTGGCGGGGGCGACCAATGTGCAGGCGGAGAACGGCACCGTCCATTTCTTCTTCAAGGGCGATATCAACACGGTGCTGCAGAGATTGAACGGCGTCCGGGTTGAGGATGTGACCATCGAGGAGCCGACGCTGGAAGAGATCTTCATGCACTACTACGAATAGGCAGAAAATGATGAGCGCAAACATCTACGCCCACGAGTTCCGCGCCCGACTCCGGTCGGTGATCATCTGGTCGCTGGCTGTCACGGCGCTCCTGTTCTTCTACTTCTCCTTCTTCTCGGCCTTCGCCGACCAGGCCGCGCTGATGAACCAGATGCTGGAGAGGTTCCCGCCGCAGTTGCGGGCGGCTTTCGGCATGGACGCCATGGATCTCTCCACCGTGCTCGGCTTCTACAGCTTCATCTTCCTGTTCATCCAGCTGTGTCTGGCCATCCAGGCCGGCAACTACGGCTTCGGACTTGTGTCGATCGAGGAAAGCGAGCTAACCGCGGATTTCCTGCTCTCCAAACCGGTGAGCCGGGCGCAGGTTCTGACCAGCAAGTTGCTGGCGGCGCTGACCAGCCTGTCCCTCACCAACGCGGTCATCTGGGCCAGCAGCTTCGCCAGCATCGCAGTCTTCCGCGGGGATCGCGAGTACGACTCGCGCACCCTGCTCCTGCTGCTCATCAGCATCGTGATCTTCCAGCTTTTCTTCCTTAGCGTGGGCCTGGTCGTCTCGCTACTCGTGAGGCGAGTGCGCAGCGTCACCCCGTATTCGCTGGGTTTGGGTTTCGGCTCCTATGTCCTGAGCGCGTTCAGCGGAATCCTGGGGGATGTGAAGCTGGAGCTCATCACACCTTTCAAACACCTGGACGCCGCCCGCATCGTGCGAGACGGCGCCTATGACACGCCGCTCGTGCTGCTGAACTTGGCCGTCACCCTGATCGCCCTGGCGGCGAGCTACTGGCTCTACCTCCGGCGTGATATCTCCGCCGTGTCGTAAGGAGGCGCGCCTTGAACATCTTCCTGCGCGAGCTGAAAGCCAACTTCAAGTCGCTGGTGATCTGGAGCGTCATCATCACGCTTCTGATCATGGTCGCCGTGGCCAAGTTCTCCGCCTTCGCCGGCGCCCCCGATATGTTGGCCATGCTGGATTCCATCCCGCCGGCGATGCTGGACGCCCTCAACATGCGTGCCTTCAACCTGACGACGTTGAGTGGTTTCTATGGTGTGATGTTCATCTACTTCGGGCTGATGGGTGCGATCGCAGCGGCCATGTGGGGCAGCGACATCATCTCCAAAGAAGAGCGCGACAAGACGGTCGAGTTCTCGCTGGTGTTGCCGGTGTCTCGCAGCCGCGTCGTCTCCGCCAAGGCCCTGGCTGCCCTGGTCAATTGCGTCGCCCTCGTGCTGATCACCTACGCCGTGTCCCTCGTGGCGGTGCGGCCGTACAACCCCGACCAAGCTTTCTACAACCTCCTGGCGCTCGAGATGCAGGCCATGTTGGTGATCGAACTGATCTTTCTCGCCTTCGGGCTGCTGCTGGGGTGCGCAATGAAGCAGTACAAGCGGTCCGCGTCAACCGCCGTCGCAGTCATCCTGGTGGCCTATGTGATGTCGATCCTGTCGGTGATGCAGGAGAAGCTGGATTTCCTCAAGTACTTCACGCCCTTCCAGTACTTCGACGCCAGCGATCTCTTCCGCACCGGCAGGATGAATGGCGCCTACCTGCTTCTATCGGCGGTCATCATCGTGGCGTGCGTGGTCGCGGCGTACTGGTCCTACGGCAGGCGCGATCTCTATATCTAGCGAGCCGTTTCACCTCTTCGTCCCCCCGTGCCCGTCATGGGGAATCGGAGATGGCGCATACGGCTCCCCTCCTTACTTGGGACAATACACGCTTGTTGAGCGGTGGGCCTTGACCCTCGGCTTCGCCTCAGGATGCTCCGCTACGTAGTCCCAAGCGCAGCGAGGGAAACCCACGAATGAGAGACTCAAGGATTCAGGAGCCGACGGTGGGCCTTGCATGGTCCCGAGCGCAGGGAGGGAAACCCATGAATGAGGGTTTTGCAGGACCCGACGCAGGCGATTCAGACCCTTGGTCGCCTTTGGCCAGATTCCGGGTAAGGGTCTGCCGATTCTGGGCTGCCTGGCGGACCCAGACCCTTGACCGTCTCCTGGGGCCAGGCAACAGACATAACGCGACGGTTCAGCTTGACGGCATCGTACCGCCTTCTGATCACGTGGACAAGGGGATCCTTGCCGTCGCTCCCTGTCGGCTAGCAAGGTTGTTGCGTCGACGCGGGAGGCGGCCTCCCAGGTGGGAGAGGAGAACCGAGGGTTAGGCCCCAATCTCAGTGCTGGCAGTGAGCCACAGGTCTTCACAGGTGGCTATGTTTGGAAGCTCGACGGACACTCTGCCTGGCGCCTTCAGGACCGGCCATGGCCTTGGGCCCATGGGCGCACGATGAAGCGAAGGTGCCTGAGACGTTTTATCGTTTCGTAGAGCCACTCTCCCACCTGGCCCTCGACAAGTTCTCTGATGCATCCCGAACAAGCCCAAGGTATTGACTCATGGGGAGACATGACGTACTGTTATGAAAGCGCTTTCAGACGCGCCTTCTGGCATGGTGAACAGGAAGGCTCAGCCCAGAATCGACGATGTGGCCCATCGGGCGGGTGTTTCCATTTCCACTGTCAGCCGCGTCGTCAACCGCACCGTGCCGGTGTCGGACCAGGTCGCGGCACGCGTCCAATCCGCCATGAAGGAATTGAAGTACGTTCCCCGCGCAGCAGCCCGCAGCCTCGCCTCGCGCAGGACGAACACCCTCGGCCTCTTGCTGACCGACTTGCTCGGTGACTTCTTCGCTCCGTTGTTGAGCGGTATTGAGAGTGTGGCGGTCGAGCAAGGCTTTGGCTTGCTGATTTCGACCGCTGGCCGCGGCGGCCCCCATTTCGAGCTTCCTGGCCCTCTTGGGCGGCACAACAGTGATGGTCTGTTGGTATTCGCCGGTGCGCTCGCCGACGATGGGATCATCAGTGCTCATGAGCAAGGCCTTCCTCTTGTGCTCGTCCACCAGACGCCCCCGTCCGGCCTGCTGATACCGAGCGTGACCATCGAGAACAAAGCTGCTTCGCGCGACATCGTGACGCACCTGATCGAAGTGCACGGTCGCCGCCGGATCGTGCTACTGCAGGGCCCCGTGGGCCATGAAGACGCCCACTGGCGTCAACTGGGATATCGGGAAGCGCTGGCCGCACATGGCCTCCCGTTCGACCCGGCGCTGGTCAGGCTGGGCGACTTCGACCGTCACGAAGCGCAGGCGTCCATGGGCCAGTTGGTCGAATCGGATGTGGCTTTCGACGCGGTCTTCGCTGGCGATGACGAAGCTGCGGTTGGAGCCCTGCAGGCCCTGCGCGCTGCGCGGAGGCGTGTGCCGCAAGAGGTCGCCGTGGTCGGGTTTGACGATCAACGGCTGGCGGCGGTGCTCGATCCACCGCTGACCACTGTCCACGCCCCCACCGAAGAGGTGGGTCGCATCGCTGCGCAGCATCTGATCCACCTCATCCGCACCGGCGAGGCCCGCCCGCTCACGCTGCTTCCAACCCAAATCGTCCTGCGTCGTTCGTGCGGTTGCGATGGGGAAACCGCCTGACGTCGGAGTGGCCTACTGAGAGGAAGGACCCTTGAAGTTTGGCTTCATTCCCACTGAGGGCGGTCCCTTTTACCAGGAGTTCCTGGATGAGGTCCTGCTCGGCGAAAAGCTGGGTTTCGCCTCTGTATGGCTAGAAGAGCATCACGGGGTTAGGAATCACTACTGGCCCTCGCCTCTGGTGGGGTTGGCCGGCATTGCTACCCGCACTCAGCGCATTCTCTTTGGCACCGACATCATGGTCCTGCCGTTCTACCATCCCGTGCGGGTGGCCGAGGACACGGCCTTGCTGGACATCATGTCTGGAGGCCGCTTCATCTTGGGGGCGGCCGTTGGCTACAAGCCCGATGAGTTTGCGCTGTATCAGGTGCGGCTGGAGAAGCGTGGAGGGCGGTTTGAGGAAGCCATTCGGTTGATCAAGCAGTTGTGGACACAGGAGGAGGTCAACTTCGAAGGCCAGCACTATCAGGTGCGTGGACTGAAGATCGAGCCCCGGCCTCTGAGCAGGCCACACCCGCCTGTATGGCTTGGAGGTTGGAGTGAGCCAGCGTTGGCCCGGGCCGCTGCGATCGGAGATGCCTGGATCCCAGGGCCAACAGCCAAGATGGGCAAACTGCTGGAGGCCAACCGCTTCTACCACGAAAGACTGAGAGCGGCAGGTGTCGACCCCGCCACCAAACCAACTCCCTTGACCCGAGAAGTCGTCATCGCCGACACAGATGACAAGGCCCGCGAAATGGCCGAACAGCACCTGTGGATCAACTACCGGGACGAATATGGCAGCGGCCAGTGGAAACATCCCCTGATCGGCGCCGAGGACACGGCCCCGGTGAATCAATTCGATGCCCTCAGCCAGGACCGCTTCCTGGTGGGCAGCCCCGACACGGTCGTCCGGCAGGTGCAAAGATTCAAGGAGGCCTTTGGCGTGGACCATCTGATCTGCCGGCTGTATTTCCCGGGCATGCCACACGAGTTCGTCGTGAATGAACTGAGGCTTCTCGCTGGCGAGGTTATCCCCGCATTCCGTGCGGAGTAACGATGAAGATCAGCATCATTACGGATGAGGTGAGCGCCGACCCCGAAACTGCCATTGAATTGGGGGTGCAGTGGGGCGTGCGGGAATTCGAGCTGCGGGGCTTCTTCACGGACCGCGTGCCACGGTTTTCATCCTATCAAAAGCATCATCTGCGAGACATTCTAGCGGAGCACCAGGCTCGGATCATTGCGCTCGCCCCCGGCCTTTTCAAGGTCACGTTTCCGCCGCCGCAGCCTCCGCTCGCCACGTTGGGCTGGATGGAGCGAGCTGGCTACGAGTTATGGAGCGAGGCCCAGAAGACGCTGAGCTATCACCTGGGCGAACGTGGCGAGCGGAGGCTGGACTACGCCTGTGAGTTGGGCGCGGGTGTGATGGTTATCTTTGGCTTCGACCGGGAAGGCGCGCCACCCGGCGATCCGCCTGACGAAGCCCTCAACTATCTGCGGCTGGCCGCCGAGCGCGCTGCGTCGGCCGGTGTGACCCTGGCCGTGGAACCGGAGGCCGGGTTCTGGGCTGATACAGGTGAGCGCACTGCCCGAATGGTTCGAGCCGTCAATCATTCGGCCTTGAGAGTCAACTGGGATGCGGCGAATGCGTTCTTCGGCGGCGATTCTGCTCCGTATCCGATGGGCTACGAGGCCGTGCGCGGCCTCGTGTGCCACACCCACTTCAAGGATTCGCCACGCTACCTGGAAGGCCTGCCCCGCAAAGTAGCGAGAGGCCAGATTGACTGGCCCGGCCAGATCCAGGCTCTGATCGTTGATGGGTACGAAGGTTATGTCTCTGTGGAGACACATGCCCGGCCGAAAGTGGCCGAGGCCCGCGCCTCGTTAGAGCGGCTGCGCAATCTGATCGCAGACGCACCGAGGGGACACGGAAAGATCAAGACTGGGAGTGTTTCGTCGTGAGGACCGTCAACCTGGAGGGCATTGTCCCGGCTGTCGTCGTTCCGATGCGCCAGGACTATTCGCTGGATATCGAAGCCTTCAAGCCTTATCTGGAATGGCTTGTCCGGTTGGGATCCGTAGGCTTGGCCGTCAACGTGGACACTGGTGAAGGGCCATACCTGACACCCGACGAGCGGCGCGAGGTGATACGAGCAGCGCGCGACGTCGCCGCCGACCGATGTGCAGTCGTTGCTGGCGTGGGCGGTCCCAGCACACTGACCGCTGTTGCCAATGCCAGAACCGCCCGAGACGCAGGGGCAGACGCCTTGCTGGTCTTCCCCACGCCGGCCTTCCTCAATGACCCGCTGGACATTCGAATCGCCTACGAATACCACAAGGCGATTGCTGACGCTTCGGGCTTGCCCCTGATTGTGTTTCAACTGGGGCCGGTCTTCGGCGGCGTCAACTATTCCCCCGAGGCCTTAGCCAAGCTGCTCGAACTCCCTCAGGCCGTCGGCCTGAAAGACGCCTCTTTCGACGCCCAGCGCTTTTGTCTCACGCGCGATATCGTGCGAGCGGCCGGTCATCCGATCACACTGTTGAGCGGGAATGACAATTTCCTGCTGGAGAGTTTCCTCCTGGGAGCCACCGGCGGGCTGTTGGGCTACGGCGCGGTGGGGGCCAGCCTGCTCATCGACATGCTCAACGCCGTCAAGAACAAAGAGTTCGACAAGGCAACCGCCATGCAGAGCCGCGTCCAAAGCTTCTGCGACTATATCTACGGGAAGCCACTTGGCGACTATCGGGCGCGGTGCAAAGTTGCATTAGTCCATATGGGCTTCTTCTCCTCAGGGCAGACGTACGTCCGCCCGCCATTCCTCTCGCTCTGGGAGGCGGAGAAAGACAAGGCGCGACGAGCCGTGGAGCGGGCAGGACTGATGGGAGTTGCCCGTCGGTAGGCCCGCAGGTCTTGTCCATGGAAGAGCCCCGGGTGGAGGCGCTCGGGAGCAAGGATATGCCGTTCTGAAGGGGAATGGATGCGTGGAACCGGCCGTGCAACATGTCTGTCAGCCGAGGAATGACGAAGGACATGCGTCGTTGCGGGCCCGATCTGCCACGCCTTCGAGGCGACCGGGCACGGGGACGTCCGACGCAGTCCGTGTGGGGATCACCGAGGGGAAGGAGGTGGCACTCAGATCGTCAGCATGATGAGGATGACGAGGCGGACCAGCAGCCGGTTTGCCTCGCCGCGCGCGTGCGGCAGAGGCTGCCTTCTGTAGCATGACAAGGAGAAGAGAGAATGAAGCTCATCAATAGGCGCGGATGGTCTCGGCGGCTATGGAAAGCTCTGCTTGTGATCACGACCGCCTCGCTGGTGGCCGGCTGCGGCGGGGCGGCGGCCACGCCGACCGAGGAGGCTCCCGCTGCCGAACGGACACTCAAAGTCTGGGGATTCGTCTGGACCGCAGACTGGCTGGACGCAATCAAGGCCGGTTTCGAAAGCCAGCATCCCGGTGTCACGGTTGAAGTCGGTCGCTTTGAGTACGACCCGTATCAAGACATGGTCCTGACCACGCTCGCCTCAGGGGAGGGTGTACCGGATGTGGTCACGCTCGACCCGATGTGGGCCGGCGACCTGATTCGCAACGGCACCGTTCTGCCCTTGGACAAGGCGACCAGCGAACTGAATGTGGGCGACTTCGTTCCAGGTGGCTGGAACTTGTATGCCTGGAAGGGCGTACAGTACGGGGTGCCCCTCGACCTCGACTTCAACTTGCTCTTCTATCGCAAGGACGTCTACGACGCGGCGATGCAAGCCCTGGGGATGACGACATTCCCGCGCGACAGCGAGAACTTCCTCAGGCTGGCGGAAGAAGTGACGAAAGAAACGGGCAAGCCGGCCCTGATGATCGAGAACGACTACTATGCCTGGTACCAGGGCTTCCTGGCTCCCATGGGCGGCAACCTGATCAACGAGGCTGGCGACGCGTACGTCTACAACAGCGACGCCGCGGTCGAGGCGCTGCAGGTGTACTCGGATCTGGCGGCGAAGTACCAGGTCGCCAAGGTGTGGAACTACGACACGGACGGCGATCCGATGGTGGCGCTCTCGGGCGGCGACCTGATGGGGATCATGCACGGCTCGTGGTTCGCCACCGAACTCGAATCGGGCGCTCCGGACATGAAAGGCCAGTGGGGCATCGCGCCCCTGCCGTGGGGTAGCGGCGACCGGCAGTTCGACGCGGCGACGGGGGGAGCTTGTCTCTCGATCCCGAACAAGGCCGCCGAGCCCGAATTGGCCTGGGAGTTCCTCAAGTACGCCATGACTCCCGAGAACCAGGTGGAGTACTTCAAGATCGTGGCTGGGGTGCCGTCGTTGAGGACCTCCTGGTCCGATGCGGCCTTCGACGAGGTCAACGAGTACTTCGGCATCCCATTGGGCCGCTCGGTGGCCGACTGGTCGTTGCGGGCCATGCCGATGCAACTGCCTTCGCTCGAAGTGGCCGACCTGATCGGTGAGGCGATCACCAAAGTCACGTCCGGTCAGGTCACTCCGAAGGAAGCTTTGGACGAGGCCGTACAGGCGGCACCGCCGCTGTGAAGTAACGGAGCCCTTGCGGTAACGCAGACCAGGTTCCAGCCCGCAGCGCGTGCTGGAACCTGGTGCTCCCTTCGCGAGGTTCGCCATGACGTCGCTCAGTGGTATCTATCCGCGTCCCGAGGTCGTCTCTCCTGGCGCGCCGGCACCTCTGCCGCGGCGGGGCCGCGGACTGACGCCCTACCTTTTCATCTCACCCTTCTACTTGGGCTTTGTTCTCTTCCAGCTCTTGCCGATTGCTTTCTCCCTTTACCTCAGCCTGGTGGAGTGGAACGGTGGCCCCGCCATGCAGTTTGTCGGCTTGGGGAATTTCCGTACGTTGATTGCCGACGCCAAGTTCTGGAACGCGTTCCGGGTCACACTGATCATCACCGTCGCGTGTACCCTCCTCGGCACCATCGGCGCGCTGCTTCTCGCCGTCCTGCTCGAGCGCGTGGCGGACTGGCTGGCGGGACTGTTGCGGGTCATCTTCTTCCTACCCTCCGTCACATCCGTGGTCGTCATCGCCTACGTCTGGAGGCAACTCTATAGCACCGACTATGGGTACTTCAACACCCTGCTCGAAGGGATGGGGTTGGCCCGCCAGAATTGGCTGGGAGATCCGCAGCTCCAATTAGCCGCGCTGATCGTCATGCTGATCTGGGCCGGGCTGGGCTGGGACGCGCTCATCATCACGGCCGGCCTGCGCTCGATCCCTCCGGAGCTCTACGACGCGGCCAAGGTGGACGGGGCTAATGAATGGTCCGAGTTCTGGGGCATCACTCTTCCGCTCCTGCGACCGACCCTGACATTCGTCTTGGTCACCGGCGTCATCTTTCTGTGGGGCATTTTCGCCCAGCCTCAGCTCCTGACCGGCGGCGGCGAGTTGCGCGAGTCGCAGACCATCGCACTCTACCTGTATGACGTCGGCTTCCGGTACCACAAGTTCGGCTACGCCTCCGGCATGGCTGTGGTGCTCTCCCTGATCATGTTCGTCTCGGGCTACCTGAACTTCCGTTTTGTCAAGGCGGACGTCGAGTACTGAGACAGAAAGCGAAATCGGGCATGGCGCGGCGACGCAGGATTCTGCAATATGGCATCGGAGGCCTCCTTTGCCTGTTTGCCGTTCTCTACCTGTTCCCCTTCGTGTGGATGGCGGCAATGTCCCTCAAGCCCGACGCGGAGATCTACTCCGGCCACGTCTTCCCCGCCGCCCCTACCTTGGAGCAGTATCGGCGGTTGTTCTTCGGATATGAGTTCAAGGGCCTCACCCTGGTCGTCCCCTACCTCGACTATTACAAGAACACTGTTTTCGTGACGGTCGTCAGCCTCGCCCTTGTCTTGCTCACGGACGCGCTGGCAGCGTATGGTTTTGCCAAGTTCCAGTTCCGAGGCAAGGAGCTTCTGTTCTGGCTGATGATTGGAACGATGCTCCTCCCCTTGTATGCCACGCTCATCCCGACGTTCTGGCTCTTCTCGAAGATCGGGCTCATCAATCGCTACAGTGCGCTCATCTTGCCCGGAGTGGTGGACGCCTACGGAATCTTTCTGCTGCGACAGTACATGCAGACCATCCCCAACGAGCTGATCGACGCCGCCAAGGTGGACGGTGCCGGTCCGTTCCGGATCTTCTGGAAGATCATCGTTCCGCTGAGCCGTCCGGCCCTCGGCACGCTGGCGATCTTCCGCTTCTTGTTCGTTTGGAACGACTACCTGTGGCCACTGGTGGTACTGCGCAAGGAAGAGATGTTTACCCTGGCCGTCGGCATTGCCAATATGGAAATGCGACAAGGAATGGTGGTGTGGGGCGGTCAGATGGCCGCCTCCGTACTGGCTACGTTGCCGGTGATCGCCCTCGTATTGCTCATGCAGAGGCAGTTCCTCCGAGGCCTGACGATGGGAGCGTTCAAGGCCTAGCTGTGGGCGACGCGGTCCGCTGGGGAAACTAGGAGAGTGAACGATGGGTCTCAAAGTTGCCGTAATCGGTGCGGGCAGCAGCTACACACCCGAACTGATCGCCAACTTGTTGGAGCCCGGGACGCGCCTTGATGTCGACGAAGTGGCGCTGCTCGATCCCAACGTGAGGAAACTTGAGCTGATCGCGGCTGTCTGTGAAAGGCTGTTGACGGAGGCGGGCCGGCAATTGTCGATCCGACCGACCGACCAACGTGAGGCCGCGCTCGACGGTGCCGATTTCATCATCCTGCAGATTCGCGTGGGCGGGCTTGAGGCGCGCGTACGTGACGAGACGGTGCCGATGGAACTGGGGATGGTGGGCAACGAGACCACGGGGCCGGGCGGGTGCGCGTGCGCCCTGCGCACGGTGCCGGTGGCCTTGGGGCTGGCCCGCGAGGCCAAGCGCCTGGCCCCGCGCGCCTGCCTGCTCAACCTGAGCAACCCGGCCGGCATCGTGACAGAGGCCCTGCTCCGCCATAGCGGCCTCCGCACTGTGGGCTTCTGCAATATCCCGATCAACACGACCTACGCCCTGGCCGACGTGTTGACGGCCGACCCGGCTCACGTTCGGCTGGATTCCTTTGGGCTGAATCACCTCAGCTGGGTGCGACGGGCATTCGTGAACGGCCAGGAGAAGCTGCAGGATCTGATCGCCGCGACCCGCGACCGCCGAGCTCCGCTGTATCGCCGGGGGCTCGTCGATAACCTGATGGATCCCGACTTGCTCCGTTCGCTGGGAATGATCTGCAATTGGTACGTCAGGTACTTCTACTTTCCCGAACAGGTGCTGGAGGCCGACCGCCGCAGCGGCGCGTCCAAGGGCGCGCGCGACATGGACTCCGAAAACCGCCTCGAGGCCATCTATGCCCGTTCCGGCTACAACGCGGAAGCTCGCGAGATCCTGGCGGGCAAGGGTGGGGCACAATACTATGTGCCGGTCCTGGCCGTGATGGATGCCATCGTGCACGACACGGGCGCGACCGTCATCGCCGATGTGACGAACGAGGGTGCGATGCCCGACCTGCCCCCGGAGGCGTGCGTGGAGGTTCCGGCCCGCTTCTACCGTGACCGGACCGAGCCGCTGCCGTCGGGAACAATGCCGCTGAGCGTACGCGGCCTGGTGCAGACGGTCAAGGCGTACGAACAGCTCGTCATCGAGGCGGCCCTCACCGGTGATCGGGCCAGGGTGATCGCCGCCCTCATGGCCCACCCGCTGTGCGGCTCCTACGGCAAGGCGACGGCCTTCTTCGAACGGGTCCTGGCCAACGAACGCGCTTTTCTGCCTCAGTTCATCCACTGAGCGGGACACAAGGATGCGCAGCCCTACAGGCCAAGCCGCGGCCGAAGCCGAACCCCAGAGCGCTCATGCGTCCTTCAACGCGCGCGCCATGTATTTCTTCTACTACATGGCCATCGGCGCCTTCCTGCCCTTCATCAGTCTGTACTATGAACACCTGGGATTGAGCGGCACACAGATCGGCGTGTTGCTCGCCCTTCCCACATTGGCTGCCTCGGCCGCGACTCTGGCATGGGGTGTGCTGGCCGACGCCTTGCACTGGCATCGGGGCCTATTCCGAGTCGCCCTGCTCCTTTCGCCCCTGGCCATCCTGGGCCTGTCGCGGGCCGCCGGCTCAAGTATCCTGGTGGCCATCGTGCTGCTGTATGCCTTTGTCAGCGCGCCGATTCTCCCCCTGCTCGACAGCGCGGCCCTCGAGGTGAGCGCCTCCAGGCAGGGGTCCTACGGCGATCTACGGGTGTGGGGTACGTTCGGATGGGCCGTCTCCACCTGGCTGATGGGGGCCTTGATCCAGCGCTTTGGGCTGCCCTGGCAGTTCTACGGCTACGCCGTCTTCATGGCAGTGATGTTCATCGCCTCGCTGTTCCAGTCCCCGCGCCTCGAGGTTCTGCGCACCTCGCTGCGCACTGGACTGCAGGCCCTGGTTTCTCGGCCGGGTTTCCTCCTCTTCCTGCTCAGCCTGTTCGTGCTGACAATGACCACGGGCGGAGTGAACTACTTCTTTAGCCTGTATCTTGAAGGCATCGGCGCCGGCGAGGCGACCATCGGCCTTGCGTGGACGCTGGCCGCGGTGAGCGAAGTGCCCATCATGCTGTGGTCCGGCTCGCTGATTAGGCGCATCGGTGCGACGGGCCTGCTGGCCATTGCCTTCGGCACCTATGCGCTGCGTTGGCTGCTGTATTCCTTCATCGCGACACCATGGCTGGCGCTGACGGTGCAATTGCTGCACGGCCTGTCATTCGCGGCGTTCCTCATGGGCGCAGTCAACTACATGGGGCGCCGCGCGCCGCCGGGCCTGGGCACCAGCGCTCAAGCCATGTTCAATGCAGTGGCCTTCGGCATCGGCCCGTTCGCAGGCGGGTTGCTCGTCGGCTACCTGTATGATCACGCGGGAATGCCGGCGCTCTTCCGCATTCTCTGCCTTCTGGTTCTGACCGGGTTCGTTGTGTTCTGGGCGAGCACACGCGCGGCGGGTGAGCGTGTGTTTCAGCATGAGTGACCATGGCGAGGTGGTGGATGGAAGAACCGATTCGCACTCAGCTGTGGATTGAAGGCCGGGCGGTCCTGCCGGAGACGGGCGAGGCGTTTCCTGTGTTGGATCCCGCGACCGGTGACGTGATCGGCCATGCGGCGCGGGGGCAGGCAGCCGACGTGGACAGGGCGGTGGCGGCGGCCGCGCGGGCGTTGCGCTCCCCGTCGTGGGGCGGGCTGGCGCCCGTCGAGCGTGGCCGGCTGATGTGGGCCCTGGCCCGGCGCATCGAGGTCGAGCAGGGACCGCTCGCGCGATTGCTCTCTCTCGAAAATGGCAAGCCGCTGGGTCAAGCCCGTGACGAGGTCTTCACCACGCTGCGCAACTTCGAGTACTACGCCGGCTGGGCCGACAAGATCCACGGACGGACCGTCCCTGTTTCGGCGAAGGTCTTCGACTACATCGTGCACGAGCCCCTGGGCGTGGTCGGGCACATCATCCCCTGGAACTATCCGCTCGACATCTTCGCGCGCGGAGTCGCGCCGTGCCTGGCTGTGGGGAATACAGTCGTGGTGAAGCCCGCGGAGGAAACGCCGTTCGGGGGGACGGAATTGGCTCGGCTGGCGAGTGAGGTGGGGTTTCCACCCGGCGTGATCAACGTTGTCACCGGTCTTGGCCGCGAGGCGGGCGCCGCCCTCGCGGCCCACACGGGCATTCAGGGCCTGGCGTTCTGTGGCTCGGTCATCACCGGTCAGGAGGTGCTTGCCGCTGCCGCCAAGCGCATCACGCCGGTCGTTTCGCTGGAGCTGGGCGGGAAGTCGCCCTGCCTGGTTTTCGCCGATGCGGACGTGGAGCGTGCCGTGCAGTCGGTGGCGCACGGGATCACCTACAACACGGGCCAGTCGTGCGGCGCGCTCTCTCGGCTCTTTGTGCCGCGTGAGATGCTGGGCCGGGCCACGGAGGTGGCCCGCCGCGCGATGCAGGCCGTCCGCCTTGGACGCGGGCTGGACGACCCGGATATGGGCCCGCTGGTTTCGCAGACGCAGCTCGAGCGCGTTCTCGGCTTCTTGGAAGCGGGCCAGAGCGAAGGGGCGCGTCTCGTGCACGGCGGCCGACGCCCAACCGCGGCCGACCTCTCGCGCGGTTTCTTTGTCGAACCGACTCTCTTCGCCGACGTTCAGCCCGGCATGAGCATCGCGCAGGAGGAGATCTTCGGCCCGGTCGTCGGCCTGCTGGCGTTCGACTCCGAAGATGAGGCGATTTGGCTGGCCAACGAGTCTCGCTACGGCCTCTCGGCGGAGATCTGGACGCGCGACCTGTCGCGGGCGCATCGCGTCGCGGCGGAGCTGGAGGTGAGCCACGTCACCGTCAACGGCGGAGGTGGGTTCGGCGTCGAGGCGCCGTTTGGCGGGGTGAAGCAGAGCGGTTTCGGGCGCGAGGGCGGATACGAGTCCATCCTACAATACTCACGCGTGAAGAACGTGTGGATCAACCTGTGAGGGACAGGCCATGAAGGTCGCAGTCATCGGCGGCGGGTCCACGTACACACCCGAGCTGATCAACGGGTTCCTGACGCGACGCGGCTCGTTCCCGTTGACGGAGCTCTGGCTCATGGACATTGACGGAGAAAGGCTCGAGATTGTCGGCGGCTTCGCGGAGCGCATGGTCGCGGCAAAAGGTGCGCCGTTCAGGGTTGTGTTGACGCACGACCAGCGCGAGGCGGTTCGCGGCGCGGCCTATGTGACGACGCAATTGCGGGTGGGGACGATGGCCGCGCGCCGGGCGGACGAGTACCTGGGCCAGCGGCATGGGCTGATCGGTCAGGAGACTACCGGCGTGGGAGGGATGGCCAAGGCCCTCCGCACCATCCCGGTGATCCTCAACATTGCCCGCGACATGCGTGAGCTGGCCCCGGGCGCGCTCCTCGTCAATTTCACCAACCCCTCGGGACTGATCACCGAGGCCCTCTTCCGCCATGCGCCCGACGTGCCCGCCGTGGGTGTGTGCAATGTCCCCATCACGACCAAGATGCACCTGCTGGAGCGATTGCAGAAGCAATGGGCCAAGTCGATTGCTCCGGAACGGGCCGAGCTGAAGACCCTGGGGCTCAATCATCTATCCTGGCATCGCGGTTTCACGTTGGATGGGGAGGACCTCTGGCCGCGGGTGCTGGAAGACTACCTCGCCGCGTTGAAATCCGATCCCCACCCCGAATGGGATGTGCACACCGTTGAGTCGCTGCGTATGATCCCGAACTACTACCTGCAATACTTCTACTACACCGGCAAGAAAGTCGCCGAACAACAAGGGTGGCCGCCGTCGCGCGCCGAGCAGGTGATGGATATCGAGCAGGCCTTGCTGCGCGAGTATGCCGACCCGAATCTGAAGGAGGTGCCGGCTGACCTGATGAAGCGGGGCGGGGCGTATTACTCCACGGTCGCCACTCAATTGCTCAACGCGCACCACAATGATCTCGGCGAGACGCAAGTCGTCAATACCCGGCACGGGGGTGCCGTCCCCGCATGGTCGGCGGACTGGGTGCTGGAGATGCCGTGCCGCGTCGATCGGCAGGGCATTCATCCGCTTCCGGCCGAGCCACTGCCGCCGGTCTGTTTCGGGCTGTTGGCACAGGTCAAGACGTACGAATTGCTGACGGTAGAGGCAGCGGTGCACGGCGACCGCCAGGCCGCCTATCAGGCGCTGCTGGCCCACCCGCTCGGCCCTCCGGCGGACCGAGTGCAGACTGTGCTCGATGACATGCTCGAAACTCACCGAGCACACCTGCCTCAATTCTGGGGCTGACCTATGCTGCGCTTCTATCTCGGTCTTGACGTTGGCGCCACGAAGACTCATGCCTTGATTGCAGACGAGGCGGGGCGGGCGGTTGGCTTTGGCGAGGCCGGGCCAGGAAATCCGGAGAACGTAGGTTATTCGGGCCTCACCGCGGTGGTCACCGCGGCCCTGGACCGGGCCCTCCAAAGTGCGAGCACGACTCGGGGCCACATTGCCGGCGCCGGCTTCGGCATAGCCGGCTACGATTGGCCGTCGCAGCGTTCGATGACGCTGAGTGCGCTCGAACCACTGGGCTTGACGGCACCGGTAGAGATTGTCAATGACACTCTCCTTGGCTTGCTGGCGGGAACGTCGGAAGGCTGGGGCGTGGCCGTGGTCGCGGGCACAGGCTGCAATTGCCGGGGCTGGGACCGGAATCGCCGCGAGGGGCGGGTGACCGGCCTCGGCTCACGGTTCGGTGAGGCGGCTGGGGCGGCCGAGCTTGTGGCCGCCGCACTCCGAGGCGTTGCCTACGAATGGAGTCGGCGCGGTCCGGCAACTCGCCTGTCATCCGCCTTCATGGAACTCGATGGCGCGCGCGACTTGGACGATCTTGTGGAAGGATTGTCCACCGGCCGATACCACATCGATGCGGAGGCCGCGCCTACGGTCTTCCGATTGGCCGCCGAAGGCGATGGGGTCGCCCTCGACACACTGCGTTGGGCTGGGCGCGAGCTGGGGGCGATGGCGGTGGGAGTCATACGGCAGCTCGATTTCGAATCTCTGGATTTCGATGTGGTGCTCGTGGGCGGCTTGTTTGACGGTGGTTCATTGTTGACCGATCCGCTCCGCGAGACCGTTCGTGCGGTGGCGCCCCGGGCCCGCTTCGTCCGGCTGGATGTGCCCCCGGTGGTGGGCGGCGTGCTGTTGGGGATGGAGCAGGCCGGAGCGACCCCCTCTGAGACCGTGCGCGAGGCGTTGAGACAATCTGTCCTGAGTCTTGTCTCGCCGTAGATCGAGCATGTCAAGGTGTCATCTCCCAGACCATATGGCTCGAACCAACACAACCCGGATGGATGTCGTGGCAGACACAGTCTGACCTCGGAGAAGATGTGAACGGCCGACCTCCCGAAATCCCCGGCGCCGCGGGGAGCGGCTGCGCCAGGGCAGTGGTTTGCCTTTCATCTCGCCGACACCCGTGCGCGCGAAGGGGGTCGGTGCCAGATCGCCCACACAGGTACACTGCTGGGCCGATCTTCTCGGACAAAGGGCGATTCATTCGATGACCACTTATCTGATTGTCAATGCCGACGACTACGGGCGCACTCCGGGCGTTTCGTTGGGCATTCGAGAGGCCCATCTCCGAGGAATTGTCACCTCGACCACCGTCCTGATGAACATGCGAGAAGTACAAGAGGATCTTGGCCGGGCTTTGAGCGAATGCCCCCATCTGGGGTTGGGCGTGCATCTCGTGTTGACCAGCGGCGGACCCGTGCCCTCGCTGGCCAACGGGGGAGGGGCTTTTCCCGACATGGCTGAACAGGTGGAACGGCTCAGTCGGCTTGACCCAGCCGAGGCAATGGCCGAGTGGCACGCGCAAATCGAGCGTTTCGTCGCCGTAACCGGGCGTGCCCCTGACCATCTCGATTCACATCATCATGTCTCCTATTCCAGCGAGATGCTCTTCCGGGCCATGCTGGAGCTGGCCGACGAATACGGCTGCGCCATTCGTGTGCCGCGCCCTGCCAACGGCGGCCCAATGGTTGGGCTGCCGTCAGCCTTGGCCCCGGTGGTTGAAGAGTTCGTCGTGCGTTTGGTGAGCGAATTCGCTCCTCGTTCCCCCGATTACTTCGAAGGCACGTTCTATGATGCGCAGGCGACCCGGACGACCTTGGTGAACCTTCTGGCCGATCTGCCGTCCGGCGTAACCGAACTGATGTGCCACCCCGGCTATGCCGACGCAGAGCTTCTGACTGGCTCGACGTACAACCGGCAGCGCGAGACCGAATTGCGCGTGCTGACGGACCCGGCCGTCTCCGCTCTTGTCAAAGAATGGGGTATCCAGCCGATCACTTTTCAGGGCCTTCGCCTCGACTGAGGCCGCCGCAAACAGGGTCCTGTTAGAAGTGGACGTCACCGCAGGGGCGGCAGACGGCGAGCTGGTGGCCATCCCGCCCCTGCCGCTGGAGTCGGCCTTCCGGCGCTACCTCGGTACCGGCCTGACGGCTAGCGCTCTAGGAGGCGAATGACGTTGCCCGGATGGTTCGTCGGGGAGCAACAAGCATATGAAGACGACGCGCTACATTGACGACATCCTCAGCCAGCCGGAAGCGCTCTCCGCCGCGCTTGGCGGTTTCGATGCAGAGACGCTGGGGAGCACAGTGCGGCGCATCGAGACTGGCGCGATTGATCGCATCGTCGTGACCGGGATGGGCGGTTCGTACTTCGCCGGTTACCCGGCTTGGCTGCTGTTGGCCGCGGCGGGATCGCCGGCGTGGTGGGTCGAGGCATCCGAACTGGTTCACCACGTCCCAGCGCTCGTCACGCCAAAGACGCTGTTGTGGATTCTGTCTCAATCCGGACGCAGCGCCGAGATCCGGGCGCTGCTGGATCTCGTGCGGCAGGCCAAGCGCGCGCCCGCGTGTATCCTGGCCACGACCAACGACGGCGATGGCCCATTGGCGCAGCAGGCGGATCTCACCCTCCTGCTGAACGCCGGGTCGGAGCACACCGTCGCAACGCGTACGTTTTTGAACACGCTGGCAGTGACACAGTTGGCGGCCCTGGCGTTGGCCAGTCAGCCGCTCCAGGCGGCGCAGCGCGATTTGCGGCACAGTCTCGAAGCTGTGCAGGCCTATCTGGCTGCCTGGAAAGAGAATCTCGATCAGATCGCGCGTACGGTGGGCGCCCCGGAGCGCCTGGTTATTGTTGGGCGCGGGCTATCCCTCGCCTCGGCCTTGGCCGGCGCGCTAGTGATCAAGGAGGCGGCCAAGTTCAACGCCGAAGGAATGAGCGCGGCTCAATTCCGGCATGGCCCGCTCGAGTTGGCCGATCCGCGGCTGACCGTGCTGGTGCTCGAAGGCGAAGGTGAAGCGGGTGTGATGAACCGGCGGCTCATGCGCGACCTCCTCGGTTGCCGTGCGCAGGCTGTTTGGCTCAGCGCCCAAACCGACCCGTCTCTGCCGTGCATCTGCCTGCCCGAGGGCTCTGGCCCGGGCCTGCCGATCGCTCAGATCGTGCCTCTGCAGTTGCTTAGCGTGCATCTGGCGCTGACCGGGGGATTTGAGCCGGGTGCCTTCCGCCATTCCGGCAAAGTGACCCTCACCGAATAGACCCCCGCCATGAGCCGAGGCCGGCAGTCCTGCCGGAGTACAACGTAACGGAGGCATCAGAACCTGAAGACCTATCGCCTTCCCCACACCGAATTGGACGTCGGTCGCATTGGCTACGGCTGTATGAACATCGGCGGCGGGTGGGATCAGACACCTTTGACTGCCGAGGTCCGATCGCGGGCCGCCAAGCTGGTGGCGACGGCCGTTGAGCACGGCATTACGCTCTTTGATCATGCCGACATCTATACGCTTGGAAAATCGGAAGCGGTCTTTGGGGAGGTCGTGCGGCAGTCTAAGGGGCTTCGGCAGAAGATCGTGATCCAGTCCAAGTGCGGTATCCGCTTGGAGGATGTTCCCCAGGCGGGGGTCCCTGGCCGCTACGACTTTAGCTACGGCCATATCGTGCACTCAGTCGAGGGCAGCCTGCGTCGCCTCCAGACCGACTACCTTGACATCCTTTTGTTGCACCGGCCGGACCCGCTGGCGGAACCAGACGAAGTCGCCCGGGCATTCGACGAGCTCCAGCGCAGCGGCAAAGTGCGCCATTTCGGCGTGAGCAACCACACCGCGTCTCAGATCGAACTCCTGAAGAAATCGGTGTCACAGCCGCTGGTCGTGAACCAACTCGAGCTGAACCTATTGCACGCGCACCTGATTGAGGATGGAATCCAGGCGAACCAGGAAGACAACCGCTACACGGGGGCGATGGGGACCCTGGACTACTGCCGGCTGCACGACATGCTGATTCAGGCGTGGGCGCCGGTGGCCGGTGGGAAACTTGTCGATCCGGCTGAGGCCGATGACGAGCGGGCGCGTCGCGTCGCAAGACGGGTGGCGCAACTTGCGGAGGAGAAGGGCACCTCCCGTGAGGCGGTTGCGCTGGCCTGGTTGCTGCGTCACCCGGCTCCGATTCAGCCGATCATCGGCACGACCAACCTCGAACATCTGATTGCCAGTTGTCAGGCCGACGGCGTCGTCCTGAGCCGAGAAGAATGGTATGCGCTGTTTGTGGCTGGCCGCGGCGGCCCCGTCCCTTAGGAGGCACTTGAAGAGCCGCCACGAAGGCACAAAGGGGCACAAAAGAACTCGAGGAAAACCGCGACAAATGCTTGGACGCGGGGACAGGCTTCGAGGTATCCAGGCAGTCTTCTAGGGCTCCTCACGAAGGGAAGCCAGGAAAACCACCAACAGATCAGACCACATCCTACCGCCATGAAGACTTCATGCAACTCGGGTTGGCGCTCATGTCGAATTCGCCGGCGACGGAATTGAAGCCGTTGCCGGGTGTTGCCTGGCGTTGCCTGGGGTAGAAGGGGAGTCCAAGACCCTTGACCGTCTTTCCCACCTATGCCCCTTGACCGGAATCGAAGAAGGCGTATAAGGTTCTCCCTCCTTTCCGGAGACCCTTACACGCCCTCTAACGATGCCCCTTAATCAGGAGGCGACGGTGGGACTTGAACCCACGAATGAGGGTTTTGCAGGACCTGACCCAGGCGATTCAGACAGGCAGGCAATCCCCAGGAGGGCTCTGACGCTTACAGCAGCTGCTGGGGAGAGTTGCCCTTAGGCCTTGGACAGGCCGCCCATCGGGACGAGTGTTGGGCCCTGAGCGCTCCGGGGCCCAAGCCCACCGACCGCGTTCGGTTGAGTTGAACCCCCAACCATCGGGGGCCGCGCGGGACGCTGCCTCATCGCAGCGGAACAGAGCTAATCCACATGCCCGCGGGCGAACGGTCGTCGGGTCCGTGCACGGCTGAAGGGACCGTTCGACCTCCTACTCCTGCCAGGAACGCAAGATCGAGATGACATAGGCCACATCCTCGCGGGACAGGCTCCGGGCGAAACCGTCCATCGCTGTCCCTCGTCGGCCTTCGAGGATGAAGTCGATCACCGCCTCGTCCGTGCTCCCCCGAATGAACGCGTTGCTGTGCAGGTTCTTCCCCAGGCCGCCCAAGCCCGTCGCGCCGTGACAAGCGGCGCAGTTGACCAGGAAGAGCTCCTTCCCGATCTCCTCCGGCGGCAGGAACCCCAGGAGCCCCTGCTGAGCAGCCCCCCAGTCCTTCTCGTTCAGCGCCGCCAGGATAGCCCGGATCGACCGCACTTGGGTTGGATCAGCTTGGTCCAGAGCCAGCTCGAGATGGAACTGGGCATCGGGTTGATCGAACTGCTGCAAGGCGAAGAGCGCGCTGCGCAGATGCCGCTTGAAGGAGATCTGAGGCATGACCTCGATGCCCTCGCGCCAGGCGGAGATCAACGCCACGACATCGTCGATCTGAGCCGGGGAGAGGACGGTCCCCCAAGTGGGCATGCCCTGGGCTGGGCGTCCGTGGGAGATCGTCTTCCGGTACCAGGCGTCGTCGAAATCCCTGAGCGCGGCCGGGTCGTTCAGGCGCGGGGCGCGGTTGGTCCCCATGCCATTCTCGCCGTGGCAGATGAAACACGTCTCGGCAAAGATCGTCGCCCCGCGCACGGGGTCCGGCACAACCTCCACCGGCAGGATCTGGGGCGCGGTGGCCTCCCAGGCTCGGATCGAGGCCACCACCTGTGAGACATGCTCGTCCGTCAGCGGGCCCCCGAACGCCTGACCCCAGGCGGGCATCAGCGTGCCGGGCACACCCGTCCGGATCAGGCTGAAGAGGACCTCGTCGGGGCTCGTGCGGAGCAGC
>Ga0209751_10001555_pt1 | contig 23477 bp, 23 predicted proteins | sample RifCSP13_1_FD_184019 | JGI IMG/M metagenome (GOLD analysis project Ga0209751, IMG submission 184019) | Soil microbial communities from Rifle, Colorado - Rifle CSP2_sed 13_1 (SPAdes) (version 2) | ecosystem: Environmental > Terrestrial > Deep subsurface > Rock core/Sediment | place: Rifle...
GCCTGCTCCCGTCCCGGGCCGCCACCTTGCTCATGTGCTGCAATTCAGCCAGCAATCCACGTCGTGCCACTTTGCTCTCCTTCCGTGAGAGCGAACCTACGCTCCGTCGCGCCCACAGGGTCGTGACTGCACCGCGGCGCAGCGTAACAAGCGACGTCCGACGTCGTCGCGGAACTGTGAGCGAGCCGAACCCTTGTCGATCTCACCGAGATTCCCGCGCCCATGTCATCCCGCGTTTATCCCGCGTCCGCTGCGCATCGCAAGCATCCATCGGAGTCCGATATGCAGGTACGACCTGGGTTTTTGTCCGCCAAGGTCCATAGCAATTCGACCAGGCAGCGTTCGGGACGCTGAGGCCGCCGGTTCAAATCCGGCCGTCCCGACCATCAAGATGCAGGCAGGGCTCTGCAAACCGGGACTCGTCGAGGCGAGCTAGCGGAGCTCGAGGAAACCGGCGGCCTCGCAGGCGTCCACCATCATGCGCATGTCGTCGTAGGACGCCGCGTCCACTGCAACGAACCGCTCCACTAGTCCGAGGGCGAGGCGCTGGCGCACCGTAGGATCTTCGGCCATCGTCACCAAGACGTCGTGGATCGCCTCCCGCAGGTCCTCGGGTACCCGCCTCGATACCGCCACGGGCTGGATCGTCGAGGGCCCCAGCGCTTCCACCACTCGCACCTGCTCGGCGAGGTCCGGGTTGTCTCGCAGCTCCACCGCGAGCACTAGGGAGTCGATCGCCGCGCCGTCCACCTCCCTCCGGGCCACCAGTTTGATCGCCTCTTGGTGGAACCCGGCCTCGACCACCTTCCCGAAGAACCCGGTGGTCTCGCCCAGCCGCACCAGGTGGTACCGCGTGATCCCGTACCCCGAGTGGGAGAGAGGCTCGTTGTATGCCCAGGACCGCCCCCGCAGGTCTAGGAAGGACTGGAACGGGCTGTCGCGGTGAACGATCACGTCGGAGAAATAGATGGGCCGGCTCCCGTACCGCGCTCCCATGAGCACCGGCGCGGCCACCGGGACGGCGAGGTCCAGGCCCCGACGCTCAAAGGTCACGTAGGGCAGACTGCACACAAAGCACACCTCGTTCATGTCCTTCTCGCAGCTCTCGTACGAGGTCTCCACCACGAGCTCGGTGGGGAGCCTGAGACGGCGACCGACCTCCTCGGTCACCAGCTCATAGAGGGCGACGGCCGTGGCATTCGACGCCAGGTAGGTTCCGAAGCGTAGGCGGTCGAGACTCCTTCCTCCCTCGCGTACCCCCAACACGCGGTCCAGCACAGCCCGACCATCGGCCGCCGGGCCGGAGGGCGTCCATGTGAACACCGGTTCCCGGCTACCGATTCCCCCGGTTATGCCCCATGCCAGTTTGCCCATTACCGCCAGTCGACGAAGTCCCGTCGCCGATGACAATACGCCAACTCAGAAGCCATGCTTGGAGTGTTCTGGCCGGGTTCAACGCACTTGTCAGGGGCACGAGGAGCGAGCCCGAGCAGCCGGGCAAGCTCACTACCTCAAGGCCCGGCGCCGCGGCCGACCCCCGATGGGGTCAGGACCCGCAGACGTGGTGCCGGTTCGGATCGACCCTGAGCTGCGAGCAGCGATCGTCGCCCGAGCCGAAGCCGACCACACCACTACGAGTGAGATCATCCGAGAAGCCATTCGCCGCTTCCTCGACGCCGCCTGACCGCGCGGGCAGCGCTGATCACCGGACACGAGTGGCATTCCATCGCGCATTCACCGCCGCGTGCGGCCATCCGACGAAATCGCTCTGACCCGCGGATGGTGGTCCGTGCCAGTGCGCCGCGATCCAGTCCTAGTGATTTCGGGAGACTGAGGCCGCCGGTTCAAATCCGGCCGTCCCGACTAGAGGCGCTGCCGCGCGCTAGGACCCTGACCGCGGAAGATGTTTCAGATGCGGAAGGCCTCCGTCATAGCCGTAACCCCGCTCTCGCTCCCAGTGATGGTGACTGCGATCAAGTCCTCGTGATCATCGAGTGCCCAGTCGACGAAGCCGCAACATTGGCGTTCGGCTGCGACTAGTGCCTCCAGCTCGGTGACTATCGCGGGGTCTCTGACAAAGTAGATCTTCGTCTGGCCGGCCCAACGTGCAGTCCTCAACACGACCGGCCATTAGCTCGCTCGAAACAGTCCATCTTGAGATTGATCGTGGCGGGATCTCCGGCGCTAATGACAGAGTCAAGGGGCCCTGGTGTTGGCTCAAGAAGACGACCCTCACGCCCTCGACCCCTGGGATCACCTGCCGGAGTAGCCTCCGCGGGTAGGACCGGACCCGAGGTGTCCGCCCAATGTCATCACTGGTTGTTGTAGTCATCGTCGCCGCGGTCGCCCTTGTGGTCGGCATGGCCAGCTTCTGGCTGGGACGCCGGGCCACCGCCCCCACGTCTGCCGACCCAAAGCGGCTGGAAGAGCACGACTTCTATCCATTCATCGTCAATGAGAGCGGACACATCGAGTTCAGCTCACAAAGGTTTTGGGACTCCGTCGACCATTTCTTGACTCACCGCAACCCCGTGGCCGCCCGCGAACTCATAGTGATCGGCGAGCAGAATTTCGTCCGCGACACTTTCGGCACGGCCCACCTCAACCGGTACAAGGAGCTCTACAAGGCCTACCACGGTGATTCGGTCATCGACGATAACGAGGCATTCCTCGAGAACTACAAGCGCATCGTCAGGCTGATTGGGAGGTCATTCCCCCACACCGGCATAGAGATACTCCTCCACAACCTGGTCAACCCTTCCAAATCGATCGTCACCATCGAGGGCGGGGAGGTAACTGGTCGAACCTTGGAGATGGGCACGACCAAGCTGGTACTGGACCTGAAGACTCGGCGGCATCGCAACCAGGACAAGCTCAACTACGAGTTGAACATCGGAGCCAGACAGTTCAAATGCACGACCATTCCCATCTTTCGCTCCGAGTACGGTCTGGTGGGTGCGATCTGCATCAACATCGACGCTCGGTTCCTACGCGAAGATGTGATGCCCAACAAGGAGAAGCAGGAAGCCTTTTTCGACAACTTCCTGCGGGCCGACATGGTTCTCGACGAGAACATCCTCTCCAAAGACGAGTATCAGGCAGCGCTGCGAGGCAAGCGTCACTTTCTGGACGAGGCGATCCGCGCGACTCCGATCTCGCCCAAGGACAGCCTGTTGGCCGCCATCATGTTCTCTGATATCGCCGGCTACACCTCACTGATGCAGCGCGACGAGATTGCCGCCCTCCAGGTACTCGAGTCGAGTGGTCGCATTCACCGGACCCAGGTCGCTCGCTTTGGTGGCCGCCTCCTCAAGGAAATGGGAGACGGAATCCTCGCTAGCTTCTCGTCGGTCAGCCGAGCCGTCGACTGCGCCCGCGCCATCCAACAGGCCGTCCGAGCGACCGGCACATTCGAGGTGCGCATCGGTATTCACCTTGGCGAGGTGACCCAGGCAGGGGGCGACGTCTTCGGCGACGGCGTCAACATCGCCTCGCGCATCCACGGTGAGGCCGAGCCCGGTGGCATCGCCGTATCACAGGTCGTCTACGACAACGTCAAGAACAGAGAGGGCCTCACCTCCCGGGATATCGGCGAGAGGCACCTAAAGCACATCGCCGAGCCCATCCGGGTGCACCTGATCAGCCCTTGAGGTGATCACCCCCTCAGAGGATCCCGTTCACCCCGGCAGCCGCCGTCAACCCCGAGACGGCGGCCCCTTCCATGAAGCCCTGCCACGAGTAGAAGCTGTCGGCGTGCTCTCCGGCGAAAAAGACGTTGCCGACCGGCTTCCCCTCGTTGCCGGCGATGGTGGTGAAGTACCCCGGCTGGTTGCAGGTGTAAGACCCCTCCCACAGCGGCTGGGTCGGCCAGTGGTAGCGGTCGGCCGTGTACTTCCCCTTGGACTTGGTGGCGTTGGCGGTCGCCCCCGGGAACACCGGTTCGAGGTCCGCTAGGAACTTCCCGACCTGCGAGTCGACGCTTCCCGTGTTGAGCCCCGCTCCGAGCCTGCCGCCGGTGTAGTCGGTGAGGATGGCTCCGGACGAGCCGGACATCGACCAGTTGGTCTCCCACGTTCCCTGGAGGTTCGGTGACCCCGACACATAGGAATCCCCGTTCCCGCCCAGGTCTCGCCAGAAGGGTCGCTTGAAGCCCACCACGAGCTTGGCGTTGGTCCCGTACTGCAAGTTCTCGATGGCGTCGGTCTTCCAATCCGGCAGCCGCAACCCGCTCAGATCGGTTTTGCGCAGAGCGGTGAACGGAGTCGCGAACACCACGGCGTCGAAGCTCTTCTGGAAGGACCCGCCCCCATTCGAGAGGGTCAGGGTGACCGGGCCGTCCGGCGCCGACTTGGAGGCTGCCAGCAGCTCCGTGCCCAGTTCCACCTGGCGACTCAGCGCCGCGTTGATGGCGGTAGTGATGGTGTCGTTGCCTTCCAGCAAGTGGAAGCGCTCGTCCGAGTACACCCCGAAGGGAGTGAACTTGGACCGCCGATCGGCGTGGATGAATAGCAGGAAGTTGAGCGAGCTTTGCTCGGCGATCTCGCGCCCGTACTCACCGATGTAGGCCGCCTCGATGATCGGTCCCACCACTGGGCCAGCTCCTCGGGACTCGAGATACTCAGCGAGGCTGGTGTTGTCGAGCACCACGTCGTAGTCGTTGAAGAACTCGGCCGTGGGTGCGCCGGTCGACAGCCGGAGGTCGTCCTGCATCGCCGGCACGAAGGCGCGCAACTCGTCCACCACCCGGGACTCCGGGTAGTTGACGCCGTTCACGCGATAGAACGTCTCACCGCCGAGCTTCGCCCGATCCTCCCTCGTCAACCCGAACTCGTTGACGTATCCGAGGAGCACCTTGTGGAGGTTGTCGATGAACTCTCCTCCCCGCTCGGCGACCTGACCGGGGAAGAATCCCCGCAGGGAATAGCAGCGGCCCCCCACCCGGTCGTTGGCGTCATAGAGGTAGGGGCTGAATCCGAGGCGCTGCAGCTCGTAGGCGCACGCCAGTCCGGCGAGGCCCGCCCCGACGATGGCTACCTGGCCGTCCTTGCTCGGCTTGGCGGCCCAGGCGCGGGCCGGCGCCACCGCCAGGAGGGCGGCAGCTGCGGTAGCCGATCTCAGGAACCGTCGGCGGGTCATCTCGAAAGCGGCCACCGCCTCGTCGCTCGAGACGCCGTGCGCGTCTGCCCACTGAGTGGCACGAATGGTGCGGGCCAGGCGATGAGCGAGGTCGGTCTTCATGTGCACTCCTCCCAGACGAACCCCCCTCTAACCATCGAGCATAACGCGCTCGTCCCTGGTGGGATGGGGGAAGCCCCGACCTTGCCAGCCACGACCACAGGAGCGGGGGGGCTCAGCCAGCGGAAACGAACCGCCGCGACAGCCGCCACCCCTGGACGACCGCCACCGTGAGTCCAGCGACGATCGCCGCCGCCATGGCAAAAATCGGCCCGGCCGGGGCGCTCATCAACAGGCTTAATACCCGGTTGGCCAAAAGCCAGGTGAGCATGAACGCTCCGGCGCCGATGCCGGCGCCGGTGGCCCAGGCAGCCACGTAGTCGGCCCGCAGGCCATCCACCGACCTCAACCTGCGAACGCCTCGAACACCGGCGGGAACATGAACACGGCCCCGACCAGGCCTAGCACCAGGCCGATCCAGAACACCCTCTTGATGTCGACGTCCTTGCTCTTCCACATGAACCCGAAGACCAACCAAGCGGCGACGAAGGCGATGGCGGCGACTGTGGTCTTGCCCGCCAGGGGGCCAACCCCGAAGTCGCCGGAGAACCCATCGAGGAAGTCGTGCAGTCCCTCCGACACCTCGTTAAGGCTGGTCAGGAGGCCCAACGCCAGGATCCCGATGCCGGCAGCCAGCATCGCTGCTGCCCCCGGTCCGTCCGGCTTGTCCTTCAGCCTGAGTTCGCTCAGCTCGGGGACGACCTCACTGTCGTGATGTGTTACGGCCATTCTCTTCTCCTCCTCAAATGATCGGGGCGACCTTGTTCAGGAAGGCTCCGAAAGCCCCCCCGACGGCGGCGGCGGCGAACGCTGCCACGAACATCACAATCACGGCCGCCCGCAGCCATGGACGGGCCATCAGACGGGGTCCGTAATAGACGACCAAGAACGCCGCGGCGGTGGCCAGCATTGGAGCGGCCCAAGACACGTGCTCCTTCCATTCCATTCCGAAGGTGTGCCACGACGCGGTGTCGCCGGTCACGTTCGATCGGAGGAAGTCCCGGGGCGAGCAGGTGCTGGTGGGTACCACCGCTCCGGCGCAACCGGCGAAGGCTTCATCACCAACCACCGCCAGGCTCTCCCGGTACCAGGGATAGACGATCCAGGTCCCGGTGATGACCGTTGCCCAGGCCGTCAACGCCATCAGGCCGGTCCCGTAGTAGAGGCGCGTCATCCGCTCCTTGATCCCGGCGGTGGTCACCAGCCCGGGCCGAAGGCTCCACAGCCCCGCCAGCCCGCCGGCGAACGCCAGCAGGAACAAGGTTCCCAGGACCAGGCCGTGGATCACGGTCCAAGTCTCTCTCGAACTCAACTCCATGCTCTCTCCTCCTCGTGCACGGTACCAAGCCAGCATGAACTCAGCGTCGCAGCCAGCAACAGAGACCTACGGCCCCATTGCGTCGGCCATCGACCGAACTGGTCGTGCTGCGCGAATTCTTTTCGCGACCACGGAACGTCAGGCTCGGCGGGATTGGCAGCCGTCGGTGCTCGGTGGGTAAGGTCCCCGGATGCGTGCCCTGGTAGGCCGGGCGCTGGCGGCCTCCCTGCTTGTCACGTTTGTGGCAAGCCCGGCCATGGCCGACGACCTTGATGTGGCCATCGCCGACGCCCGAGGACAAACACTTCCCCTCAACCCCGCTGCCGAGCAGCTGGCTGAATCCTCCGCGGCTGCCCAAGCGGCCGCAGGGAAAATCTTCCATGCCGACCTCATGCCGGCCCTGGGCCCGTGCGCGGCGGTCGGCGAGGTCGTGGGGGTTGGGCCCGACATCGCCACGGTGGTCTCGCTGCTCGTGCAAAGTCCCTCCCATTGGCACATCATTTCGGATCGAGAGTTCACCGCGATCGGGTCGGGCCAGGTACGCGGAAACGACGGGCGGGTCTATGTGTCGGTGGTCTTCTGTGTCGAGACCCCGCCGAACCCTCCCCCTCCTCCGCCCTTGCCCACCACGATTCCCCCCCCGGTCGAGCCGCCGCCGAAAAAGGCATTGCCTCTCTTTCGTCAGGCCGACCCCCCGGTGCTTACTAGCCCGGACGGTTTCGTCGAGGTATCGGTTCACATCGGGATCACCGAGTTCACGCCGCCGTGGGAGTGGAAGCTTTTCCCCGTACCCGCCGTCGCCTGATCAACTCAGCAACAACAGCTCGGCTATCTGCACGGCGTTGAGGGCCGCTCCCTTGCGAAGGTTGTCGCCCACCGTCCAGAGATTGATGCCTCCGAGCCGTCCGACGGTCTCGCGCACCCGCCCAACCAGTACATCGTCGATGCCGGCGGAGTCGAGCGGAGTGGGGATTCGGTCCGCCCAGACCTGAACACCCGGGGCCTCCCCCAGCCGAGCCAGAGCTTCGGCGGCCGACATGTCCCGATCGAACCAAAGACTGGCAGCCACCCCGTGGCCAACCATTACCGGCACCCGGACGCAGGTCGGTTCGACCTCGAGAGCAGGTAGCTCAAGGATCTTCCGGCTCTCATTCACGAGTTTCCATTCCTCATCGGTGTAGCCGTCTTCCTGACCGGCCCCGGCAAAAGGGATGACGTTCCACGCGATCGGCCTGGCGTAGACCTCTGCGCCGGGGTCCTGCCACTTGGCATTCGTGAGAGCGGTTCGATCGGCGCCAAGGGCGTCAACCTGCCGGCTCAACTCGGCCATCCCCTTCTGACCGGATCCGGACACCGATTGATACGACGTAGCCACCATCGTCCGGAGCCCGGCAGCACGATGGAGCGGAGCCACCCCCATCAGAAGCGTCATGGTCGTGCAGTTGGGGTTGGCGATGACACCACGATGCCCCGAGGCGGCCTGGTCGTTGACTCCGGCCACAACCAGGGGCACCGTGGGGTCCATTCGAAACGCCGAGGAGTTGTCCACCACCACTACGCCGCTTCTGACGAAGGCAGGCACATAGGTTCGGGACCGCTCGGCCCCGGCCGAGAAGAGGGCGATGTCGACCCCCCTTGGGTCGGCCTCGGCAACGTCCTCCACCACCACCTCGCCCCACTCGGTGCTGACCTTGGAACCCGCTGATCGTGCCGAAGCGAACAGGCGCAGGGCGGCGAGCGGAAATCGGCGCTGTTCGAGGACCGCGATCATGGTCCTCCCCACGGCCCCCGTCGCTCCCACCACACCCACCGTGGTCATGCGCCCCGCTCCTCGGCGACCGCGGGCGCCAGAAACTCGTCGTGGAGGGCTCGCACCGCCTCCCCGACCTGATCGCCCCGGACCACGCAGGAAATCCGGATCGTCGACGTGGAGATCATCTCGATGTTGATCCGGGCATCGGCGAGCGAGCGGAATACCCGCGCCGCGACTCCGGGATGGGACTTCATGCCCGCCCCCACTAGCGACACCTTCCCAATGTCGGGATCCACCTCGACACCGGCGGCGGACACCTCTTTGCTGATCCGTTCGGCGATTTCGCGGGCTTCGGCGACCGCCGACTTGGTGACGGTGAAGCTGATGTCGGTGAGGCCATCCCGGGAAACGTTCTGGACGATCATGTCGACGTTGACACCCCGCACGGCCAGCGGCTCGAACAATGAGGCGGCGATGCCGGGCCGATCGGGAACTCCTCGCACCGTCACCTTGGCCTCGGAGGTGTCGTGGGCGATTCCGGAGATTATGGCTTGCTCCATGGTGGCCTCCTTGATGAGGGTGCCGTCGACGTCGTTGAAGGACGACCGAACGTGAATAGGAATGTTGAATCGACGACCGAACTCGACGGCGCGGGGCATCAGCACCCCGGCCCCCGAGGCCGCCAACTCCAACATCTCCTCGAAGGAGATCTCGTCGAGCTTGCGGGCCGTCGGAACGAGGCGTGGATCGGCGGTGAAGACTCCGTCGACGTCGGTGTAGATTTCGCACACTTCGGCACCGAGGGCTGCCGCCAGAGCCACGGCCGTGGCGTCGGACCCGCCTCGACCGAGGGTGGTGATCTCCCGGGTGTCGGGATCGACCCCCTGGAATCCGGCCACGATCACCACCTTGCCTTCTCCGAGCGCTTCCCTCACCCGGGTACCGCGGATCTCCTGGATCTTGGCGGCGCCGTGGGCGGCGTCGGTGAGGATTCCCGCCTGTGACCCGGTAAAGCTGACGGCCTCGACGCCGCGGGCGTCGATTGCCATCGCGGTGAGCGCCATAGAGATGCGCTCCCCGGCCGTCAGCAGCATGTCCATCTCCCGACCCGGGGGGTCCGGATTGACGGCATGCGCCAGGTCGATCAGCTCGTCAGTGGTGTCTCCCATCGCCGATACCACCACCACGACATCGTGACCGTCCTTGCGAGTGGCGACGATGCGCTCGGCCACCGCACTGATGCGCTCCGGAGTGCCGACCGAGGTGCCTCCGTACTTCTGGACGTAAAGGGTCATGCCTACCGGGGGTGGGGACCACTCATAGTACCGACGCCGTCTGACCTGCCTACCGGCAATTGGTGAGAGACGGTTACTCTGCTCGCCCGTGCCAAGTGAGAAACGCAGCCGCCAGCGGGTAAATCGGGCCGGCAAGCAGCAGATCAAACAACGCCAGAGCACCCGCCGCAACCTCCGGCGCGGTCTGACCCGCGGCCTGCTGTTCGCCGCCGGGCTATTCGCCTTCTACCTGATTGCGGTATTCCTGAGCCGCCAGCGTGACGAGATGCCGAGCGCCTACCTGGAGTACCGGGACCAGCCGACAGCTTGCGGCGCCACTGCCCCGCCGCCCGAGGTCATCAAGATTTACGAGGGCGCAGGTGATCCCGGCCTGGGAGAGAGAACAACGGTGACCGCCACCTTGACCACGTCGTGTGGAGACGTGACCATCGAACTAGATCGGGACGCCGCGCCCGAGACCGTGGCTTCCTTCGTCTTCCTGGGCAAGGACGGTTTCTACGACGGAACGGTCTTCCATCGGGTGGTGGACGGGTTTGTGGCGCAGGGGGGAGATCCCAACGCCGACGGCAGCGGCGGACCCGGTTATACGCTGGCCGACGAATTCCCCCCCGAGGGGTTCGTTTACGACCGGGGAGCGGTGGCGATGGCCAATCGCGGCCGCAACACCTCGGGAAGCCAGTTCTTCGCGGTCATCGGGCCCGATGCCGGCCTGCAAAACCTCTTCACGGTGTTCGGGAGGGTGACCGAGGGGATGGAGACCTTCGACGCCATGCTGGAGGTCGATCGGGTACTGGGGGCAGATGGCTCCCGCAGCAATCCCCGAGAGACCATATACCTGGACCGGGTGGTCATCACCGAGACCTGATTCTCGAGGCGGACGGTGCACTAGCCCGCCAGCGGCGCAGAACAGGCCCCCCCCCGAACGCCAAACCGAAGCCACGACCATGTCAGCACGGGCCGGTAGCCTCCGGATCGTGCCGGTCGACCTTCATGTCCACTCCACAGCGTCGGACGGATCTGACTCGCCCGCCGTCCTCGTGGCGAAAGCGGAGGCCGCCGGTTTGACGGCCCTTGCCCTGACCGATCATGACACCCAGGCCGGCGTCGCCGCCGCCCGGGAGGCCGCCGAGAGCCTCGAACTGATACCCGGAGTGGAAATCTCGCTCGGTTGGACCGAGGGGGCCATGCACCTGCTGGTCCTCTTCCTCGAACCGGGCCGCGGACCGCTTCAAGATCGGCTCGCCGAGCTGCGAAAGGGGAGACACCATCGCAACGCCGCCATCATCGCCCGCCTTCGAGATCTGGGCATCGAGATTGGAAATGCCGAGCTTGCCGAGGAGGCCAGTGGGGACAGTCCCGGACGGCCCCATCTGGCCGCCCTCCTGGTCCGGAAGGGCATCGTGCCCGACATTCCGACTGCCTTCGACGCTTACCTGGCCAAGGGCCGTCCCGCCTACGTCGAGCGACCCCGGCTCGAACCGGAGGAGGCGCTGGCCCTGGCGGTAGCCTCGGGCGCAGTGCCAGTGCTCGCCCACCCGCACACCTTGGGGCTCGATCGGGCCGAGGAGCTAGCCGAACTCCTGATCCGGCTCCGAGCTGGCGGTCTCATCGGCCTGGAATGCCACTACGGGTCCTACGATCCGGACTATCGGCTAGAGCTCGCCGGAGTGGCTCGCCGGTTCGACCTGATCCCATCCGGGGGCACCGACTATCACGGCACCTACAAACTGGATGTCGAGCTCGGCGTCGGGGGGGGGGACCTCCGCGTCGGCGGGGAGGTGCTCGAGGAGCTGCGGGCCGCCCGCCCGGTGAACCAGTCATGACCCGTCGGGGCATGGGTACGGCTGCCTTGGTGGTGTCGGCGGGGATCCTCGCCTCCCGATTGCTCGGCCTGCTGCGCAACGCCCTGCTGGCCGCTCTGCTCGGCAGGACCGTGCAAGGCGACGTCTATCAAGCCGCCTTCCTGATCCCCGACTTCCTGAACTATTTGATGGCAGGCGGGTACATGAGCATCACTTTCATCCCCATCCTCTCTCGCCACCTGGGCGCTGGTCGGACCGAGGACGGCTGGAAGGCTTTCGCCGCGGTTGCCACCTGGGTAGGGGGACTGACCAGCCTGCTGACCCTCTTGTTGATGGCGCTTTCGCAACCGATCACGCAGCTCCTCTACCCGCGCCTCGCTCCGTCCCAGGTTGCCGAAGTCGCCAACCTGACGCGCATCGTCCTCCCCGCCCAGGTGTTCTTCGTGCTGGGGTCGCTATTCATGGCCGTGCAATACGCCCACAAACGATTCGCCCTCCCTTCTCTAGCTCCGGTCGTCTACAACCTGGGGATCATCGGAGGCGGCTTGCTCACATCGTGGGGGGGGGAACCGAGCCCAGCCGGTTTCGCCTGGGGCGCTCTCGTGGGGGCGGCAGTGGGAAATTTCGGCCTCCAGGTGATCGGTGCCCAGCGCAGCGGTTGGCGGTGGACACGGCCGCCACGCCGAGACCCGGCCGTGAGGACCTATTTCGTCATGGCTCTCCCTTTGATGATCGGGCAGTCGATCGCCGTGCTCGACGAGCAATTCGTGCGGGTCTTCGGACAGCTGGCCCCCGACGGCGGGATCGCCGGCCTGGCCTATGCCCGCCAGCTGCACATGGTCCCAGTCGGCCTTATTGCCCAAGCTGCGGGTGTGGCCGCCTACCCGTATTTGGCCGGGCTGGCGGCGGCCGGACGCCTAGGGGACCTGGTCTCCACGGCTGCCGGCGCCATCCGCCATTCCCTGTTCGCCGCCGGAGCAGCGGCCGCCGCCATGGTGGCCGGGGCGACTCCTCTCGTACGGTTGCTACTACAGCACGGAGAGTTCGAGCCGGCCGACACGGCGGTGGTGGCGCCCCTGCTGGCTGTGTTCGTGATCTCACTACCGGCCTGGGCAGTCCACCAGGTGGTCTCCCGAAGCTTCTATGCGCGGGCCCAGATGTGGACCCCGGTGACGATCGGAACCGGTGTAGCCCTTCTGGCCGCTGGGGCGGCCGTTCCCCTGTACGAACGGCTTGGACTGGTCGGTTTGGCGTGGTTGAGCTCGGCGGCCATGACGGTCTACGCCCTGATCCTGTTCATCGTGTGGACCAGGTCCGGGGCGGCACCCGTTCGAAGCGCGATAGCCGCTTCGTGGACGAGGTGCCTCCTCTCGGGGAGCGTGGCCGCGACGGCTGGACGGCTGGTCGCTGACCGCATCGACTCGACCTCCCTCCTCGATGGGGTGCTGGGGTTGCTCGGGGCCGGGACGGTGGCCGCGGCCGCCTATGGATCGGTGGCGCTCTTGCTCAAAAGTCCCGAACCAAAAGAGCTCTACCGCCGAGCCGGCGTCAGCGGTGGCGGCCGCGGCGGTGACGTGTAAGGATCTCTCGGAAATCGCTAGCAATGCTGAGAAGGATCACCACCCCCACCGTCATCGCGAAGGCCACCAGCCAAAGCCGCAATGGGCTGTTCCGGCCGGTGATCGCGGCGCTGAGTTCGGCCCCACCCTGACGGCGGAACGACCACCACTGGAGCACAGTCGGGACGATCAGATAGGCCGCCGCCAGGATCGTGAGAGTCAACCGCACCCGGTAGGCCGCCCAGACGGACCACCCGGACCGCCCTGACGAGGACCGTGCCGGTTGCACGGTAAGGCGTCCGGTCACCGCCGGGTCCCCCATCGCGTGTTGGTGAGGGTGAACAGGGCGTACGGAAGCTGCCACACGAGGACAGTGGTGTAGAGCAGGGCAAACACCATCCCGTACTTCCACAGCCGGTCGTCGCGGTTGATTCGGTAGAACAGTCCGTAGACGAGCGCCATCGAAACCACCCCGGCGGCGTAGACGAAGGGGAGCTGAAGGAAGGCCAGGGGCCGCAACAGCACGGCCCGCAGAATCACGTGCGGTGCCATCAAGGTGAGCACGATGCTCGAGTAGAAGGAGAACACCGTCATCGGATGGCGCTTCCACATGAAGCGGGCGGCCGCCAGCGTCTCCCGTATCCAGCTCTTCTTCCAGCGGAGCTGCTGGCGTAGGAATGCCGGGAGGGTCTCCGGCACCATGGTCGCAACGTGGGCGTCGGGCGCGTAGTAGGTCTTCCAACCGGCCCGGAGGATGTAGTTGGTGAGGCTGCGGTCGTCGCCGTATGTACTCCGAGTACCGAGAAAGGTCTGACCCAGCCACGAGTTCATTACTTGCTGGAGGGCGGTGCGCCGGTAGGCGGAGAAGCAGCCGGAACAGCAGGTCACCGAGCCGAACTTGGCTTCGGCCGCTTTGACGACGTTGAATGCGACGTAGTAGCGGACGGCCTGCATGCGAGTGATAGGACTACGGTCGGCGTTGTCGACGTCGCCATATCCCGCCACAGCTCCGATCTCCTCGTATGCGAAGTACTGGGCGATTCGTTCGAGGGCGTCAGGGGCTATGCGAGAGTCGGAATCGACGAACACCACCACCTCGGCCGTGGTGCGCCTGATGCCCTCGGCCATCGCCTCGCGCTTTCCCCGGTTGGTCTTGAACCGCACCACCGACAGGTTCGGGATCTGCCCGAGCAGGGACTCCATCACATCCCCGGTGGCATCCCCGGATCCGTCATCGACGGCGATTATCTCCACGCGGCCTTCCGGGTAAATGGCAGCGGCCGCCGCTTGTATCGTCCTCTCGATGACCTCCTGCTCGTTCATGGCCGGGATGACGATGGCGATGGTCGGTCGGCAGGGCGGGCGCGGATCGAGGAGTACGGGAGGCTTGTAGGTAGCGGCGATCACGAAACGGGAGAGCAGGTAGACCAGCACCAGGAAGCCGTAGCCGACAAAGAGGAAGTCGTCAGTTAGGTGTTCGAGATCGAGGTACTTGTAGGCCAGGATCCCGCCGAGGATGACGCCGACCACCGGGACGACGCCCAGCATCTCCGGCCACCCGGCCTTGAACTCGGGTACCCGTCGGGTTGTAGTGGTCATTCCGTCTGTTACGCCGCTCGAATGAGAGGATCGGCAATGCCAGCCGGGACCTTAAGGTCAGATGTGGTGGGCGACGCCGCGAGTGGTCTTGCCGGTGGTGTCGAGGGCTATGGAAGCTGCCTCACACATGGCCCACAGGTCGAATTCGCGATGGGCCTGGACGATTATCAGCAGATCGGCCGAGGCGGCCGCCTCCAGGGGATCCTTGTGCCTAACCAGTTCGCGGCCCCGCACCGCGAAGGTCTCGACATTGGGGTCCACGTAGGAAACGTCCACACCCATGTCGATCAGCAGTTCGGCCAGCCCCCGCGCCGGCGTTTCGCGGGCGTCGGAGACGTTGGGTTTGTAGGCGACTCCCGCCAGGACGACCTTGGCCCTTTGGACGGGTCGTTCACTGTCGATGAGGAGCGTTACCGCTCGTTTGGTGATATGCAGAGCCATGCGAGCATTCAGTTCCAGAGCCACCTCCACAATGGAGAGTTGGTGGCCACGCCGGGAAACCTCATACCAGAGATAGCCGGGGTCGACGGGAATACAGTGCCCGCCCACTCCGGCGCTCGGATAGAAGGGCTGGAATCCGAACGGTTTGGTCGCCGCCCCCCGTATCACCTCATGAAGGTCGACACCCATGGCTCCGGCGAACAAGGCCATCTCATTGATCAAGGCAATGTTGACCAGGCGATATGTGTTCTCCAAGAGCTTCGACATCTCGGCTTCCCGGGTACCCGACAACACCACGACCTCGTCGCAGACCTTCCGATAGAGGGCTTCGGCGACCAGCGAAGAGGTTGCGTCGACGCCGGCCACGATTTTCGGGGTGTTGCGCAGACCGTACTGCTTGTTGCCGGGGTCGATTCGTTCGGGCGAGTAGGCAAGGTGGAAATCGACGCTCGCCTTCAACCCCGAGGCCTTCTCCAGGATCGGTAGCACCATCTCTTCAGTAGTGCCGGGGTGGGTCGTCGATTCGAGCACCACCAGTTGGCCCGGGCGTAGGTGGCGCCCGATCGTTTCGGCGGCCGATCTCACGTAGGCGAGATCGGGCTCCCAACCATTCCAAGGAGTCGGAACACAGATCGATAGGGCCGCACACTCACCCAGCAGTTCGGGTGAGGACGTAGCTACGAAACCGGCGATGTACATCTCCCGGACCGTCGCATCGTCGATGTCGTCGACGTAGCTCTGGCCGGCCCGAAGCGAGGAGACTTTGCTTTCGTCCACGTCAAAGCCGAGCACCTTCATTCCCACCCCGGTGGCCTCGACGACCAGGGGCAGGCCGACGTAGCCAAGCCCGACGATCCCCCAGTCGTAGACGAAATCGGTCATCTCAAGGGACCGATTCCAAGGAGATCTTGTCCAGACAGGTGCCATCCTCCCGCAGGTACACGTCGACGAGGTGCCTGCCTGCGGACAGCGTCACGATAAGCGGGTCCTCCCCCCCCCGGATGCCGATGTAGTCCGGAAGGAACTCGGTGTTGAGGAGCGTGTCCCACCGCCCATACTGGACCCCGTCGACCGCTACCCAGAATGAGTCGGAGGTCCCACTTGCAGCATGAACATTGGCGGCAATCCGATAAGTTCCGGCTTGCTGCACCCTGAAGCAGTAGGTAGCCCGGTTCGAGTCCTTCGGAGTCCAGTTGGAACCAGCGCCGTCGGGTTGGTGAATGAACGAACCGCCGCTGGCCTTGGGGTGGCCGCCGACCACCATCCCGGTTAGGGCTCCCGCCTCAGCCTCGTGGGCCAGACCCCCACATTGGCCCAACGCCTCGGTTCGTTTCTCCAGTTCGACCCAATCGAGCTTGGTGCCGTCCTCGCGGAGATAGATGTCGACCCTATGCGGTCCGGCGGTGAGGTTCCACTCGATGGGGTCGGCCACCAGATAGGAGTTGGCATAGTCCTCGACGAAGCTGGTGCCCTGAGCAACGTCCCAACGAAAGGCCGCTCCGCTATCGAGCCGGACGAAGAAAGAGTCGCTGGTGCTGCTGGGGCCTTGGGCGCCGGCATTGAGGCGATAGGTCGCATCGGACTCGAGCTTGAAGCAGTAGGTGGCCACGAAATCGGGTTTGGCGGACCAGGCCGAACCCGCCCCCTCGGGACGGTGAATGAACTTCTTGTTGCTGGCCTTGTTGTCCGACCCGGTCGCGAAGCCGGTGATCGAGCCAGTTTCGGCTTCCTGCAAGGGGGGACCGCATTTCAGGCCTGCGATCGTTACCGGTTCGAGCTCTATGCGGTCGAGCCGGGTGCCGTCTTCGCGGAGGAGGACCTCCACGAGGTGATCGCCCGCGGTCAACGAGATCTCGACGGGGTCGGTAACGCCATACGAGTTCACGTAGTCGTCCCCGTAGGCGACGTGAGCGACGTCCCAATGGCCGCTGCCGGTCAGGGCGCCGTCCACCTTCACCCAGAAAGAATCGTTGACTCCCGAGTCCGCCCAGACCCTGGCCTTGATCCGATAGGTACCGGATTGGGCGACCGTGAAGCAATAGGAGACCTGGAAGGCGGTGTTGGGCGACCAGGACGACCCGACGCCGTCCGGTCGGTGGATGTAGGCGCCCCCACTGGCTGCCCCGTCCGTCCCGGCGATCAAACCGGTGGGCAAGCCGGTCTCGGCCTCCTGGGGACCGGACACACACGAGGGCGCACCCCAAGCGGTGGCACCAATGGCCAGCGCGGCAACCCCAACGGACGTCATGACGAACCAGCGCCATGAACTAGCCGCCATTCTCACCCACCGCATGGAGCAGTTTTCGACGAGAAGGGCCCGGATCTTTAGTCGGCAGCCCGATTTCAGGGTTAAGGGGTGGCAGGGGGAGGTAGGGGGGCGCGGAGTTGATCGGCGGTGGTGGTTGGCACGGCCACCCAGGTGGGGAGGGTCGGAGAAGAGGGCGGCCGCTGGGCGGCGGCGGCCTCTTCGGACAGCACTCTTTCGATCACGGCGGCCAGGGCGGCGGCTTCGTAGGGGCCGGCTCCCCCTCGGATCTGCACATCGACCAAACTAGTGCACCGTCTGGTAAATAATCGTGGGGTCTCGCCGGCCCACCGAGTGGGGCACTCCTTCGTCTAGCGTTCTTGCATGATCCGGCTTCTCAACCTTGATCACGTCGCCGTGGCCGTTGCGGATCTTGACCAGGCCGTCGCCGAGCATGCCAGGAAATACGGCACCCGCCCCCTCTACCGGGAGGTGGTCGAGGAGCAAGGAGTCGAAGAGGCCATGTTGCCGTTGGGGGGCTCTTTTCTGCAATTAATCGCCCCTCTGCGCCCCGACAGCCCGGTCGGCCGATTCATCGAGCGCAACGGACCGGGCCTGCACCACCTGGCGTTCACGGTGCCCGACATTGTTGACGCCCTCGACCATCTTCGCCAGGAGGGAGCGCGCCTGATCGATGAACAACCCCGCCCTGGTGGGCGAGGAGCCTTGATCGCGTTCGTCCACCCCAAAGACTGGTCAGGAACCCTGATCGAACTGATCCAGCTCCCCGAGACCTGAAGGGGTCCCGAAGCCCTTCGCCTGGTCCTATTGGGCGGGGGCCCGAAGCCCTTCGCCCGATCCCGAGGACCGTTCGCCAACTACTCTGATCACGTGCGATCAGTAATCACCGGAACGGCTCGCACCCCGTTGGGAAAGTTCGGCGGCGTCCTCGCCCCGATGCGAGCAGTTGAACTTGGGGGGATCGCTATGAGGGCAGCCCTGGACCGCTCCGGGTTGGCCGCCGAGACCGTCGACGAAGTGATTTTCGGCCAGGTGCTACAAGCCGGAGAGGGCCAGATCACGGCCCGCCAGGCGGCGGTACGGGCCGGAGTCCCGATGACGGTCCCCTCGCTCACCGTGAACAAGGTCTGCTTGTCGGGTCTAGCCGCCATCGCCATGGCCGACCGGGCGATTCGATGCGGGGACGCCAACTTCGTCCTGGCAGGCGGTATGGAGTCGATGAGCAACGCCCCCTACGTTGTGCCCGAAGCCCGCTGGGGAGCGCGCCTTGGCGACAGCCGCCTCGTGGATGTGCTTCAGCACGACGGGTTGTTCTGCGCCTTCGACCATTGCGCCATGGGTGAGTCGTCCGACCAGAAGAACAAGGCTTTGGGTATCAGCCGCGCCGAACAAGACGACTGGTCGGTCCGTAGTCACGAGCTTGCTGGCGCCGCTGCCGAGCAGTTCGCTACCGAGATTGTGCCAGTGGCCGTTCCCCAGAAGAAGGGTGAACCGCTGACCGCCACCCGCGACGAGGGGGTGCGCTCGGACGTCTCGCGAGAGACGCTCTCCCGGCTGGCGCCAGCCTTCGCGGTCGACGGCACCATCACCGCCGGTAACGCATCGCAGATATCCGATGGCGCGGCGGCTGTCGTCGTCGCAGGAGCTATAGCCGCCGAAGCCTCCGGGTTGCCGGTCCTTGCCGAGATCCTTGCCTACGGACAGATCGGCGGCGTCGACGCGACGTTGCACGAACGGCCCGCCGAGGCCCTCAGAGTGGCGCTCAAGAAGGCTGAGCTGGAAGCCTCGCAGCTCGACCTGGTGGAGATCAACGAGGCCTTCGCCGCTGTGGCGCTGTGGTCGGCCCGTCTGCTCGACCTCCCCATCGACAAGGTCAACGTCCACGGGGGGGCTGTCGCCCTCGGCCACCCGATCGGCGCCACCGGAGCCCGCCTGGTCGTCACCCTGATCAACGCCCTCGTCTCCCGGGGGGGGGGGATCGGAGCAGTAACATTATGTGGCGGGGGGGGTCAAGGCGACGCCCTGATCCTTCGGGTGGGTTCATGATCGAGGTACCCGAGAGAAACCTCGGTCTGGACCTCGTGCGGGTCACTGAGACCGCCGCCATGGCTGCCGCGCGCTGGCAAGGTCGAGGCGACAAGAACGCCGCCGACCACGCCGCCGTCGAGGGGATGAGAGCACACCTCGCCACCATCGACATCTCTGGCGTCGTGGTCATCGGTGAAGGGGAGAAGGACAACGCCCCGATGCTCCACAATGGGGAGAAGGTCGGTAGCGGCCGGGGGCCGGCGGTGGACGTGGCGGTCGACCCGATCGACGGAACGAGGCTCACGGCCGCCGGGGAACCGGGAGCGCTCTCGGTGATCGCCCTTGCCGAGCAGGGAACCATGTACGCACCAGGCAAGCTCGTTTACATGGACAAGATCGCGGTCGGCCCGGAGGCCGCTGACCAAATCGAGCTGGGAGCTCCCATCGATCACAACCTGCGGCGCATCGCTAAAGCCAAGGGCAAGGACGTGAGCGACCTGCGGGCGATCATCCTCGACCGGCCTCGTAACCAACGCTACATCGACGAGGTCCGTCAAGCCGGGGCGAGCATCCGGCTCATCGGCGACGGCGACGTCTCGGCGGCGATCGCCACGGCGCGGCCCGAGTCCGGTATCGACGTGCTGATCGGGATCGGCGGATCGCCCGAGGCTGTGCTGGCGGCAGCGGCACTGGCCTGCATCGGCGGCGAGATCCAGTGCCGGCTCTGGCCCCGGGATGACTCGGAACGGGCATACGCAGCCGAAGCTGGGCTGGATCTCGACCAGGTGATGACAACGGCCGACCTGGTGGGCATCGATAACGTATTCTTCGCCGCTACCGGGGTCACCGGCGGGGAGTTTCTGAGGGGCGTGGACTTCTTCGGGGACGGAGCGGTCACCCACTCGGTGGCAATGCGCTCAAAGACGGGCTCGGTCCGGTACATGGATGCCCGACACAACTTCGCCCGGTTGCGCAAGATCTCCGCCGTGCAACTCGACTACCTCGATTGACCTCGAGATCCTTCAAAACCGGCTCACCATGCCGACCGGATTCGGCGAGGTCATCATGTATGCCGAGACCATCCAACTCCGCCGCCGCCGCCATTCCTTGGTGCTTACCGCGGTCAGCGCCCTCGCCGTACAGATTGCCCTGATGTGGGTGGCCAGGGAAGCCGCCGCATGGTCTCCCCCAAGCCTTGACAATCTCGACGGGTCCGCTTTGGCCGTCACCGAAGAACTGGCCGGCCGGACGGCCTTTTCCATCGTCGAGATGGGCTCGGACGAATACCAGTCCAACTGCGTCGTCGTCTCGTATGGCGGCAAACGAGCGGCTTCGCTCCGGCTCTTTGCAGATGGACAGGAAGGCACGCTCGCCGGCCTTTTCCTCACTGTCGAAAGCGGATCGGGGGGAGCGACCGGCGACTGCACCGGCTTTGTCCCCGCTCACACCGTGGCGGCGATGCCGGTGAGCGAGTTCGTGGACCAAGCCTCCGACCCGGCCCGGGGATTCGAGACCTGGAGGGCAACGCCGGGTGAGGCTCGCACCATCCGGATCGAAGTGCGTCCAGAACGAGGCGCCTCGAGGGGTAGCGTCCTCTACCTGGCCTGGGCAGCTGTCCGCTAACCGGATCGTCGCCCGTGCCCGGGCACCATCTGGCGAGCCGGTGCTCGGGGCGCGGACCGTTCGTGTCGACCTATTCTCGACATATGCAGTCGATCAACCCAACCACCGGCGAGTTGGTGGCCGAGTACGCCGAGCACAGCCCCACCGAGGTCGAAGCGGCGATCGGTCGCGCTCATGAAGCCTTCCTGGACTGGCGCCACCAACCGTTCGCGGAGCGTTCTCGTCACATGCACAAGGCGGCCGAATTGCTGGAAGGCGGCCGGCAACGGCTGGCCGAGTTGATGGCCGTCGAGATGGGAAAACCGGTGAAGGCCGGACGCGCCGAGGTGGAGAAGTCGGCCTGGGCCTGCCGGTATTACGCCGATGAAGCCGCCAACATTCTGGCCGACCGGACCATCCCCACCGGACGGACCAATAGCTACGTTGCCGCCAAACCCTTGGGGGTGGTGCTGGCGGTGATGCCTTGGAACTTCCCTTTCTGGCAGGTCTTTCGGTTTGCCGCCCCGGCGTTGATGGCCGGGAATGCCGGGTTGCTCAAGCACGCCTCGAACGTCAGCGGGTGCGCCCTCGCCATCGGGGAGATACTTGCCGACGCCGGCTTTCCGGACGGGTTGTTCGCCACCTTGCTCATTCCTTCCGCGCGAGTCGATGCAGTGATCGAACATCCGCTGGTCGTCGCAGCCACCCTGACCGGAAGCGACCCGGCCGGGCGGGCGGTGGCGGCCAAGGCTGGGTCGGTGCTCAAGAAGACGGTCCTCGAGTTGGGTGGCTCCGATCCCTACCTGGTGCTGGCCGACGCCGACCTAGACCTGGCAGCCAAGACTTGCGCCGCCAGTCGGCTCATCAACTCCGGACAGTCGTGCATCGCCGCCAAGCGGTTCATCGCCGACCGGTCCATCGCGGCGGAGTTCACCGAGAAGATGGCGGCGGCGATGGCCGCGGCGGTTATGGGAGATCCGCTCAATGAGCAGACCGACGTCGGACCGCAAGCCCGCGCCGACCTCCGCGACGAGATCCACCGCCAGGTGCAGGCGAGCGTCCGGATGGGGGCCCGGCTGGTTCTGGGGGGGGCGGTGCCGACTGGCCCGGGGGCGTTTTACCCGGCCACTTTGCTCGCCGACGTGGAACCTGGGATGCCCGCCCACGACGAGGAGATCTTCGGGCCGGTGGCTGCGGTCATCACCGTCGACGGCGAGGAGGAGGCGATCCGCGTTGCCAACGACACCAAATTCGGACTAGGCGCCGCCGTTTTCAGTCGGGACGTAGCCCGCGCCGAACGGATCGCCGCCGACCGTTTAGAGGCTGGGAGCTGCTTTGTGAACGCCATGGTGGCCTCGGACCCTCGCCTGCCCTTCGGTGGCATCAAGACGTCTGGCTACGGTCGGGAGCTGGCGGACCTCGGCATCAAGGAGTTCGTCAACCTGAAGACGGTGGTGGTCGCGTAGGAGTCGGACTCCCCACCCACAGATGATCTGTGGGCCCTGGGTAGTACTGGGTACTACCCAGAACCCTGGGTTCACGGTTACATCTCCGAGCGGCCAACGAGGGCGCGTCCGAGGGTTAGTTCGTCGGCGTAGTCGAGGTCGCCGCCGACCGGGAGGCCCATGGCCAGCCGGGTGACCTTGACGCCGAGCGGTTTGAGCTCCCTCGCGATGTATAGAGCCGTGGTGTCGCCCTCGACAGAGGGGTTGGTGGCGACGATGAGCTCGGTGATCTCCTCGGCTACGACCCGCGCTTTCAGCTCGGCGAATCGGAGCTGGCCGGGCCCGATGCCCTGAATCGGCGACAGCGCGCCCCCCAGTACGTGGTAGCGGCCGTGGAATTCCTGAGTGCGTTCCACCACCACGATGTCCTGGGCGCGCTCCAAAACACACAGCGACCTGGTGTCCCGCCGGGTGTCACGACAGATCGAACACTCCTCGTTGGCCGTGACGTTGAAGCACCGCCGGCAGGTCCCCACCTGGCGACGCAAGTCGATGATCGATTGGGCCAGACGCTCCGCATCGGCCTCGTCGACGGCCAGCAGATGAAACGCCAGCCGCTGCGCCGACCGGCGACCAATCCCCGGGAGACGGGCCAGCTCGTCGATGAGTCGTTGGACGGGTCCTTCGAACATCAGCGCACCCCCCCCCTAACTCGTTCTGGCGCGCCAATTACGACCCATAGGTCGTGATTGGCGCGCCAAAAGAGTGGTTGCAAGGGCGGTTGGAAGGGTGGTTGCAAGGGGTGGTTGCATATGGTGATTGGATCGGGCGGTGAACCTTACCGGTCAGGTCTCCGCTACCTCTTCCACCAACTCGGCGCCGAACTCGTTTTTCAACAAGGCCACTGGGTCCGTCACGTCCTCGGGCGCCTCGAAGAGTCGATCCTTGTCCAGCTCGACCTGCTCTTCAACCACCGGCACCGGTCCGACGGCCCGGAAGTCGATGCGGACGGCGCCGCCGAGCAGGTCGGCAGCTTTGGCCCCGACCACTGCCGCCACAACCTGATCCTGCTTCAAGGCTTCGAGGTGGAACTCATGGGGCACCGAGAATGTCACCTTGTTGCCAGCCACACCA
>Ga0209751_10001556_pt1 | contig 23474 bp, 22 predicted proteins | sample RifCSP13_1_FD_184019 | JGI IMG/M metagenome (GOLD analysis project Ga0209751, IMG submission 184019) | Soil microbial communities from Rifle, Colorado - Rifle CSP2_sed 13_1 (SPAdes) (version 2) | ecosystem: Environmental > Terrestrial > Deep subsurface > Rock core/Sediment | place: Rifle...
CGCCCATCGACATGAGCTCCAAGAGAGCTATCAGAAGGAGGGCGAGTCAGCGCGCGACCGTTACCGCGGCAACGAGGCGGAATCACAGGCGAAGCAGCGCCAGCGCGACGGCATCCGCGAGCGACGCGGCCAATTGGAGCGGGACTTCGCCCTTGAGCAGGAAACGGCGCAGCGCCGCCTTGGCCAACTAGAAACCGCGCTGGAAGAGGCCCACCGTGCGGCGGCCTCGGTCGCGCAGGTGCAGGAGGAGCGGGCGACCATCTTCGCAACGCTCGAGGCCGGAGCGTATGCCGAGGAGGCGCGCGCCTCCCTTGCAGAGGTCCAATCCGCGCTCGCGGCGCTGGCGTACGACCCTGAGGCCCACCGCGTCGCGAGCGAGCAGGCCGCCGCGCTCGCGCCGTTCGAGGATGAGGCGCGTGCTTTGGTCGACGCCGAGGCCCGGTGGCAAGAGGAAGCAGCTTCGCTGGAGAAGGCTCTCGAAGCAGCCCAGCGGTGGCGAGCAGAAGCGCGCCAACTGCACGAGCGGCTCGCTTTGCTCGAGGCGTCGCTCGCCAGCCTGCCCGACCTGCGACGATCGGTTGAAAGCGGGTTGGCGTCCGTGGCCACGCTCCAAGAGCAACGCGGCGGCGCCGAACAGTTGCTGGGCGCGGCCAAGCAGCGCTTGGACAACCTGGCAGCTCTGGAGCGAAAGCTGGCGCAGTCGCGGGCCGCCCTCAAAACACTTCAGGACGAACAGAGCCTTTATGAGGACCTAGCCCGCGCTTTCGGCCCGAACGGTGTGCCGGCCCTTCTGATCGAGCAGGCGATACCCACCCTTCAGGACACCGCCAACGAGCTCCTGGCCCGCATGACCGACTCGCGCCTGTCAATCAACCTGATCATGCAACGGCCCACCCAGCGAGGTGGTTCCAGCGAGACGCTAGATATTCGCGTGGCCGACGAGCAGGGGACGCGTAAGTACGAGACGTACAGCGGCGGCGAGGCCTTCCGCATCAACTTCGCGCTGCGCGTCGCGCTCTCGAAGTTCCTGGCACACCGGGCAGGCGCGCCGCTGCCGACGCTGTTCCTCGACGAGGGGTTCGGCAGCCAGGACACCGCCGGGCGCGAGAAGCTCATCGAGGCTATCGACGCCATCCGGGACGACTTTCAGCGCATCCTGGTCATCACCCATATGGAAGACGTCAAAGAGGCCTTCCCTGTCCGCATCGAGGTGACCAAGACCGAGGACGGAGCGACGTTCGTGATGCGGTGAGCCTATCGCTCCACGCGCGGCACCCGGCTCTCGGCGCACGGTTTTGGCTGAGACCCCTGACCGAACAGACGTGAGGAACAGGCCCTAACGTCCCGCACGTACGCGTACTCGGTTCCCTACCGCCTTCAGCAGCCAGCCAGCATTCTGGAAGCAGATCGCTCGCGGGAGGTATCGCTGAATGGACGAACCGAGAGAGCCACTTGGGGTCAGAGGTGCCACGAAAGGCGTCTGTCAACATGAATGGATTATCAGCCAGTTCGATGGCCCAACCAGCAGAGGTTATTGCCGCCACTGCAAGGAAATTGGCATTTTCGTGAGAGGGAATGACTGGCCATACGACGACTCGAACGAGGCCGTGGAATCCGTTCTCCCAGGCCTCCTGCGCTTGGTCCTCTGATTCAGGGCCCCGCGTTGTCTACCGCGCGGCCTTTCTCGCGGCGAGCCGAGCCACTGTCTCACGCAAAGAGGCCAGCGTAAAGGGTTTTGGCATGATCACGTCCGCCATCGCAGCGGCGGCTTCCTCTTCGGTGATGCTGGCATCCATCCCGGTCACGATGACGACGAAGGGCGCCGGGGCCTGCGCCTTCGCTGCCGCGGCTATCTCCCACCCGGAGACCTTGGGCATGTTCAGATCGGTGAACACCACGTCGAAGGCTCGCTCCTGAAGGAGCCGTAACGCCTCCGCGCTGTTTGTACTTGTCGTGACCTGGTGAGCGTCGAGGGCGAGCATGCGCGCGAGCACCTCGCAAAGCTGTTGATTGTCCTCGACCACCAGCACCTGCCAGCCGCCCTCGACCAGCGCCGTCTGACGTTGCTCCGGCTGCTCCGGACCCGCCTCGGCGGAGGGCAATCGCAGCGTGATCGTGGTCCCACGCCCTGGAGCGCTTTCCACGCTGATTTCGCCTAGGTGCTTCCGTACGATCGCATACGCGATGCTCAGGCCGAGGCCGGCTCCCTGCCCTCCCTTGGTCGAGAAGAACGGGTCGAAGATCCGCGCGCGCGTGTCCTCGTCCATACCAACACCCGTGTCGCCAACGGAGACGAAGACCTCTGAGCCGTTGTTCCACGTTTGTATCCGAATCCGGCCACCTCCGGGCATGGCATCCCGTGCGTTGTTCATCAGGTTGACGAAGACCTCGCGCAGGTCGGGGGGGCTTGCCCACACCGACCTCGTCTGTCCCAGGCTCGTCTCCACGTCCAAAGTGATGTCCAGGTTCGCCGCATCCGCTTGAAGCATCGGCCCGATGCTTTCCACCGTTTCCTGGACCAGTTCGTTGACATTGGCAAGGACGAACGATCTCTCCTCGCCGGCGCGTGTCGAGCTCTGGATACGCTGCACCGTCGTGGCCCCGTCTAGCGCAGCCTGCGAGATCACCTGCAGCGAGTGCCGCACGTTTGGATCGGTGCTGTTGTGAAGGAGCACCTCCGCCTGCCCAAGCACCGTCGCCAGGATGTTCTTGAAATGGTGCGCGACGCCGCTCGCCATCTCACCAAGCGCGCGGAGCCGCTCGGACTGGATGAGCTGCTCCTGCAGCAGCCGTGACACGGTAATATTGCGCGCGATCTCAACCACCGAGACGACCTTCCCCTCCTCGTTCATGACAGGAAACGCCTGTACGCTGTAGGTCTGACCGGTACGGAGGTTGTGGACCTCCCCCGTGGTCGCCGTTTGGGTGAGCACGGCCTGAGGTAGAGGGCAGCCCGCGCACGGCCCATCCCGCTCGCATAGGACGTCGTGGCAGCGGAGGCCGACGTAGTCCTTGGGATGCGCGCCCCTCTCGAGGGCTAACGCTTTGTTGATCCGCCGGACCACCCGATCAGGGGAGAGGAGGGCGAACGAGTCGGTGATGGTGTCGAACGTCTGCTCCCAGTCCCGCTTCCCGTCCTGTAGCGTCTCGAAGAGCAGCGAGTTGCGTAGCGGGAGACGAGCGAACTCGGCCACTTCCCGCAGGGCTGCGAGATGCTCCGGCGTCGGCGTCTGCTCGCGCTGCATGAAGACCATCAGCGCCGCCATAAGCGCATCGCCATCCCACAGAGGTATAAGCAGCGCTGGCAACTCGGTGCCGCGGCCGCCTTTGCGCAGCCAATGGGGGGGAAGCTCGATGACGTCCTCGCCGCCCTCAAGGTGCTCCATGAGGCCATCGAGGTTCGCTGGAAGCGCTGCGCCAAGGCGACCGGCGGCGCTCACCTGGATACGGTCGTACAAAGAGAGCCGGCCTGTTTCCGGATTCCGGCGGTAAAGCGCCACGGAATGCGCGGGCACGAGCCGAGGCAGCCAGCGTGCGATGGTGAGGAACCGATCGTGGTAGCTCATAGAGCTCAGTAGGTCGGAGTTGAATGCGTCGAGGAGCCGCCTGCTCTCCACCTGCTTCCGCGCCGTCTCCAAGGCTAGCTCAAAGCGGGCCGTGTGAGCAGCATGGCGGCCCACGCCCTCGGCTTTGAGCATGTCTTCGGCGGTGAACGCGTGGTCGCTCTCGTACGCGATGACGACCGCGCCAAGCAGGCCACCCTGCCGATTGAAGGGAACAAGCATGAGCGAGCGAGGCGCCGTACCGGTGGATGCCAGCGCCACTGGCAGCGAAAAGTCCGAGGCCCGGCCCCAGGCTGGGCCGCCCGCCTCAAGCACCCGCTGAAGGCTCGGCGAGTGCGGCCACACCACATCGCTCACCGGTGCCGCATCTGACAGCGCGAGGCCGCATTCCGATCTCCACCTTAGCCTGCCATCCTCGAAGAGCGCGAGGCCAACGCCATCGGCCTGCGTCAATCTTCTGACTTTTTCCGCCAGAGGCGTGAAGAGGTCGGGTTCCGTCGCCTGTGAGACGGTGTTCCCGGTGAGCTTGGCGTAAGCCCTCTCGACGACCAGCCGACGCGCGTCATGCAGGGCAGCGCCCAGCCAATCGGCGAAGACATCCAGCACCGTTCGCTCGAGCGGCAGGAAAGGGTCGCCTGCGCTTCGGCCGATGAGCACCAGGCCGGGCACGCCGGTGGCCGACCGAGCCGGGTGGATGGCCAGAGTCCGAACGCTCGCGTCGCTGGAGAACTCTCGCCCTGGCTGGCTGGCTCGGGTGTTCCGGAGCACGCCAGCTTTGCGGCGCTGGATGACCCGCCGATAGACAGGAGATACCTCATCAAGCGCCAGGTCCCTTTTGCTGTCCACGCTGGTCCGGCCCTCAGAATCTCCAGCCCAGAGGGTCAGCGCATGGTCTCCATGAATCGACAGGACAGCCCCGTAAGCGAACGGTACTGCCGCGCCCAATGCTATCAGGCCTTCTCTTGCCAGGGCCTCCATATCGCCGCTGAGAACGGCGGATGCCGCTATCTCCGGCAGACTCTGGAACAAGGACATGCCGGACCGCAGTCGCCGCAGCTCAACGCTTAAGTCTGGAGTCGAATCGGCCACCACCTCCCCCACGGGACGGTCGCTGATAGTGACAGTACGCGCACTCATGCTCTAGGAACCCTCCCTCGCGGGCTTCTGCCCGCTCTGTGTCTAGGACGGCGCCGGTGGAACCACCGTCCGGCGGCCGACCTGCTGATCTCTTTCCGGTTCTTGACGGTTTGCGTCTTCGCAACTATAACAGGACTGTCTATACTTGAATTTATGGAGATCAGGTGTAATCTGTAGGAAATTGGTAATAAGCTTGATGCACAAACGCTCAGCGGCAGCAGACAAGCGGCTCCATGCCTGAGGCGTCGTGGAGGGCGGACGACTCCCTGTCCGCGAAGCTCACGCTGCTCCACGGGCTCATGTCGTCGTCCTTCCACTCCGCGAACAATGACCTTGCCGCCATCGTCACGAGCCTCGAACTGGCCAGCCGCCTCGCCTCCCAGCCCGACCTTGCAGCGATCCTCGAGGAAACCCGCGACGCTACGCTGGCCATGAGCCGCCGGCTCGAGCAGACCGCCCGGGCCTTCCGGCCCCCGCGACCCAGCGAGCGTCGCTTCGAGCCACTTACTGAGCTGCTCTCAAGCGCCGAGAGGCTGGCCCACGAGGCGTACACGGGGCCGTCGCCGGAGGGTATGTCGTCGCGTGTTCTGTCGCCGGAGCAGCCCGTCGTGGTCGGCCTTTATCCTTGGCTGGCGGCTTCAGCCATCGCCGCGCTGATCCGCAACGGCTGGGAGGCCGGTAGCCCCGAGGTCCTGGTCACCGGCGAGCCGGAGGGCAACAGCCTCGTCGTGACCGTCATCGACCAAGGCGAGGGCATCCCCGCCGACCGCTTGCACGAGGTCGTGGAGCCCTTCGTATCGACCAAGCCCCACCCGCACTGGGGCCTGGGACTCACGCAGGCACTGTCCTGCGTGGCACGCCATAACGGCGCTCTGACGCTTGTTTCTCGTGGGGCCGGCCAGGGGACCAGTGCCACTCTATTCTTCGAGGTGGACCGGCGTTGAGCGCGACAGCGCGTCGGACGGATCGCCACACGAAATCGCATTTTCGTAGGGTCGGTACGACCGGCCCATCAACAACGGCCTCCAGAGGACGCGCGGGGCGTCCACAAGTCTTCCCATAGGAGCGCAAGGAATGCCCATCCGCGTCTTGCTGGCTGACGATCACAGCCTATTTCGCCAAGGTCTTCGCAAGCTCCTGGAGCTAGAGGACGAAATCTTTATCGTCGGGGAGGCCAGCGACGGCCGTGAGGTCGTGGCGCTGGCCCAGGAGCTCCAACCGGACGTCATCCTGATGGACATCAAGATGCCCTTCACCGACGGCGCCACGGCGGCAGAGACCGTCCTGAAAGACAACCCAAATACCGGCGTTATCACACTTACGATGTACGACGATGAGGCGCACCTGCAGGCTGCTCTTCAGGCCGGGGTACGCGGGTACTTGTTGAAGACGACGGACTCACGAGAGGTTGCGGCGGCGATTCGCGCGGTCGCCCAGGGCGCCAGCCTCATCGACCCCGCGATGACCACCAAGATGCTTTCGCAGTACAGACGCCTGAGCCAGGGCGGCGCACGCGAGGGCGGACCATGGCTCACGGAGAAGGAAAACGCCGTCCTGCGCCTCCTGGGCGGCGGCTACAGCAACAAGGAGATCGCCCGAGAGCTCAGCTACTCGGAAAGCACGGTGAAGAACCGTCTCTCGGTCATCTTCGAGAAGATCGGCGTGCAGGACCGAACGCAGGCCGCCATCTACGCCCTCACCCAGGGTCTCCTGCAGTCCGAAGAGGAGCCGGCGCCGCGTACCCGCTGACGCCGAGGCACGGGCATCGTGTAGGGGCGGTTCGTGAACCGCCCCTACGTACTGACTAGCGCGTCCATTTTCAGCAACCCGTAAGGGCGTTCAATTGAACGCCCTTACGCCTGTACGCGCGCACTAGACTTATGCTAACGCTTCAGGTTCACCAGGTCTTGCAGCATCTCGTCGGTCGCCGTGATCACGCGTGAGTTAGCTTGAAAGCCTCGTTGCGCGATGATCATGTTCGTGAACTGCAGCGCCAGGTCCACGTTGGACATCTCCAGCACGCCGCTGGCGAGCTCCCCGCGGCCCGAGGAGGCCGGGGCCCCGATCTGCGCCGTCCCGGAGTTCGCCGAGACGGTCAAGAGGTTACTGCCCGTGCGCAGGAGCCCGCCGGGGTTGGGGAAGGTCGCGACAGCGATCTGTCCGAGCTGCTGGTTGAGGCCGTTTGAGTAGATCCCCGAGAGCACACCCGAGTTGCCGATGGAGAACGACATGAGCGATCCAGCGGGGGCCCCGTCACTGGACGAGGTGATCTCGTTGGGGCTGGCCAACTGGGTCATCTGGGTGAAATCGATGCTGAGGTCGTAGGCCGCGGCGCCGCTGAGGGCCGGCGGCGCGATGTTGATCGTCAGGCCGGCCGTCGGCGAGGTCACCTTGCCCGTCGTCCCATCGAAGGTGATGGTCCGTTCGGCCGCCGTGTCCGTATCGGCATTGTAAGAGACCACCGTGCCGTCAGTGTCGGCGGTTGCCGCCGTCCATTCCCAGGTGTTGCCGGCCGTCTTCGTGAAGTCGAGGGCCACCTTGTGCTGGCCGCCGGTCGCGTCGTAGGTCGCGATGGTGGTCGAGACCGCAGCGGTCGCGTCTCGGTCCAGGTTGCCACCCATCACCGTGGTTGCCGACACCTGACCGATGACCCCCTGGCCGATAGGCACCGTCAAGCTCGCGGGCGCTCCAGAGGTATCGATCGTGGCCGCCCCGCTGGCTGTCCAGCCAAGGACCTGATAGCCGGTGCTGGGATTCACCAGGGTGCCATCAGTGGCGAGATCGAACGCGCCGTCGCGGCTGTAATAGCGCTGCGTGCCGTCGCCCAGCACAAAGTAGCCGTCTCCCTGGATAGCCAGGTCAGTCTGCTTCCCCGTCGACTGCAGGTTGCCCTGCGTCTGGACAGTGTCGATCCCGCCGAGCAGCATGCCCAGGCCGACCTGAGCAGCATTGACACCCCCGCGCCCGGTTGTGGCGCTGGAGGCGCCCCGCAGCGTTTGAGACAGCATGTCCTGGAACGACACGCGGCTCGCCTTGAAGGCGGTCGTATTGACGTTGGCGAGGTTATTGCCGATCACATCGAGGAACACCTGGTGGTTCCGCAGCCCGGAAATGGCTGAGAACATCGATCGCATCATGGTTGCTTACGCTCCTCTTGTAGGTTGTTGCTGGTAGTCTGCGTGCGTCGCCGGGGATCTCCTCCAAGAGGGCCGATCCTCGGCCTGTGGCTCAAGCGAATACGACGCTGTCAATGTTGGTGAATACCCACTCTTTTGCCTCCCCCGTCTGCAGCGCGGTCACGACCCGTCGTTCTGGCACATTCGCCACCAGAGCGACGTCGTCGATGACGATGAGGGAGGACCGTCCTCCTTTCGCCTGTGCTCGGTCTAGCGCCCTTCCAAGCCGTTGGATCGCTGCGCTATCCAGCGTAAGGCCACGCTGGGCCACGCGGGACTGGGCGTGACCGCTGAGTTCCACCCGGGCCTGTCGCGCCACCTCAGCGTCGAAGGTGGCCTGGAAGCCGCCCCTTGCCTGCGGACGCGTGCCTGATGCGGCGGGCCTACCCGCCGCTGGGGCGCCCCGGCCCGGCGCGACATCCGTCCCAGGGCCGACACTAAATGGTTGTGACACTGCTCACCACCCCTCCTTGGCTCGCTAGCGTGTCGTAGACGCGCCTAATCTTGGAGACCGGCAGAAGTTGTCCACCCACATCAGCCGACACCTCGTCACCATCGACAACGATGCCGCTCACAACGCCGCTCGCGGGACCGGCGACAGCGTCGCCCTCCACTTGCCTGCCGATGAAGCTGCTGGCCTGCGCGATGGTGAACGTCCGCACGAGCGCTGAGAGCGTCTGGTTCATCTGCTCTGTCTGCTCGAGCGTACGGAGCTGCGCAAGCTGCCCAATGAACTCCCTATCGGCCAGTGGCTTCAAGGGGTCCTGATAGCGCAGCTCCGCCATAAGGAGCTGCAGGAACTGCTCTTTCCCCTGCAAAGTCGGGTCGGTTCCCGGCGCCGACAAGCCGGGGAGCACCTCAACGCGTTGCACTGTCGTCATGCTACCTCCTTCTCTACGCTCGGCGGTCTACACTCTGACCAAGTGGCGAGAGGAGCCCCGGCCGACTGGGCCCCTCGCCATCGCCCCTTGCCGGACCAAACGCATCCTCCTCCCAGCTGGTGAAGGACGCCACGAAGGCCTGCTGCTGCCCACCCCGCTGTTCCCCACCTCCGGTGGCCAGGTCCCAGGCGGAGCCACCGCTCAGGTTGAGTTGGGCGACCGGTAGGTTCTCCTCTTCGAGAGAGGCGCGAAGGTGAGGCAGCGCCGCCTGCAGGGCCTCCCGTGCCGCGGAAGTCTGCACCGAGATGTCGATGGAGACTTGGCCTCCTTCGTACTTCACGCTCACGTTGACCGGTCCCAGCGACTCCGGCTCCAGGCGCAGGTGCGCTTCGCGCCCTCCCGCTATCACCAGAGACCGCACCTCCGTGGCCACATCGGACAGGCCGACACGCCCCGTCTGAGCAGACGTCGTCTCTGTCGCGTAAGGGATGGCCGGTCCGCCCCCCGGATTCCTTGCGCCGACGCCGAATGGGTCGAGCGCGGCACCAGGCCCTCCGGGCGACTCCGCCTGTGACGGCGCAGATGCAGGTACATCTGGCGCCCGATGGTCATCATGCCTGGCATCCGCGACGGATGGCGCACCGGTCCTCATGGGAGTCGCGATGCCTATGTCGGCTCTCGCCGGGGCTGTCCGTTGGTCCGACCATGCCTCAGCATCCTCCGCAGGACCACCCGGGACGCCGGCGCTCACGAAGCCCTCTTTCCCGGCGACCGGAGCGTCCGCGCCGCCCGCCAGTCTCCCCTCTGGAGCCGTTGCGACCGCAGCGAGCGCCGCTGTCTTCACCATGCCGAGGGCCTGGTCCAGACCCGGCGCGATCTCGGCGGGTGCACGCTCTTCGCCACCTTCCACCTGGACGGCAAGCGACGCAGTGCTGCCTGAGGTCGGCGTCTGAGGAGAGCCCAGAGCCGGGTCCCGTACGCTTCCCTGGATACGAGACACTGGGACGCCCCAGGGCGGGGATACCAAAGTCGCGTCCCTCGCCATTGACGACACGTCCTCGTTCACCGTGGACGCGGGCAACAGCGAAGGCGGCGACGCGTCAGGGTCGAAGGGCGCCCCGGCCCCGGTATCCACCTGGACCACCAACCCATCCCCCCCATCGCCGAGAGACGCATCGACCTGCGCCAACCGTGATAGCTGCGGGACCCAGGGCATCGTCGCCCTCGAGTCGCCCGCCGCGCGTGGCGCGTTGGCGAGGTCGGCCACCGATAACAAGCGCGGGTCCACGAGCCCGGGCGCCGCCGGACCTAGCCAGAGCGGCATGGTCCACTGTGAGACCACCGCAAAGCCTTCGCTGTATACAGGCTGACCTTCGCTCTCCGCGGCCAGATCAGGACTCCCCTCTCCTACGTCACCCTCCAGGCTCACGTCACGCGGTGGTCCAAGTTCGCCCATGTGAGCCGACAGCAGCCCAGCGAACGTCTCCGCGATCGGCGTTGCCGCCGGCGCTCGTACGTCCGGCTCTGTGGCCGATATGCTCGGGAGCATCCCCACCTGTTGCATGCGCCTCACCTCCTTTCCTGGATTTCCAACCTCATCAGCATCGTCCTCCTTTCGCAAGCCTCGTTGGCCGCAGTCTGCGGCTACCGCTAGCGCTCGCTGATCACGCTCTTGAGCAGCGCTAGGCGCGAGGCTGCGAGCTGGGTCAGAGCGCTGTACGTTATGGCCGTCTCCGCTAGGCGCACCATCTGTTGATCGATGTCAACGTTGTTCCCATCGTTGCGAAGGGTGGTGTTCTGGCTCGTGACGACCTCACCCTCGACAGGACCGCGAGCGGAGCCGCCGAGGTGCTGTGCATGAGTGCGCGCGGGGGACACAGCTTTCGCCTGCCCCTGCATCGCCTGGCTAAGGAGCTGCTCGAAGCGCACGTCCGAGCTCTTGAAGCCGGGCGTGTCAGCGTTGGCGACGTTGTTCGCGAGCGTCCGCTGGCGCAGGGCGAGGGCATTCAAGGCGCTGCGCAGCAGATCGTCAGGAGAGATCGGACTGGTCATACGGTCACCTCAGGGCTCACCCATGTGTGTTGGTATTGCTCGTACAGGCCAAGGACGCGCGCGAGGAAACGACGCGTTTCCTCGTAAGGGACCTCGCCGTCAAAGCGGTCCACTGCGCCGCGTCCGGCATTGTAGGCCTGGATGGCGCGACGCAGGTCGCCATCGTAGTTGTCGAGAAGGTCGCGCAGGAGCCGTGCCCCAGCATCTGTGTTCTGTGCCGGGTCCCACGGGTCCGTGACCCCCAGGCCGGCCGCCGTCCCCGGCATGAGCTGCATCAGGCCCATGGCACCCGCCGTCGAGCGGGCATTCGAGTTGAACCCCGACTCCGCGTGCATCACCGCCGCAACAAGGGCGGACGGCACGCCATAGCGTCGCCCCGCCCCCTCGATGAGGCTGCGATAGGCATCCGCCTTCTCGGTGCTTTCCGCTGAGCGGGACTGCAGAGCGTATGCCTCCACCGCACTGGAGGAGAGCGCGCCTGGTCCTGCCGGCTGGCCCTGTCCCTGCCGAGGAAGCCCTCGACTGCCCAGCATACCGAGCAGCCAGACAGCGAGGCCGGCACCGCCGGGGATCGCCCGGCTCTCGTCGCTCCGTTCCCCAAACGCCGCCAGTGCCACGTGGCTCTGGAGCAGCCGCGCGAACGCCGCCACCGGCGAAGCGGCAGTCGGGACAGGAGACCGAGTGAGCCGGACATCCTGCGTCCTCGGCGCGCTCTCACCCATCGCGGGGAAGATTGGTCTCATCGGGCAAGGCCCCGGCGGCGGATGAAGCCGATACCGCCTGCATCATCCAAGGTCTGCGCTTCTCGCCGCGCAAGAAGACGGCGCACCTCCAGCAGGTGTTTATCCCTCAGTCGCTCGATCAACTTCATTGCCCTTGAGCGCTCTAGCAGCTCCTGTCGTTTCTGTTCGACTAGACCATCAAGCCTGGCGAGCGCGGCCCGCTGCTCCTGGATGAGACGCGTCAGCCGCTCCATGTCAGCCAAGCGCCTGGCCATCTCGACCAGGTTCATCTGGGGCCCTTGGAACTCGCGCAGTTGCTGCAGTCGGAACCTATGCCGCGTGTTCAAGTCCTCCACCCACCGCGCCGCGTGCGCACGGTGCCCCTCCAGCACGCCCAGCTCCTGCTGCGCGATATCCACGAGCTGGCTGCGGTAGCGCAACACGGGCTCGAGCGGAAACCGCAGGTCATGCATCGCTCGTGTCCCGGTCGGCAAACAGGGCGGTGAGCCGTCGATGCGCGTCCTCCAGCGTGGTCCGCTCCCCCGGCGGTTGGCGGAGGTAGTCGTTCATGGCAGGCAGCAGCGCGAGCGCGCTGTCCAGGTCTGGGTTCGTGCCGGGCACGTACGCTCCGAGGTTGAGCAGATCGCGAAAGTTGCGGTAGACCGCCAACAGGCTGCGGAACTGACCTGCGGCGCGCTGATGTGCCTCGGTCGTGATCTGGGGCATGAGGCGGCTGATGCTGGCCAGCACGTCGATAGCGGGGTAGTGGTTCTCGTTGGCCAGGTCCCGTGACAGGTAAATGTGGCCGTCGAGGATGCTCCGTACGGTGTCCGCGATTGGCTCGCTCGGATCGTCGGCTTCCATGAGGACGGTGTAGAAGCCGGTGATGGTGCCGGTCTCAGAGGTGCCGGTGCGCTCCATCAGCTTCGGGAGCACGGAGAACACCGATGGGGGATAGCCACGCGTGGTGGGCGGCTCACCCGCTGCCAAGCCAATCTCCCGCTGCGCCATCGCGAAGCGGGTCACAGAGTCCATCATGAACAGGACGTTCAGTCCCTGGTCACGGAAATGCTCCGCGATCGTCGTGGCAACCCAGGCACCCTTGAGCCGGAGAAGCGCCGGCTGGTCCGAAGTGGAGACCACAACCACCGCGCGGCGCAGGCCGGCTTCGCCAAGGTCGTTCTGGAGGAAGTCCTGCACCTCGCGCCCACGTTCCCCTATGAGCGCAATGACCGAGACGTCCGCTCGAGCATGCCGAGCGACCATTCCCATCAGGGTGGACTTGCCCACGCCGCTCCCAGAGAAGAGACCGATGCGCTGCCCTTGACCGCACGTGAGAAGGCCGTCGATGGCCTGCACGCCGGTGCTGATCGGCTGCGTGATCCGCGATCGCTTGAGGGGACTCGGCGGCAGTCCGCCCAGATTCCGCTCCTGCGCGCAGCCAAGTGGCCCCTTATCGTCGATCGGTCGGGCAAAGCCATCCACCACGCGGCCCATGAGCTCGTTGCCCACCGGGACGGTGAAGTGACGCCCGCTGGAAAAGACGACCGAGTCGGGGGTGAGCCCCTGAACGTCGCCGAAGGGCATGAGCACAAAGCGGCCCTCTCGAAACCCGACGACCTCCGCGGATATCCGGCTGCTGCCTGCCCTGGTATAGATGTGGCAGATCTCGCCGAGGTGGGGGCTGAGGCCCTCGGCCTCAATCGTCAGGCCGATCACCTGCAAGACCCGCCCTTGCCGGCGCACCGGCACAAGGTCTTGGGCGATGCGACGGTAGGGGGCCAGGTCGAGATGGAGGCTCACAGGTCGCCGCCCGCCTGCTCCAGCAGGGCTCGCTCAACCTCGGCGATTTTGGTATCGACCTGAGCGTCGATGGTGCCTGTCCGCGTCTCCACCACACAGCCGCCTCGCTGCACCAGCCCGTCGGCGACCAGCTCGACGGCCTGAAGTCGGTGCTCCGCCGCCACGTCCCGCCACGTCGCCTCCACGAAAACCAAATCCTCTGGGTTCACCCTCACCCGCACGACTATCCCCGTCTCAGCCACCTCCATCGCCTGCCGCACGGCCTCGACGACCAGGGATGGATTGAGCGACAGTTCCCGATAGACCACTCGCTCCGTGATAAGCAGCACAAGGTCTATCACGTCGCGTTCAACGTTGCGGAGAATCTGGGCTGTGTCCGCATGAGCGCGTTGAACGATCTCACCGAGGCGCGCCAGTTGGTCCTGCATGTGCCTGCGCGCCTCCTCCAGGCCCTGGGCGTAGCCATCCTGGTGAGCCTGGGCTCGAAGGTGCGCCGCTTCGCTGGCGGCGTTGTCCAGGAGCGTCTGCGCTTCATGCTCCGCCTGCTCGCGGAGCATGACCTGTCTCCTACCGGCAGTGGAAGCGGTAACCGCCGGCGACGGCCCGCCGTCGGCCCGCGACTCCACCACCACGGCATCCGGATCGAAGCGCGGGGTCTTGATGATCCTAGACAAAGACATCGTCCACGCCCCGTGCGATAGCTATCTCCTCGGCCTCGTCCAGCCGCCGCACAATGTTCGCGATGCGCTGTTGCGCTTCCTCGATGTTCCGCAGACGCACCGGGCCCAGCGCCTCCACTTCCTCCTTTAGCATCTCCGCCGCCCGGCTCGACATGTTTCTGTAGATCTGTTTCTGTAGCTCGGTGTTGGCCCCCTTGACGGCGAGCGCGAGGTCCTTGCCATCCACGTCGCGCAGCACGCGCTGCATGGAGCGGTCGTCCAGCAGAACAAGGTCGTCAAAGGTGAACATCAGCTTGCGCACCTCGGCGGCTAGCTCGGGGTCGGCCGTGTCAAGGTAGTCCAAGATCGCGCGCTCCGTTGAACGGTCCACGTTGTTGAGGATCCGCACCAGGAACTCCTTGCCACCCACCGAGCTGAACTCGCGGGTGATCGTCGAGGCCAGCTTGGCCTTCAGGACTCGATCAAGGTTCTCGATGGTCTCCGGAGAGGTCTGGCCCATCGTGGCGATGCGCATCGCTACATCCGACTGGATATCGGGGGGCAGGGACACCAGAATCGATGCGCCGACAGACGGACTGACGTAGGCAATGATGAGCGCAATGGTCTGAGGCTGCTCGCCTTGAATAAAGCTGAGCAACTGAATCGGATCGACCTCTCGCAGGAAGACGAAGCGCTCGTTGCGCTGGACAAGGCTCACCCGCTCGAAGACCTCGTCCGCTCGGTCTTCGCCTAAAGCCTGCATCAGCACTTGCCGCGCGAACTGGGCGCCGCCTGAGGTCACAAAGTTGCGAGCGACCGCCATCTGGTGCAGCTCCGAGATGACCTCCTCTTTGACATCCTCTGACACCTTCTCCATCGAGAAAATCTCACGCGTCAGACGCTCTATGTCCACGTCCTTGAACTGACGCAGGACCCTGCCCGAGACCTCCGGTCCCAGCGCAATCAAGAGGATCGCTGCCTTCTGCTTACCTGTAAGGTTTCGCTGCATTGTCGCAGGTGTCCTTCTTCCAGCACGATTTGTGTAAAGGAGTCCTCAGGCTCCTACCGGCGGTCCTCGTCGAGCCAGGTATTGATCAACGCCGACACCATGGCCGGCTCGTCCTTGGCCAACGTGCTGACCTGCTGGCGCACCGCTCGCGTCTGTGGGTCTTCCAGGATGGGGATCGGGGCCGCCGGCTCTCCAGCGTCTAGAGCCCGGGGGAGCATCTGCCGCCGAGTTAGCTGTCCGACCGGCCGAAACGAACGCCGTAGAAAAAAGGCAAGCAGGGCCAGCAGCAGGACCGGCGTGAGCGCCAACCCGCCGGTCTGAGCGAGGTCCAACACCATCTCGCGTTGTTGGGTCTGCTCGAACGCCTGGGCCGCAAGCTCAGGCTGCCCAGCGTTGAACGAAGCCTTTGTGATCGTCACCCGATCGCCCCGCGTGGAGTCCAGTCCGGCCGCGGTCGCGACAAGTTCTTGAACCGCCTCCAGCGAGAGATCCTCCGGCAGGCTCTGGCCGTCCAGCAGGACTGCGATGGCAACCTGCGTGATAGTGCCAGGAGCCCTCTGCGTCCGCTCGACGGTCTTGGTCAGCTCGTAGTTCGTGAGCGTTTCGCGTCGCTCGTAGCCGACGTTTCCTGTCTGGCCGTTGGTCGTCTGGTAGGTGGGCACGTTGGATGCAGTCCCGGGAACGCCACCGACCCCCGCCGTCCCAGGCGTCGTGGAGACTTCCGTCTGCTCCTGGCGGCTGCGCACGACTCCTGAACCCTCCTTGGGCTCGAATTCCTCGCGCTGGATCTCAGTCTGGTCCCAATTGAAGCTGACCTGTGCGTTGACCACGGCCTTTCCAATCCCCACAATCTGGGCCAGCATCTCGGTGAGGCCGGCCGCGAGCTCAGCTTCGTACCGTCGCTTCTGCTGGGTCTGGCTGGCCGCGGCGTTCAGGCCTCCACCGCCTATGCCGGCGACCGCGCTCGTCAGCGTCCGGCCTCTGCTGTCGATGATGCTGAGGCGCTCCGGCTTCAGGCCCTCAATGCTTCCGGTCAGGAGGTTGATCAGCGCCTCGATCTGACCCTCGCCGAGCTCGCGGCCGGGCTTCAGACTCAGCACCACCGAGGCCGCAGCCTCCGTTTTCTTGCTCGAGAACAGGCCCTGCTGCGGCAAGACCACGTGCACCCGGGCATCCTGGACCGCCTCAATGCGACGCAACGTCCTTGCCAGCTCGCCTTCGAGGGCCCGCTGGTAGTTGATGCGCTGCACCTCCTCTGTCATCCCAAAGTTCGCCTGGTCGAACAGCTCGAACCCCGTTCTCCCATCGCTGGGCAACCCCTCGCCGGCCAACTGGAGCCTTACCTCCGCAGTTTGCCCCGACGGCACCAAGATGGCGCGCCCGTTGGAGGACAGCCGGTACGGTATGGCGTTCTCCCGAAGGCTGGCGACGACCGCGGCAGCTTCCTCCTCGCTCAGGTTCGCGACAGCCATCTCATACTGCGGCGAGCTGCCCCAAACGCCGAAAAAGACGATGGCCCCGATCAACCCCATGGCGAGGATCGAGATGATGACACGCTGGCCCACGGACATGAGCTGCCATGCCTGGCCAAACTGGAACCCGATGTTGTTGAATCGCTCCCCCACTGGTTACACCTCAGTCCTAGACCTGCGTGCGCATGATCTCCTGGTACGCCTCAATGATCTTGGTCCGCACCTGCAGGGCCAGCCGGAAGCCCAGGCTGGCCTGCTCGGTGGCCAGCATGACCTCGTGCAGCTCCACCGGCTGTCCCGAGGCGAGCAGCGCCACGGCGCTGTCCGCGTTGGCTTGCAGGCCCTCCAGGTGCTGGATAGCGTTCTGCAGCAAGTCGGCGAAGGGCGCCGCCTCGCCGGACGCTCCGATAGCCTGGCCGCTGACCGCGGACAGGTTCTGCGCCAGCCGCTGCGCGGTGACGGCATTCAGCTCCATCGTTCAGTGCTCGGCGAGCCTACGCCCGGCCGATCTCGAGGGCGCGCTGCGCTGTGGCCTTCGTGATATTCAGCACCGTGACATTCGCCTCATACGACCGGACAGCCGAGAGCAGATTGGTCATCTCGGTCACCACGTCGATGTTTGGATACGCCACGTAGCCGCTGGCATCCGCGTCAGGGTGCCCACGGTCATACACCTGCTTCGGTTCGCCCGCGTCCGCGATGATCTGAGAGACGGCTACACCCGTCGTGGGGGACTCTGGGCGCTTTGTCGACCCGAGGCGCTGCGGCGCCCTGATGGGCGCGAACACCACCTCCGCACGGCGGTAGGGCCCGCCATCGGGCGTCCTTGTAGTCTCGCTGTTGGCGACATTGCCCGCGAGCACATCCATGCGAAGCCGCTGTGCCGTCAGGGCTGAGCCGCTGATACCAAAGGAAGCGAACACGCTCATCGACGCGCTCCCTGGCTGAGAATCTGTCTATGCCATGGTAGGCGCCCAGCAGAGCGGCCTGACAGAGAAGGAAGGAGAGTAATGAACGCTGACCGGCTGTGGGGAAACAGGACGAATGTACCCGCCCGACATCACCAGAGGTACGCGTCGGCGCCGGGCAGCGCAGCTAGACGAGGCGCCCCACGACCACCAGCCGGTGCGTGTACACGCCGTCGGGCACGCACGTGATCAAAGTGACCCTTGGCTCTCCGCCGGGATCCATGACCTCGGTTGCTCTCGGCTCAACCACGCGTATCTCATCGACCTGGTACAGGAACACAGAGTCGGCTGTGGCCACAGTCACACCACTGCCCACCTGCACCTCCGGCAATCGCCGGAACACCGCGCCGGCGCTCCGGCTGCTGATGTGGCCGGAGAGCACGCAGTTCCCCAGCTCACCTGGGTTGGCGGTGTTCACGTAGTGTCCGACGACAAAAGCCGCCGTTTCCCAGACGAGCTGGCCGCGCTGGTCGTAGCGGACCCCGAGGTCCACGATTGGCGAGTCCAGCGCGATGGCCGGGATGAACAGTCTGATTGGCGGCAGCCGTCTCAGGGCGATCCGGGTCTCAAGTGCCGGCGCGGCGGCCTGCACTGTCTGTGGGCCCGCGACCGTACTCGGCGCCTCGGCCCCGACAGGGGACGCCTGCCTCCGCGAGAACCACACTGAAGGGGCGCCGCTGCCGTCGAAAGCGGCCAGCCGGAGCACCGAGAGGCCGAGGAGGGCCTGAAGCAGACGACGGCGGCTCAAGCGGCCGGGCGGTGTCGGCGCCACCTGGCGCGCCGCTGTAAGCGCGCGTGCCCTTTCCGCTGAACGAGCGGCAGCGCCGAGGGGAACCACGCGGACACCCTTTAGCAGTCGTCGTCGAAGAGGTGCGACCCCAGCAGGGGGTCCTTGACCCGGTATGAGCGGATTGCGTTCCTACCCTGGGCCAACTGGCGTAGCTCGGCCTGCGTCTGCGCCATCGCCTCCCTGAGCATCCTCTCCATCTCCCGGTCCATGGTGAGGATCTCCTCGCCGATGCGAATATCCTCCACCGTGGGCGTGGGTTGCCGGGCCTCTATTTCAGTCTGCGCCAGCAGGCGACGGTAGAGGAGGACCTGAAACAGCTCCAGGTCGTTGTCCTCCAGCGCCTGCATCTGCTGGCTGACGATGGCATACAGTAACTCGAACGACGCCATGTTGCGTCAACTCCTCACTCGACGTTGGCCGGCGGGGTTGCGAATGCCGCCGCGGAATGACTGACGCCCCGCTCGACGACGGGCTGCCGGGCGGCCTGTCGCCAGGCCGTCAGCAGCTCGTTCAGCAGTCCGATCGCGGCCAGCACCCTCTGCCGGTCCTTCTTGGCGTTAGCAGCCTCCAGCTCGCGCAGCATGAAGGCATAAAGAGCGTTGAGGCCGTCGGCGACAGGCCCACGCTCCCGGTCGATCCTGATCTGCAACTCTTCGACGATCCGCTGCGCCCTGATGAGAGCGTTGTGCGCTCCCTGAGTGTCTTCGGCCTCAATGGCATGGAGCGCCTGCTGGAGGAACCGGATGGCTCCCTCGTACAACATGACAACCAGCTCCGCGCCGGTAGCGGTCTGCGTTTGCGTTGCCCGATAGATCTCATGGCCGCGGGTCATGATGTCGAATCCTCTATCTAAGAGCGCGACGTGGAAGACGGAAGGCGCATCAGTTGCAGTTGGAGCGCCTGGCTCTGTGTCTGGAACTGCGACATCAGCTTCTCCAGCTGGGTGAACTGCGCCTCGAGCCGCTGTCGTTTCTGCGCGATGCGGGCCTCCATACTACTGATCTGTTTATTGATGCGATCGGTCTCCTTGGTCGCCGCGTCCTCGCGGCTGAACAGGAGTCCGCTCGCGCTGGCGATGCCCTTGAGCTGGTCATCCAGGTCGACGAAGATGCCCTTCTGCTGCACGGCGATCGTTATGGTGTTCGTGCCGTTGACCAGAGGATTGGTGGCGGTGACGATAACGCCTGGGATGGCTATCGAGTCTGTGCCGCCTGCCGTCAGCGTGCCGCCGAACTTCTCCTCGCCGGCCACGCCCGCGGTCGGCGTAAAGATCGCCGAGATGCTGCCGGTCGTCGTCATGGTGACCAGGTAGGTCCCTGCCTGGTGGTGCGCCGTCGGCACTCCAGAGATGCTCGCGACGCTGCCCGTCCCACCACCCTGCAGAACGGCGGTGCTCTGAAACCCCGAGAGCAGCGCGTACACCGTCTGCGGGCTTTCGTTCAGAGCTGCCGTCAGTTTGCTGTCACTGAGCAGCAGGTCATTGGTCGTGCCAACGGTGCTGCCGACCGCGCCGAAGGTCAGGCCGATGTCGCCGAGGTTCAGGTAGGTTCCGGTGAGCCCGGTGACCGGCGTGTTCAGGTAACGGCGAAGCGTCCCTTCGAGCCCCCGCAGGATGCTGTCGTAGCTGAGGAGGCCCGTCTCCTTGCCTGTCGGGTCAACCTTCACCTTTTCGCGCAGGTAGGCCATGGTGAAGTTGTACTGGTCCACGAAGTCCTTGATCGCCTTGACCGTGCCCGCCACATCCTGGGAGATGGTCACCGTCACGGCGCTCGTCGTCACCTGGCTCAGCGTCAGCTCCACACCCGCGACCAGCCCGCTGATGGTGTTGCTGGTGCTGGTCTGCTGCGCGCCGCCGGCCACCGTGCTGATGCTGAACACGGAGTTCTGGCCCAGGCTCTGGGTAGCGCTCAGCACGCCCACCGCCGCGAGGAAGTTGCCCGTCACATCTTGCAGGCCGGTGCTCATGCTACCCGTGGTCTTCGACGTCAGCACGAGCTTATCAAGCACGCTGTCGTAGGACGCCACGACACCGGCGCCAGAGGAATTGATCCGCGAGATGACGGCGTTGATGGACTCGTTTTGATTGAAGGTGACGGAGACGCCGTTGATCTTGAACTCGCCGTTCCCGCTGCCGTCCAGGCCGCTGATGGCCGTCGTCAGCCGCGCGCTGGTCAAGCTGGCGCCCACCTGCGTGCCGCCGATGCCGCTGATGCTGGTCCACTCGTCTGTTGCCTGGGTCGTCGTGGCGACACTGAGCCCGGTGCCTGTGCCGGCCTGGGTGATGTCGACGGAGCTTCCTACGCCCTTTGTCTTGGAGACGAGGGTAATTGTGCCGTCGGTGTTCGCGGTGGCGACGACGCCGATGTTGGCGGTGCCGTTGACGTCCTCTGCGATAGAGGCGGCATTCTGCGCCGCGGTATTGCCCGCGGCGGTCGCTCGCGTAGTCACGATGACACCGCCGATGTGGATGGCCGTCGAGGCGAGAGCCCCTGTCGTGACGGTAGTCCCGGTGACGGTCGCTCCCTTCGGCCTCGCGCCGAGCAGGTTCATGGCGGTGAGGAAGTTGCTCGTGTCGGCTCCGGATCCGAGCGTGATGGCGGAGGCAGAGCTCAGCTTCAGGTAGTTCCCTGACGGGTTGGCGGTGCCATCGGCGTCCGTGATGGTGGCCGTTACTCCAGAAACCGTGGAGTTGACGCGAGAGACCACGGCGTTCAACGTGTCTACCGCATAGTCCACCGACACGCTGGTCCCGTTGATGCTGAAGGTGCCGCTCGTGCCGGCCGACTCCGTCGTCGCCAGGGCCACCACGAGCCCTGCGTCTTCAAGCACGCTCCCCGCGCTCACCCCATCCCCGATCTTGGCCGTGCTCGTCGCGGTGCTCGCCGTGGCCAGCTGGTTGACGGTCACTTGAAAGGGGCCATTGGCGGCGTTGAGGCCGGCCGTGGCGCTGACGGCGGCGCTCACTGTGCCATCGCTTTTGGCCACGGTCGTAGCCTTTTTATTGAGCGTCGCCGCCTTCATGACGTTCGCCAGCACGCTTTCGAAGGTGCTGAGCTTGCTGCGCAGCTCGCTCAGCGTCTGTTTACGCTGTTTGAGCACGGCAACTTTGCTGTTGAGGCGCATGACGGGCTGGCGCTCGAGCGAGATCATCTTGTCGAGCATCGCACCCGTCTGCAGTCCGCTGAAGAGGCCGTCGATCTGAAACGCTGGCACGATTACTTCGCTCCACTGTTGGTCTCAGGGGAGGCGAGGAACAACCGGTATGCTCGCAAGGAGCGTTCACGGCTGTTCCGCGCCGTCTCCTGGTCTGGAAGCTCGTTGGGTGCCGCATGGGCAGGCGGCACGATCGCTGCCTTCTCGCCGGTGGCGGAGTACGTGAATTGCGGCACTGCCTCGCCGTGATCGAGGCCCTGCTCCTGCTCCTGGCTGGGCTGCCGGCGTCCGCGGCGCTCCTGGTCGCGTGCGCCCTTGCTGGCGTCGGCCGGGCGCACAGCAGGGCTGGAGATTCGAGCCGGGAGCCCTACTGGGTTGATAGGAGAGCCAAGCATGTGGTCCACCTTGGTCGAAAGGCCGGGCGCGGCGCCCGTGCTCACACTGGTAACTATCGGATGGGAGGCGCTTTTTCAAAGAGAGAAACGGCCCCAGTGGGGCCGTTTCTCCTCTCCTGCGGAGGGGCCGTGGGGCCGCTTACCGGAGGAGGCTGAGGACCGACTGGGGCTCGGCGTTGGCCTGGGCCAAGATCGCCATGCCCGCCTGCTGCAGGATCTGGGACTTGGTGAAGTTGACCATCTCCGAAGCCATGTCCACGTCCCGCACGCGAGACTCGGACGCCAGCAGGTTGTCCGCCGACACGCCCAGGTTGGCGATGGTGTGCTCGAGGCGGTTCTGGGAGGCGCCCAGACCGGACCGCTTCGTGCTGAGGGTGTCAACGGCGGTGTCCACAGCGCTGATCATGGCCTCCGCGTACGCCACGGTCTGGCTGGAGTTGAAGTTGCTGATGGCGGTCGCCACGGCCAGAGCGGTCGTGTCGACGTCGTCGAAGGCGACGCTCATGGTCTGGTTCTGGTCGGAACCGATGTGGAACTGGGCCGAGGCGCTGCCCGCTGAGGTGATGACCGTGTCGTTGGCCGCGGCAATCATGGAGTCCTGAAGGTTGGCCCCGGTGTTGTTCGCGTTCGCGGCAACGGTCGCGACCGTGATCTTGACGCCCAGCTTATCGTAGTTGAGAAGCTGCGACGCATTCGCCCCCGTCATATCGCTCGCGGTCAGTGTTTGGGCGATAGTGCTGCCGTTGACGGTGGCCGTCAACGTTACATCCGCGGCGCCAGTGCCGGCGCTCAGCGTGTATGTCGTGCCGGCGGCGGCGCCCACGACGTCGACCGTGCTGACGGTGAACAGGTCGCCGGCTACGACCGCGAGGGCGGTGCTGTTCTTCAGTTCGGAGGTGGCGTCCACCGAGGTTGCCAGGGAGCCGTTGAGCAGCGTCTGGCCGTTGAACTTGATCCGGCCGGTGAGGTCGTTGATCTCCGTCGAGAGGGCCTGGATCTCCGTGTTGATGGACGAGCGGTCGGAGCTGCTCAGGGTGCCGTTGGAGGCCTGCACCGATAGCTCGCGCATGCGCTGGAGCATCGAGTGGATCTCGGACATGGCGCCCTCGGCGGTCTGGATCATGGAGATAGCGTCCTGCGCGTTGCGAGACGCCTGCTGGAGGCCGCGCACCTGCGCCTCCAACTTCTGGCTGATGGCCAGGCCAGCCGCGTCGTCGCCGGCGCGGTTGATCCGCAGGCCGCTCGATAGCTTCTCGGTGGACTTGGCCAGCGCCGCGGCGCTAACGTTGAGGTTGCGCTGGGCGATGACGGAGTTGATGTTGGTGTTGATGACTGATCCCATTGGGTTTGGCCTCCTGTGCTCTTCCTCTACCCGCGCCATCCTTGCGCGGGGGTTGCCGCGTTGCAGATATTCGGTTGTGGAGCGGGCTTCGCGCCCCCGGCCCGCCAACGGAGCCGCCCGTGCGCACGGGCGATGAGGTGACCTCGCTTCTAACCATCGGCCGCGATGGGTGAGATGTTAGGACTCGACGAAACAGCGGCGCCTGGAGGCGGCAGGGCTACCTTGAGACGCCCAAGGATTAGACACCAAAGACGGGTGTAGGGGCGTTCCAACAGTCCTGCGGGATAAATCCCGCAGCTACATCTGTAGAAGCTGAGGGTTTTTAACCCTCGGTCGGGATATTCTTGGTCTG
>Ga0209751_10001558_pt1 | contig 23458 bp, 22 predicted proteins | sample RifCSP13_1_FD_184019 | JGI IMG/M metagenome (GOLD analysis project Ga0209751, IMG submission 184019) | Soil microbial communities from Rifle, Colorado - Rifle CSP2_sed 13_1 (SPAdes) (version 2) | ecosystem: Environmental > Terrestrial > Deep subsurface > Rock core/Sediment | place: Rifle...
ACACGAAGCGGTCCAAACGTTCGAAATCCGCGTGATGGCGCCGTTCTCCTGGGGGGTCCTCGTTGACTTCGGCTGGGTTGTCGCGGTTCTCATCGCGGTGGGAGCATCAGGGTTCGTTCTTGGGCGGCTGTACGAGGCTCGGCGGCGCACACCCAGGCAATAGCCGTTTCGATCCCTCTCGGTAGCGGTCCCGCCGCGCTGGATCTTGAAACGCCGCGGGGCCACCATTGACGTAATGGCCACAGTGCTCCTCGTGTCGATCGTCGCGGGGGGAATGTGCGGGGTCCATTCTCCCGATGAACGCTCCTGTGCGCGATGGGCGGAGCGTTTATGGCCCTCCCTTCGCTCGCCATCCCACTGCAATGGCCCGAAACATCTACTTCATCGGAACCGCTGGCTGCGGGAAGTCCACGATGGTCTTTGCGTTTCATGAATGGATGGACTCTCAGGGCCTCGATGCCGTCACGGTGAACCTCGACCCCGGTGCCGAGCAGCTCCTCTATGCGCCGGCCATCGACGTCCGCGACTGGATTCGATTGTCGGAGGTCATGGAGGAGCACGGCCTCGGGCCCAATGGTGCACAGGTCCTCGCGGCAGACCTCCTCGCCGTGAACGCACGGGAGATCGAGCAGGTCATGGAGACGTTCAATACGAACTACTTCCTCATCGATACCCCGGGCCAGATGGAGCTCTTCACGTTCCGCGAGTCGAGCCGCGTCGTGATCGACACGTTCGGCCGCGAGGACTCTGCCCTCGTGTACCTCAACGATCCTGCCCTCGTGAAGACGCCGAGCGGACTCATCTCCTCCGTCCTGCTGAGCGCGACGACCCAGTTCCGCCACGTCCTCCCGTTTGTAAACGTACTCAGCAAGTCGGACCTGCTCTCAGAGGAGGAGCTCGAGCGGATCGTGAAGTGGTCACTCGATCCACTCGAGTTGTACGAAGCCCTGATGGCGGACCCCGCCACGCCCAAGACGCTCCTCGACGTTGAGTTCATGAAGGGCATGGAGACGATCGGGGTGTACCGCCGCCTCCACCCCGTGTCCTCGGAGGCGATGTCCGGCTTTGAGGAAGTGTACAGCCAAGTGCAGAACGTCTTTGAGGGCGGCGAAGACCTGCGACCCGACTGACGACGGATCCTGAGTGTTCGCCGGGTGACTCGCGCCGCATGTACCTGAAGTACGTCGGCATCCGCATCCAAAACCTCGAGCGGCCCTGAAGTTCTGCACCGAGCTTTCCGCCTGAAGGAGGAGCGAGGTCACGTGAAGAACTGCTCGAACTCCTTCACGAGCTCCGGATGCTTCTTCCGGAGGGCCCCGAGGATCTCAAGGGATGACACTCGGTCGAGGCCGACCTCCGAGATCGCCCGGATGATGCGGTTGATCATGTCGTCGTCCATCGTGAGGAGCTTCTCCTTAACCATGTAGTTCCGATAGAGCGAGTTCTCGAGGCGGGCCCGCCAGAGCTTCTCGTACCGCTGGACCATCGCCTCTCCGGTTTCACCAGTCTGGGCGGAGTCTGCGCCGATTTCGCCCGCGTACTTCCCCGTGAGGCAGCCGTTCAGGATCCCGCCGCCCGTCACGGGATCGATGAACCGCGCCGCGTCCCCGACGAGGAGCAGGCCGGGCCTGCCGGTTCGGTCGAGCGGGAGGGACACGGAGACCATCCCTGCGACTTCCTCGAGGATTCTCCCGTGGGCGAGGTGCGGCTGTGAGGCGATGAACCGATCGAGGTACGCCTTCGTGTCCGCCTTTTCCCGAAGCCGTGACAGGTTCACGCCGAGTCCGACGTTCGCGATGTCCTCGTCCTTCCAGAACACCCATGCGTACCCGCCCGGCGCGACACTCCCGAGGTAGAACTCGTTCAGCCGCGGGTCGCCCTCGATCCCCACGAGCGTGTACTGGAGGCACGCGTCGATGTCCCGGGCCTTGAGAGGTTTCTCGAGTCCCGCCCACCGTCCGACCTGGCTTTCGACGCCGTCCGCTCCGATGACCACCTTCGCCCGGACGTCGTACTCGCGGCCCATGTGCGTGAGTCGCGCGCCGACGACGTTTCCGTCCTCCTCGAGGAGGCCGACCGCCGATGTCCGGATTCGGATTTCTGCGCCCGCGGCAGCCGCGAGCTTGGCGAGATGGCGGTCGAACAGGTCGCGCTCAAGGATGTACCCGCACTCGTTCCCCGCGCGGGCCTCGTCGATGACGAGGGTGGTCCCGTCCGGCGACACGACCTTTGCGCCATCGACCTCGTGGGCGATGAACGCCTTCGACGGCGAGAGCCCGACCTCGTCGAGCCAGCGCTTGGCGACGCCCTCTCCACAGCGTACCGGCGTGCCGATTTCGGACCGTTTCTCAATCATCAGGGTTTTCGCACTACCGAGGGCCGCGTGGCGGGCCGCTGTGCTCCCCGCAGGCCCCGCTCCGATGACGAGGACGTTATACTCATCAGGCACGTTGGTGCGACCATCGGGACGTCACTCTTTAGCCTTGCGTCGCTCTCGAACGGAGAAAACGAGCGAGGGTGAAGGAAGCCGTAAGGGACGAGCCTGTAGGTGCCCTTGGAGTGCGCTCCTCCACGGCATGCAGACCAGAGATCGCGGTTGGATGAGCTTACAGTATCAATTTCTGGGGTCGGTCACGGCGTCTGAGGTCGACGATCGCCATCTCGGTGTCGGGCAACGTTCGCGGCACATCCATTTCCTTCGATGGACCTTCCCGCGAGCTCGTTCTGTTCTAGGGCGGTCCGAGTCTCTGGAGGATCACGGTGATGGCTTGCACCCGGTTCGTCCAAGCGAAATCTGTGTCAAGGCGGGCAAGAGCACGGGCCAGGGTTTCGTCTCCCGCCGCTGGGATTGCGTCCGCAATCGCGAGCTTCACGCGCTCCAAGGGAAGGTCAGCGGAAAGCCCCAGCTCCCGTGCGACGGCCCGGATCTCCTGCTGCGACGCTAGCTGTGGCCGGTCCTCGCCCCGCTGGGACGATGCCAGGATGAACGCGGGGAGGATCCCGGCCAGTCTTCCGAGCAGTCGAGCCAGCCGCAAGATTGTCGTGTCTCGATCCTCCGGCATCCTTCTTCACTGCGCCTCCCATCTCTTTGTGGGTGCGGAAACATGCGACGTACTCGCCTTCAGTGTTCCGACGCCGCGAGAGTCCTTCGTCGGGGCTCGGAGAATTTCGCGTGTACCTCCGCGATTCATGAGCTTCTCCCGCGCAACCATCCAATCCCTCGCCCAATCACTCTGTCGCTTCCCGCGTCGCACGCCGCTGGCGTAGCCACGCGAACCCAAAGCCTCCAGCGGCTGCCGCCAAAAGGAGTGGGGGCAGGAGCCACGCGGAAAGGGACGCCCCTTCCCTTGGCTCCGCAGCCAGGTCGGGAATCACGAACGCGAACCGGTAGACGGGCTCCCACGGCCACGGGGACTGGTGCATGTTCAGGTACGGCCACGCGTTCGAGCCTTCGTGAATCTCGATTGTGTGGAGCCCCGGAGCGCCGACGACCGGCAGGGAGACATCGACGCTCCCCTTCCCCGTGAACGCGGATACCCATCCGGAAAGAGCGCCGTCGTACAGGATGTCCCATACGGAGGTGTACTTCTCCCATCCGAGACCTGTCCCGTGGATCTCGATCCGGGTTCCGTCGGCGCTCAGGCCGGCGGTGAATCTGGGGATGATCCACCATTCCGCGCTGGCGAGCGCGTTGCCGCCGACGACGGCCTCGACGGTGTGAATCCCGCCGAAGTCCATCGGGGTCTGGAGGCTCCCGGAGGCCTTCCCGGTCGCGTCGACCGGGACCGTGGCCAGGGTCTCGTTGACCCCGGTCGCTTCCCACCCGTAGAACTTGTCCGAGAGGGCGCCGCCGATCTTCGTCTCCATTGTGACGGTTTGCCAGCGGATCTCGACCTCCGCGTTCGCTGAGAACCCCGCGAGTGCGTAGGGCATCTGCCCTCCCGCGACGGCCTTGCCGCCGTTCCCGAGGGTGAAGTGCGGAGTCCCGTCCAGGACAGGCACGGCGGCGAGGTTGGGAATGGCGAGGCTGTCCGGCGCGGTCACGTCCCTGAGGTCCGTCCCTTCGTTCCGTGAGATGCCGGCTCCCGAGGTCACGGTGAAGCTGAACTCCTCGATCGCGTACGACACCGGCGCGTCCTGCGGGTTCATCATGGGGTGCTTCCACGGGGTGGGTCCGTCGCTTGGCCCCCAGTATAGCGCCGGGTAGATGCTGAGCACATGGGGCCCGACGCCACCGACAGCCTGGACCCAGACCGAGATATTCCCCTGGGAGTTGAACGAGCAGGCGAATCCAAGGAACCGATTGTCCCAAAGGATAGCGATGTTGTTATCGAACTGCGTCCAGCCTCCCGCGACGAGGCGCACTTCGATCAGGGTGCCCTCCGGACCCTCCGTAGGCGTGATCCACGCGTCGCGCGCGAGGACGAAAAACGACTCCGCCACCTCGGCTCCGGCGACGACCGCCTGTACGCGGTGCGCCGGTCCGCCGAGGTCGTAGGGTGCGACGAAAGTGATCGAGTAGCGGCCCTGCGCGTCGGCAATGCCCGTCGCGATCGTCTGGTTCACCTCGAAGAAGCCGACCCCCGAAACCCGGTTGCCCTCCATGGTGAACCAGCGGATGCTCACGGCGGCCCCTGGCGGCACCCCCGCCCCCGACGCGGTCACGGGGGTCTGTGGCGGCCCGTCGCTCGGGGTGAGGGTCAGGGTTGCAGCCGCGTTTGCCGGCGAGGGGACGGCGAGCAAGGCAAGTAGGGAGGCCAGGGCCACTGCGAGCGCCAGGCCGGCCGAGTTCCTCTCGCCGCTCGTTCTCAGTCGCCGGTTCACAGGGTGTTCCGCATCCTTGATTTTCATTTCGATTCCTCCTCTTTCACTTCCCATTCCTCCTCGATCTCCTCCTTGGCTTCGGCCTTCGAGGGCGTCCCACCGCGCCCACGGCGTCCCAAGAAGACGCCCGCCCCGACCCCCGCCACGAGAAGCAGCAAGGAGATTGCCCAGACGACCGTCGGATCGAGACCCGCAGGCGTGGGTGGCGGGGGCGAAGGAGGCGGCGCCCGGAAAGCCAGCATCGTCGTGAACGCCTTCCCCGTGTTCGGGGGCGAGCCCGCGCCGTCCGAGGCGCTGATATACACCTGAAGGTCGGCCCGCAGGGGGTCTGCGTCCTTGACGACATACTCGGCAGACCAGTTCTCCGTCGCGGCGTTGTGCGCGAGGGTGAGTGTGGCCACCGTGGTGGCGAACAGGCCGGACGTCGCGTTGAAGGCGCCGTATCCCAGCACCGCGGTGACCTGGCCTCCCCGCGTCGCGTTCAGCGGGCCGGGGAACGCCCGGTTGTGAGAGTTGTGGGACTCGTAGGTCACACGGGCCTCGACGCGGACGGTGTCGCCCGGCTCGAAGACGACGGCCCCGGCCCCGCTCTCATTGAGGACGCGAGGGACGACCTTCAGGACCGCTGGGATGATCTTCCATGCCGTGAGGCCGAAGGCGAAGGAAGACCCTGCGCCGCGGTTCCCGCGCCCGTCGCTGGCGTCGGCGGTGAACACGATGACGCCGGTGGACTGGTTCCACGTGGGAAAGTAAGCCGCCCGCCAGAAGTGATACACGTTTTGCCACGTGAGAACTTTCGTCTGGCCGAGCAGGGTCCCTGTGATGTTCCCCTTCGCGGACGGGGTCTGTGTACCGTTCACGAAGTCCCCGGTCGACGCGTACGTCACGTACGCGCGACCGATAATCTCCCCGCCCCGCTGGAACTCTTGGGCGATCGGGCAGTTGTGCACGTCCGTGAACTCGTTCGACGCGGTGGCCGCCTCGGTGGTGACGATCAGCTCGTCCGTGGCCAAGAGCTGGGAGGACGCGGCCAGGGTGAAGGCAGCCCCGTCGAAGTAGTCCAGGCGGAGTTCGTACGTCCCGGGCTCGTCGATCCAGGTCGCGAAGTCCGCCCCGGCGTCCCCGTACTGTCGGGAGATCGTGCCGACCGCGGTGAAGTTGTACCACGCGCTCGCCCCGCTCCCGCCGGGCTTGGTGACCGTCACGAGGTAGTCGTCCAGGCCGCCCCCGCGGACGGACCCCAGGGTCACCGCCACGCTCGTCGTCATGTTTAGGTTCACGTACGAGGGCGTCGCCGCAAACCCGGTGACGTTCGGGTCCACGATGTCCGCTGCGGCGAGCGGTGACGCGAGCACCAGCGACATCGCCGCGACCACCATTGCGAGGACGATCGCGAGCGAACCTGCCGATCGCCGCCCACTCTCCCGTTCCGATTCCGATCTCACTATCATTTCGACATGCCTCCTCGTGTTGGCGTCCCGTCTTCCGTCCGGTCACCACGGCCGGGCGCCCGCTTGGCCCGCGACCCGAGCCTCCGGATTTGGAGAATCTGAAGGATAGAGTATCCGTACGCGAGGGCGACCCCCCCGAGGACCGCGCCGACGACGAACCGGATCGCGAGGTCTGTCGTGAAGAAGGACGCTTGGCCGCCGGCGGGCTGCGCGACGACCGTGAGGTTCGCCCGTGCGGGGAGGTAGTCGGAGTCCCCCGTGAAGCGGACGAAGAACGTGAACTCGCCGGGCGAGCGGAACGTGTAGTTAACCGCTGCGACGCCGTACACGTCCGTCTCGACGGTGCCGAGGGGCCCGGGGCCGACCGAACTGTTCAGGTAGAAGGACAGGGGCGAGGCGGACAGGGGCGCGCCGTCGTCCCCGAGGAGGGTCGCGACGAGCGCTACGTTGTCGCCCTCCACCTCGCCGCCCGAGGAGCCGAGGCGGAGGGTCGCGACGCGGGTAGGAAGCGCGTTCGGGTCCCGCTCGACCGTGAGGGAGACGGGGGCCGCGGATGTGTGCAGAGTCACGAGGTCGTCCGCGGTCGATTGGTACGCGACGATCATACCGTAGTCCTGCCCCTCCAAGAGTCGGACGTCCCGAACGTCCCCGGTGTCCAGGGGGAAGCGGAACTCGAGAGTGGTCCGGCCACCCGCCTCCGTCCCAGCGCGCTCAAGGAGGTTGTCCGTGCCGCCGGCAGTCGTGTCGGCGAAGTGCTCGAAGCCCACGCCGAACTCGTCGGACAGGACCGTCGTGGGGCCCGAGACGTAGCCAATCAGGATGTTCGCCCCGTCCATCAGGACCCCCGGAGGGCCGAAGCCGACAGCGACCCAGCCGGTCCCAGGACTGACGAGGCCGACGGTCATGTTCCTGCCGTCGTGCACGAGGAACAGCTCTATCCCGGTCGTCGGGTCGAGGAAGGATCCGGAGTACTCCCCGGGGGCGATCTGACCGTCGACCACTGCCGCGACGGGGCTTCTGAAGTACATCGTCGCCGAGCCCTGCGCCTTGGCGGGCGGCGAGATCCAAGCGACGACTACCACAGCAATCAGGACGGGAATGGCCCATCTGCGAGGAGTCACTCGATGGCCTCCTGGGTCGCTGGGACGGTCTTTGGGAGTGCCGACACGTGCTCTTGTACCTCCCAAATCGAGACGACGGGGAACAGTTTGGAAAAGATGACGAGGAGGAGGGTGAACCCCGCGACTGCCGCCGCTAGGATCGACCATTCCACCCACGTCGGCCAATAGGTCGCGACTTCGGTCGGCATCTGCGGCGCTGCCATCGACGGGACGACAATCAGGTACCTCTCGAACCACATCCCGACATTCGCGAGGACCGCTGCAATCACGGTCCACCGCACCATCCTCGCCCGCGTGATGCCTAGGATGAGCGCAGGGGCCAGGAAGCCCCCGAAGACCATGCCCCAGAACATGGGGGCGTAGGGCCCGGAGGCCAGGAGGGAGAGCCAAGACGCATCGCGCGACGCGCCCATGTAGCTCGCGGTCAGGTACTCGCTGAGCGTGAAGTACATGAGCGCGATGTCGAGGGCGAGGAGCATCAGGCCGAGGTTTCGAAAGTGGACAGGCAGGATCTGCTTCTCCAGGTGGAAAAGCCATCGGACCGCCGCCATCACGATGATGATCGTCGCGATTCCGGAGAAGATCGCCCCGACGACGAAGTATGGTCCGAAGATCGTGCTCTGCCAGCCGACGCGGAGCGTCATGCCGAAGATCCACGATACGACCGTGTGGACGGAAACCGCCACTGGGATGATCAGGACCGCCATGACGGCGATCGCCCGATCCAAGTGCGCGCGCTGCTCCGGCGTGTCGCCCCACCGGGCCGCGAGACGCGAGTAGAGCCACCGACGAATCCGCGCCCTGCGGGGCATCTTGTCTCGTAGGGTCCCCAGGTCTGGGATCAGAGGAAGGTAAAGGTAGAGGAGGCTCCCCGCGAGGTAGAACGAGATAGAGATGAAGTCCCAGAGGATCGGGGACTCGATTCGCCCGTAGAGGAGGACGTGCTGGAGCCGGTCCGGCCGCCCGAGGTCGATGATCACCATTGTCGCGCCAACGATGAGGGCGAACGCGGTGATCGCCTCCGCGAGACGCGTGATCGGCTTCCGCCACTCCGCATGGGTCACGCGCAGAATGGCGGAAACCAAGGTGCCTGCGTGGCTGATCCCGATGAAGAACACGAACGTGCTCACGTAGAGGCCCCACGAGACGCGGTCGCGCATGCCGGTCACCGCCAGACCCTCCCGGAGCTGTACGGAGTAGGCATAGGCTCCCCACGCGATGACGGCGAGGAGAGCGGCCGTGAAGATCCAGAACCGAGGACCGAATCGGACAAGCGGTAGCATCAGGCGTTTTTCCAGTCGTGTGACGAGGATCTTGCCCATCGCCTCATCTCCGCGCGGGCAGGTAGTACACCCTGGGCTCCGTCCCCAGCTCCTCCTTCCACCGGAACGCCTCTTGGCTGGCTAGCACGGCCGAGAGACGGATCTTCTCGGGGCCGTTCGACAGGAAGTCCTCGTTCGCGTCCCCGAAGTAGATGGCCCCCATCGGGCATCCCACGACGCAGGCAGGCAGGCGTCCCTCGTCGGTGCGGTGGGCGCAGAACATGCACTTCTCGACGACGCCCCGCTGGTGGTCCTCATGGCCCCGCTCACGCGTTGGAGAGAGGATCTCATCCCCCTCCACGGGCTCGGACCAGTTGAAGTATCGCGCGTCGTACGGGCACGCGGCCATGCAGTACCGGCAGCCAATGCACCGTTGCTCGTCGATGACGACGAGACCGTCCTCGTTGTAGAACGTCGCATTGACCGGGCAGACCTTTATGCACGGAGCGTTCTCGCAATGCATGCACGGCCGAGGGAGGAAGAACTCTCCGTCGTTGTCCGTGCGTGTATAAACCTTCATCCACTCCTGACCGTCGGCCACGTTGTGCTCGAGGCGGCAGGCATCCGTGCACAGGCCGCAGCCGTCGCACCGCCGGAGGTCGATCAACATCGTCCAGCGTCGGGTCCGCTGCGGCACCCCTTCCAGGCCCTCCGGAGGTGCGGGCACGACACCCGGGAACTGCGCGAGATAATAGCCAGCGAGAGCTGTGCCACCCCCGATGGCAATCAATTTCAAGAATCTTCGACGGCCTTCGGCCCCAACAGGGGACTGCGCGGCCACCTCGGTCGATTCGGACTCTGGCATCGGACACCTCGACGCCTGTCGTCCGACGAGCGTAGTAGGTGGCTCCGGTTCAACGGGCCGTCAGTATTGCAAATACACTACATACCCGCCGGCTAAGCGGATTGAGCCTCTTACGTTCGTCGTATGTTGGGTTCTCTCGAGCGGCAGGTGATCGCGGCGGTGCAGCGGCTCCGGGCCGCGACGACGCGGGAGGTGCTCCATGACCTTCGCACCCAAGGCTCCGATGTCGCGTATACGACGGTCGCGACGATCCTGTCGCGACTCCATCGCAAGGGTCTCGTCGAGAGGCGACGGGAGCCGTTCAAGGGAGCGGACCGGTTCATCTATTCCTACAAGGACATCGAGTCCGAGTACATCGATGACCTCCTCGAGAGCCTAGAGTCAGCTTTCGGAAAGCGCGGAGTCGTCCATCTCGCACAGCGTCTCGAGCGGATGTCGGAGCAGGACCTCCGGCGGCTTCGGGACCGGCTGAGAGTATGATCAACCTTGGCCTCGTGTTCATCGCGTCCGCAGCTTGGTTCGCCGGAATCGGTCTCGTGGGATACGCCGCCGCACGGCGTTCGACGAGCAAGTCCCGCTACGCGGCCTTGAGCGTCTTCGGCCATGGCGCGTTCGCGTCCTCGGGTGCGATTGCCCTCTTCGCAATCCTCCATCTACACGGGTTGTGGCCGTTCTCGCTCCATGTCCACGAGCCCTCCGAGGCGCTGGGGGCGTTACTCGCCTGCGACCTCGAGTTGAGCTGCGGTATCTTCACGATCATGGCCCTAACCGGGGTTGTCCTCCTCGCCTCCTTTATTGTCAGCCAGACCGCATCACGCTTGCTCCTCCGGCGGTACAGACCTCTCGTGGACGAATCGCGTTCAGCGCGGCTCGCCGGTCGGTCCTCCCTGCGGTCGAACACGCGGCTACTCGTCGTCCACGACCGCGACGTGGACGCGTTCTCCTTTGCGATTTTGCGGCTCGACCGGCGGCGGGTGTTCCGCGCGGAGGACGTGATCGTGCTCACGTCGCGCCTCCTCGACATCCTGGCCGACGACGAGGTGTCCGCGGTCGTCGCGCACGAGGCGGCCCACGTCGAAGCCCGCGACGACCGGTACATCCCGTTCTTCCACACGCTCTCGATGCTCCTATTCTTCGACCCCGTCCTTCGGGTCCTCCGCCGCCGCGTCGCGCGGCACCACGAGTTCGCAGCGGACGCGGAGTCCGCTCGCACCACGCGGCAACCTCTGAGTCTGGCGCGGGCCCTCCTGAAGGTGTACCTCGAAGGGATGCCCGCCCCGCATGCAACGGGGTTCTTCGGCAGGGGAAGTCGTGCGGAGCTGCTTCACCGAATCGAGGCCCTCCTCGCGCTGGATGCAGCGGGACTTCGGCCCGCACGCTAACCGTAAGTAGGGAGGCTTCAAAGGAGGCCAGCGAACCTTCAGACGGGCGGTGGATGCATGGCGGACCGGAAGCGGTGCCCTCAGTGTGAGGTTTCCGTAAAGGCCGAGAACTTGGCGGAGCACGTCGAGCGGGTTCATCCCGGTGCACGGGATCTCCTGAACCGAGATGTGAGACGAGAGATCGACCTCGCGGCTCGGCGTAGCCGTCCGCTCTCGCGGGCAAGCTGGCGGCTCGGGGCTGCGGTCTTGGCGGTCGTCCTCGCCCTCGCGGTTGGAGCGTGGGCGATCGGGACGCAGGGTCCGGTGGCAGCCGGTCGAATTTCCTTCGATCAAGCCACATGGGATTTCGGTGACATTGGACAGGCGGAGATCTCCCACACGTTCCGGATTACAAACGTCGGTTCGGGTCCTCTGCGCCTTCAGGGGATCTCGACTTCGTGCATGTGCACCTCCGCTGCGTTCGTTTATGGATTGCTCACGAGCCCTCGGTTTGGACAGCACAACAATCCGACGTGGGAGCTCTCTTTGCCGGCAGGTGCGGAGGGGAGCCTTGTCGTATATTACGACCCGACTGTCCATCCGGAGCGGGGCCATTTCGAGCGGGACGTCTTTGTGCTGAGCGACGACCCCTTGCAACGCGAAACGACATTCACGATTCATGCGAACGAAGTGTGAGGTCAGTCCTGTGGAGAGGGAGACGAAGCCGGACGGCTCATGCCACGACCATTCCCTCGGTGCCCTCGCGGAGACGCCCCCTCCTCGACGGCGGGTCCGCCATTCGAGGGCGCAGTTCGTTCTGCTCGTCGCAGGGATGTCCGCGATCCTTCTCGCCGCCTCCGTCGTGGCATACCTCGTCGCATCTTCGCGGACCCCTCTAACGGTCCCAGTGGGCGCCACGGTGTACTACAACGAGGCGTGTAGCGACTGCGCGGTCTATCTCAACGGCGAACTCCTCCCCGCGCTCCGCGAACGAGGATTCGATCCTGTGGTCGTGAAGGACTACATCAATGACCGGAGGTACCGGGCGGAACTGACGGCGCTGAACGATGCCCTCGGCATCCCGTTCACGCTTCAGAGCCACCTCGCGACCTTCATCCGAACGGACCGACTCGTCGTGTTCGAGGGCCATGTGCCCGCCCCGCTCGTGGGGCAGTCCCTCGCGCCCGCAGCTGGCGCTCCGCCGCGGCTCCTCTTGTACCAGGACTCGATGGGCTCCATCATCTCGTATCGAGCGTGGGCGTTTGCAGGGGCGCCTCAGGAATATGCGATCTCCGAGCCGATCGCCACGTACTATTCTTGGCTTTCCGCGAATCCATCGACAGAATTCGGCTCCGGACCGGTCCTCCCCATTGTCCTCGTGACCGGTTTCCTCGACGGGCTGAACCCGTGCGCGTTCGCGGTCCTTCTGTTCTTCGTCTCCTTCCTGTACGCGGTCCGAGCTCCTAGAACTGACGTCCTTCGGACGGGAACCCTCTACGTGTATGCCGTGTTCCTCGTCTACTTCCTAATTGGGCTCGGCCTGATGCAGGCGATTCTCTTGACGGGCGACCCGCACTTCATGGCGAAGCTCGGTTCTGCACTCGTCATCGGCCTGGGCGGTCTCACCCTCTCGTCGTTGGTTTTCCCCAAGATCCCCCTCTTGGCCAGGATGCCTTCTGCCGCGTGGACGCGGGTGCGCTCCCTCCTCATGAAAGGGTCGATGCCGTCGGCCACCGTCGCGGGGCTCGTCGTGGGTCTGTGCACGTTCCCCTGCTCCGGCGGAATCTACGTCGCTATCCTCGGATTCCTCGCGGCGAAGGGGTCCTTCCTGGAGGGCCTTGGGTACCTCTACTTGTACAACCTCATGTTTGTAGTGCCGCTCATCGCGATGCTCGCCGTCGTGTCGAACCGACGCGTCGCGGTCAAGGCGGCGCAGTGGGAGCGGTCGAACGCCCGGAACTTCAAGGCCGTGATGGCGGGCGCGATGGTCGTCATGGGTGCGGTCATCCTCGCCCTCGTGTGGTGAATCGACCTCCAACTAGGCGGACCGCCCCGCGGAGGCGCGAATTCGGGAGAGGTAATCCCGTTGCAGCTCTTTTGTCGTCCGTGTCTTCCCGGGCCCCGCCTGAGGGAGTTCGGGGACGAGGACGACATCGTGAACGTGGGCGAGCAACGGGTTTAGCTTCTCCTTGATCGCCCGTCGGAAGTCCTGCCGCAGCCGTTCCCGGAAGTCCGGGGAATCGACCTGGGTGGGGTCTCGAGGAACTGCATAGATCACAAGCACGTGCTGGCCGCTCCCGTCGACATCGACCGCCGTGGGCTTCGCGTCGTACACCGCCTCGTGTCCGATGGCGCTCCGGATCTCCTCCGCGCTCGTCTTTACGCCGTTGAGGTTGATCATGTCGTCGATGCGGCCGTGATGGCGGTAGTATCCGCCGCCGAGCCGCTCGAGTTGGTCTCCGTGGCGCCGGAGAACTTCTCCGTTCGGGCCCTGGGGAAGACCTTCGTAGTACTCCGCAAAGTGGTCGTAGTTGAGGAGTTCGTTCGAGAGACCGATCGATGGCGGAATCAGGAACACCTCCCCTCGCGGAGCGGGCGTGCCGTCGTCGAGAATCAGGAGGTCGAGCCCGAGGGCGGGCGTCGTGAACGTGGAGGGGGCGCAGGGCTGCACCACGGTCCCCGTGATGTACCCGCCGCCGATTTCCGTCCCACCGCAGTATTCGATGATTGGCCGGTAGCCCGCAAGGAACATGAGGTACAGCATCTCGTCAGGCGTGGACGGCTCCGCAGTGGAGGTGAGCAGCCGAATGCGGCTCCAGTCAAGCCCCTCCATCGTGCGCCCCGTCATCCAACTCCGGACAAGCTTCGGCACGACCCCGAGCATCGTTACGCCCGCGTGTTCGACGAACTCCCCGAACTCCCGGCGGTGGGGCGCGCCGACGAACAATGCCATCGTCGCGCCGTTGATGAGGCTCGCGTACGTGAGCCAAGGACCCATCATCCATCCGAAGCTCGTCGGCCACGCGAGCACGTCGGATTCTTGGGCGTCGTGGTGCAGGAACGCGTCCGCTGCGCTCTTGATCGGGGTGACGTGAGTCCACGGGATCGCCTTCGGGTCTTTCGTTGTCCCGGAGGAGAAAAGGATGTTCGTGGGGTCGGAGGGTCGGCAGGGGACTGCAGTGAACTCCTCCCCCCCTCCGAGAAAGTCCTCCCATGCGACATCCCCCGCACGGATCGTGCGGGTCTCTTGTTCACCGTGGGAAGGGAGGACGATCGCTCGGGGGCCGTCCGCGGCAACGACCTTCTCGTAGATCCCGTGTTCCTTCTCGTCGCGGACATACGCGTCGATTGTGAAGACCGCACGCGCTCCGGCAATCCGGGCCCTTTTCGCGAACTCGGGCGGGGCGGACGTGTCCGCGATCCCGACCACACAGCGGCCTGCTAGAATCGTCCCAAGGTAGATCGCGACGGACTCCGGCGTCATCGGCATGAACAGGGCAACGCGCTCCCCTCGTCCTACACCGAGAGCGGCGAATCCGCTCGCGACGCGAGCGCTGAGTCGTCGCAGCTCCCGGTAGGTCAGCCGGCTCTGATCGGGGGAACCTTCCCAGGCCGCGAGGATGGCGACCTTCTCCGGGTCCGCCTGGAAGCAGCTCTCTGCGATGTTCAGCTCGGCCCCAGGAAACCAGTCGGGACGGGCCAGGTCGGTACTGCGAGCCAGGATTCGTTGCGGGGGCCTACGAAACACGACGTCGAACTCTTGGACTAGGTCCGCCCAGAACTCCTCCCGATGCTCTACCGACCAACGGTGGAGCTCCGAGTACGCTGAGAACCCGCGCTTCCTCATGAGCCTCCCGACGTTCGAACGCGCCGCATCCGCCGGGGCTGGCACCCATGCGGGGCCGGGTCCCGCTTCCTGGTTGCGGTCGGCGTAGACCCAACGATACAGGTCGCGGTGCAGGTCGAAGTTCCATCGCACCGACGGCTCGGACACGAGGATTCGGGAGACCTGGGTCCAAGTCTCGACTTGGCGATTCGCGGTCGAGGCTGGCGGCCGGTGCGAGGGAGCCCCCCTGATGCGAAGTTCGAGGCGTTTTGCATCCGCCCGGTCGAGGCCGTATCCCTCGAGTTTCGGGAACGTCCGCGGTCGCACGACGCAATGCAAGCCCGGGACGCGTATTAAGCCTGCGGGCAGGCCAATGTCCGTCGCGCGACGGCCACGACATCAGCGGACGCGGTGGGCTTCTTCGACGGCGCCTTCGACCGCCTCGCGTGCGGTGCGCACCGGGACGAAGAGCTCCCTCGACACGTCCAACTTCTCGAGTTCCCACGACCGCAGGGCGAAGACTTTCTTCCCGAGGTCGAGGGCGTATGCGATCTCGGTAAGTGTGCCGAAGCTTCCATCGATTGCGATGATCGCGTCGCCGGTGCGGACGACAATCGCATTGCGGGCGGTGCTCATCGCAGTGACGACAGGGATGTCCACCCAGGGATTCGCAGCGGCGGCATCTGGTCCCGGGAGGATCCCCACGGTCGTGCCCCCGCCGCGCTTCGCCCCCTTGCACGCCGCCTCCATGACGCCGTTCAAGCCGCCGCACACGAGGACGGCGTCGGCGCGCGCGATCAGAAACCCGACCTCCCCCGCCAGGACAAGCGCTTCCGGAGGCGCGGAATCTGAACCTCCAATCACGGAAACGAGGGCCTTCCGATCCGCCATGGCGACGTTCCAACCTCTGCGCACCCTTAAGGCTTTTTCAGCCTCCGGTGTCACCGGCTCGATTTTCGGCGGGACTTCGCTCTCTTCGGAGCCCGCGCCCACCCCGGATGCGCGACGAGTCCATAGTGGTACGGTCCGACCTCGAATGGCGCCTTGGGGAGAAAGCCTCCGCGGCGGAGGAGCTCCTCCGCTTCTTGCGGGGTCAGGCGATGCTCGCGCGGCGGTCCGATCTTCTGTTTGAGCTTCTTCCAGTCCACTATTCCAAGGGCGCCTGCGGGCCGGAGGATTCGCGAGGCTTCCCGTAACGTGCCGAGTCCCTCGAGTTCGTGGAGCACGCACGCCATGAAGGCGAAGTCGACGGACTGGTCGGGCAGAGGGACCGCGTCCTCGATGGATCGCAGGGCGGTCACGCGAAGCTCGGAGCGCTCGGCGACATGGGCCCGGAGGTCCTCGAGCATCGGCTCCTCGACATCGATCGCGTACACGCGCCCTTGGTGCCCGACGATCTCAGCGATCGGAACCGTGAAGAATCCGGGCCCCGACCCGATGTCGGCAACGGTGTCCCCGGAGCGGATGGGGAAGCGTTCGAGAATGGCCTTGGGGTCAAGATACCGCGCCCGGTCCGGATCCATGAGGATATCGCGATGGGATGGGTCGAACTTGCGGGAGGGCGCCAAGGCTCTCCCACCCGCATCGACTTCTCCCCGCCATAGTCGTTTCGGACGGTCGCCGTCCTTCCGAGAAAGACCTTTAGCGGGTCTCGGGCTTACGCCCGCCATGCGCGATCCGCTCGCGAAGTACTTCCGGTGCAGTGACCGCGAACGTGCCGTCTTCGAAGCCGGCGTCAAGCTCGGCTCCGTGTATCATCAGTACGTCGGCTCGCCCGTGGATCGTCGAAGCGTGCGGGCGCTCGAGCGTGCGATGGAAGCCGGGATGCGCGCGCAGCCTCATGTCGTCTCCGCTCGCGTTCGGATCGACCGCGCTGCCCTCGTTCGCGGAACGACGAAGATGGGCTACGCGAGCCTCACGGGAGACATGCTCGACGTGGCCGTGACAACGCGCGTGAGCGGGTCGACCGCGGTCGGTCGCCTGCGGTTCGTGCGAGCGCTGAAATATCCTGTGATGAGCATCGAGCGCGTCTCTTAAGGTATCCCGCCAACCCTTAATATCGGGGCCCTCATCGGTCGGCCTTAAGATGGTTCGGCGTCGCACGGACGAGGTTGAGCTGAAGTTTCGGCGGGACCTCGGACTCCGGGACATCGTGATGATCGGTCTCGGGCCGACGATCGGGACGACGATCTTCCTCCTCGTCGGGCCCGGGATCGGCATCGCAGGCGGATCCCTCGTCCTCGTGTTCTTCCTGACGTTCCTCGTCACGATTCTCACGGCGCAGGCGTACGCCGAGCTAAGCTCCGCCTTCCCCGAGACCGGCGGCGGTTACCTCTGGGTCAAGAACGCGATGCGGCAGCCGATGGGCTTCCTTGCGGGATGGCTCGGCTGGTTCGGCCATTCCATTGTCTGTTCGTTCTACGTCCTGAGCTTCGGCCTCGGGGTCGTCCTCTTTCTTGATGCCCACAGCCTCGTTATCACGTTCTGGTCTTCCGCAGACCGATTGTGGCTGGCGAAGGCCCTCGCGCTCATCGTCCTCGGCGTCTTCATATACGTAAACTACCGCGGGACGCGCACGACAGGCCGGTTGAGCGTCATCATCACCTTCGCACTCCTTGCGATCGTCATCACGTACGCCCTCGCGGGCGTTGCTTGGTTCCTCACCCACGACCTTCCCACATCGAACCTTGAGCCGTTCTTCCTGTACGATACCCTCGGCGAGAACGCGTTGTCGATTCTCATGGCGATGGGGTTCACGTTCATCGTGTTTGAGGGGTACGAGATTATCGCGCAGACCGGGGAGGAGACGAAGGACCCGGGCCACAACATCCCGCGCGCAAACTGGATCGTCTTGACGACCGCGGCCGCGATTTTCGTCGTCGTCGCGTTCGTGACGTCGGCCCAGATTGGGGTGCCCACCGCGGTCGCGACACCCCTAGACGAGCAGCCCCTCATCGTCGCTCTGGTTGCCTCGCGATTCCTCCCATTCGGACTTGAGATCATCGCGTTCGGAATGATCTTCGGTTCCTTGGCCGCCCTGAACTCTATGGTCTTTTCCGCATCCCGCGTAGCGTTCGCGATGGGGCGCGACCGGTCCCTCCCGCGGGTTTTCGGCCGCCTTCACCGCCGGAACCGAACGCCCTTCGTCGCGATCATCGCGAGCGGCGTCCTTGTTGGATTGTTCGTTGCGGGTCTCGACGTCCGCTCGATTGCGGCCTCCGCCGGTATCATGTTTCTCATTCTGTTTGTCCTCGTGAACGCCGCCGTCTTGATTCTCCGACGGACAATGCCAAACACGCCGCGGACGTACCGCGTCCCCGCGGTTCCCGTGACGCCCGTCGCTGCGATCATCGGGAACGGCGTCCTCGTCGTTGCGCTCCTGTTCCTTGAGTCGTCCGCTGTCATCCTTGGTCTCGTCTGGATTGCACTCGGCCTCGTCATCCACTACGCGTGGGCGAAACGGGAACGGATCGCAGAAGTCGCCGGTCCCATCCTCGAGGCGATCATCCCCCTCCCGGAGGAGAAGTATCACATCCTCGTCGCGGTGGAGAACACATCCGACACCGCACTTGTCGAATTCGCCGCGCTAGTCGGAAAGGTGGAGGGTGCGGAGGTCACGCTGATGCACGTCATCGAGGTCCCGTCGACGCTTCCGATTGACGCGATTGACCGGCTGTACGCGTTCGAGGTCCGCAGGAACATGGGCGATCTACGGAAGCTCGTGTCCGATGCCAGGGTCAGCGTGACGGCTCGCGTCGTCGTTTCCCACGAGGTCGCGGAGGCCGTCCTCGAGAGCGTCGAGAAGGAAGACGTGAATCTCCTGATCGTCGGCTGGAAGGGGACGCGGCGGCGCGGCTTGGTCCTCGGATCGAACATCGATCGCTTCGTGCAGGAGGCGCCCTGCGACATCGTCGTCTTCAAGATCGCGGGCTTGAAGCCGAAGCCCGAGCGGATACTTCTGATGAACGCGCCGGAATGGCACGTGAGCTATGCGACTGGGTACGCGATCCTGCTCGCGAAGAAGCATCGGGCCTCGATCACGATCTTCAGCGCGGCGCAGACGGAGATGGAGCTGAACCAGGAGAAAGCGTACTCTAACCGCCTCGCCACAATGTGCCAAACCCACGGGGTTCCGGTCGAAGAGAAGTTCGCGAAAGTGCGGTCGATCGTCGACGCGGTCGTCGATGAGTCGCGCCGGTACGACCTCCTCGTTGTGGGGGCGTCCAGCGAGTGGCGCCTCACCCAGTTCGCGTTCGGGGCAATGCAAGACCAGATTGCCCGGCGGGTGGACTGTCCCGTCCTCATGGTCCGTAAGGTGCGGAGGCAGGAGGAAAGCCGTCAGCCAGCCCCGTAGGACCGGCTGTCGGGGCCCCGCCTGACATGGCACGGTTTTCGGGCCTGACACCTCCGGCTCCATCGTCGGTCTTTAAATAAGACTCGTTAAATATAAGAAATGCAATACAGGTACAACAGGATTCTGGATGGGTGAGGCTCCAAAAATCGGGATCACGGGACTTCCTGGCGCAGGCAAAACGTACGCCCTGCTCAAGGTCATCGAGATGCTCGAGGCGGACGGCCTCAAGGTCGGCGGGATGATCACGGAGCCGATCGTGAAGAAAAACCGTCGTGAGGGCTTCTACGTGATGGACTGGGCGACGAAGGAGCGCCGGGTGTTCGCGTCAAAGGACATCGAGTCGAAAACAATGGTCGGTCGCTACGGGGTCGACATCTCCGCGCTCGAGGAGGTCGGTGTTCAGGCACTCAAGTACGCGACGAAGAACTCGAATGTGATCGTGATTGACGAGGTCGGGAAGATGGAGGTCGAGAGCCCGAACTTTATCGCGGCCGTGAAGGATGCGCTCGACGAGGACAAGCCGCTGATCCTGACGCTCCACAAGAAGTCCCGGAACCCGCTCCTTCAGGACATTCGTCGGCGCGACGATGTCCGGATCCTCGAGGTCACGCCGGTGAATCGGAACTTGCTCCCGTACAAGATCGTGAAGCTGATCAAGGGCGAGATCGTCTAGGGAAGCCCCTTAAGCATCCGAACCAATTCCGCGAGTCGTGGAGATTGATTACCCGACCCGCCAGATCCGGGAGGGACTCGTCGACTTCCTCGTCCCCGACATCCCCCGGCGTCCGGGACCGGGGTCCCGGTCCATGCTCCCGTTCTACAACCCCGCGATGGCCGTCGCCCGAGACGTAAGCGTTCTCCTCGCGGAGCGGACCGCGCCCCGAGGCGCCGCGGTCCTCGACGGGCTCGCCGCGGCGGGCGCACTCGGCCTCCGAATCGCGGTCGAGGCGAGCAACGACCTCGACCTCACCTTGAACGACCGGAATCCGCGGGCCGTCGCGCTGATCCAGGAGAACGCCCGCCGAAACCCCGCACCTCGAATCACGATCACCCATGAGGACTTCAGCGCTCACGTCGCCACACACCATTACGACCTCGTCGAAGTCGATCCCTTCGGGTCGCCAGTCCCTTTCCTCGACGCGGCGCTCCGGTCCGCGCATCGGGGTTCCTTCCTCGCGGTTGCGGCGACGGACACCGCCGTTCTGTGCGGAGCGAAACCAGAGGCCTGTGAGCGCCGGTACCTGGCCCGTGTGCGGACGACGGACGCGTACGCGGAGGTCGCCGCACGGGTGCTGATGGGCTACATCGCCCGCATGGCGGGACGATTCGACAAGGCCGTCGAGCCGATCATGGTCTTTGGTGCGGAACACTTCTTGCGTGCTTGTGTCCGGATCTCGGAGGGCGCAGCCCGAGGGGACCGGTGCCTCTCGAACCTCGGGTGGATTCGGGTCGATTCTTCGACGGGCGTTCATAGCCTCGCTACAGAGTCCGCCGCGGATGCGATCGGTCCCCTGTGGCTCGGTCCGCTCGTCTCAACGGACGTCCTCGGACGTCTGGAGGCGAAGCCGTATATGGGCACCGCGACCGCGCGGCTGCTCGATGATCTTCGGGGCGAAGCGGGCTTTCCACCCTTCTACTTCGAGAACAACGCGACCGCGGGCCGCCTTGGTGTGGACCCGCCACGGATGACGGAAGTACTCGCCCGGATCGGCGCCACGGGCCATCGCGCGGTCCCGACTCACTTTCGGCGGAACGCGTTCAAGACGGACGCGCCGTGGGACGTCGTGCGCCAAGTCTACGGAGCGCCTTGAGGGTCATGAGGTCCCGCCTTGAGGTCCCCCGCATCGATCCGTCGCTGCCGGCCCTCATACTTTTCGCCCAAGACCGCGACGATCACCGCAGCCTTCGCCCCGCCGATTCCCGGAACCTGGCGGAGCGCGGCCTCGTCCGCCGCAAACACGGCCCTCACGGATCCGAAGTGCTCGAGGAGATTCCGGGCGAGCACATCGCCGACGCTCGGCAGGCCCTCAACGAGGAATCGCTGCCGCTCCTCGAGGGTGCGCGTCTTCGGTTTGTGGCGCACGCCGTACTCCACTCGAACTTTCGACTGGCGTTTCCAGATCACAGACAGGAGGACCGCCGTCTGCTCTCGGTCCGCCGTCGTGAGGATCGGCACTCGCTCGTCGATCTCGATCGCGGCGACCGCGCCGAAGATCGCCCGCGGCGTCTTGAAATCAGAGATCTCAGCGAGGTCACCCTCCAGGATCAGGAGTGCGACCGGGTACGCCTCGCGGAGTCGGCGGAGTTGCTCGAACAGCCGTTTCCGGATCAGGCTCGCGAAGAAGTCCTGGAGCGTCTTGCGCTCGATCCCAATCTCGCCGCATACATAGTCGCCCGGCGTAATCTTCCGGCGGACCGCGCTCACGCCGAGCTCCACAAGCCGGTCGTGGATCGCTCGCGGCTCGTTCGCATCGACGACGAGGTCGGCGGGCATCGGCATGTTATCCAGCATTAGGCTAAAGGCTTGTTCGCCGGGCCGCGCAGGCTTATAGAGGTTCTCGAGTTCGCGGCGTGTGATGACGAAGTCCCCGCGCCGAGAGACCGCGAAGATCCTATTCGCGACTCTCGTAGGCACGATGGACAACAACGCGCTGATTCCGATCATCGCCTTCTACGCGATCTCGCTCGGCGCGGACCTTTTCATGGCGGGGCTCATCGTCGGTGCGTACTCGATCGTCCACGTTCCCGCGAACCTCGTGTTCGGACGAGTTGCGGACCGGATCGGCCGGAAGCGGCCGCTCGTGTACGGCCTCCTCTGGGATTCGATCAGTCTCGCGCTGTACGCCGTGGCAGCGTCCCCGATCGGCCTCCTCCTCGTTCGACTCTCCCACGGGCTCGGCGGGGGGTTCGTCGGACCCGCGTCGATGGCGCTCGTGACGGAGCGGTCCGCCCCGGGCCGTACGGGCCGTGCCCTCGCGCTCTACGGGATCTCCATTGCCATCGCGGTCATCGTCGGCTTCGCGTTTGCAGGGATTGCGTCCGCCCGGGGAGCCTACACGACCTTGTTCTTCGGAATCTCGGCGGCCGTGTGGATCGGGGCCGTCGTCGCCTCGCGAATCTCGGAACGCGCCGACAGAGGTCGAGCCGCCCCACCCCTCGACCGCCGGGCGTTCCTCGCGTTTCTCCGGTCTCGCCGACCGATCGCGGGGTGCGCGGCGATTTTCGCTCTCTACTTCGTCCTCGGTGCGCTCGTAACGATCGCCCCCGATTTTCGCGGGCCCCCGATCGAGCTGACAGACACGCGTTTCGCAATCGCGCTCACCGCGTTCGCGCTCGTGTCCGTCGCCGTCCATTACCCGAGCGGCGTCCTCTCGGACCGGATCGGGCCAGCCCTCCCGTCTGCGGTCGGCCTCGCCGCCACCGCCGCGGCCGTCGCCCTCCTTCCGAGGGCTCCTTCGTACGGCGCGTTCGTCGGACTCATGGTCCTGTTCGGTGCCGGCCACGGCCTCGTGTTCCCGTCATCCTCGAGCCTCGTGTCGAGATCCGCTCGCTCCGACTTTCTCGGCCTCGCGTCGGGGGTGTACTACGCCCTCCTCGTCGCGGGCGTGGCGATTGGCGCACCGCTGTCGGGGGCGCTCGCGGTCGCGACGTCCGGGGAAATTGCGCTCCTCACCACCGCCTTCGTGGCCCTCGCCGCCCTCGTGATTGTCCTCCCCGCGTATCGCGGATCGGAGCCGCTCCGCTCGAAGGAATAGATTGCGCGGGAATTCACGGGATCACATTCATGCCTGACGGACGGCTAAGCCGTCCTTGCACACCTACTAGGTGCTGTCGCGACCCCTCGTGATCGCCCTCGCGGTCGGCGCGCCGGCGATGGGCGCGATTACGAGCACAACGAACCTGTCCGTCGCGATCTCCCCGAGGGAAGTGCTCATCCTGCCTGGGATCGCATTGGCTCCGCGGGCCCTCGCTGCGGCGTCTCCCGCGGCGGACGGCTCACTCGGGACCGCGTCTCGCCAGGACAGACGCGCACAGTTGGCTTTTTATCACATCTGGGGAATGGAGGTTCTCGCTATGGGTCGCAGCCGCGCTTCCGTGATGATGTGGGTCGGAGTAGGGGTCCTCATCGCCGGCTTCGTCGCGCTGCTCCTCCTCTTAGAGGGGCAAATCTCCTGTCCGGCTCCCGGAAACTGCAGTTCGAGAATCTTGTGGGAGACGACAGTCCCTGGGTTCAGTCTCATGGCGATAGGTAGTGGCCTCCTGATTGTCGGCGCAATCTGGAGGATAAGGCGAAGCGCGCGCGGGCCTGGGAGTGCGGAGGGATAGTAGCTCGCGCTCACCGATTTGGATCGCGCGGGAATTCACGGGATCACATGCACTCCTGATTGACGGCT